>Ga0114918_10000238_pt1 | contig 45477 bp, 75 predicted proteins | sample LantaG_FD_87015 | JGI IMG/M metagenome (GOLD analysis project Ga0114918, IMG submission 87015) | Deep subsurface microbial communities from Baltic Sea to uncover new lineages of life (NeLLi) - Landsort_02402 metaG | ecosystem: Environmental > Aquatic > Marine > Oceanic > Sediment | place... | reverse complement strand
ATTTTACATCTGACACTTTCCACATTCTCGTCGGCTTCATATTGTGCTTCGTCCACATACTCAAATCACGCTTAGAACATATTAAATTCCAAACTGCCATTTTCATCGGACTACCATTCACGTTCGTAGATGGTCCACTATTGAACGCTTCCACAAAAGGACTCTCTTGCATTTCTGCGGTCCATTGAGAAATATCAATCTCTTTTACTTCTTGTACTTCATTTTGCTTACTCATAACTCACTTTTTTAGTTTATTTGATTATTATATTAATTCTATATCTCTTGACTCTATACGCTTCTCTATTTCATCCAACTCTATTCCCCAACTCTCTAACGTTTTTTCAACTTCATCCTCATCAACGCTAAGGTGTGCCATATTCGTCGTCAAATTCAAATGACCGGTAACTGTTCTACCGCTCTTTCCTTTTATGAACTCAACGGCAATATTAACGCTATCAACGTCTCTCATATTAAATTTGTAACCCTTAATTTCTAACGGAATATCTCCATCTAATTCTTTAGAAATCTGCTCATCTGAGAACTCTAAAATCTCCTCTAACCATCCTCCTATTTTATGACACATTTCTACTTGCCCATCGACTAATAATTGCTCAACGCTACCGGCTCTTTCTTCGTCGAAATGAAAATCGCTACGGTTGGTATCTTTCAACCACTTCGTTAATAATTCTACTTTTCTTTGCATTTTATTTCAGTTTATTTGATTACTATTTTTATCTACTTATTGAGGTACTTGCAAAACTATGCGTTCTCAGAAACTTTCGTCCTTGAGGACTTTTATCTACCGCTAAATTGCTGATAAGAAACCCGTCCTTTCCAACGTATGCCAAACACAACGGCTTACTACTCATTATGGTATGAACTGTCTCCTCTCCGACAAATATCAAACCCTCACTCGACTTATACACTTTGAACAATCTGAACGGCTGACCGTAATTTTTTTTCTTCTCCACGTTCATTACAAAACCACAAATGAATTTAAACTTACGACCGACTCTCTCGTTCATACTCTGTCCTTGAAAACCGCTCCAAACTTCTTTCATTTCGTCGGACGCATAAAACTCATCTTCGTTATCAAACACTTTATCACACTTGTATTCTTTTAGCTCCTCGCCCATCGAGAACCTTTTAACATTATTTGCTCTTACTACTAATTTATCGAATTCTAAACTTCTTACTAACATAGCTCTATTTTTAGTTTATTTGAATGATTATGAGGTAAAACTACATATATAAAATTATATACGCAAGTTTTTATTGAAAAAAAATCAAAAGAAAAGCACCGCCATTACTGACGATGCTCTACAAACAAAGGGTACTTAGGGAGAACCTTTATTACTTAGCAACCAATATGCCAACTAAAATTCCTATCAACGGACCGGCTATTATAACCGTTTTAAGCCGTTTGTTACTCTTATTCAAATCTTCTGATAACTGAGTAGAGAGCTTTTTTTCATCTTCATACGCAGTCTTATTCGCCGTATTCTTATCCTCAGTTAATCGAACAATATCCTTGAAATTTATAATCTGCAATTTCAAATTCTGCAACAAACTGTCTTTCCTCGCTGAGTTCACTAAACATTCCAACGCCATTTTATCCATAGCATCGGTATAGCAAATACAACTATCTTCCGGCGAAGATACTTGCCCGTAAACTGTCTCTGTATGCCCGGCTACTATTGTAAAAAACAACACTATCGGCACCAATATTTTTCTCAATTCTCTCATAATCCTTTACCATTAATTCATTATCAACCTTTAAATTTTTGATCTCCTCGTTTTTATCCTTTAGCAACATCATTAACTGAACCTCCTTATCGGTATGCCCAACAATCGGCTCCTTATCAAATACTCCGGCTACTTCGCAACCAAGCACGATACCAAACACTACTAAAACCGCTAATATTATCTGCTCAATCTTCATAATTATAGTATTTCGGTTTACCATTTACCCTCTTACACCTTAAAATCTCTCCTCTATTTCCACCGTCTTTCTTATACGAAACGTGAACCCAATCCGGTTTTTCTTTCGTTCCATACTCCCAAATTAATTGGTCGAAATCCAAGTTCTCACGAACGTACTCAAATATCTCTGTATTAGTTGCTCTACCCTCTTTGAAATCATTATCCAAATCCAATGCCTCGCCCTTAGAATGTTGCGAAGTTTTCGATGCTCCTTTAATAGCATTGTTCAACGCTTCTGAACGGTACCCACTCGATATACTAATCGGACCTAAAGCATCACGCATCGGCTGAAATATAACCTCAGCAAACGCCTTTAAATTCTCCAAATGCTCCGGACTCGGACTATTATCTATTCCATTATACGTCGCAGTATTCGACTTGATTACTTCCGCAACGCTTAAATTCTTACTTAATTCCTCCATCTTTTTTCCCTTTTGTTAAAGCATCAATACCACCTTGCAAACCTAAGTACGCCAAAGTGATAAAATACCATTGTTCATTCGTACACCAAGTTAATCCAAGAAACACCGTAGCAACTATCCACGCCAAAAATTTCTTACTCACAAACTTATCTAACTTACTATCAACTGTTCCCATAATTAATGCTTTTGTTGAGCCTCCAACATTCCTACAATCTTATTCAGACTCATATTAATTTCCTTAAATTCTCCTTGAACTTCGCTCTTATGAATTTTTATATCCTCTTGAGTTTTATCAATCCTCAAATTTGCAACATCAAACTTATCCTTAACCAAATCAATCAACTCCTTTTTGTTTGCGTGCCTCCCCATTTTAGCCGCCGTAACGTCTAACTTCAAAGTATCTACCTCCTTATTATTGTCTTTTTCCATAGTATCGAATTTAACCTTTGTTGATTCCTTGAACGCCTTAAAATCATACGTCATTTTCCAATATGTACCAATCGTTGCAACAACTCCCGAAACAATTATTCCTAAATCTTTCAACCCAAAAACAACATCACTCATACCATTTATTGCATCTAATAAAATCAAATTCATTTCTCTATGCTTTTTATACTATGGTTCTTATCTAACCCGTTCAATAAAGCATCTAAACGCTTACCCAAGTATGTTAGTGTTCCTTTTAATTTATTCTTTCCTAAAACGCTTGAAATCGTCTCGTCGGGATCTCCAAACAAATGATATGGAGCAGATATTAACAACAAATTAAACAACCCGGCAAGAGCAACGTTCCCAAATTGGTCCAACGAAATCGAAAGGTTTTTATAATAGATATTAAAAACATCATAATTCCACTCTATTAAAGCCATTACAATCGTAAAAACCATTCCGATAGGTGTAAAGAACACTATGAAAATAAACGCAACTACGAACATTAAAACCCACATTATGCTTGAGTATTCAGAATATTAATAACTATATCTTTTTTCGCTTGTACCATATAAACCAAAACACTCGCTTGAACCGTTGCAATAAGCAACGAAGTATCGCCCAAAATGTAATCTATTTTAGCTCCCGGCTGATTTGTTGTAATCTCTTGACTCAATGCTTGAACTTTCGCCTTAGCAGTAGCGTAATCATCGCCATCTTCCATAAACGACTTTAATAATTCCATCGTACTTTTCCCTAAAGTAGCCGTTCTATTATCCGTTCTTATTAAATAATCAACCGTTGCATCATCTTGCATTAATTTAACTTCTCCCATCCTAACTAAATTTTAAAATTAACTGAGCACCCTCTATTAAACATTGGTCCGCACCCACTCCTCCAACTCTCCTCGAACGTAACCTTAATGCCTTACCCTCATACGCTGATATATCAACGTATGCCGGACTTGTCTTATTTACCCAAGTTCCATTCGTCAAAACTAAATTCGTTGGAACAATAGCAACACCATCGGTATAATCAAATAATTCAACTTCTCCCGTAGAGGCTCCGCCCGTAGCATAACTAACATTAATCTTACACTCAACTTTCGTATAAACTCCAACAGACAAAATCTTTGCAATCATTACTTGAATTGGAATAGATAAAAAAGTCGTATTGTTACTACCATAAATTCCATTTAATCCAAAATCTATAATAACAATTCTATCGGTATTACCTCCTCCGCCACCTTGAACTTGCATATTTACCCAAGCAGTACCGGACCACATAAAATATACCTTATTATTTACATCTTGAACATTACATACAACATACGGTTTTTTATCAGAATTACCCGTATAGATAACTCCTAAAGCCGTCATTTCTGCATCCGTAACCTCTACCGTTATAATCGGTATCGGGTCCTCTTTTGTGTTCGTATTTGTTCCCGGATAACCCATAATATCTATATTTTACTCTTTATCATTAGCACATACGCATCGTGTTGCGTTTTTTCTGCCGAACTAAACGTATCGTAATCAATCGCCGTATTTTCATCAGTTGGAGGTTGTGCTTCTGTATCAACAACACACAAGCAAATTTGATCTACCGGATTCACATTGTTGTTCGTTACTATAATCGTATCTTTTTGCATCTTTTCTAAATTTTAAAAGTTAATATCTACTCAATATCAGTATCAAAAACATACTGAGTACCCGTAATTAAATTCGTAATATTTCCATCTACGTCTGCATTACTCGCAACGTTATGAACAATCTTAATATCTCTCGGTCCACCGGCACCAATTCCTCTCGGGTTAGTTGCCACTAAATCCATAACGATCTTAACATTATCTAATAAAGTTGCACCGGCATCGGCTTCTAAATAAAGACCATAGTTTGTTACTATGCCATTATATTCACTTATTATTTCTCCATTAATAAACATCTTTTGACCATTAGCCAAACCACCATTTTGTACTACCTTTTCATTAGAACTTTTATATTTACCATTTAGCTTTAAAGTTGAGTTTCCGGCTGACCAAAAACCGCTATCAGCACCGTGGTAAACAAGTGGAAGTGAACCATCATTGATTGCGTTTCCGTTGTGTTCCAAATATTTTGGAGAGGAACCAGTTTGGGTATCAATAGCGTGTCCGATTTTCCCATCAATGTTACCATTAATTATGAATGTACCACCCAACAATGCTACTGCACCATCGCCTTGAATTGGTATTGTTGTTGCTCTATCAAATGAAATTTTATCCGATATATTGAATGTGATAACTCCAAGACCTTGTGCAGTCGGACTTGCAGCCACAGTCTGACCATTTGCTCTTTCAAGTCTTATGATTCTTGCATTAATTATTGACTGCCCTATATGATTACCTCTACAATTAACTGCATTACTCACTCCACCAATAAATGAATTACAGAAAATATCATCAACATTAATAACAAATCTATTATCTTCCTCAAACTGAATACATCTATTAACCGTTGTAACTTCTAATTTAGTAGCTATATTTATAATTCCACTACCATTACCTAACCATAATATTGCCCAACCTATTCCGGTTACTTTATGAAAATTAATACTAACAGTCGAAAAATTATTTACTCTTATAAAATTACCATTACCAAAATGATTTATTATTGCATCACCATTAATTTGAATATCAGTTATTCCGGCATCATCATTCCAAACGGATGGAGCAAATAAATTTAAAGTCGGTTTTCCTAAAAAGTGCCATTTAACACCCTCTTTATGTAATACATTTCCCTCATTATAAGTTCCTCCATAAACATAAATCGTATCTATTACTTGAGCAACATTTAATTGAAGCGTTCTATCCTCATTACCTCCCGTAATAGTAACTATATCGCCATTCGTATAACCCGTTCCCGGAGTATTAATTGTAACACTTATAAAACCCGGAAAAGACTCCTCATAATCAACCGTTAATCCAACTCCCGTTCCTCCCGTAGTTGGAACATCTAATTGAGGTGCCGGTGCCGGATAACCCGTACCATTAGCAACAATAAAACCACCATTTACCAAGAACGGAGAAGCCGCAAGTTTCGCCGAATTTAAAGTTAAAAAAGGCTTATGAAAATTCTCTCTTTCTCCCGTAGCATCGTCTCCTAAAGGATTAACAAAAACTGAATTACCGATCGGCATATTACTCGCCGGTACATCGCCACCACAACCGCAACCGCAAGTTCTTAACGCCGGACTACCATCCGGTAATTTAACTGCCATTAACTTCAACAATTCTTCAATCGTTATATCTTTATTTGCACAGTCTATATATGGTACTTCACAATCAGCCATTTTCTAAGGTTTAAAAAAAGCCATACCAATTTGCTTGATATGGCTCTTTATAAGTAAGTATTTTATTTTATTCGCAAGGGAACGCCGCCAAATTAAGAGCCGGTTTACCATTACAATCAACAACACAAAGTGAACGTAAAATCTGATCGAACGTCAAATCTTTATTATCACAAGTTATGAAATTAACTCCCGAATCAACTGAAACGTTTGTTCTTATCGCCGGATTTCCGGCATTATCAACGGTAATCAAATCCTTAATTAGTTGTTCCGTAGATATATCTTTATTTGTACAATCAATAGCCATAGCTTCTCTTTTTTTATCGGTTAGTAATTATATAGCTTATGCTAAAGGACTGTTAATACGCTCCTCTGTAAACTTAGATTTCCACTCAAATTTACCCTCATTCTGAATTAACTCCTCTGAACTCTCGGCAATATTCATATCTAATAGCAAAGAAACGATTATACCCTCAGTACCACCGAATAATTTACCCTCTAAAGTTTCATACCAAATTAAGTAAGAACCACCACACTCATTTTGTCTCAAAAATTCGTGGTTAATATCGTTCGTTTCATCAATTTTAAACGGTAAGATATGCGTCTTTTTACCCGTTACCTTTCTACCCAAAGAAATCTCTTTTTCAGTAGAACTCGGAACCGGTTTAGAACCAACAACGTGAAGCGTCAAAATAGAATCTGCCGCACTTGCCGTATTATCTAATCTCGCTTGCCATTCTAAAATATTCGTCCAATCCGCTAAAGGATTACCAATATTCGTAATATAAATTTTCGCCACTTGAGCACCATTCGTCTCCGGCTGACATTCATCAAACGAAACCGGCGGTAAAGTTGTACTACAATTCGTCGCACACACCGGGACTGCCATAGCAATACTCGGCAAAATTATTCCTAACTCGGGACTTATACTAAACGCAAACACCGAAGCGGTTACAACTAATAAACTAAACATCAATCCTATAAATTTTTTCATCTTTTCTATTTTTTAAATTATACGTCAAATATCCTAACAATAAAATCTACTCACAACCTCATAATGTAGTTATCTACTTAACACGTAAAATCTGCTAAAGTTGTCGCCTTATATATCGGACCACGCCCATAATCACAATTATTACTCAACAACAAAATTTGAAACTGATACGTAGTACACGGAGCTAACCCGGTTACTGAAATTCCGGCTGATAAACTTAACGCCGTTTCTATGCTCCATAAATTCCAAGTAAATTCTCCAAGTTTTCTATAATATACATAACCCGAAACCCCTTGATAGATTGCTCCTTTAAAATCAATTTGATACTGATTCGGAATAAAACTAAACATAGCTCCTACTATCTGCCAACCATATATCTCGTGATAAAACCATTGTTCTGTTACTCCAAATCCCGAATTGAATATCGTAACGCATCTATCTAAAACCGGAGTTTCATAATCCCAACCAACACCGTTCCAAGTAGCAAGAGCATTAGGATTATCATACCACTCATTACAATCAATATCACATACAACACAACCCGGAGAACTCATAGGTAAAATCAAAATTTTATCGCCTATCGATGGAGGTGCTGACTCGATCAAATCTTTTTGGTCCGGACACGCCGCCTCAATTACTATATCTCCACATTCAATACAAGCATCTTTATCTAATTGCTGACAACAACCCGTTTTTATTACATCATCAACGAGCGAAAATTTAAGATTTACCGTAGCATAACACCCGGTATCAATCCAATCATTCGTCGCCGTAAAATTATCATTATCAATCTCTCTCTCTCCTTGATACTGACTATTCAACGTTAAATTATTACTTTTCTCTAACGGAAAGGTTATGCTTACAATATCGTGCTGAGTAGCAAACATTAAAAAATCTACGATATACTCCGGAACGCTTAAAGTATCTAATTGAAAAAACTTATTTATTCTACTAAATAATAACAATTCATTTCCTAAACCATCCTCCTCTTTCGTATCTCTAACTGCATATTCCGGCTCTCCTACCAAACCCTCTCCGGCGTTCTCATCAAAATAATATAAATGCTTCAAATTAATATCCTCATACGGTATATTACCTAACGCACACGTATTCGTAATATTTAACCGGTGTAAAGTGTTGTTCGCCGGATTAAAGTCTCTTACATCTATTAATTCACTTAAATAAATCGGAGTAAATACACTATCAACTTGGTCTAAAAATGAAATCCTTACTTGTCTATAACCGCAACTCATCTCATTAAACGGCAAATCTGACTTTACCTTAAATCCATTATAAATCAATAGCGTTTCGTCTCCTATATCACAAACTTGAAAACCATTAAGCGTCTTTTTCCAAAATCCATTTCGGGCAACATTATTATTTCCATTATCTTTATAAACAAATTGATAAACAAAACCCTCATCTTCAACATTCATTAGATACCCGTCAATCGGAACTACTTGCCCACTCTGTAACCAAACCGCTCCCGACCATTGCCAAATCTCTACATCGCCAAAACCATCATCAACATAATACTTATCTCCGAGAACCGGAACTTGTGCTTGTATCGGTCCCGTAACCTCAGCACTCGTAGCAAACGCTTTTACCTCCCAATGATAATTCGGAGTAAGTATTTCAACATTAGAACCATCAGCACAAAGAACTTCCATTTTTATATCAGTAGTAAAATCAATCGAATACTGTATCGGAGTTTTTGGTACTCTAATAATGAACGACGGCAAACTCTGCCTATCCGTAATCGTACCATAATTACAATCTCTAACGCATTGGTCTTTTTGAAAATAAAACGGCTTATTCGGACTCGTTAAACTATACGTACCATCAACTCTAAAAAAAGGTAACGCCGTGTATATCGGTAAAATCTTGCTCATATCATTCGTATTTTAATTTTATCTCTAAACTATCATTTTCGTAATCAATTTCTGCCGTTTCTAATTCTCCCTTTCCTAATTCCGTAAGAACTAAATCCAACGGACTAAACGGAACATCACAACACAAAGGTATTTTAAATTTCTCTTGTTTCTTGAAAAACTGAGAACTATCAAATATCGTATATTGCCTATTAAGATTACCAAAAATTAAAATTCTATTCCACCTCATAAAACGATCTTGCAAAATTGCTATACTCATAGGAGAATTCAGAATATTAACTCCTCCAATTAATCCTACGTTTTGTATTACGTTATAATTTACTCCATCAAAAGTATTCGCTAAAATAACAAACCCATTATTATCTATATCTCCCGGATTCGTTTGGATAAATTTCAAATCTGTCGTCAAATCTGCAAACTCGTGCGACTCTGTTTCATCACTTACGCACAAACTAAAGTTTCCATTCACATCTTTATACTCTATCGGAAATCCTACAAAATCTGCGTTCAACGCCTCCATCCAACTGTATTCCTCAATTCTCGACATTTCAATTTTAGCATAACTAAACGAATTTTGATATTTCGCATACTCCGGATAAATTCCTTGCGTCAAATCTAACCCCGTAACACCTTTGAAACGACTAATATGCTCCAAGTGTAATTCCTCATCTATAATTATATAATAAACCTCAATATTTCGCATCCATTCAGCAAACGTCTCCCACGTTAAATTCCCAATAGTTGCGTTTTCACTTGCACCCGGATTCCTTATATCTGACTTCTGAGAAATCGTCAAATAATTGTACTCATTTACGCCACCGTACACATAATGTATCAACGATGGATTAAGAGGATTCCATTGAAAAAAGTCGCTACGTACGGTCTTTATATCCGGGCAAATAGACTTTACTAACTCCTCAATTACATTCTTCAACAATCTCGCATTATCATACTCAGTATCTTGCCCAATAATCCACCACCAACTATCGCTATGTAACTTATCACACGGAGCAATCAACTGATAATTTACCGGAGTAATCGGACAAACCTCACTTGCAGTCAATACCTCAGTACCAACGGCACCATTCATATCAATAACTACACTCGTCCCTACTATCGGACCAACTATAAAACACGGACTATCAACACTCCACGTATAGGCACAAACCGGCTTCGCAGTCGGAATACTATACGTTTGTAAACCATTCGGACAAACTTCTAAAGGAGTTACAATTATATCGGCACTCGGAATAGCTACAACGGGAACGGTTTTACTTAAACCAACGCAACCCGTAATATTCAAAGTAAACACAACACTCAACGCAACTCCATTGTGAACCGCAACAACTTGCTTTCTACCATCTGCTAAAGTTGTAAGTATTGTAGAACTCGCTCCACTAACTGACGGAAAACTAACACCAATAAAAACCGCACTACCTCCACTATAAATATTCGTCGTTGCAATACTCGGAATATTATGCGTACAAGCACCGGACGGGAAACCGTTCCAAGGTAAATATATAAACGGTAAAGTTGCTAACGGTACCGGACCACCCGAACACGGATTAACTTCTTGACAAGCTACATTCGTAATCGGAAACGCTGAGGTTAGCTGAACCTCTATTATCGGCGTTCCTTGTCCCGTAATAATTGTCTCTCCTACAAATCCGGGAAATGACCAAGTATAAGTTGAACCGTCTCTCGGATTTTCTATGTACCATTTTCTTACTGTTGGGAACGCTCCCAATGGTTGTTTCGCTTCTACAAATCCTCTTATTTGAGGTGAAGTAAACGCAGTATTCGGCAACATTAATAAATTAATAGTTGTTGCGTTCGGGTCCAAACTAATACATTCGTCTGCATCTATAACAAAATCCGGAACATCATCAGTACACAAACAACCTCCCTCTGCAATATCTAATAACGGAGGTGCCGGTAAAACCGGTGCTTTTACCCACGTAGCAGTTCCAAATTGATTACATTGATTATAATATAATATCCAACCGGCACCCGGAGAAACCGGACTCGTTCCAACACAAATAGTCTTTATAGACTCCCTAAACCATACCGTCAATTCATCGTCTCTCTGAATATTCTCCTTATAAATATTAACTCTCTCCTTATTTACCGTCAATACTTGCTCACAATTATTCATACATAAATACGGCATATTTTTTATATCAGTAGATAACCCCAAACTTTCTACTAAAACAATCGAAGCGTCTTTTTGGTCCACCGAATAAATCTCATACGGCTGAACTCCACCACCCGAAGCCTTACCCGAAATATAAATTCTTTCTACTCCGGCACTCATATCCAATAATTCTTCCGTTCCGGCATTAATTACCACATTAAGAGGAACGTTTATACTCAAGCTATACCAAGCACCCAATATGCTCGGATTTCTACTATCCAAATAGTGTGCTTGAAAATCTACAATAGTTTGACCGGCTTGTAAAAACCAACCATTTTCTATCTTATAAACTAAATTCGGCGGAATGTATGCACCTCCTCCATTTGTTGCCGGACTAAATGCACCAAGCGTTATCAAATTATATACAATTTGTGCACCTATTGGAGCTAAATCATCAAACACAATCCACTCATTTTCTCTTGCTGAATACCTACAATCGCCTTGATTATCTCTAAGTAAAATTATCTCAAAAGTAGTATCGTCTCTCCTCTGTAAATTCATATAGTTCAAATCAATATTGAACCAAGTTAAAAATCCATCTTCGCTAACAATAAACTTCACATTATTAACATTCTCAACGACTCTCGATATGAACGTCAAAGGGTTGTAACTCATTAAATCTTTACTAACGTTATTGTGCCAAGATAACAAACCGTCTCCATAGCTTATATTCAACGTCGGTACCAACGTCGCCGTCTCGATCGAAATATCAACATTAGCTACAAATTTTAGAATTCCCGTATTGAAATCATAAGCGTACAATCCATTAGCATCGTCGTAGAAAAAAGCATACCCCTCATTTAATACATCCTCAACATCAAACCAAATAATATCATTCGGATGGTTCGCTACTATCGTTGTTAAAATATTTGCATCCGGTCTATAAGCATATAAATTCTTCAAATTATTTGCAGTAAAACCAACCATATCATTATCAAATACTCCGGTAGTTTTAATATCAATAAAATTCAATGATAAAATCTGAGAATCTGCAAACCTATAAATCTCTAAAGAAAATAATCCTAAACTTTCTCGAATCCAAAAAGCGTGGTTCAATCCTTGCCCAATTTTAACATAATCGTCTGCCACAGACTCATTGTAAATTGTAGTTCTCGGCTGAGGACTATTAAACGCAATCTTTGTAAAAAACTTTTTCCAACCTCCCGTTCCATTACAAGCCAATCCGCCAAATGCAAGTTCTAAGAACTCTTTATTTCTACAACCAAGAAATTCAAAATTATTCTGTACCGGAGAAAAAACGGTTACATCCGGAGCAACACCAAGTATATTAAACTTCTCTTTTTTGTTTTCTTTCAAACAACTATACTCATCAACAATATCTTGCTTAACCTCTATTTTACACTTATCCAAATTGAACTTCCCATTGTTCATCGTAAACTTACCAATATGTACAATTCTCCACGTACCTCCACAATTCTCCTCAGTAACTATGAACCGTTTAACGCATCTTAATAACTGATCGTTATTAATGGAGTTAAAAAACTCAAAATCATCTATACCATCCTCTAACTTATTCACAAAGGTATAGCCTCCCTTTTGTTCTTGCCGATAAAAAACCTCGCTCTTATCTTTCTTCCATTCGTATTTTTTTGGTCCAAGTGGATATACTTGCCTCCAACCGCTACGGTCTGAATCTAAATCCTCAGTATGAAAAAACCTCAGTTTATTTGTTTGTGCCATTTTCGGTATATTTTACGAACGTCCTCTTGTTATTAACATCATCAATTTCCCATCTACCGGTCGGCGTAGGAACTATTCTAATCTTTCCTTTTTCAAATCCTAATAAATCAGCTAAATTCCTATCAACACTATTCATAGATTTCTCCATATTTCCATTCGTAACATTCGCCAACATAACAACCTCTCTCTGCCTAATTGAAAGTACTCTATCTTGAATTTTATTATCAACACCCGGCTTCATATAAACTCCGGTACCGTGTAATAAATCTCTCATCAATTCATTAGGATTTCTACCGTCATTCAGACCTAAAGTAAACTCCTCAAATACACCTCCGTGCTTTCTCGATGCTCCTCTATTCAATATACCCCATTTCTCTCCACCCTCAACTTCTAAGTGGTCCAAGAATCTTTCTCCACCGTTATAGTGCCTACGTCCTTGAATCATACCCGTATTATCTCCAACTGCTCCTTTCTCTGCCGTAGGTCCCGAACCAATAGCACTATACGCCTTAGCCTTAGCACTAATAAAGAACCCTAACATAGCACCAACCGCCGCAATACCTAACGGTAAACCAACAATCGGAATTTTTGAGAACCCCTCTATAATCTGAATCGACGACGTAATTAATCCTTGAACTTGCAAAGCCGTCTCCAATAAAAACTGCTTTTTCGCAATCTCCTCTTGGTCTTTTTGAGCCTTTTCCTTTGCCTTTTTTATTGCTGCCAATTCCTCTTGCTTTCCGGCTACATTCGATGCAAAACCGGCTTCACTCAATGCTAATTCTGTATCGAGCTCGTCTCTCAATTCATCCTCTGCGTTCTGTAATTCCTCAGTTCTAATTGCGGCGGCTTCTGCTTGTGCATCCAACACCGAACCAATACCATCTAAAGCGGCGTTCAACGCAACTCCTAACCCCTCTTTTAACGCACCAAAATCCTCATCAGTCATTCCCAATAATTCAGCGATACTCGTTTTACCTCTCTTTTTTTGCAAATCTTCTTGAGCATCTTGAGTCGCCTTAACGGTATCATTCAAATTCTCTTTTACAAGTTCTAATCTATCGAGTTCGTTTTGCTCCGAAGCATCAACACTACCATCCTCTTTATATAACGCCTCTTTAATTGCTATCTCCTCCTCCAACAATGCTATTCTTTCTTTCGCATACTTCTCTTGAATTGATAAAACCTCCTCTTGCTTAATTAACTCGAAATCTTGTGCTGACGTATCTTCCGGCTTTACTAAATCTTCAACTGTTTCAATCTCCGTAGCTTCTTTAATATCTATCGTTGCCTCTTTAACGTCAAGTTCAGCCAACGCCTTTTTTCTATTAAATTCCGAAATCGCTTTTAACTCTACTTCTCTCGCTTCTCGCCTTAAATTTTCTAACTGCTCTATTTGGTTCTCTGTCAATTCAAATATATCTCCCGTTTCATCAGCTATTAACTGACCTTTCGCAAGAATCAAATCCTCTAAAATTTTGATCTCAGTAAGTGCGTTTTCTTTCTGTCTCTCGAACAATTCCGGTCCCTCTAATCTATCTAAATCAGCCTTTGCACTATCTTTCGCTAATCGCTCTAACGCCTTATCCAAATCGCCTTGTATTTTCTCAAGAGTTTTTATTCTATCCTCTCCGGCTTTCTTCGCCGCATCATTCGCTTTCTTATTATTTGCCTCTCTAACTTTATCTTTTTCTTTCTCTGAATCTTCAACTAATTTCTTCTCTGCATCCTCTTGATTTTTAATTTCAGCTAAAATCGTTTTATTCGCCGCTTGTTTCGCCCTTACTTGTTCAGCTAACGCAGAATTCAACAACCCCTCAGACTCTAATATTTTCAAATTACTCGCAAGTTATTGCTCATTTCTCAATATATTCTGTTTCAAATTTTCTCTCCTTGTAGCATCTACCGTCTCTAATTGTTTCAAAATTGGCTGAGTATAATTCTCATCTATTTCTCTCGCCGCTTTTAATCCGGCGGCTGAAACTGCATCAAAACCACTACTTAATAAATCCTTGAAATTTTGGAACTGCTCAATAACTGAATCAACCGCATTACCAATCGCCTCAAACGCCAACGTCAAAATCGGACTCTCATTAACAAAATTGGTAATCTCTCTTACAACGAATCCTAACGCTTGACCTACTAATCCTAAAACGAAACCTATTATCTCTAAAGATATTTTCAATGGAGCTAAAACTACATCCATAAAACTAAAACCCTCTCCGGCTCCAAATATTGCAGTTTTAAGTTCTCCTAAAGCATCAAATAAAGGGGTAAATGAGTCCTTTAACGTCCCGAAAAGGTCGAGTATTGGTTCTATTATACCCGTAAGAAATTCGTAACCTACTGCTTGTAATTGAGTAAAGAACGTATTACCGGCTTGATTATCAAATAGCTTAGATAATTCATTTTGAGCGGTCGCCAACCTCTCCTCTGCATCTAAACTCGCTATTTGCTCTCTTGTTAGTGCGTTCGTCGTATCTGTCAAATCCTCAACTGCTCCACCTATATCCGTAAGCGTCTGCAAATAAGCTAAACCGGCATCCTCTCCCGGTCCACCGAATACGTCTGCAATTACAGTCTGTAATTCACTCGCCGGAACCGTAGAATCATTCATCTTCTCACTTATCCTCTCCAACGCATCAATACTCGTAAGTGAACCGTCGTTTATTCCGCCAAAAATCTCATCAGTAAAGTTCTTACCAAATGCGTTTTCCAATGCGTCTCTTGAACCTTGAGTCTGCTCTCTAATTCTCAACCCAAATTCCTTAACTACATCAATACCTTTATCTGAAAATACGCCATCTGTTGCACTCTTATTTATGATATTAAACAAATCGTCTGCGTCTCCTCCGGCGGCTCTAATCTGACTCGCATACTCTTTCGTTTGCTCAAGTAATTCGTCCGTACTTCCGGCAACACCTAACGCCGCCGCTTGTACTTTTTCTAACGCTTCCTCTTGAGTAAATCCAAACTCATTCGATAGAACATTTGCCGCCTTAATTACTTCATTAACATCTTGGTCGAAAGTCTCCGCAATAGCCGTAGCTTTAACGACTACTGCATCCAATCCGTCTCCGGTTAAACCCGTCAAAGTTTGAACCTCTCCTCTCAAAGTTCTAAATTGGCCTACTGTATCAATAACGGCTCCACCAATCTGAATAATTCCTCCTATAATAGCCTCAACACCAAATGCAATACCAAACCCACCGGCTATATCTAACATTCCACCAAACTTACTACCGGTATTATCAATAGCATTACCCATATCATCAAAACCCTCTCTACCGGCGTTCGTTAATTGCTTAACTTTCTTCTCTCCCTCATCTAATTGCTTATTGAATTTTTTAATCTCATCCGTATTCTGAGATTTATCTCGAGCGGTTGCTAATCTATTTAGCTCCTCTTTCAAAGCACCTATTGAAGCCGACTGCTTAGTAGTCGCCTTTGTAGTATCTTCGATCTCTTTCTCATACTTATTTGCTGAATCACTCCCCTCCTTAAACGACTTATTACTAATATCGCCAAACTCTTTCGTCTCCTTATTAAGCGTTTGCATATCATCAGTCGCACTCGTTACCGTAGCACTAAAATTGGAAGCGTCTCCAACTAAATCAAATTCAATGTTTTCTGCCATAACTCTCTATTTTTTTCAAACTCTTAATTTGCCTTTTCTCGTGTATTTTCAGCAATCTAAAAAACTCGAATATTTCTGTTCTACGTATTTCGTTAAACTCTGTCGGCTTACCATCAGCTATTGCCCAAAATAAGTTCGCCCAATACTCTCTACATTCTTCCCTTTGCTTCCTAATACTCTTTGGTCTTACATCCTCCTCGTCCTCTGTTACTTGCTTTTTTGCGAAGTATCTTGGATGAATCGTAAATAGTTCTCCTTTAATCCACGAACCGTATTGATTGCCAAAGGAAAAAAACTCGTATAAGATATACCCTCCTCATTCCAATCTTTAATTTTATCGCCTTGAATTTTCTCGTCCCATTTTCTACGGTCCTCATCTTTCGTATTGATAAAACAAGCACAATACTGCATAATAGGATATTCTCTATTTTCCAATCCACCAATACTCTCTCGAATATGGTGTACGTGAACCGCCGCATCTGCGTTTCTACCGCTATTTAGTAGTTCGTAAGCCTCTCCCAAGCCATCAAACATTGTTTTGTAATCTACTCCAAATCCTAACTCAATCTCAAGTTCTTGCATCTTTGCGAACCTTTCTGCGGAAACTTCCGGTTCGATGAAATACATCTTCCCATTTGCCTCAAACTCTAACTCCTCAAGTTTAATTTGTTTCAATTTTGTCCCTTTATTCTCCATATTTATTAATTAAGATTTCTACTGTTAATACTGCTATCGCTATAAAACCTATATGCCAAAATAAACTATAACTATGCTCCCAATAGTTATACAAATAAAACCACAATGCAAACTGCCCACCGTTACAATGAGCACACTCCATAATCGGCTTATAAATCCACTTCCTAAATCTAAGCAACTTGCCCGGCTTCGTAAAGAAACGATCGAAAACTTTTACAATCGGTCCCAAAACCATATTCGGACGTTGCAAAATGCACACATAAACAAAGCTAATCGCTCCAATCATCATAGCATAAAACACGAAGTATATTATCTCATAAATTCCTAACATTCTTCGGGTACATTAGCATTAAATTCCGGCACACAATTCTTATTTATTGTAAAGTTCACTACAAAGTCTATCGCAAAGTAATCAAATGGGTGCATAAGGAACTGCGTAAGCGACTGAACGTACGTGTACTTATTGAATATAACCGGACTCTTTTGTTGTTGATTTACTGCCGTTATACTAATCCTTGTAAACGGAGCATCGTTGAATTGCTGAGAACTCTCAAGTCTCGTAATTATATGAGCAACAACTTTCGCCGTTACACTACAATCATTCTCGTGCCCTAACTTCTTTAAATTCAACCACCCTATCAATCGAATTCTACAATTATAATTCAAATCATTTCCTTTTCTACCAAGAAATAACGCTCCACTCAAATCCTCAAGATAAATCACACTCTTTTTCCTATCATCGGGAATTAAGAAATTCAACAACCCATCCTCTCCACAATCTAATCCACTAACATTACAAGCAATCGGGAACCGACTTATCTTTTTTGAAATATCCTTTTTTTCGGCAACTTGAACAACACCGGCTAATCTATCTACATACGTAAAACCACTTAGCTTATTTCTCAGTATTTCTCCTAACGCTATAATCATATCAAAAAGTTCTATTAATTATCTGTTGCACTCTAAACTCAATAATCTTACTTAATTGTGCTTTCTCTGAATTATTTACGTCAAGTATTCTCTTTCCAAAACGCTCTTGATTATCTCTCAATTTCTTTCTCGTAAATTCAAGCCTACCACCCATCTTCACTATTGCAATATTGTTACCCGTTTTCACATTAATTATTCCAATGTTACTCCACATTCTATTCGTATCTCTCAGCGTAACAAATGCCGTCTGCTTCGATTTCTTCTGCTTAATTCTAATCGTCGTCTCTGAATATTTACCAAATAACGCTCCATTTGCATCTTGCCCACTATTGTTGAAACGCTCTGAAATTAAACTAACCGCACTCGTCCCGGCTTCTCCCATTATATCCGGCAATTCGTTTTCCAATGTAGCCTTTAACGAATTCATTTTTGATATGAACTCATCTGCGTTCACGATAAAATACTCGTTTTATTTATCGTCTTATCATCACACATCAAACAATCATTTGAATTAATCTCCGTCTCTTGGCAAAAGTACGCTAACATTTCCTCATATCTCTCAACCCATTGGTTACGTAAATTCCACAAAGCATCCGACGGCAACATCGTATATCTGTTCACATTTCCGGAACCTAAAATATTATCAATCAATGAACGACCGGCTTCATATCTAATACCATACGCCATCGTCATAGCCTTATCATCATTCTCAAAATCAATCTCTGAATTCGTTCCTCCACATATCAATTCAGACGTATTACAGTTAAATTGCAAATCCAATAATAAACCATTTGCCTCTTTCGTTGAACTCCAAAGTTCTCGATCTGCAATATCGTCTCCACTTACTCCTTGAATATCTGCCCACTTCTCCCACTCCGGTCTTTTACTACAACTACACGATGCTCTATTATTTCTCGGTGCAAATGCTCCCTCCGGCTTATACAAGATGTAATATTCCAATTCATCGCACTCCTCAGAATACAATGGGAACGTAAGCAACGGGTCCGGTGCCAAAACATTATCCGTAATAACGTCTGCAACTGCGTTTATGTTCGCTAAACTTACGATAGGGGTTGGCGATAGGTTATTATAAATTTCGACCGTAAACGTAGCCGAATTATCCATAAGCGTCTTTATACCTTTCAAAGTGAACTCTCCTCCTTTGATATTACACGTTCTCAATCTCTCTCCCAAATAATCCGTACTAACTACAACGCTTTTCGTCCACTCAGTTAATCCAATCAATCCGTAAAATGCCTTTCTTCTCGCTTTAGTATCGTCTCCAATACATTTCATAAAATCTGTACGCCACTTTATTTTTGCGTTCGCTACCGCAGTCTCCATCTTCTCCCAAATACTACCATCGCCACATTCAATATCACTCTCAATAGCTTTTAGCTCTAAACCGTCTAATTCATCGAGAAATAAGCCACTTTTTGAAATGTCAAAATCTTCCGGTTTATCATCCTCGTAACACGGGCAATCAGTTTTACTCAATCCGATTATATTTTCCAAGCAAATTAGTGTTTTCATATCGTCTAAATTTCTAACAAATATAAATAAAAAAAGCCTACTTAAAAAGTAGGCTCTTTTTTTTAACTCATTATGTAGTTTCCTTATGGAGCAGTTCCACAAGTGAACGACAATACTCCCGTATTAGTAGGATTACACGCACTCGTAGGGTTCAAGAAAGTATCAAACCTTGCAACAAATTTCCAAGTATGAACTATATCCTCAGCAACACACTTAGTAGTATAAATCACATCGTACATAACTCCCGGTAAATTCTTAGATGGTACCGCAAAACGAACTCTATCAGCACCCGTCAAGATTTCTCTCGGAGTAGTAGAGTAACGATTCTTAGTAGCAAGAGCAACCGCTCCTCTATCTATCATAAACAATTTATTAGCACCTACAACAGCCGCCATATTGAATAAATCGTGATACGTTCTAATTGTTTCCAACATAGCAATATCACTTTTTTCATTAGCGTTTAATTGGTTGTACTGAGCTAACCACTTTTGTCTAAATAAGTTGTTTCCGTCTAATAAAAACACATCATTTGAACTATTCATAATAGCCGCTTCCGCAAAATACGCAAATATCTCCGGTCCCCAATTTCCGGCGGGAATGAACGTATCGGTACCGGCAACTTGTCCCGGTGCACCCGTAAATTCATTAACACCTACGAAACTATCAATCTTAGCAATTACGGACTTCGCAATTTCCTCGTCAAGTTTCTTCATAGCGGTTAGCCAACCTTTAGCAACCATCATCTGCATATCAACGGTAGAACCTCTAAACTTGTCCTCCTCAATACAGTAAACTGATTGCTTCGCTTCCTCTATTGTGTACTCCTCACAAGTAACCTCTCCTTTCGGACCAACGTGGTCGCAATCTGCAACGTAATCTTCTGCAACTGCCGCACAATTATCAATCCATTGGATTTTTACCGTACGGTCTTTATTCGGATCTTTTAACTCAATAAACTCAGCCGTTTGTTCTTGCAAAATTGCTTTTGCCGCCTCACAACGAGCGATATATTGTTTGTTTGAAGCGTTATCCGCCCAAACATCGTCTGCCATTACTTGTATCGAAGTGTAATCCGCACAAGCTATATTTCCATCAGCCATATTTTCTAATTATTATGAGAACGTCTTATTTTTCAGTTCTCTTGTTAAACATTAATTTCAGTCGGCTCTACTGTCATTCCACGATTTCATAATTGCTTTCTTTTCGTCTAATGTTTTCGCATTGTTAATCATTAACTGATACTCCTTTTGAGTTTTCGGTGCAACACCATTCCACTCAAATTTCTCATCGCCTTTACCATCCTCATCTTCCGTTCCTCCACCGGATTTACGTTCTTTTGATTCTGCAAGATCGAAAAGCGAACAAGTTACATCTTTAACTACATTCTCGAATTTAACCGGATTACGATGCTCGTCCTCCAACAATTCATTCTTTTCGTTCAACAATATAATCCTATCATCCTCCACCTTAAAATTGTACTTACCAAGTTTCTCAAAAATCGTATTCTTTTGATTACTTGCTTTCGTCAAATCCTTAGATAAAATCGGATTCAAGGCATCAATTATCTTCGATGCTTTTTTATTCACAACACTCAACGTCCCTTGTTTTTCAAACTGTTCAATCTTACCTTGAAACTGACTTGTAACATCCTCAACTGCTTTGGATTTTTCGGCTTCTTTAATATCCATCATATCCAAATAAATCTTCGACTGTTTAATCTTTTCCGGAGTAATCTCAACGGTCTTATCAACTTTCGACTTAGCGGCAACAATCTCGTTTATGAGTTCGACACCTTTTTTATCGGATGTAAATTCAAACGTGGTCTTAATCTCTTTCTCTAACTCCTTTAACGTCTCGCTCTTTGCCTTAGCATAACCATTATCGAAACGAGTTTTTAACTCTGTCTCATCGGCTAATTTAAGATTCTGAACTCTCGTCGCATCTTGTTCGAGTAAAATTTTAAGAGCGTCTTTCTTTAACTCTCCGTCCTCCGTTTTTACAAGTTCGGCAAACTTGCTACTGTCAATGTTTAACGTTTTCGACACCAACGCCTCTAATAATTTCTCCATCTTTTCCCTTTTTTAGATGTTTGTAACTTATTTTTTTTCAACTTCTTTCGGCTTGTTTACTTGTTTAGCCTCAACGTGCTTAACATACTTAGCCTTTAACGGTGCTTTTAGTTTCCCAAAAGTCTCGTCAGAAATTTTATGACCACTCTTAATATTTGCGTACATAAGTTCTCAGTTTTTATGGTTAATAATTCGGGTTAATTCAACTTATTTTTTCTCAGCAATTTCCGCTACTCTCTTAGCAGTTGCTTTGATAACTCCGGCTCTCTCATCCTTTCCAACATACGCCTCAACTTCCTCTTTAGTGTTCAAAGTTTTTAAGTGAACAATAACATCAGCAACCGTAATATTTTCAATTCCTTCAACCTTTTTAACTTCCTCTTTCTTTTCCTCTCCACCTATTACTTCAATCGGCTTCTTCGTTTCTCCACCTTTTCCGGGTGCTAACGTCCAACCGCTTTTGTTTTTTCCTAATCTTTTCCAAGTTTCATCGCTGAAATTTCTATAAACCGTTTCTCCGGCTATCGTTTTTTTTGCTCTTTTTGACATAGTTCTAATTTTTTATCGATTAAATGAACAACAAATATATAAATTTTTTAACACTTATTCAATTTCTGTTTACTTGCATCTTTTTTCGGCACCAAATTTCCATCTTTATCTAACTCCAAATCTTTACGCCTACCAACTGCTAATATATTCGATATGTACTGAGTTGAGTGCCTACAATTATACCCACCTAAATCAACCAAAGGGTTGTAATTCTTCGACTTTCCTTGAAACTTTAGCGTTCTCCATTTCTTAGCCTCCTCAACGGTCCAAAGTTCTCCCTCTCTCTGACAACAGAACTTTCGAGTATCTGCTATTTTACCTCCTTGATAGATAAACGACTGCATACCGATTTCATTAGCGTATATGCCCGAACTCAAACGGTCGATTTGTTGGTATGTATCATATATAAACGTCCCGTAATTCGCTTGTAATCCACCCAAACGCTGAGGATTGCCAACTACAAATTCCTTAACTTGACTTTTCAACTCTCTAAATCCAACTCCTCCCGATATTCCTTTCGTAACTAATTCCGTGAACTCATTTTTTAATCTCGTATCTTTAATGAAATTATCTAAGAAACCGGCTTTCTTAAAACTACCGTCTTTCTTTATTCCAAGCCTCCTATTTACTTGCTCATCTACCGAACTCTTAATCTTATCGAACTTAAACTTATCCTTTTCAAACGTCCTAAAATACTTCGAGTTCAAAACTTTCGCACTACCAATATCTTCGATGTACGTATTAATCAAACTACGGTTAATCGTCTTATCAAAATTCTCAAAAATGTCCTCGAGTGCTTGAGTCAATGTTATATTCTTACCGTTCGACACTATCTGCCCGTCCGATACCTCCAACTCATCAATGAATTTTTCTATAATAGAATCCAAGAGCTTTTTTTCTGCTCCGGTTACTTTCCTTTTAAGAATACTCTCCCTATCCTCAAGGAAATTTATCTTCTCCTTATGTAATTCATTCGGCGTTGCCATTATTCCTCAATTACGTCCTCAGTTGCTTCCTTTGTAATATCTTCGATCGGATTACCGTCCTCATCTAATATATCCTCAACATCCTCAATCTCCTCTGTATTGAACGCTATCGCAGAACTTTTCTCATCATCTATTCTCTTAATATACTCAGCAACTTTCAACTTAATCAACTCTATTCTCTCATCGTAACCTAATACAAAGAAATCTTTATTCGCATTGATTTGCTCTTGGTCTATTTCCGTAATAATGCTATCGAAATTCGCATACAATATCTTATCAAATGCAGTCGTCAAATTCATATTAATACTCATAGTAATTTCTTCCGGCGTTTTTCCACTAAACGGAACGTGTTGTTGCTTCACTCTATACTCCCTCATCTTTTCCGGTTGGTCCGCAAAAACCTTATTCGCAATATCATTCTCAATTTCAGTCTTTAAAAATGGAGGAGCATCGGCTTCTTTCGCCGACTTCAAATCTTGCAATAACGCTTTCTCTGTTTTTAACTTAAAATCTTTCGGGAATTTATGCACAATTATCACATCCTCGTTATCCGTGAAAACTGAACTCATCTTTGCAATCTTACGCCAAACCGCAGAATACTTATTTGCATACGGCAACAACGTATCATAAATACTCTCCATATCCAACTCTTTCTCAGTAGCCGTCTGCGTTTTCGTAATCTGATTCAAACTCTCTGAAACAAACACATCTGTTAGCGACTTTCTCTCCAACTTCTCAACATACTCATCTTGCCACTTAATCAAATCTACCGGCGGTGTTTTATAAATCAACAACTTATCTAAATCGAGCATATCCTCCTTGTCTTTCGGCATCGGCAAAGTAACTGCGTCTGCTGAACTCAAATGAATAACTACTCCACTACCATTACAAGCCTTACAAGTCTCCTCTTTGTGGTTCAATCCGTTTCTACAACGGTCATTTTTAACGCCTTTACACGCTTGTACGTACTGTAATTTCTGAGGGAACGTATGCAAGGTAGTCGTAAGGTCTAATTCACTCACAGACTTAACCGTTTTCATCATACGAGGAACTGCCGGGTGCAAAGGAGAAACGTATGTTCTCCCCTTAGTTGTAATATCTCTTTTGTAACCTACTCTTATCGCTTGAACTTCTCCTCCCATCGGATTCGCAACTGTAACTATAAACGATTTCTCCTCTAATTTCAATATCTGAATTTCATCACTACCTAACACAATACTTTTCGCTGATAAACCTCCCAAATTTGCATCGGTTTGCTTTAATATAATTAACGAATTCTCAAGGTAAATTCTGAACTCACTACCTTTCTCTTTGGATATTCCATTCTTCGATTCAACCAAGTACGTTATCGGCTTCTGAATTATCAAATATTGTAAAACGTTATTCACATACTTGTAATCAATAGCTTCTTCACTACTCACTTCTAACGGGAACGGCTTTGCTCTATTCGTCTCATTATCGAACTCATCAAACTCAACTACTATAAAACTATTCGGGTCCGTGAACACCAACTCCGTGAACCTTGTCTCCATATAATCATCCAACGTTTCGTCTCCGTAGAATTGCTCTAACGCTAACTCAACTACACCGATCTTTCTCTCAATCGTTTCTGTCTCCTCATCATCGAACATAATCGACTTATTCACATTATCAATTCTCGCCACCTTATTGAACGGTTGCATAATCTTCTCTGAAATTGCCGGGGTAATCAACTGCGTTAATCGAACTCTCTGCTCGAACTGTTTTTTATCTTCTCTTGGAGTGAACTGCTTTAGTAATTTAGCTACTTCTTCGCCGGTAATTAACCGCTCATATAAATTAGCTAACTCAACTGTCCTTTTATAATCTTTGTGGTACCCTTGTTTATCGAGCATTACGGTCTGAACTAATTTTTCAAATCCTTGTTCTAAATCTAAAGCCATCGTATAACGTGTTTATTTTCACACAAATATAACTAAACTTTCACACTCAGCATAAAAAAAAGGGCAGACTTGACAACTACCCTCTGTTCTCAAAAAATTTCAGAGCCTATCAAGAAACTCTTTTATAAAAAGAACGCTTCAAGTTTTAGTTTAACTTCCAATATAGTTCGCTCATACCATCCTTATTTGATGCTATACCCGTACATTTTTTACAATCTTGTATAATAGAGTAATGAGCCAAATTGCAATCCGTACAGTTCGCTAAACGATTCTGCAACCATATCTTGTCTTTTCTCTCTTTCTGTAATCTTTTCAACAAAAAATTGTTCATTTCTTTTTCCTCATTATACTCATAATGAAAACCGTAGCAAACTATAAACGAAACTATCGCTATCAACATAAACGCCGACCTTATTGCCATTTTATTTCTCTGATTCTTTTTCATAATTCAAATCTAATAATTATTTTTTACATTCTTGTTCTAACCAATGCTCTACGTGAACCCAAGTTATACCATACTCGCAATCGTGTGCTCCAATCATTCCCTCCAAAGCATCCGGAAATTTACTGCTATCGTATTGCTCTGCTCCTCGTTCATTTGCTTTGCTCTCAAAATCCTCTACGCTCCAAGTAACTGATCTCTCCAATTCTTCTTTCAATTTCGCAACCTCTTTCTCCAAATCATAAAACGATTTCTCGAGTACTGTCTCAATTATCACTCGCACCGGAGTATCTATTTTCACGTTTACCGCTTTCAGTATTGCCGTCGTTAATTCTTTTACTTTACTCTCCATCTTCAACCTCCTTTTTCAATGCGTCCGACGCAACTTCTCTACAATAATTACATTCTCCTCCCTTAATAATTTCTTTCAACGCTTTCTCCATTTTCAGATACTTTTTTTGCATCTTCTTCTTTTGCTCTAACACTTTTCGACTATGCTCACTCATCTGAACCTCCCATTTTTTTACTCATCGATTCTACATACTCAGTATATCTCTCGCTATCGGTACAATATACTTTTTTCGTCTCCGGAATAAACAACACTCTCTCGTGCTTCCTTATTCGGTTATGCGTCTCCGCACACAAGCAATCATTTTTACTGCTCGTCATTCTCGGTTTTTTCGTGTAATCTGCCATCTTACTCCTCATTTCTTAAATCGTTAATACTTCCGTCGAACTCTCCCCAACTGCAATTCGACAAATGATGTCCTTGCTCAGATATAAATTCTTCGGTTTGCTCGTGGTTCAATCCACTCTCTACGTCATAAATAAACAGTCCGCTCGTAGATTGGTCGATAACTGCTATTGCTTGAAATTCCATATAATTTAGTTTACTTGATTACTACTCCCATTTCATTTCTTGCTCAGACAACTCGCCTAACAAGTACTTTGCCATCTGCTCAGTATTCAGATACGCAACGTCCCAAGCACCATTGATTCGGTTTACTTCAAACACATCCTCAGCGTTCTTAAAATACTCTCTCGAACTATTCAGTATTCCGGCTGAAAATCTATGCTCTCGCATCTGCCCAATTTCCATTTCTCCCAATACTTCTAAAATTTCTAACTCATCCATTTTTTCTCTATTATTTGTTTAGCATTATTAACCTCTATTTTACAATCAAAACCAAGCGACTTATAGAATGATTCACTTCCGGTCAAACAACCGTACGCAATCTCTAACGTACGTCGTTCGTCCTTATCAACATCTATTCTAAACGTTTTGAAAATATACAACGCTTCTTTGAAACGTCCATCTTGGTACAACTCTTTCGCTCGATCGGTTTTCGTTACGAACATTCTGCCTCCCTCTCTGCTTTCTCCTTAAAAAATCTATCAATATCTTCGGGCATAATATACGTTCGCTCCTCGTCGTCCTCAGACGGTCCGAAACTAATATTTCTACTGTACTTCGGTCGGTCTAAATAATCATCCAACTCGCTATCTCTGTACGCATCTATCGTACCTCCTACATTTTGATTCATAATTTTACGAGTTTAAATTTTGGTACAATTCAGAACGCTTAACTGCAACCATTCTCCAAAACTTTCTATCGTCGAGTTTTTGTTGCTTACGTTCAATCTTATTTTGTTGCTTAACTACGTCATTAATAGCGTCGAGAACTGCGTCTTTCGTATCTCCGATTATACCAACGTTCATTGGTACTCCGTCATACTTAACTAATTCTCCTAACTCTCTTTCCCATTTGGAGTCTAAATACTGCCATTTTGAGATTCTGTTACCGTCGATTTTTACTAATATTACGTGCATTTTTTTTAGTTTATTGATGAATATTAACGTAAATCTATGTATATAAATTTATATACGCAAGTATTTTAGTATTTATTTTGTGCTAACATACGCTCACTCATATACTTACGTAACTCTACTCGGGTGTTAATAGGTAGTATTTGGAAGTAAACCAACTGTATCTCATCTAAACTAAACTTACTAAGTAGTTCCTCCCATTCGTTAATTGTCGCACTAACAAACCCGTCCTTAGTGAAATGCACCTTGCTATCTAAATTCATAATCTCTAAATTCATCCTCGAACGCTGATACTCCTTGATACCTCCAAGCATCGGCACAATGCCCATACTTTTCATACGTTTCTCCGGTGTTACTATTCTTTACTTTCGGCTTCTTATACGCTCCATTTACGTCCTCTTTCAGAAACTCAAAATCTGTTATCAAATTCTTACAACTCTCATCTATATTCGCCTCAATCTTGAACCCTCCGGCAAACATCTTATTAAAGAAATCTCTACACTTCGCTAAACCCGGTGCGGACCTCATTACTCTATTACTATAATTCCCACAATAATCGCCTAACACGGTTTCAACTACCGTAAAATTATGCTTTATCTGTTTCGATACTGTCTGCCTATTCGCTCCACTCGGGTCCCCCGTAAAAAACAACGCCTTAATATTTCCGGCGTAATCGTATAGAAACTCATTACAAATATCCTCAGTATTATTCTTTGGATTCGGCAAACAATACTCTCTCAATGTATTCCATTCCATCACATTACGCTCCTCATCAAATATGAACTGCGAAACAAGTAAGGTCATATACGGAACCACGTTGAAATCGAGACTAACGTGAACCGGGTACTCCGGATTATACTCCAATTTCTTAACGTGCTCGTCTCTCTTAAACCTACTAAACCACTCTCCTCCACTCTTAACAATCAAACTACCGTAAATCATCATATCAATTAACTGAGGGTTATGCCTATAACCATCAACCAAATTCTCAATATAACCAACTGATAAATTCCCTCTATTGTGGTACGTACTACTAATCGTTACCGAATTATTACCGATCACTTTATGAAAGAAATCCGTCTTAGAAAATATCCTCGTACTAATCTCCTCAAGATTATCGTTTATATCAAACCAATCATTTAGCCATTGAACTTTCGCCGGACTCGTCAATACATACAATGGATTGAACCCCATTATTTTCGTATCATCAAACAAGTTCCAATATACCTCAACTCCATCATCCATTCGTTTCTCAACTTTACCCTCCTCAATATATCTATTCAAGTGGTCTATTGAGTACACATCTTTTCCACTTCTATACATACCCGGTTGCCTCATTCTCGCTATAATTACCTCCTTAACGGCTTCCTCTTTAGTGTCTTTCGTCTCATCCAAAATAGCATACGCAAATTCTGTCCCATCAATCATCTTATAATTATCCAAACTCGCAGTTATAATTACGTGCCCGTTATCGAAACTAATTATATTCTCATAACTCTTGTATCTTGCTCCAACTATTTTATAGTGCTTCGGCGGTTGCTTATCAACAACGTATTTCACGCCCTCAACCCATCCAAAATATTCTTTCCATACATTGAATATACCGGCTAACGTCGATTTGCTCAACTGCCCATAAGTGTTCGCTCCAATAAATCCTTTGATGCCCGGAAACCGAGTGATATACTCTGCCGATACTAATGCTCCAACGTGCGTCTTTCCACTACCTACTCCCGACAACATAAGCGTTCTCGTAGCGGTACTATCTAAAATCGTCTGCTGAGGTTTACTAACTAAAATCTCCCTTTGTAGTTGTTCCACTTTGCCTCTTTTATAATCCAAAGATAGCAAAATTATCTGTACCTATAAAACTCCCAATTAAACGTATTACCCTCAGCCTTTGGTACATTTATAGTGAATACTACATCGTCCGGCTGACGCTTCCTATTGAGTACACTCTTACGTTTTTTCTCCGGTTTTTTCGGTCCACCTATAAAATTATCCATCCAATCGCTCATACTAAAATAGTGTTAATTGTTCAACTCTCTTTTCGGTCGCCGTGAACTCAATTTGTTCTCCAATAAATACAACATCTTTACCTCTATGCTTTACCAACATACCTCCATATCCTCTCTCTCGACCATTTGCACACACATCTAAATAATGCTCATTGTACTCGAGCGGTTCCAACTCTCCGGAATATCCTACAAGCGGACAAATCTCAAATCCTTGCAATACTGCGTTCATCAAATCCGGTCCTCTCCAAATTGCTGAGGTCAAAGCGTACTCAATATTCCTATGAAATGTACTGCCTAAAATTGTTCCGGACTCAGCTATTGAACTACACGAAATCAAATCGACCATCTTCTCGAACTTCTCCAATTCAATCTTCATCGTCCTCCTCCTTTTGTACTCTCATTACTACTCTCGTGCAAATCAACGTTACTAATATAACTAACGTTCTACACAACATACCTAAAATCATAACAACTCCGACGAAATGCCAAAACGATTGAAATGAAAACTCTAAAAAATCCATAATACTCTCAGTTTATTTGATGTAAATAAATGGGTGCTACGTCCTTAAAACCGGCATAATTGCCACGTAACACCCTTTAAATTAATTCTTAGTAAAATATAAACGCACCTATTATCAATCCTATAAAGATACCTATGGTAATAAGAATACCCGGTAAACCATCTACGATATACTCCAATATTTTTTCTATCTGTTTCGGCGTTAAACTCATACTCTCATTTTTGCATACTTGTAAATACCGTGAACGATCTCTTTCTTCGTTACTTTAATAAAATCATCTATTCGAGTCTTAAACAACTCTTGATTCTCCTTAGTAAACTTACTCCTAATCTGCTCCGGGAACTCTGTCTCGAACGACTCTATAATCATAGCGTCTAACATACCAAAGGATAGCACGGCTAACTTCTTATCATCTTGCGAGTGTAGATTAAACAAACCCTTAGATAACTTCTCTACGGGCACCTTAACGCTTACGTCTCCTACTATTAACTCTCTCATAATGCCATAGAATGAAGTACAACTAATTCAGTTATATGCTCGAACTTCTCATATAGCTTTTGCTCTACTACTTCTATCTTGCTCTCAGCCGGTACATCGACCGACTCAGTTTGCATTGATACTACTCCGATAGCTCCAACCTCTCGACCGGTAAACGCTACAAATATTCTTCTCTTACTGCTCATCTTTCTTAATTGTTAAAAAGTTAGTATTATACGCTTTCGGTCCTACAACTCTTGAAACGTAATCGTGAAATTTTTCCAAGTAAACATCATCGTACTTCCACATCATACAATCGTTATACTCACACCAACGTTGTTCTAACACAATCTCCATACCGTGTTCCTTATTAAACGCATCGACTACAATTTTCATATTATCGTAATCAATCTCTCTCGAACCACTAACGAATTTCGACTGCGGAAAGTCTGCTTGATTACTGTACTCATAAATATCTTCCATACCGTTAAAATGCCCGTACTGATATTTACGAATAATCTTATCGACTTCTTTCGATGTAGGTCCGTTCATCCATCGGACATTAACACTATCGCCCATCGAAAACGACTCGGACGTTACTTTGAATTTCATACTCGGAAATGCTTCCTTTAAATCTTTGCGGATTAACTTCGCCGCCTCTGCTTGACTTGATGCCATAATTTTAAATTTAGTTTATTTGATTAATACTCCGATAAAGCTACGTATATGGTTTTATATACGCAAGTTTACCAACTTTTATTTTTCAATTATTTCTACCATCCTTATATCAATCGTCTGCCAATTCCGACCACAATGAGAGGGGTAAATGGTTATCTCCCCATTATTATCTCCAAACCCATTGTTAGCACAATTCATCTTATTGATACCTACAACTTCTGACTCAAACGGTTTACCGTCCCAATCAGACGGATATTTATAGTACGGACCTTGCTCAATCTTACTAAAATCTACAACAACGGTCTTTCCTAATAGATTTCTCAACACTTCTAAATTTTCAAACTCACTCATCTTACTGAATTTTTATAACTCGTTACAATGTTCTCGGCTTTATACCTCACATTGATACCATTATCAATCACAAAATAAATATTCTCTCCTTTATCAACTCTCATCATTCTCCTATCCTTATCCCAATACTGAACGGTCTCTTGAGTTCTCGTCTTTAGCTCCGGCGTACATTCCGGACAATTCTCAATATGGTACTGATTGAACCCGTCTCCGAAATCCTTATGATACCCACATTTGCACTCAACGAACCCTCCTTTGTAGTTCGTATCAACACTCTTATAAATTTTTGCTCTTTCCATAATATCTATTTTAATCAATATGCTTTCTAAATTTTAAACTCGTTCGATCGTTTCTGTTCCTACTTATCGTACCCTCTGTTCCACGTAACCATCTACAAACAACTTTCGTTCTCTCCGTAGAGAAATTATAGTGCTTCTCGATTAAGTCTGCGTACTCCTCTAAATTGTGCTCTGTACCCATCGGAATAACGTGGCTATAAACCGTACTATACTTTACAATATCATTCTTTTCGTATGCTCTCATTTTTTTATACAATATTTACACTCATTATTTACGTGTTGCGTCATTCGGCAACATTTCTTACAGTACTTGAAACTCATTTTTTAGCCTCCTTACTTGCTTCTTCTTCTTGCTCGAATATGAAATGATTATGCTTAACCATATTATCATACGCTTCACAATACTTCTTAATAACTGCGGTTAATTCTTTCCAATTTTTTAGGAACTCTCCAACTGCGATACCTCTTATAAATAACGGCTTATCGTCCGGCGTAAAAGAACCGGCACTACCGTGATTCATTTCAACCTTTCGTTGCTCATCATTTCTCCACGCTCTCTGATAATAGAAATCAACGTTACCGTGAAATTCATAAATAGACGTTTGTTTCTCTGCTTCTTTCAGCGTATCAACCGGCTTTGGTTTTAGTATTTTCATTTCAGCACTCGTTCCCGAACTAAGGCAAAATTGAACTCTTGCGTCAAGGTCCATACCGATAGAACCTATCGCTCCTCTAAATTGTTTTTCTAACTTCTTAAAATCTGCTTCTGTAAATGTTTTCATCTTATCGTATTTAGTTTATTTGATGGTGTACCCTTATGAATACTCAGTAAATCTACATATATATTTTTATATACGCAAATAAAAAGCATAAAAAAAGTGGTATTTTTTACGTACCACTTTGTTAATATAATAGGGTATTGATTATACCTCGATAACTACTGCATCACTACTAAGTAGTTTTACCTCCTCATCCATCCTTTTATCAATCTCAGCCTCAATCATATCTTGAGCGTCTATACTCTCTAACTGTTCGACTGTTTTTGTAGTTTCCTAAAACAAGCAGACTCTTGCTCTTACTGACTCAGTATTTTTAAAAAGTGAATAGCCGGGAACTACACCGGCTATTCTAATCATCAAATAAACTAAATTAGGCTTGAACGCCTAAGGTAGTAAGCTACAAATATAAGAGTTTTACCCCTTATATGAATTCTTTAACGCATTAAATTTCTCTTTACTTTCAAACGTCTCCGAAGTATGACAACCATACCATCCATTCGTATCACTCCAATAACTACAACTGAACCAAATATTATCCTTTTTCAATCGTAACTCCGGATGCGTCCCTTTCGGTTTTATATGTGCAAAACAATCAACCCGGAATACAAGTTGAGGTCTGCCACAATGTTCGCAGTTTCGAGGTGTTCCCATCTCGTTCCATATCTCCAAGAACATAGCCAACTCTCCCGTAGGTTTACGTAACTTCTCTTTCTTCTTAACCGTGCCATTATCCTTATCTCTTTTTTTCTTCTCATCAGCCTTATGCTTCTGACTATAATACATACAATGCCCTCGATTCGATACTATCGGTACGTTCGTTGCTCCACAATTCTCGTACTTACCATCTTTGCCTAAGCAATCTCCTATTTTCTGCTGAATACTCATCTTATCGTTAATCTCTTTGCTACTAATACTCTCTCAAACGTCCTACCAAATGGACTCGGCTCACTAAATATACCCTCTAAACAAGCGTTCGGAAATCTCTTACGTATTCCACTCCAATCCATCTTGAGCGGACTCGGTTCCGGGAACTCAAATACCAACTCTTGCTCAATACCATCTGAGCTAATCGATGCATCTAATAAATACGGTCTAAGTGGTTCAAATTCTTCCGGTATTTCGGTCTGCTTTTCTATTTCATTCATATTAGTTCACTTGATGAGCAACAAAACTACTATTTTTTTTGTTTTGAAAAAAACATAACTCTCATTAAAACAAGTTCGCTCTAAATGGAGTTCATCGAAAACAACAGTCTCATTCTTTTCAAAGTTCACTTATTTTAAAGAACTCTTAAAATTAAAGTCTCATCATCTAACAAGTTCACTATTTTTCACATTCAATCACTTTTAACGTCTCATTCGTTTATTTTATCACTTTTCTACAACTCAACTCTATGGATGAGTGTTTATAGGGGTTTTGGAACCTTGTTTTAAGGTTTAGATAAATACTCACACACTTACTGCTTCGCTCTCGGTGTTTTACAAGTTTCCGGAAATGAACAGACTCTTGCTCTTACGACTTCGGTGTTTTTGAGGTTTTCATTTTCGATCTAACTCACACTCTAATTTTTCACTCTAATACAAGTTTTTTCAAATCAACTAACTGCTTTCATTTCTACATCATCTAAGGACGTAGTTTTCACTTTGAACACGGTCGTCTCTGAAACGTCCTTGTAGTTTACATTCAAATTCTTCGCCGCATCCAATCCAAGCAAATCAATACGCTTCTGAATACAACGCTCAATACCTTGCAGAAATCTCGGGTCCCCAAACTCTACTAATTGCTTTACGCTCGTCTCCTCCTTATCAATAGTACCACCTATTTCCTTACCGCCTTTGTTCCTAATGATTTTTGCTGATTTTTGCTCGTAATTGTTCTTTGATTTCTTCCAAGCCTCCCAATATTCTCTCTCTAACGCATCTATTTTCGCCAACTCGATAGTTATGTATAACTCAACTTTATCGTCTCGCTTCGCTTTCCAATCCTCCAAACAACGCTTAATATCCTCTCCAACGGTCGTATAAGAAATGGAGTAATCTCTCGCCTCACTTACTAATATCGAAATATCTCTATAATTCAACCCCTCAATATACAACTGCATAATCATCGAGCGGTCTTTCTCCTTATCAACCTCAGTACGCTTCGGAGCAAACTTCTTAGTTTTCTTCTCCGGCGTTTTATCCGCTATCGTACGCTTTGCTTTTGGATTTTTATTCTCTGCCATCTGTCAAGGTTATAGAACAATGTACGAAAACTTACGCAAATTGGTTTTCTCTCTCGGTTTTTCTCCTCGATAATTCATTACGGATTTCTACACAATACTCAAAATCCTCTCTTTCTTCTGCGGTTTTCAACAACGATTCCATAAACTCATCTGAGTAAACGGTCCCATCACAAATACTAACCCAACGATACTCAAAAGGATTCTCCGGTAAACTACAAGAACACTTCATTACTTTCTTCCTCCTACTTCTTTCTTTTTCGCCATCATCACATAATGAACACCGTTATCTACTGAGAACTGACTCGCTAACGCCCAACCCTCTTTGGATGCTCTATTGATTGCCTTTTCAAAATCTTTACTACTTGCCTCTGATATTACTTTGTACTCTAACATAACTCTCCCAAATTAAATTTTTATTTTCTCGGCTTAGTGCCAAATTTTATTCTGCTTCTTCTTCTACTAAATTATCCAAATGCTCCTTACAAATGTTCATCATCTTTAGGAACGCTACTGAATTACTCTTGATGTTCAACCTCGTTTTTACGTCGGTCATTACTCTAATGAAATCATCGAACTCTATATTAACGATATTCAAATCCTCCTTAGCTACATTCTGCTTCTCTAATGCTTCCAATACCTCGTCAATTTGTTCTGCGGTTGAATTGGTAAACGTGAACGCCATTGTAACCAAATCTATATCCGATTCATTGATACTCGGCAAATTCATCTTATCGAACTCCGTGAAATCCATATCATTCAGACCGGTACCCTCCTTTGCCTCAATTCCCTCTATCTCCTCATACAATTCTTTCAAAATACTCATATCGTCCTTTCCGCTTATCGCATTATGGCTCAACTGATACTCTAACTTTTTATCGTTGGATATGTTCTCCACAAACAAAATCATAATATTCTCGAGTTTTGCGTTTCTCGAACTTTTTACTCTATGATTTCCGGATAGTATCAAATACTTATCGCCTTGCTTCAATGCAAACGGCAACTGACTCAAAAATCCATCGTTCTTAATGTTGTTCGTCAAGAGTTCTTGCGTCTCCTTATCCATAAAACGGGCGTTCTTACCCAATAACTCACATTCAGTTTCCGGGTTCACGTACGCTAATTGATACGGTTTTATTAGCGGATTCAATTCCGCCAACTGCTTAACTATTTCTGCTTTTTTATCCTTTTTAGCCATTCCTCAAAGTTTTGTTGAATTGTTTTATTATTATACTCGCACTCATACACCAACTTATTAATACCGGTTTTCTTATTCGGCTCCGTCATTGTTTTTTTAAACGGACCTCTGTATTTCATACTCATCGGCTTATCGGTATAAACCGACGTTTTTAAACCAAGGTAAAAGTGCTTAAATTCTCTATTAATTAATTTCCTTATCTCTTTCGACTTCAATAAAATCAAGATCAATTTGCTCAACTGTTTTTGGTCGCTATTTACTACAAAATCACTCTGAATAAATGCTTTCTCGTTCGTCGATAACATCTTACTCATAGAAGCAAATCCAAATACCTTTTCATCAACCGTAAACATAATGCCGAAATCTCCTCCCTCAGTATAGTTCACTTTCGCACTCATATACAACTGCTTATAGTGGTTCGGAATATCCTTATTCACTCGATACACCTTAACCACGCTATCCTTTGTAAACTCATAGCTATCCTCCAACACTTCCATATTAACCTCCGGTCGGTTCTTCTTCTTCTCTATGAAATACTTTTTCTCATTATTAAACGATGAGTAGATAAATATATCTTTCTTACCTCCACCTATCCTCAACTTACTGAGCAAGTGCTTATCATCTATCTTCAACTGATGGTCTGTATAAATTATATTCTCATCCTCCTCTAAAAACTCTCTAAACAATTCGTCTGCTTCTTCCGGTTCAAACATTTCATACTTAGCCTCCTCATACACAAATACCTCATCAATGAACGCAAACAACTTCTCATAGCCACCTTTGTACGTCGGCGGAAATAATATGCCTAAACCGGTACCACGTTTGTTTCGGATATGCTCCACAAAGTCTCCATCAAAATAATCCTTAATCTCAAAGTTAAACACCTCGTTCTTCTCGAATTTCTCTATCGTATTATCATAAAACTGCTTCGAGTTATCTACGTAATAATTCCAATACGTCTTAACGAATTCGTTGTTCAATTTCTTGAAATCACTCAATTTGATAACTAACAACATAATTATCATATCCTTGTACCGACTCGGTTCCCAACTATCGTAAATTTCTTTGATTACCGGATGCTCTATTTCAAACTTACTCTCCTTGTGTAACAATACGTCCGATGCTATTTTCGAGTACAACGACACATCATTCGACCTAACATTAAAGCCTCGATAATGAGCTAACCGGTCCACCGTGAAATTACCGGAGCAACCGATATACACGTCTTTTCCTTTGTACTCCTTTAATACTTCATTCAGTAAATTCCGGACTTCCGGCGGTGTTGTTCCCGTAAACATAATCTCTCTAATTTTTGAGCGGAGGGGTGGATTCGCACCACCGACCTTTGAATTGGAATATCCAACGCTCTACAACTGAGCTACCTCCGCTTATATTAAAATAATGAACCTTGAGAATTCTCTAAAGTTTCCTTGTCTTTTTTCTTCTTCTCCTTGATAAAATCTTTTTCTGCTTCTCCATCCTCTACAAATTCCTCAATGATAAAATTGTGCTTATCCTTGAACCATTTAGCTAACATCGTTCTATGACACCATTCATCTTCTTTCTTCAAACTCTCATAACACAACAAAGCTACATCTTTTCCTTTAGCTACGGACTTAATATGCCTAAAAGCGTGTTTGAGGTTTATACCATCTAATTTCTTTCGATACGCAACTTCGTAATCCTCCTTACTCATCTTCATCATACTCCAATCGGGAGCTAAATCCTTTATCTGAATTCCCAAAAACCATTGAGGTACTTGTAACGAAATTGATATTCCAACAATATTGTTATCCATCAACTTTTTACCCTTACCGTAATAAGATGTATAGATTTTTATTTTCTTCTTTTCTTCCATCAGTTCAAAATGCTTTTAAGTTTCTCATCGTCGGTTAATTCCTTAACTTTTTTATCTCTCTTTTGGATATATTCTCCGGCGTTACCACCATTAACAATCTTCATCAATTCCTCAACTTCTGTTTTATGCTTTGCATATAAAAAAGGTTCATTTTTCATCCACCACTCATCAATCTCAATATTCAATTCATTCTCACGGTTATTAACGTGATTATTCCAATCCTTATGCTTAACTTCTTCGGTAATCTCAGAAACATAAATTCCTTTGTGCCCTAAACTTCCACCATTTTTATCCATCAATTTCTTTGTTCCTTTACCGTCTGAGTTATTGATATACCAAATAATTTCGTTGTGATGTATTTCGACCACTTGCAAGATTTTGCCGACGAACGGCTTATACCATACAAATTTCAATTTGCCCGGATGCTTCTTGTCCCACGTATCTTGAATTCGTTGAGGTGTATCTCTCACTTTCGCCATTACGACTCTGAACGTACAGTCCTCGCCTAACCAAAACCCATTGTAAAATTTCTGCTGATTTTTTTCCATTTTTAGTCTATTTGATGTTATGTAAAACTACTTATTTTATTTGAATAAATGAGGATATTTTTCCTTTGTTATATCTATTTTTATAGTGCCTTTTTCTGTCTCAATCATTAACACTTTAACGTTCGTATTTCCCTTGCCCATATTCATCATTTTCATTTTGAAAGTGAACGCCTTTTTTTCTCGGACCGACTGATACAAATAAATTATATTCTTATCATAATACGGCTTATTCCATTTCTCGGTAAAACCAATTATCCAAAACGCAAACATCGACAACCATTTCGTCAAAAACTGTCTGAACATAGCTAACGTGAATTTCACATTATACTTCAACTTTATTCCTAACCAATTTAATCTATACTTTAATTTATCCATTTTTTAAACTTTCAATTAACTCGTGGTTCATCCGTGTATAAATCTGCTTCGCAGTCTTTCTCGGTAAATCCTCCTCAGTCAATTCGTTAAATTTATAGAATCCGTCTAACGACAAATCAATAGAAATCGAATTTGGGAACGCAACCCTTTGCCCGTTTATCCAATAGAATATACCAAGTTCCATCGCAGTTCTCTTATACAATCTTGGTATTAACCCTTTTATTGGTGCTTCTTTCGACATATTCCTCGACGTATTCTCCTTTGTTTTTTAATCTAAATCTATCTGCTGAAATTTTATCCTTAACCTCATAAAACGCAAAATTTATAATCTTGCCCTCTCCGTATTTTATAAGTAAGGTTTTAGCTATTACCAACTCCAAACGAATTGAATCCACGTCCAAACTCCTTTCGCTAAAATAACTCCTATCATCGTAGCAATCGAAATGCTAAAAATAGCTCCAATCTGCTTACTTACCGATCTAAATAATTTACCAAAAAGTCTCTTTGATTTGGAGGTCTTAACGAAATTCGCTACCTCCTCTTTAATTTTATCATCCATAATTTTCTCCTTTGTTTCTACAAATATACAAATTATAACTTTGCCTCAAAATGAGTTTTAACCATCTTTTTCCTACACTCATATTTTATCAAATCCGGCTTATTCAAACTCTCTGCTAAATGCTTATAATTTTTCCGGTTTTTTCTTAACTCTGCAATCTCCTGATTAATTTCATATATCAACATATCCTTAATCATCGCTTTCTCCTCATTATCCATTACAATCATTCCCTCTAATTCCATATACTTAAAAGCAATACCCCAATTTGCAATAATTGGTTCCTTACTATCTTTCTCATACACATCTTTTATAAACTCATACGACGACTTTCCCTCATCCGGAGTATAAGTAAGTTCCTTAACTTTATTCGTCTCTAATTTGTTCACTAAATGCTTTTTAGCCTTATATTCCGTATATGCTTTGAGAATTCTACCTAAAAAATCTATACTTAGCTTATTGTAATCCGAACTATTGCACTCAAGTTTTCCGGCTTTCGCTTTGAAAATTGCATCTTGAACTTCCGCCATCGTCAAAGTACAAAATTCATACTTAATAAATTGAGCTATCAATAATACTTGGTCCTCCTCTAATGCCGGTAAATCTAAAACGGCGTTTATCTTATCTATGAAATTCAGAAACTCCGGCGGATTAATACCTCTCCAAACATAAAATTTCTGTTCGTTAATTCCAAGTTCTTGTTTTGTTTGCCTCGCTATTTGACTCATAATTCGTTATTTTACCCTTGTTAAAATTTTTCTCATTTTTCTTCCAAGTTCCTAAACGTCTCCCAACATCAAAAACTCTCTCCATTTCAAAACGCATCTTTCTTCCCGTTGTTTTTTTCTCAGTCCAATAAGAATAAAAATCATTTAATAAATTCTCTCCATATTCAGATAAAAACAAGCGTAAGGAATTCTCGAATTCCGTCTTTCTATCTTCTATGCTTTTATTTACTTTACTATCCTTTACTATACTTTGAGGATTATCGTCTGCATTTTGTTCGTTTCCGCTACCTAAATCGAGTTTCTTCTCCCCTTTAGGTAGTTTAATCCTCCCTTTACCTACTAACAAAGAAATCAAACTTTCTCTATTTATGCAATCATTCGTCCTTTTTTTATACGCATCGGATATATTTTCAACGAACTTTTCATTGTACAAAATACTCTCTGTCTCCCATAAATAACGATCGAACTCTCCTAACTTTACTAAACAATTCAAAATCTCTCTCAACTTATCGCTCTCAACCTTGAACTCTGCTGATAAATACATTATCTCTACCTCGTCCTTGAGGTCCAAGTAGTGATAACTCGCTTTTCCTAATTTTTCTAACGTCATAAACCAAACTACGTACCCATCGTTCCCATATTCTGTCCTTAAATAGAACATCTTTTTACCGTGAACAACCGGATGCGGAAAGTAGTCTATATCGTTTCTCTGCGGTCTTGCCATAATATCTAATTTATTTGATGATTTGTAAAACTAACTTTTTTCACTTATGTACCAACTTTATTCAACATCGAATTCCATTTGCTCATTCGGTAGCGGTATCAAAATACTGAACCACTCCTCAGCAAACCGACGCACATCTTCCAAATATTCCTCGAACTCAACCGTAGTATTTTCGGTAGTACTTTTACCAACCTTAATAATTTCTCCGGTCTGCTCGTTTACGTGTTCGGTAAACTGAAACTCCCTCTTTAAAAATTCGTGAATTTCCTCTTTGGTTTTACGCTCTCCCCAACTATCAACAAACGCTGACTGAATTAAAGGAACAACACACCCCCAATAATAAGCATTTTGGGGGGTGCTACGTACCTTACGTTTACGCTGAATGGTAATTGTTATCAACTTACCGTTAAACTCTTGAATCGCCTTATTCAATGCCTTACGATTTGACTTTATTTTGCCATCTTCAACGCTACTATTTATTGAAACTTTCTGCATTATTCCCAATCTCCTACGGTTATCTTAATTTTATACTCCTTAGTTTCTTGAAAATTCAGACAGTCCCAAATAGCAAAATATTCTTCGCCTTTATCTAATGCCCGTAACATTTCTTGAATATCGCTTTCAGTAAAATTAATAACAATATCCGGTTCCGGCTCTTTGTTCTGAACTTCCTCGATTACCTTATTAATTCCATCAACGATATTCTCAACCTTTTGTTCTCCGGTTAATACCTTTTCAACAATATCGTCCGGCATATCAAACGCTCTATTTCCCGGACTCCTTTCTGAAACAACTAATTCTTTCTGAACTTCCTCGCACTCACAAGTAACCTCTTGACAAACATCGCACATCATCGGAGCCTCTTTCACTTTCAAAGCATCTTCTCTCGCTTTCAACTCAGCCTCACGTTTTTCAAACTGACGCTCTTTTTCTTGTTGCTCAAATTTCTGCTTTTCCAAATCCTTAGCTTCTTGAATTCTACCCTCAACCAATTTCATTCGCTCTCGATAGCTATTCAATTTTACCTCAGCGTCCATCGAATACTCTTGGTAAAAATCTGTATTCAATTTCGACTCCATAAAATCTAACTGCAACTTATACTCCTCTAACTCCTTATCAGTTTTAGCAACTGCAATCCGTCTCTCAAAGTATTCATCGCACGTCTGCAAATTATCCTTAATCGCTTTCACTCTCTCAACTTCTTTCTGCTCCTCCTCACGTTTTAACCTCTCTTTCTCCTCCTCGATCGTTTTTATCTGAGCATCTATCTTATCCTCAGTCGGACTAATAACCTCAATTAAACTATCGTGCCTCGCCTTATCAATATTCTTAGCCTCATTCATTAAATTCGTATTGTGCTTTTTAATATTCTGAATAGCATAACGATAATCTCTCAGCGTTTTCCTCGCTTCCTTTCCCTCCTCGAAATTTTCTTTCGTTACTACCATATTTTCAAACTCTTTAGCAAGGCTTTTTAGCGTCTCCAAAGTTTGTCCGTAATCAGCTAAAATAATTAGCTCTCCGGAATCTCTATTTAATACTTCATATTTTAATACTTCCATCTTTTTAAATTTTTTCAATTAGTAAATCAATCTCTTTAGAGAAATCGTAAATATCTTTTTTCAGTTGGTCCAATAACGGCTCGTCTCGATAAACTCTAACGACTACGAGTTGTTGCTTCTCATCTTTCATATTCTCACAATACGAAATGAAATCACACCATTTACGTCCCGTTACAAGTAAGTTCCCTTGACATTGATAGTAATTGGATGCCGGTACCTCTTTCGTTACTAAAACCGCCGTATGTATATGAGTAGCGACTCTACACTTAACTTCAATGATACCATCCTCTCCAACTAAACCGTCCGGACTTCCACCGGCTCTCGAACCGTACGGAATAAAACCGCACTTCTCAACCTTTGTAAACGTCCTCGTTTCGTAACGGTCAATAGCAACACTTTCTGTCTCGGTACCGTACTGAGTATTCGCACCATCGTAACCCTCCTCTCTTTCTGCTTCCAAATCGTCCGATATTAATTCGTACGCATACGTCAAAGCACCGGCTCCAAACCTACCTATTTTCGTTCCTTTGGTTTTCAGTACATCAAATTTAGAGGAGGTAATTTTACCACTTCTCTCTTGGAACCACTCCTCAGTTCCTTGTAGTTCGTTACTTTCCATTTCTCAAACCCTCCAAAATTTTAGTTCCAAACTCAACGGTAAATTCATTCTGCTCCTCAGCCATTTGTAAACTCATTCTAACCGTTTCTTTATCCTCTCCTTTGTACTCTGATAATTCTTGCACTATTGCCCTCTTTAACTCCGTCAATTCATCCGGCTTACCTACTGAATTAATCGGTATTGCCGTCTGCCCTTTAACCTCAAAATCGTACTCTGATTGAATTCCCGATATTCCAAATGCTTTTTTCAAACAATGCGTCTCAGCAACTTTCTTAATCATTTCTGCCGGGTGCGACTTCCAAGCGTTGAACTTCTTATTGTACGTCTCGAAATCTACATACTCAATAGTTGGCTCTCCATCTTTTCTAAACGCTATCGCATACGCTCCGATAATTTCTCCTCTATCTTTTCCGTTCTGAACGTGCTTAATAACATTGTTCGCAATATCCAACGAAAACTCATCGTTCGTACAAACTTCGCTCGAACGAATACCATTAAACTTCGGATTCGTTTGTGCCTTAGAAAGAAACCCGTCTCTACCGGCAAACACGAGCAAATTACCCTTGTTATCCTTGTAGCACCAAATCTCTTTTATAAACGGATTCAACCCAACGGTCTTACACACGTTTATAAAATATGCTAACTCAATACCGGTCGTTCCTTTCGCAACGCTCTTTTGAATTACGGCTACCTCTGCCGGACTATACCCAAACTCATCGGATATACTTACTTGATTTTTGCTGACCTCAATCAGCGTGTTTTCATCTGCCATTTTTTTTAGTTTAAATGATGATTAATAATTAATTTATGTAAAACTACTTTTTACCTACTTGTTACCTAACATTAAAGGATTTTATTATATCCTCTATCGAGCGGACTCTCTGCCTCAACCCCTCTACATACTTATCAATCTCCTCTTGATTCGTTGCCCGGTAATAACCTTTATTCGTAGCGATCAAATTCGTAACCAAATGCTCCGTTCTAATATAGTGCATCATCTTACGAACTCTCGGCTCAGACGTTTTTTTACCTAACTCCTTGAGTACTCTCACTATTTTCGGGTTCGTAACTGCGTTTTCCTTTCCGTGCTTCCCTTTCAAACCGGCTATGAGTATCGGTATCAATCCTAACTCAAACTCGCTTAATTCGTGCGTTTCTTTCTCAAATCCATTTATCATACTAATCGTTTTAGACTCGTTAAATTTTTGTACCCTCGCTTTATCGAAAAGCTAAAATAATATCCGTTTAAAAAATAGATAGCCTCGTAATTATGAGTACACCTATACAACTCCATTTGCAACCTTTTCGTAAATTGATTTTCCTTTAAAAAATTATGCCACTCGGCACCCTTTAATACTCTTTTTTCTTTTCCCATTACAATTCTAATTTTAGCTGAACCACCCTATTATTCCTAAGTGGCCCTAAAGTTTCTATTACAATTCTAAAGCAGTTCGTCCAAAGTTCAGAACCATCCTCTCGAACAATTCTAATCTTGTCCCAATTACTCCAATAATTGATTTTACCTCTGTATATTCTTCTCTCAAATTTCATCGGAACAAAATTTACTCATTACCAATCTACACCAAATACCATCATCGTTCTTATGAAATCTATTACCGTCCTCATCAACAAAATCATTTTCGTCTAACTGAGATTCATAAGCGTCTCCGCTTCCGATAGCCTCATCTTCGCTCAAGGCTTTTTTATCTTGCTCTTGTTTCATACTTTGTTATTTAGGTAAAACTTAACCGCTCTATTCACTATACAATTAAACGGCATATTAACTAACATACTCTCTGCGGACAATCTTCCCCAATTATCAAGATTCAGATAAACATACACTCGCTTTCTCCCTACCGGATTAAACTCATACTTATTCTCCGCCCTCCAATCATCAGTCGTCTCCTCGAAAAAATACTCAATCGACTTATTCACGGTAAAATCTTTCGCTATACCTAACGTCTTTTTTTCATTTGCTATCAGTTGCACCACGTCCGGCTCCAACTCATACAATTTATAACCCTCTTTTTTCATAATATATCCTCCTTTTTTACTATTGCAAAACTATATTCTTCATCTTCATTTCCGTCTCTCCCCATATTGTAACCCTCTTTGAGTTTGGAGAAAACTTGCTCCAACGATAATTCAAAACCACCATCGTCTATCTCTACATCTTCACAAATGATTTCTATTTCTATTTTGTATTTTCTCTTAGCCATTTTTTTCCTCCTCTTTTTTTGGTACAATCGCATTGAAGATTATCATAAACTCATCCATCAATTTCTGACCGTTACCTTTAATACCAAAATACCATTTTACATCTGACACTTTCCACATTCTCGTCGGCTTCATATTGTGCTTCGTCCACATACTCAAATCACGCTTAGAACATATTAAATTCCAAACTGCCATTTTCATCGGACTACCATTCACGT
>Ga0114918_10000236_pt1 | contig 45707 bp, 50 predicted proteins | sample LantaG_FD_87015 | JGI IMG/M metagenome (GOLD analysis project Ga0114918, IMG submission 87015) | Deep subsurface microbial communities from Baltic Sea to uncover new lineages of life (NeLLi) - Landsort_02402 metaG | ecosystem: Environmental > Aquatic > Marine > Oceanic > Sediment | place... | reverse complement strand
GAAGAGTTTACAGATAGAGAAAAGACATTCTTATTTGGAGGAATTCAAAGATTGTTTGGGCAATGTGCTGCAAAGTGTGGGCGCATAACTATATTCTCGAAAGCCAATGCGTGTAAAGATAACTGTATTGCTAAACGTGATGCAGCTATTAAAGCAGGTAGAGCGAAGATGAAAGCAGCTAAAGCACAAGCAGCAGGTAAAACTGCTAAAGCAGCTAAATTTACACAGAAAGCCAAAGATATTCAAGGTTACGCTAAATAATATAAAGAATACCAAGAATAACTAAATAGATCCGAAAGGAAAGGAGATAGAACTAATGACATTCACAGGTTTTCAAACGAAGTATCCGGAGTATGAAGTTATTACTCCACAGACAAAGAAGTCATTCACTTTAAGATCTTTAACCGTTCAGGAAGAAGAAAGACTTAAAGGAAGTCTTGTAACACCGACAAAAATAGCTGAGCATTTAAACTCTTGTTTATTTCAGTCACTTGTTAAGATGCCAAAAGAAATTGATAGTTTAGATACGTTTCTTAAGAATATTACTTTAAAAGATAGAGATGCTTTACTATATGGCTTATATCATATAACTTATGAAGAGATCCGAAATTACGAAGTTAGATGTACTGTATGTGCAAAGGAGTACCAAGTAACCGTACAAGCGTCAAGCACATTCAATTTTAATAGTTATCCAAAAAATGATGTTCTATCTGCAAAACTTAAAGTTAAATTACCAATATCTACTGGAGTTACCGCAGTTGTTAAACAACCAACTTTGGTTGATGAAATGATGGCTATTAAAAATTTAGCTAACAGACCAGGAACTTCATTAGAGATTATTACCGAAACTTTAATTCTTGATAGTTTTGAGCAAGATATTGAAGAAAAGACTGAACCCAAAGTTTATTCAGATCGAATTGATATTATGGATGCTTATTTATCTTTACCAGCTAAAGATAAACGAGTAATATTTAAAGCGTACGAACAAGCTTTTGGTAAGTATGGTGTTGAACTAAAGATGAAGAGTTATTGTTCTTCTTGTGGTAAGGAAGATGAGTTCGATATAGATTTGGTGGACAGCTTTTTTCGTTCACTGTATGAAGCATAGTGAATTGGTAGATTATAAAGATGAAATTAATGAAACCATATATGCATGTATGGAAATGAGTAAACAATCATATATAGAAGTTTGTATGATGCCTTTCAAGAGATTTCAAGATTATATGAAGTGGAAGTCTAGATTAGAAGAAGAAAAACAAAAGCGTATTGAGGAAGAAACAAAAAAATAATGGGGTAAATTATGGCTGATCTACTTAGTAGATTTAATCAAAGTGTTGCTGGATCTAATTCTAAACTTGCAGATTATCAATCGGTAATTGCAAGCTATGGAGATTTTAGAAGAATCTCTGATCTTGAAGTTATTCTTTCTTCTTGGAATAACATATTAATTACTCCAAGAAGAAGTTATCAATTTGATCCGGAATACGGCAGCGATATTTACAAACTTATTTTTGAACCTGCTGATGACGACACATTAGAAAGAATAAAAACTGAGGTGATTGATACGCTATTAAAATATGATGATCGAGCATCAATTGAAGGCATTGAAGTAACCATTCTTCCAAGTCGTAAAGGGTTTAACATATCTGTTGATGTTAGATATGAGGGAGAGACTGGGCAGTTAGAAGTGGTTATTGACGAAGAAGCGTATTTTAAGTTTTTTGATACATCATCGGGGACATAAAAAATGATTACAGAACAAGATAGAAAAATACTTAAAGAAGTCGGGAGACAATATTTGCTTGATATTGCTCTAGATAGTCAACTTATAAAAGACAAACTTACATTCAAAGAACATCTTAGATTATGTGATATGGTTACTGAGTTGACTTATGAAGAAGTTATATCTCTTACGGTTACTGAAAGTATTAGAGATTTTGAAGGAAAGTTTTCAAAATTTTTAAAATATGGTATTGCTGCTATTGCTGGAATGGTTTATGGAACATCGATGTTAGCAGGACCTCCTACTGCTATGTTTATTTTATATCTTTATAGAAAAGCAACAGATACATGTAACTTAGCATGTATTAAAAAGTTTCCACTTTCAACTGCGAAAAAAATCTGTAAAGCTGAGTGTAAAGTTGAAGGGGCAAGACGTATCGTAAATGAGATTCGTTCTGAAATGAGTAAGTGTTCTCAATTTGAGAATGCTACTAAATGTGAAAAGGCTCTTCAAAAAGAATACATTAAATGGTCAAGACGTTTGCAGTCTCTTATGATTAAACTAAGTCAAGCCAAACTTGGTACAGAATTAAAAGCTAGAAAAGCAGCTGCTAAGAAAGCACAACAACTTGCTGCTAGCTATCAAATACCTAAAACACATCTTATTAAAATGATATCTGAAAATTCTGCAATAAGAGAAAAAATAAGCTTTAGAAATCATATAGAACTTTATCATGATATATTAAAAGAAGATGAATATAATATTGAGCCACCTAAGATTGATCCAAAGAAAGAAAAGCTAGCACGACAAATTTTATATATGGGACTGTGGATTGTCCCCATTCCATTCTTCAATGATTTAATTAATTATCTAGTAAAAAAATATAGTTTTACTTGTATGACCAAGTGTGTTCAACAAAACAAATATCCGAGAAATGTTTGTTATGGTAGGTGCTCATATGAGTCAGCAAAATATGTCGTTGGTATTTTAAATAAAAGTTTGGGGACATGCAACAAAGCAAAAGATCCAATTAAATGTAAAAAGAAAGTATATAAATTATTAGAAGATTGGAAACAGAGAGAGGTTGAAGCAAAAATAAAATTTGAAGGGTTGCTGAGAGCTGAAGTTAGAAAAGCTCAAGAGATAAACAGAAAACAAGGATTGAAAAAATAATGACGATACAACATTACTCACGTATTTATGACTATATTCATGAGTATCAAAATTTAGTATATGAATATTATAGTAAACATGTCATATCGTTTTTAGTTACATATTATAATTTAAATATTGATGACACAATTTGGGAAGATGAAGATATTATGGGTGGTGCATACGAACAAGTGGGAACTTTAACCGGAATTAAACGAAATAAAATTTTGCTTCTCCCAATCTATTATACTGAGGACATAAATGTTCAATTTGATGGTCAAGAGTTCGGATACAATAAAGATACTGAAGTAACATTTGTTTTTCCAAGCTCATATAATTTCAAACCATATCCAAATGATATTATTAAATTAGAGCAAGAATTTTTAAGACCTACTAATGACACATACCCCCTATATATTGTATCAGGTGTTGAAATTCATCCAAATACAGATAAGCGTTTTTGGAAGATAAAATGTCAGGTATTTCAAAGCGAAACTCTTCCATCTGTTGATGCTCAAGTTGAAAATATATATTCGTTTGTTGAATATGATAAAAACATACACACGCTAGCAGACTCACAATTTATGAGCAGATTATTATATAAAGATTCAAATCTTAGAAAAATATTAAAGGGTTTATTTGATAGTAGAGTTGGATTCTATTATCCGCCAAGAGATCCTTTAGTTTGTTAGGAGATAAAGGATGACTGATTCATTATCAAGTCAAATATATCTGTCTAGAGATAGTATTAGAGAACAGATAGCAGCGCAAGTTCAAGCGTATTTAGAATTGGAGAATGTAGATCTAACGAAATCGTCATTCCTTTCTTTCATGATTGATACAGTTTCAACGCTAACAGGAAACTTATTATTCTATCAAATTTCAGCTTATAGGGAATTCTTCCTTACAAAAGCACAACTCCCAGAATCAATTCTAAATCTTTCAGCGTTTCTTGGTTATGATACAAGAGAAGCTACTCCTGCCGCAGGTAATGTTCTAATAACTATACCTTTTGGATTTGATGATCTATTAACTGTATTTTCAATACCTGACAGTTTTGTTTTTACAGCTGATGGGGAAGTCGAGTTCAGAACTTATTATACAACCACGATAACAGTAACAGGTAACGCAAGTGTAGCAATTGAAGTTGTCGAAGGTAATAAAAAATTTAATTTACCGGTTGACGTAACGACTGAAGATTTTAGTTTTGTTCTTCCATTGCTTCAAGTGAAAGAAGTAGTTCAAGAATATCAAATTGATAATGATGTGCAAGAATATCAATTTGTAACTTTAGATGTATTAGTTGATGGTGAAGTTGCAGGTCTTGTAGTTGAAATAAAAGCGCCAGGAAGCGCGGGTTATACAATATGGACAGAGTTTCCAAGTTTGTTTCTTATGAGCGCAACAGATACAGGGTATGTCTCAAGACGAACAGACACAGGTCGTAGGTTGACTTTTGGTAATGGATTGATTGGAGTTCAACCAACGCCTGGTTCATCGGTTTTAGTAACAACTGAAATAACCAAAGGTGAAGATGGAAATGTTATTGCAGGGTCAATAAGAAGTGGACAAAGTATTTATGTTACAACATTGGCTGGTACTAATCAAGTTGTTTCTTATGATGTTATCAATGCTTCTCCTGCTTTTGGTGGTAGTGATGAAGAATCTTTAGAAGAAATAAGAAGTAATTCAATTGCATCACTTACAGCTTTACATAGATTAGTTACTGAAAATGATTATAAAAATATTAATGTTATTGTTCCAAATAGTCCAATTGCTCAAAACTCATTACCTGTATTAAAAAGATCGGATCTTCAAGTAAATGAAATTGAATTATTCAGCGGTCTTGTGTTCGGTACTGGTGTTACAGAAATTGACAATTTAGTTCCAACTAGGAATGCTGTGTTTACAATTCCTTCATCTCAGACCAGAATTGATAGAGATACGTTAATTCAAATTGGAGATAGTTGGTATTATACATTGTTCGATATTACTGTTGATACTAATAATACAGTTGGTATTTATGAATATATAGTTTTAGCATTAGAAGTTGTTCCAGCGCTTGAAACAAGTTATGTTTCTACATATGATATTTATGCTGATCTTCTTGAGGTTGAGAGAAGTGGAACCGAAGGAACATTTACATTACATTATAAATCAACAGAAGTAGATGCTGATTTAGCAACATGTGAGATGGAGATTGAATCAAGTGGAATTTTATATCCAATGGCTAATGATTCAACGAGCGGATATTTTGTCTATACGTTTGATCCATACACAAATATTCCTCTTGGCGAACAAACTTATAATATTACAATTTCAGAACCTGGCGGAAATCCAGTAGCCACATATTCCAATAAAATTACATTCAGGGCTGATTTAAGTACGTTTATGAGATCAAATGTTCAGGATGATAGTACAGCGATAATTGTATTTGATGTCCCTGTAATTGAGAAAGAGTATTATGATAGTATTAATCAAAGAGATTTTGAGTTAGAAGTTTTACAGACATTACTTTCTTCAATGGATTTAACTGATGCTAGAATGTTAACTGACTTTACAAATATTAAGTTTACAAATACAGATGGAATTCTGTCTAATATGCTTCTTAATGAACCTACAATGGTACCAGTTGTGGATCTTGTGGAAACAGTCCCGACAAGTTGTAATGAGAATGATAGATTTATATATTCTCCATGTGAGGGGAATGATCCGCAACAAGATGATATTATAAAATGTACTGACTCTACAGCTTTGACTTTTGTTTATCAAGAACCTGTTGCTGATACAATTACATACGTTACCGATGAGGGAGAAAATTATATTTATTCTGAACGAGGATGGATCCCTCTACCAATTTATACAATTCCATTACAGATTGAAGTTGAGGTATTTAGATCTGCGACCTTCAGCGGGACTCTTGCGTCATTCGTTAATACTGTTCGTGAAACTCTTTTTGAGGCGTTTGAAGGTAGGTTTGGAACTAATACAACTATATATAGATCAGAAATTATTGATGTAGTTCAGGGGATCGAAGGTGTTAGTCATTGTCGTTTGAAAAAACCCGAAACAAGTATATTCTTTAATTTTGAATTGAAAAATTTAACAGAAGATCAATTGCTACGATATGGTCCTGAGTATGTATTCTTTAGAGAAGAAGATATTACAGTTAGGGTGGCATAATAAAATATGGAACAATTACTAAAAAAAGCTAAAATAAAAGACGCTCAAATAAAGTCTCTTACGGCTAAAGTTGTAGCAAAAACTTTAAGTTCGTTGGCTGAACCATGTTATTATCCGGATCTAAAAAAGTATTATTATGAGTATTTAAAATTGTCTGGATTAACTGAAAAAGATATAAGAGAGTTTACAAAGAGAAGGTGGAAAGGAAGAAAGGAAGCAAAATTTGCAACTCAGACACAACCACTTGCTAACTTTTATGTTTTTCTAATAGAGTATTTTCTTAAAAAAAGAGACAAAACTACATATCAATATTTAATGATTTTTTACGTTGTTCGGCACTATGCTAATCTTATGCATAAACATTTTAAGTATTGCAACGATGATACTTTTAAGTATGCGCTTGAAATCCTAACTAAAACTCACTTGTTTGCTAGAGAGAAAACTATCCCTAATGCATTATATTTTATGGCACAACAAATGATTAAAAAATGGACGAGGGGATTGAGAAATGGAGATTTAGATTCGATTTCTTCATTTATGCAGGAGAGTCGTCATAGAGTATCTCAAAGTATAAAGAGTTTTGCTCAAACATATTATAGAGCGAATGAAGAAGGACAGGGAATTAAAACTGAAGAGTTACCCGATGAAGATGATGAAAATGCATATCAAAAACAGTCAGGAGAAAAAGCAAATAAAGTCATTGATGATGTTACAAAGAAAATTACTGTTTATAGATATGTCGATCATAAAGCTCAAGAAGAAGCAAGAAGGTTGGTTAAGATAAGTTCGTCTCTTGCTACACAAATTGTTGGTAAATTAAACAATACAAAATACTCTGATGATATAAGACTTATTTTAAAATTATTTATTAAAGATTTGAAAAGTGCTAAATCATTATGCGGGAAAGATTATCATACTTATGTACGACAACTAATGTCATTGAAGAGAACTAGAATGAGAATTTATTTTAAACAACAAGTTAATTTACTTCTTCTGAAGTTAATTGATGAGTTCGGTTATACCAAACAGTATTACAGCGTTACCTCTCAAACACAATTTTTAATCAATTTATATCTTGCCTACTATTTAACTATCATATTAAGAAATTCCGTATGTTAAACAATCACACCTAGATCATCATCAGCCAAAAAGTCTGGTGGCGTTTCTGCTATAAGGATTGCTTCCGTAGCAACTACTGATGTTGGAACTCTAGTTGATTGTACTATCTGTGAAACTGTTGGGGGAAGTCTTCTTCTTACAGCATCATTTTTAGCTATCAGTCTTTGTCTTTCTTCACTCGCTGAAGAAGCAACACGAATTACCTCACCTTCTCTGTTTGCTCCAGAAATAAGTCTACCTTGCGTTCTCATCTGCTCTCTTGTTTGATATAATGTTGTGTCAGTTTGTTTAAGAGAATTAAGGTATTTTCTTAATGTAGGTCGATTTGTAGCTTGTACTCCTTTTCCCTCGGCTAACATACTTGTATATAAACTTCCAATATCAATTCTAACATCAACAATTCCAAGACGTTGATTATACGCTATTTGTTGTTGATCTCCTCCTTTGATAACTGTGATGTTTGTAATCATTGCTGGATTAAGATCATAAATACCCTTTGCTACTATTCTATGAAAGAATGGCCAATTATATGTTAGCCCATCATCACTTTGTGGCAGACCAAGACATAAAATAACAGCTAGAGGACCAATGATATATTGATTTGTAGATGTCTCGCTAGATGGATTTGGATTGTATAATCTTACTGTTGCTGTATATGATGGAGTAAAACCGCTATTTCTCCATATCATTGGAAAGTCAACTCTATGACCAGCAACCATTTTATTAAGGATAGTGCCAGCATTTCCCATCATTCCTCTAACACCTTCTGTACCTTCACCTCCGGCTATTAGCTTCTCTAATCCTGTTCCCGCAGAAGAGACTCCTCCGCCTGCACTCTCTATTATTTTCCCTATAACTCCGCCTATATCTTTTCCTGCCGATGCTCCAAATTTCCCCATCTCTTTTAAAGCATCTGTTCCCCTTCTTTGTCCAGTCATTTGTACTATTTCAGCCAATCCTTGTGAAGCCACGTCTGTAAATTTTTGTAAAAAAGTTTCTCCATAATCATTTGTAAATGTATCTGTTGGAAAGTTATCAGCAATAAAAGCTAGTTTGATTGGTCCGGTGGGTGTTGAAAATCCCTGACTAGCAAGAAGAGCATGATATGCGGGCCAATTTGTATTAACTCTAAATAAAGATAATCCTTCTGAGAAATAAGGTGTGCCAGGATAAATTTCCATCGTTGGCATACTATTAATAATCATATCATCGCTCACATGACTTTTAGGTGGTAATCCATATATACCTTTGAATGGATCTAATTTCGTTACTTCTTCAGCCATTTTATCTCCTTATTGTTAAGTGTTATTTGCCATTGTTGTGTTTGCTGCATATCCACCACCAGTTGAGAATCCTTGATGAGGCGGTCCATTTCCACCACCTTGACTTATGTTTGTAACCGTTTGTGCGTTTGAACTAATCACAGAATTTGATGTTGCTATCATCGTTTGTCTTTGATTTTTATCTCCTTCTTCCATAGCTTTTTTCAAGTCTTCAGTCTGTTTTTTAGATATGTTTGAAGCCATTTCTTGTTCAGCTGCTCTTCGTTTTGCGTGTTTTTCAGCAATAGCAGCAAGATAGTCAGAAGTTTGTGGCATCCTTTCTTTTGGTATAGTATCTAAATTATATTTAGATGGTACTGTTATTGGCTTTGGAAGAGTTTTGTCTAACGCTTCGTCCAAATCTTTTGCTAGAGTCATACTGTCAATTTTACCTACAGATTTCTTAGATAGTTTATACAGTTTTCCAATAATTGGTATGTTAGAAACTGTTTTATCTATCCATGAACCTAACATTTTCACTGCCGTTACTATGCCAGAAAATGGGTGCATGAACATCATCAACACTTCTTGTATTTTTTTTACATTAAAAAGACTTTTCCACCATTCTACCGCATATACTATTTTGTCACGTATCCAACCAAATACTCCCTTAATCATACTCCATATATATCCAATGAATCCAGGTCCTGATAACCAGTTATCCAATCTTTTATATAGATGTTTTGTTAAAACCCAAAGAATTTTTACACCTTCTATTATAATTTTAAATGGATATTTTACAACTCTCCAAATTCCTGATACCATATCTTTGATAGCATCTACTTCTGTTCTTATTACTCCAGCAAGATTTTTTCCTCCAACAAATCCAAGTATTCCTCCAGCTATTGCTCCGATAGCGCCACCAATTGGCCCTCCAATTCCTAATCCAATCGCACCTCCTTTCAGTACACCACGTTTTGCCCCTGCAAATCCTCCTTCTTTTCCTCCTAAGAATGCAGCAAATCCAGAAATCATTCTGCTTTGAGCAAATTCTTCTGGGTGCCTCATAGCACTGACTGCATCCCAACCGCCCATCGCAATACCTGTAAATATTCCGGCTGCTCTTCCTGCCACTTTTCCGCCAAATTTAGCAACTTTTCCCAATTTCAATTTAGTAGCAACTTTCCCTAGTCCTCTAAATCCATAAGAGGTCCCAGCTCCTATTGCAGTTCCAGCAGCGCTCATTCCTCCATGCGCTAACATTGCTCCTTTTTTAAAACCTTTTCCAAGAAGACTAATAATTGCTTGAAAAATAATAGGGATCCATCCTCCAATTCTCTTTCCCCATTTTTTGAGTTTTTGACCCATGCCTTTAAGATAATCAGTTGTTTGCGAACTTTTGACTTTAATTTTTTCTAAAAGGTTTAATTTTTTTCTTTCAGTTTTGAATCTTTCTTTTACACTTGATACAGTTGCTTGTGCAGTTTTCTTTATGTTGTCAGCCATACTAGGTGAGTGTGGACCTTCTCTTTCTTCTTGATCTTTTTTAAGTTTGACTAAGGTGTCCAGGCTCTCTGCTATACTAGAAGCTTTATCTTTTACTTTTCCTTTATAATCTTTTGCTCTTCCCATCATTCCACCAAAAAATCCTGCACCTCTTGTTTTTGCTTCCTCAGCTTTCTTTTTTAATGTGTCAGCTTCTTGTTTAAGTGCATCTTTTCTTTTGTCGTATTTCATAAGATCAGAAAGATTCTCTTTTGTAACACCCATAGATCTGAAGACTTTTGCTATTACTCCAATTCCAAACATATCACTAAGAGATGTAACTCCCGCTTCTTTCAGAGCTCGTCTGTCTAAACCAAGATTATCAATAACTGCATCAAACGCTGCAGCGCCTGTTGATTGGATACTCCTACTTGTCATTCTTTCACGAATCTTATCAAACCATGTATAAGTTAGAGCTGTTCCGACTCTTATTGATTGCCCAACTGCAACTTCTGCGGATGCTTTAGTAAAAAGAGCAATTCTATCTAATCTTGTCATAGTTCCTGTATATAGAATTGATAGAAGATTTACCATTTTCATATATACATTGCTTGTTCTAGTCGCTGCTCTAACCTCTGATACATATCCGCCCCTAATTCCAAAAAGCATTTTCCATGGAGCAGACAGAACGGTCTTCATTGTTTGCCCGAACATCAACATAGCTCTAAATGAAGGATGTTGAAGAAGAGTTCGTTGCCATGCAATTCTCAACTGTGATGCTGTACCTATCGTTGCAACTTTTAATTCTAATATAGCTTTAAGCATTCTTGTTTGCCAATCTTCTCGCCTTGGGTCTCTCGCTCTATGGAATTCATCAATGAATGTAGATATTATACTTTTTTGAGTTTTATCTCTTTCAACAACAACTGTTTCCATTCTATTCATAGTTTGTGCCATTATTTGTAAGTTGGCACCCAATCTCATAGCAATCTCTTTACTTTTGGCTTCATCCATGTTTGCTAATAATTTATCAATTGGAGTAATAACTTCTGCGGCATGAACTTGAACCATACCGCCTTCTTTAATGAAACCACCAGACTGAAGTTTTGGAATTCCGTGTTCTTCTTTTGCTTTTTTTCCTTTCTTAAATATACCAGCAGCAGACTCACCAGCTTTTGATAGACCAGCTGATACAGCACTTCCAAGTTTACTTTTGATTTTGCTTGCTGCATCTCTAAAGACATCAGTCTCTACAAACTTGGCAGCAAAATAACCAAACAATGGAGTAGCTCTTGAAAGAGCCATAGCAATTGTATTGGTTTTATTTACATTGATGTCTTCGCTAATCGCTTTACCATATTGGCTAATTGCTTGTGATGATGCATGAGCAGTATCTACAGTAATATTTTTAACACCGAGAGATAGTTGTTTTATTGTATTACCTAATCCCTTGATAACCCCTGAATATGCTGATGCTGTTTCACTTGTAAACTGACTTCTTTCCATATCAAGTTGCATCATTAATTTCTGTTGTTCTTTTGTTAACGAACTGATCTCATTTGAAACTTGTAATCTCTTTTTGTTTTGGTCTTGAACGAGATCATCAACTGATCTGTGGAGACTACTGATGCGTTTAGCTCTATCACTGGCTAGTTGGGAAGCGCCTTCTTTTAATACATCAGTGCCAGGTGTCAGTTTTTCTTTCTTGGCCATCTATTAACCCCTTATAACTTCATTATCCCTTGTAGAGATTTTTTTATATGACGTCTATCCTCAGATAATATTGCAATAATTTCAGAAGGATATAAAAGTTCTTGAATACAAATTGTTGTTAGATTTGTCAAAGCAAACGCTTCTTTATAAGTTCCATACATTGGAGATAAGATATGAATAAATTGTCGTATTGATTGAAAAAAAGCACTCACGTTAGTAGTATATATTTTGATTATTACAATATAATCATTCAACATTTTCTCGAATTGAGTCGAGTCTAGTTTACTTATACCTTTTAAAGTTTTCTTTAACATTGTATGATAATTAACTAAATCAGCATTGGATACCTTACCACTTGCTGCTTCTATTTTACTTAGAAAAAGTATTATGGGTTTAACTTTTGCAGGTGGTAACTCTTTGGGGTCAAAATTAAATATTTTTGACCACAGTATCGTATAGTATGTTGTAATTTCATTTGAATATAGATTTATAAATCCTGTTTTAAGTTTATTTGCTAGCATATGCATACATTCATGGACAGTCAGCTCTGCCAGAAAGTTATTAGAAACATGCCCAAACATATTAACGTTGTTTGATATTAATACATAAATTTTATCTGTTTTGGGCATATAAAATCCCATAATACTTTTAACGCTAGATGGAGCAAATATTTTCCAACCAATAAATCCTGGCATACCTTTTGTAATAAAACATGGAATTATTTTTTTCTTATCTGTTGTAAGAGTTACAAATTTACTTATAGCTCCTTGTGTTCTGCTGCTTTTACTTAGAGCCTTAATAAAAGTTTGTTCTAATCTTGCAGAAGAATATAAAATAGTAGTATCTAATTTAGCAACTGGTTTTAGTCCAATTGGAAGAGCGAATACTTCACTAACATCTTGGTTTGTTGTATCTGGATCATCCCACACAAAATTTGATAAGTCCATAATAACTCCTTAATTTTGATTATATAAACTAAGAATATCAACGAATCCTTCCATTTCGTTCATATTGTCTTTAACGTGTCTCATAATACCTTCGTTTGAATGATCTAGAGGAATAGAAACATTGCCTGCTATAATACTAGCCATATCAGCAGTGATTGCAGAATGTTCTTGTGAGTCAATTAGTAGGGGTGGATCATATTTTCGTACATACATACAAACTGATGTAGCTAATACTAAGTCATCATGACATCCTGTATCTGCTTCAACTCTTCCGCTAGTTTTTGTAACCAATCCAGCTATCTCTAATGCCAATCTTTCTGATTTTACAGACTCTGGAAATTGACTAATATATGAATATAGTGCATCAATCATTAAAGGTCTTGTTTTTGAATTTGTTGAAAGGCCAGGTAATATTGTTTGCTTGCCTCGTTTTTCTTTATATACCATATGTGAAAACTCACTATTGTTTAATTGTTCAACAACTTGATTTCCATATGAGTTTGATTCTACAACGATTAATCCGGGATATTGTGCTGCCATTACTTTCACCACTTTCACATAATCAAGGACTTTACATTTTCCACGATACTCTGAAACTTGTTCCATAGTACTATAATCCCAAACAGTAATAGCTGATTTATCTTCTCCATGCTCAGGTGCAGTATCCACACCCATTATATAATATTTTCCTTGAATTGGATTTGCAAATCTCCAGATTTCTCCATTGAAAATTCTTAATCTTTCTATCGGTTTCTGAACAGCATCTTGAACTTTCTCAACTGTTTCTGGATCGAAGAATGATCCTTCTGCTGGTAAGAATTTCAGCTCTAATTCCTGCGCTATTTTTCTTTGGTCATTATCAAATAGTCTACATTGAGTTTTATACCAATCAGCATCTTCTGCTAATTCAGGAATCATTTTCCAATGAATTACAAATGGTTCGAATATGTCATCTCTATCAACTGCCTTTGAGTATCTTTTAAAATACCATTCACCAATACCAACAGTTTTGTTTGGTGTAGATAGAACAACTGTACCATAAGGAACATTTGCTTTCTTTGCTTGCATCTGATTTGTTGATAAAGCAGGAACAAGTGAAGTCCAAGCTGTATCAATATGATGAACAAATGCTGCCTCATCAATAACCAAGAAAGTAATTGCCTTACCACGAAGAGTTTTGTCTGGGGCATTTGGATTAACAGGTGAAGCAAATACTTTTGATCCATTAGTTAAAATAAATGATTGTTCTGTTCTCTTCGCAAACCCCCTTCCCAAAGGACCTCTTGGAGGTTTCATCCATTCTGGAAGTTTTTCAACCATTCCACGAATAGCTCTTGCAAAGTCAGTAGCTTCTTTCCCATCTTTTGAGATAATTCCTATAACAGCATTATCAAAGAAAATCGTAAGCCAGGCAGAGTATGCTTGTATGATTGTTGAAATTCCAATTTGGCGACTCTTTAAAACCAAGACATATCGTTTTATTTCGATTAAATTGATCAATTCTACTTGTTTTCGATATGGTGTTAGGTGTATATCTTTGCCAGGAACTTCAATCAGGATGTACCTTCGGCAGAAATAGTCAAAGTCTGATTTACATCTTAGATACTCAGTGATGTATTTATCTGCCAATCCCTGCAATTTTGTAGTCATACTATACTCCTTTGTTTTTTGTTCTAAATATGGGAAGAGTTCTAGTTACTATATATATTAATTAGTGAAATGGGAATTTAGATTTTTTTTAAAAACTAAACTTAGAAGGAGGTAAATAATGAAGCATTCTTATTTGAGAGTTATACTCTCCAAAAATGTTTTACCCTTGCTGTCGTTGTAAGTAATCGTGGAGGCAAAGAAGTTAGTGGGGGTTTCCCCATTAATTCTTTTTGTTGGTTCTAGCAAGGTTAATAGTTGCTGTTGTTTCCCAACTACCAGCGGGTCTTCTAAATCTTATAAGTGAACTCCATAATATATATTTCCCTTCTAGGTCATTATACTCTATAGTTTGAGGTTTAAATTTAACACATTCTCCAACATTAATTAAATTAAGCACAGGAAGATTTCTTTCAAGATTTAAACTTACACTTGAAAGATCAGATAATAGTCTTCCAAATCTTGAGTTAAAAAGAGTTGGACTTGAATTATACCCTGTATCTTCATTGTAATATTTTTTTCGCTTTGCTGCTTCATCAATATAAAGATTTGTATTGTTTTGACTGTAAAATAGAGAATATGTTTTTGCTACAGTTTCTAAGTCTTGTGTAATTATTTTTGAGATTGTATTATCTGGTCTTACGATATGATTAATATCCGTAGCTAATTGTGCAAATTTTGCATTTCCAGAATAGTCAGTACTGATTGTGTCGTAAGTATAGAATATATCGCCTTTAGAAACCCCGTCAAATATTTTCTTTTGCATCTCTTTGGATGTTCCCGATGCTAACTGATATACAGTAAATGTCTGACTTTTCTTTAATTTTGATGTTAGATTTTTTACATATACAATATTATCATATTGACAAAATACACCGGGCGTTCCCATAAATAATCCGAATCGTTGATCCAAGAATCCATCAAAAACATCTTCATTCATTCTATTATATTCTTTTATAATTTTATAAAATGTTGTTGGTGGAATACAAACTTGATCAATTGCTTCTGTATTTTCACCATCAGAATCAAACTTTAATGTAGCATTAACTTTAGATGCTAAAGATGTTAAAATACTTCTCACACTTGTTCCAATAAAAACATCATTAACCAAAGTTGTCATGGTCGTGTATGGTTTTCTAGCAACTGTTGTTATTGTTAATGGGGCTCTATCTTTTATGGACATCGTTCCCACAGTTGAAGCTGCAGTTTTTTCAGTTAGCATAAATTCAGATTTAACGTACATCAGTTCAATATCCAATCTAGGTCCTGGAAATGTTGCTTGTCGTTGTAAAGTAATTGATAGTTTTATTGGTTCTCCACCAAAAATTTCTCCAATAATAACATCATTTGGATCAATAGAAAATGTTAAATCAACAACTTGATATGCTGTGGAAAGAGACGATGCAAAATCTACGGCTATCAAATCATTTGAATAATCTAAATCTTTAATTTTCACTATCAACTTATATAATCTATCTTGTTGATAATATGCTTTTGGTTCTGGCATTCAATCTCCATCCTTTATTTTTTTGTTCCAAAAAAATTAGCAAAAAATGAGGGTCTTATTAGCCCCCATTTTAAACTATGATGTATAAAGTCTTTCTAAGACCTCATACATCCGTGTCGGAATAACAAGAACACTCTCTGCAGCATTCTCTAACATTCTTTTCATATTAAGATTTGGTTCGAAACTACTATATCTAACAATCGCTAAAAACATTTGCCATGCTGAAGGCAAGGGAATAGTTTCCCCCTCAGAGCTTGGGTTTAATTCCTGTAAGAATCTTGAGACATCTTTACGTCTTTGTTTTCCAAGACTTTCAATTACATCAAGAGTAGCAAACATCTGTTGTTCTGTCAGTTGACTTTGGAAACTTTCCGTAATCATGTCAGTAATGTGTTCTGTAAATACTTCCATATAAGATGAAACGACAGATGACATTTCTGTACTTGAATTTACAATATGAACCTGACGCATTTCTCCAAGACTGAAAGAAAACACAGCATGATTATTATTAATATGTGATGCAATTCCAAAAGCAACACTAGCTGCTTTAGTTCCATTGTAGCTATTGTTTACAATCATAACAGGTAAAATATCCCCTGCTGCAGGAACATGTTGACTGCTTTGAATTATAATTTCGTTTCTCATTCTTGTTAGATCATAAGCCATGATTGTATTTTCAGTCAAAATTGGCATACCGACTTCTTGAATTGCTTGACGTATCTGTTGATTTAATACGTCGTTTCCAATAAACTGATAAAAATCTGATACATAACCACAATATTTATAACCTAAATTTTCTGGAGGTTTAGTGAATATACCGAGTAACGGAATAACTTGACCATCTGTTTCATCCATACTATCTGTTACTACTGTACATAGTTGTCTATAAATAACTTCTCCATATCTATCTGAGTATTTATATAGTCCTTTGTATGCTGCTGCTGGTTCGAATCCCATTTCATCAGATCTTTCTCTGAACGGAGTTCTCAATTTTTTCACCACCTTCCTTTATAAGAACTTTTGATATTGCTTCAACCAATTGAATTTTTAAACCTTCTTGAAACATCTCTAAATTTCCATTGAATACAGAAGAAGCTAACATGTGAGACATAAGATCTACTACTGTACCCAAAGATTTTAAACCTGTAATTCCATCACGTCTACTTTTTAGAATATGTATTGAACCATCACGTTCTATACTTAACACCGTATCCGCCCTCTGCATTTTGTTTATACTTCCGCCATAACCAGGATATGCTGAATGAGTATGTGCGGGACCGTATTGAGGATCCAAAGCCATTTTAAATCCTCTTTGCGAAGAATCTTAAATAAATATCCCGACCATCAAATTTGAAAGTAGGTTTGATGTGTTCTTCGGGTACTTCGAATCTTCCTTCGAGTTCCCAAAAATACAATGCTCGTAGTGGAGACCAAATAGAAGCATGCGGCGATGATGGTTCATTAAGAAGTTCAGTTGTTAAAAGAATGTTGGTTGCTTCAAAGTTTTTATCAGAATAAGGATCATCGTCTAAAAGCATGTAAGCTAATTTGTTATAGTTTGGAACTATAATATCAACAATTCCTCCCTTTTTTATAACTGTGGATACTAAATAAATAAAATAATTGACTTGAGTAAATGATACATGTTCAAGGAATCTATATATTACAACTTGATCAAACATAATAGTTGTTCGTTCCATGAAGTCAAATATATCATGACAACAGTACCATTCATAAACATCTCCCAAACTTAATCTTTTTTCTTTAATTGTTTTTGCAACATCTCCAGCAAAGTCTGCACCAAGATAACTAGTATCAACATTAACAATGTGCCTACCCACTCTGTCAGCAAAAGAACTAGAAGATGGAATTCCTAATGGTTTTTGTTTTCCTGCTGCAATATTTAATATGTTCATTTTTTACCTCGCTTTACCTAACAAATTCAACCACAATACTTTTAGTAAAGGGTTCAATATAAAATTTGAAATACCTCTCTTTGTCTATATCATCAGAATCCATAATTTTGAGTGCCGCCTTTGATACTTCGAGTTGCCCATATTCCTTAAGAAATATATTAAACTTATTATCTCTAGATGGAATAGCAAACAACTTTGGATCTTTTGATTTAATAAGATCATCTTTGATCCTTTGTAGATTTCTGAATATTGATTCTTTTCTCATATAATTGATTTTACAAATTGATTCATAAACATTATCCATTTTATCATATCTGAATGGAACCCCTTTGATTATTATTTTTCCTTTGTTTGTCAAGGCGATGTATTTCTGTCTGTCGATTGATGAGATAAATAGTTGAAAATGTTTACGAATGTTTAGTGGTATATGTTTAGTATCTGTATATTGAAGTGTTTTTGTTAAGATTATACCATCGTATTGTCTTAAGATAATATCATCATCTGTGATTCCATTTATATGTATAAACTCGTCTATTACAGAACGAGTTGTATTTCTTAATAAAGATGTCAAGCGTGGATTTTTTCTCATCATTTTACCGATTTGAATATTTCTTTCAGTTTTATCTTTTCGGTCAATATGTGATAAGTCAAGACCCAACTTTTGCATGATTGTATAATGACATGCTTCAATATCATAAAGATACAGATCTCTTAAAACTAACTTTGTGTTTTGATTTATTTTCATAGTGAAATATGGGGGTTACTAAGAGAGAGAGCAAGAAAATGTTATGAGTCGCTCTCGTTGGCGACTAGGTTTTAGTTTGATTGTTTCTCTCGGGTTCGCCCCCAAACTCCTTATTTCAAGATATCAATTATTACATTATCAATCTGAAGATGATGGTTAATGTCGGTTACCTCATTTTGTTTTGTAGTTAACCAATCAACCACGCTTCTATTTGTAGTAAACTGATCTATCACTTTTGTACTTTGTCTGTAAAGAAGTTGAAGAGCTTCTGTATCAGCATTTTGTAACAGTTTTGCACTAACTGCTTCTATAGCATTAGCTGGAATTTCAAGATCTGTGTCTTTCTTCTTGACTCTTACAATAGAGAAAGGAATTAATCTTCCTTCAATTTCATTACAAAATGTTACTATCAATCCTGTACGGATTCCATAGCATTTGATGAAGACCCCATTATATTCATGGAGGATTCTAAACCCATTATTATAAATTTGCATATCCAATCCTGGAAGATTTAATACCGGATGTGTATCAGAATTTTCAAAGACTCTAAGATCTCTTTGATCATTTCCTTCTTCATCTTTTTCTCCAGTACCATCTTTCACTGCCATAATAAGAGTCTTGGATGGATTAACTCCTCTGATTGAAACCTTTACTTGATTGATATTATCAAATCTATCAGAATTTAAATTGAACCATTCAAATAAAGATATGATATTAACAATGTTGATTTCCTCTATTGCTTCTGTATCTTCTGTAGCCGGAAGATCCAAATTGGATTCTGAAAAGATAATATCCTCTTTTGGAGTTGTATCTTTTACCATTTGGGTTAAGTTTTCGTTCATTAGTTTAATACTCCTTTTCTTTTTTTTAGTCTTTCCACTTGAGGGCATCTCTTTCTGGATGTTCCCTCCACTTGCTAGAATCAATAACTGCGTATGTTTCAAGCGCTGCTCCTGCGAGAGCCATCACTTTTATAATTTCTTCATATGCTTTTGTTGGGGCAACTCCATGGTTTTCAAATTCATCACACATCTTTAACCATGGTGGTAACTCATCATCCCATTTCCCACAGTATGCTTTCTTAGCTTTCTTTATATATTGCTCAAGAAATATTAGAAAACTTGCGAAATTTAGGGATTTGTCTTGGGAGTATTCTCCAAAGACATGCCGTTCATAGTCTCTTTCTTTTTGATACAAGTTATGCATATATCAGGTTATATCTCCTTTAATTTTTTTGTACAAACATTCTAAAAATGCATTTCGAGATTCATTTGAATCTTCATAATGTTCCATAAATGAATCTATCAACTCCATAGATATTCGGGGAGGTTTATTATTATATGGGAATTTACAAACATGTTCAAATGGTCTGCGAAGATAATACTTTCGCATATGTCCTTTCTTTGGACCAGTTATCATCATTATAACAACACCGTAATCTTTATATATACATCCCCTTTTATTTTTCACAATTCTATATCGACCGGCGATAACCGCATATTGTTCTTCGGCATATTTTGGGGTTATACCATTCCAGGGTAATGTTGCTAACCAGTCGTCTTTAAACAAAAACCATGATTCCCATGTCTGTTTCCATGGTATTTTACGACCATTATCGAATTTTATAATATCCCCTTTTCTCCAATATTGTTTGGTATCGTCATCTAAGTACTCAACTGTACGTGGATATGTTAACTTTCGATGGCGTCCCCTTCCCCAAGTACTTGTATAAAAACCATGATGTTCAGATTTTTCCCAAGGAATTATATCCATTATTTTTACTCCAATAACTTTTTTACATAATAGCAATTTTTTATTAATCTATCATGATATTCTGGCATATACTCAAGCACAATATCTCCACTCCACTTATATCTATACTTCAAATCTCTCACATAAGAAACTAAATTTAATTCTCCTTTTGAACTATTAAACGGAAGATGTTGTCCAAACTCTTTTGATCTATTTGAGAGATGAATAACTTTAGTGTATCGTAATAAGTATGGCATAATTTTATGATCAAACCATACGTCTTCTAGATGAGATGTGTCAATAACCATCCACACATTATTAAATACATCTCCATATTTTTTACATGCATCAATGATTTCTAATGGACTTCTGTAAACTTTCTTTTTTCTCCAACCAAATGTTTCAACACACATGTTTTTTGGAGTCGCCCATCTGCCCACATATGATAGAAACGTATCAATACCGTTATTGGGATGTACTACAAAATTTTCACATCCAGTTGCTTCAAAGAGATCGCTTATCATTTCCAAAATCTTTTCGTGGGGTGTGTACATAGTATCGAGTGGTAGGTGTACTGCTCTAACTTTTGTACCATTATCCTTTAGAGTATTTAAAATGAAATCTCGATTATCCTTATAGAGCTTATATTTATATAGAGCTAACTGAATTTCTGTCGGGATAGTTTTAAGTCTGTATCTATTATCCTCACTGAAGCCATATGAAATAGCAACATTAATCATAAATATCTCCTTCCATTAAATCCTCCTTCTACCCCCTTCCAATTGATGGCAATTGCTTCAGATGTATGGATCGATTCTTCATGTCTACATTTGACAATCCAGTCATGTAAAACAGACATACCATTTAATGAACTTGAAATCAATCTTATTGCATCTTCGACAAACAATGGATTTTCTGCTGCTACTCTAGCAATCTCCTGCTCATCAACTCTTTTTATTACTGGGTATGGAAGGGTTTTAATATTTGTTTCAACTGTTTGTATAATATCTTCAAGCCAAACGTAATTGGGTTCCCTCACTTCAACTAAAATGTCGGCATATGATCTTTGGTTGTGTGGATATCCTTTGCTGGCATTATCAGATAAATGACCACAAAGCTCTGCTGAACAAGGACAGTATGATGCATATTGAATTACAATTCCTTGATAAAATCTAAACTCGGAACCGTAAAGCTGTCCTTCAAATCTACATTTATAATATATTGGAAATTCGTTATCTGATGTAATTGATTTTCTTATGATTGGCATGCGAAAATCAAACTTCATAAAACTGGCTTCACTACCAATATTCTCTTTTAAATCTTCGAGTATTTGTTTAATAAGTTTGTGTTTTAATGGTAAATCTAAATATGGTTTTAACGTAAGAAGGAGTCTAGACATTGAGATTCCCTTTGTATCTTTATCGAGATTTGTTCTCATTGATACATTAGCATTTAATTGGCAAAATCCTCCTGTTTTAAATTCTAAACTAAAAGGAACCTCAACGTTTTCGACACCAACTTGTTTAATGGGGATAGAGATATTTGGTTCTGTACATTGTATATCTGGTAAACACTCCATTAAATTTTCCCCCTTTATAGCCATTCTAATACTTTTTCTCTGAAATATTCTTCAACATTATTTAACCATTTATCAAAATCTTCGATTGAGATATTATCATGTGGTTGTGGATAAATGTCATGTTCTTTATCATTTCCACAATGAGCAACAAGATCAGGACCAGTCATGAAATTATTATAATCAGCTGCCAACTTTCCATTTATAATTGAAAAAGATGAGTTGGGTCTTTCATATGTAAACCTGATTTCTTCACCGCATATACGACAGCATAATTTTCTTAACTTTGTCATAAGTCTAATTCCTCTGGATCAAAGAAAATTGGTTTTTCCTCCTCTTTTTTTATATCTAATGGAGGGAACTTCACACTCTTTCCTTGTTCCTGTATCTGTGCTTCTAAATTTTGCTGTAATTTTTCTATATCTGACTTTACTTTCTTAGCTTGTCTCTCAAAATCTGTGGAGCTTGACCACGTAGATGTTGCGTTTATATACCATCCATAAGTGCTCATTTCTGATCAACTCCTATAACAGTTAGATATGAGTTTAGAAGTTTAACTGACTCAGGAACTATATCGCTTAAATAATCAGTAAAGCTTGGTTCAATAAAGTTCCGTATGTAATTATTTTTTAAATCAATACAGTCTGATTTGGTTGTGAAGAACTCGAATAAGTTATGTGAGGCATCATGTCCTATTAGACATGCAGACTCCATTTCACCACATCGCTGTCCACCTTTATTCTTCCTTCCTCCCAATGGTTGTAATGTACGTCTAGCATATGCTCCAATACCACGAGCTGCTAGTTTTTCCTCTGCAATATGAACCATTCTGAAAAAGTAGATTAACCCTGTTGCAATTTCATTTATGATATGGACTTTTGATAAAGGATCATATATTTTCTGCTTGAATTTTATGTTTGTATATGTTAGCGCTGCTTCAACCTCTGCTAATCTACATGATTCAAATGGAGGTTGGATTATTGTTAACTCTTTAATAAAGTCAAGATCAATCTCTTTTGGCAGTTGTTCAACGAATTGAGTATAGTACCATTGATCAGTTGTCTTGTCAATAATTTTAATATATCCAAGCAAGTATTTTCTCATTTCTTTTTGAGTTTTATTTTTTTCTAACATTTTCATTAAAGCGAATTTTAAATCTTGAACTGACATTGCTAAATGCATTTCATATAATTGTCCAATATTCATTCGAGATATAATACCAAGTGGGTTAATACAAATATCAAGATGTCTTCCATCTTCTGTCTGTGGCATTTTCTCATGTGGAACAATTCGTGAAATAACACCTTTGTTTCCATGTCTGTTTGCTATTTTATCTCCGACCTTTATCTTTCGGAAATGAACTCCATACATCTCAATCTGTATACCGTTAATACGTTCACGTTTGTATTTATATTTTTTATCAAGAGAAAATTTATCAAGACCGTTTTCTCTAATTAACCGTGTAGCATGTTCTTTATCAAAAGTATTTTTAATAATTTTTTGTAGGTATGTTTGTTTGTCTAGCTGCTCAACAAGACGCTTTTCTATCCATTGTTTAAACTCTGGAATTTCTTCATTCCATGCATTTGCATATAGATTAACTTCTGAAATTATAAAATTCTTTTTAGCATCCAGTCTAACAGGATTAGAAAATACTGAATATAGATCTTCTGAATTTAACTTTTTAATAATGGCATATGGATTCCCTGCTTTGGTAGTTTCTAATTCATCTGGTAATGGTTTATAAATATTATCATCTAAAGATAAAAGAACTTTATCTGGAGTTAATGTAAATGACAAATCTTTATAATGTACAGATGTAAATATATCGTCATTAACCAATCTGTCTGAAATGACGATACCATCCTCATAGTTGTTTCCATAATATACCATGACACCAGTAAGAAGGTTTTTACCAATATTCACTTTTCCATCTTTACAAAAATTACTTTCTGCTAAGATATCTCCTGCTTTAAATTTATCGCCAGGTTTTACATAGAGATTCATAAAATCCATATGCTCAACGTAAATTTTTCGATAAGCAATGTTGAAAATATCTGGTTCGCCATTGCTGTACATGACTATCAAATATTCTTTATCAATATGAACTACTTCCCCATTATGTTTTGCTCGTTTGACAAATTGTGTATAATCTGTATATAGACCTTCACATCCCGAACCTATTAGGGGTGAGTCAAAGTCTTTTAACATAATTGATTGACGCATTTGTGATGACGCCATTTGTAATCTAGTTTGGTCATCATGCTTCAAAAATGGAGTCATAGAAACTGGTATTGATATTGGTTGCTTTTCGCAATATTCTTCCGTGAATTTTAAATCTTGATCCAAATGAACATTCGGAATAAGATTTTGTAATACTCCACAATTATCTCTATCTGGAGTATCAACAGGACAAATACGACCAAACATTGTTGGACAAATATCTCTTAAATGTTTTGGAATATTTTCTCTCTTGAATCCACCTGGACCTAATAGACTGATTCTTGATAGTTTTGTCAATTCTTCAATTGGATTTATTGAGAAATCAAATTGTATAATATCTGACACATTACACTCTGATAATATTTGAGTTGAGTTGATATTGAACTTTGGTTGACGAGCTGTTCTGTTAGCAAAACACAAATCAAAAATGATCTTTGAAATTTTTGCTGCAACTATATATTCAAAACATCTAACTCTTTTATTTGTAAACAAAGTATCATCAATGTCTACTGTCTGAATAGCATAAAGGATTTCTTCTAACAGAGATCCTGTTTGAAAGAACTTTGCTGTAAGCACATCAACTTTAGGAATTAAATCAATAGCGTATAAAATATCTTCGCCTTTTGATTTTGCATTGTACTTTGAGTATGTTCGACCAAGTTCAACAATAAAATCATCTTGAGTATGACCTATTGATTCATCCAGAGTAGTTTTTAAATCATAACGCAACAACTCATAAAACACATCTGAATTTTCATCAATGGGAAGATCAAGTTCAAACTTTTGTTTAACCTCTTCCATACTATAGTAAGCACATAAGATAAGGGAAAGGGGAACTTTTTTACCCAAGAAACTTATTCTGATTGATGGTTCTTCTCGATCTTTGTACACCATTATTGTGGCGACGTTGGTTCTGATTTTAATACTTTCTCCCCTTGTTACTACAGGAATATCAAACAGTTGAAATAGAGGTATCTTTTTCTTACCATTTATCATTATGTAATTTTGATCGACTAACTTTGGAATAAAAAGGCTCAAATCAATATTTGAGCTTCCTTTTTGAAACTTAATAACTAAGGTTTGTTTTATTGTTTTAGACAATTCTCCTGATGAGAAACGAGAATCTTTCAAGTCTACTTCAACAATATCAAATCCTATTTCTTCAACTGGTTTAACTATTTCACGAACTAGTGGTAAAATCTGTTCAAAGTCTTTCTGTCTTAGTGTGAAGAGATTAAACTCTTCATCTTGAATTTTAAAAGTAGGATTAATTATGTTCAAGTTTTATTCCTCCCTAACAAGCAATTTTTTAACTTTTTCTAAACCTTTTTGTAAAACATCATCCTCTATATAATAGGGATCTTTATTAATCTGTAGAGCGTTCATAATCAATTGCGTTAATCGTAAATCTGGATGTTTAGTCCAGATTTCACGAATTAACGCTAGCATTGGTTCAATTCTTTCTGGATCTCTCATCTTATTTTTTCTCCTTTTAGAATTTTATCTATTACCCCTGAATAGCGACCTTCATACAAGATACCTTGCAAGATTGCTCTTTTCGGATTTGAAAATGCCATAGCTAAAATCCAGCTCTCTTGATTTGGCACGCTCTGAATAGAATAGAAGTCAGGAGAAACTTTTTCTCTGTCCGGCAATAATCTCCACTTTGTATGGTTTTTCCACATTAGTTGTGCTACCACACATTCAAAGTGAACATGGTATATATCTTTATCATACACATCGAATAATTCTGAAACTAAATTTGTATATGTTTTTCCCTTAAATTTATGTAATAATGTTGAAACTGAAGCAAGATCCCCAATAATATCTCGTTGTTTCATTGATTCATCTTGATGATCCTCACCCTTAATGACAGCTGAACCAGATGTATGAAAAGTTCTCAATACAAGTTGGGTACCTCTTTCTCCAAGGGTTTGTGCTGCAAGAATTCCAATGAAACGACTATTAAGATTTTTATACAGATTGCCATAACATATATGACAGATCTTTGGATTTTTACAAAGAATTGGACTCCGAATAAAAACATCTTTGTCAATAAACTCTCTATAATTTTCCAATGTAATTTGTTGGAGTTCATCGTTAACAAGATGGTACTTGTTAATCAACATTCTCGCTTTCCGTTTTGTAGTAACATGAACTTCTAGAAGATCTTTAGTACCACAATCTTCTAGATCTTCATCAATTTGTAAGTTTGCGCATGTGAAAATTAGTTTTCTTGATAGATATCCAGATGTTCCAGTATTCAAAGCAACATCAAGAAGCCCCTTACGGCAACCATATGTAGAAAAGAAAAACTCTTCTTCAGTTAACCCATCAATCAATGAGTTTTTAATTGGGTATGGTAATATTTCTCCATCAAAGTTTGAGATAAAACCTCTTGTCAGAATCATCTGTTTGACTTGATCCCAACTTCCTCTCGCCCCTGATTCAATCATATAGGAATATTTGAATTTCTTTTTTATTTCTTCAATTAATGATTTATCAGAGAGAGCTTCTAATTGTTCTCTTGTACTTCCTGGAGCATATAATGCTTCTTTAAGTTTTGCTGCTTCTGGTACATAACAATCTTTTAAAGACATTGTGCAACCAAATAAAGTTGCATATTTAAAACCTATTAGTTTTATCTTATCTAATACGTTCATCACTATATCACTTGAATATCTATTTTTAATATCATTTAGAATTCTTAGAAGAACCTTCTCCTGAACGATTTCTGTAATTAGCGGATAGTCCTCAGGCAATTGTTTATTAAACTCTGCTTGCCCCCAATGAATCAACTTACCTTTAACTTTTTCTTTCTCTTTTTCTCCAGCAAATTCTGGTGATGTTAAATAATAAATTCCCAAAATAATATCTTGGGATGGTGTTGTTGTTAAACTTTCATTTGCAGGACTGCTAAGATTTTGTTTAATTGAAAGTCTTTCTTCGACTTCTTTTTCACATTCCTCAGTAATTGGTATATATACAGCCATTTGATCTCCATCAAAATCTGCATTAAATGGAGGACAAGATAATGGATGTATTTTAATAACCTGATCTAATGTTATCTTTATCTTAAACGCAAGCATGCTTAATTTATGGAGAGATGGTTGTCTGTTTAGTATGCAGTATTTATCAGCTGTAATATCAGTACATACATTGTATAACACTGGTGATTGGCTATCAATACAATCATCTACAAAGTCAATTGCACGATTTAATAATTTAAATTTACCAAGCTCTAAAATTCTTTTAGCGATTGGAAGTTTATAAATTTCTAATACCATAAGGTATGGTAATTTACACTCATCTAATGCCAATGTCGGATCTGGCGTAATAACTGCACGTCCAGAAAAATCAATTCTTTTCCCCAAAATATTTCCTCTGATTAATCCTTCTTTCTTTGCTATCTTTTCTAGTATCCTAGTGTATAACTCATTAACATCTTTTTGAAGTTGTTTGAAATAAGTATAGTAGAGAGCTTTATCTTTATAAATATCAATGATGGTTTCTCTCATTATTTCTTTCTTCGTTAGTATTTGAATATAATATCTATTTATTTTATCCATTAATTGCTTACTTTTTCCAGAACTTTTTGATGTTGGTCTTAAGTCTGGCGGAAGGACAATTATTTGATTAATTAATAAATTGTCAATCTTTTCTATAACAAGATCCCACCCTTCAACACCTTCTTCGATCATGTCTTGAGCAATACCCGTAACCAATTCACGAATAGCGTCAGCACGTTCCCAAACTTCAGCACCTTTTGGAACAGTCTCTTCTGGATTTACTGTAACCATATAGTCATCCTGGGATTTATATAAGACGCTTTTCTCATTTCGCATAAGAGTATCTATAGCTTTCTTTAAATTTTTTCCGCCAAGTTCGACAATGAGATCATAGAACACTGGGTTAACAACGGACACTGGAATTGTAATTTTTGCAAATCGTTTTCGTCTTGCATCGCTATTTACAATATCTACTTTACAAGTATCACAGTTATCTCCTGTCTGTGAGATTCCATAGTATCTCCCACATTGACATGTATAATTTTTGACTGGCCCAAAAATCTGTTCAGAGAATAACCCGTCTGGGTGGAACTTCTTTTTTCCAAATGTTTTTAGAGACGTCACTTCGTCTAGATTTTCACAAAATGAGTTATAATCCAATATCTTTGGCATATGTTTTATTCTCCTGATTCTTTAAATTTTTCTGCTAGGAAATTTCCTATTTGATAAAAATGTTCTTTGATTTTGTTTGCAATTATTTGATCAAGATGAGGCATCAGTTCTCTTGCAAGTGCTTTAATGTCATTTTTTACAAGTTTGCCCATTTTTTCTTCTACAATATTTTCAATTATTTCCTCTATTGAATATGTAACTTCTGTTTCATCGGGGTTATTCTTTTTTGCCATCCTTCCCCCTTTTTATTTTATCTTTTATGATAACCTTTTGTTTATCCAACAACTCAGAAAACACTTCAACGGTTCGTGCAACCATTCCATTGAATACTTTTCCTGCTACTTTTTTTGTTGCATCACCCAGATCATCAATGGCTTCTTCAAAGTTTTGTTGAAGTTTTTCTTTTGTCATTTTTTCATTTTCTTCTGTCATTTTTATACCTCTTGCTTTCTATATTTTATTTCATCCCAAGGTGTAAAGTAACAGTCATCTAAATCAAAACAACATATCATAATTTCAATTATCTTTTTAGTTTTCTCATTTACCTCATGTTTTCTTAGGGATTGAGGAATACAAAATTCTCCTGTGTTTGGATCTGAATTTGGATGTGGATTTTTTATAATAACCATATCAATTTTATTATTCACAGTTTTAATGGTGTATCCTCTGATCACAAACTTTTTTCTTAAATCTGAAATCTCATGAATTTCATTTTTGAAAATTAGTTTATTTGGGACAAATACTCCTGGAATAAAAATATCTTTTATAACCATTATGCTGCCCCTGTTTCCGGAATCAATTCAACAAACACCTGGTTGTTTTCCTGAAATAATGAAACTACAAAATTATTAAAGTCACATTGACTAGTAGCCACGGATGCTAAATTTAAAATTACATCCCCACTTGTTTGTAATGTATTTTTTGGTATTATTCTTTCAGTTATTGGAAGAACTTTGCTTCCTAAAAATACATTTAACTCTGACTCTTTATTTAATTCAAGAATTGGAAGAATCTTGTCAGGAAGATTTACAAATTTTTCTTCATCGACCAGATCCTCATATACTATATCACATTTATAATTATCAATATGCTTTACATAATCTAGTTCATATTTTTGTACAGATCGACTTCGTAATAAAGATGTAACCGTACCACTGTGTATAGTCATTGATATAATTGATGCTGCATATCTTAAATCATCTTTGGTTAGTTCAACAATATATTTGCCAACTCTTCTATTTGCGTATGTAACATTTTTACGACAATCTACTATTAGATATCTAGACGAAATATACAATCTTGAATCAATTTCAGTATTCCGATCGTAAGTAATATCTCTACAATCAAGAACTAGGTCACTTTTTGGTAGTGTCATTTCTCCTTCAATGTATTTTTCGCTTTTTATATCCACATTTTTATTCAGATTCTTTGATAAAATTATATCTTTTAATGCTTCAGTTTTCGATAAGCCGACATCTATTTGCCTGTATATAGAGTTTTTAAGATTCTTTGTTTCAACTATATCGTGGTCTATAACTATGAGTTTTTCAACTTCTTCTAGATTTGAAATAGCATCAGTTACGAACCCTCCAAGGGTTCCTAATCCAATTACAGTTATTGTTTTATATACCACGTCATATTTTCTCCTTTCGGTTCTTTTTAAAATGGGGGAACCCCAAATGAGGTCCCCCATTTTTTCGAGATTGATTATCCCTTTTTTCCTGCTGGTTTCAGGAATTCCAGAGTATCCCCTTCTTTGAGGATATAATCGGCACCAACTTCTCTACCATTTACAAGACCGGTAGATAGTTGATCTACATTTAGAACTTCGCGGAGAAATTCTCCAACTTGTTTTACAGTTCGACCGGCAACTGGGAAGTTACCAGAAGAAGCACCACATGAAACATTAATAGTGGTGGATGTTCGTTGACCAAAAGCTGCTCCAGGTTTGGTCATTACACTATGTCCCGAGAACTCAAGCCCACTTAGTGGAGCTATTGTTTTCGCTTTCGGTGCAACAGCCGCCCGAGAAGCAGGTGTTCCATGTTTTGCCAGAATCGCTTGAATGACAGTTTCTTTGGGTTTCTTGGTCAGACCCGGAAGGTCCAATTCGTAAACACACATTTCTTTCAATCTTAGTGCTGTCATACCATCGAGTTCTGCACGCGTGAATTTTTTACTAGCCATAATTACTTTTTCTCCTTTGAAATGAATTTTTTTACCTGACAACTCTAATTTTTGAATTTGTATTCATAGTTAGAATGTCAAAGTAAGTTTCCGAACGTTCGTAATTCGCTTTTATAACTGAGTTATAAAATGCCCAACACATTAGTGTTGCAGCTCCTAGATTAGTGAAATACAGTTGAGGATCAGATTCAGCTAATTCTTCGCAACTCATTTCCTCAGGTAACTTATCATCAGGATTTGCAATTTCTGGGTGATATTTGCACAGATCGGGAGTAAGATCTTTTCCATCTCGTCTTACATATGTCTGTACATTCCCATCAGTAAATTCATTCCCGCCAGATATTAAAGTAACATTATTTAAATTTTTACAGTAATTCGATACAATCATTCTGGATTTGTGATTATCTACACATAGAAATACAACATTGCCTTCCTTAATAATTTCAGCTGTGTTTGTTTCATTTATGAAGGCAGGAAAGGCATCAAATTCTATACGAGAGTATTTTGTCATAAGTTCTATCTCTTTAACTTCCGCCTTTTTGCCGATCTGAGCAAATTCTTGTCTTTCATAGTTTTTAGTTTCATAAGAATCTCCATCTACAAGAATAACAGCAGCTTTCAGATCGTTTGAATAGTTGAGGAATCGGCATAATCTTTCTACCAGTATAGAACCAATTCCTCCAAGACCAATAACAACAATTTCAACATTTATCATAACAATTTACTCTCTTTTGTTAAATACTCGATTAAACATCTCCCGCACTGTAGTAAATGCAGGCGATGAAGTTTCGGGGAGAGGGTGATGTGTTTCAGCAGGATCTGGGATTTTCTCAACAAGAATATTATCAATCTCTTCTTTTGCTGCTTTCCGTATAGCTTCTGTATCCTCTCCTAAAAACTCTCCTGAGTCCGACTTCATCTGGGTTTCCATATCTGTTTCTTGGACACTTTCTTTCACACCACCAGGCGGAGGTGGTTTGGGTCCTAGTATTGCGAAACAAAATGGGCACTTTGACTCTCCAGAATACATATGAAAAGTCTCACCGCATTGACCACATTTTACAAAATCGGACTTTACCTCAATAGGATCATCTTTTACAAATAGATGATCGTGCTCATCGGCTGGGATATATTCATTTGTTAGGTACTGTTGATCTTCATCTTCATCATAAATAAATAGAAAATCTCCAGTAACACAAATTGGACATTTTTCACCGTCAATGAGCGCACTCTCAAGCCATACACTATCACATGTCACACACTTATAATAGTCTTCTTCTTCTATTTCATTCGTTTCTACAAGAAGTTTAAAATCTTTAAATTTACATGATGTGCATGGTATAACATCGTCAATATCATTTTCATCTGAAACCGACGCGGTGGGAGCTTCTAATAATTTTAGTTGTTGTTCAACTAGCTCCTTTTTCGTTTTATTTCTATCCCATAGACCGGGGTTAAAATTATATCCCCACTGATTCCCCGTTTGTCCCCAATGTTTATTAATGGTGCGTTGGTTTTTCTGATGATGAGTTCCATAACCATAACTATAACCATGACCATGCCATGAATACGCTTGATATGTAACCATCTCCATCCAACCTTTGGGGACTTTAAAATGCTTCTTTCCAACGGCAACTGTAAATCGTTTATCAAGAGTTCGATATGTTGTTACTCCAAATCTAGATGAAGCAACCTCATCAATAACCATCTTCTTTGACGTTGGACAGTATTTATATACTTGACGAGTTGGTTTTGTGTTGACTTCATCTATATCTTTAGTTCTGATCAAACGACTTACATATTCCTCTGGTTGAACAATAACTCTATGACCGTTTGAAACAATGGACGCAGATATACTTACATGTTCATCCCCGAGATTGCCAATTGTTATATGAAGACCATCAAATGATAGTTCATCATCATGATCTGTTCCTGAGTGAAAAGCAGACATACTAGCATGGCTATGAATATCACCAATCATTGTCCACCCTTCTAAAGACAATCCACGATCATAATCTAATGCTGCACTAGATACTTTCTGTGCTGGAGGTACAACTCTATAAACTCTAGTTGCTTCATTATAAAATAGCAATACAATAGCTTCTGATCTATGCTCTTTATGAACTTCTTTGAAGAATGCTATAATTTTAGCAAACTGCCCTCCAGGAAGTTTCTTAATGTTCATTCTAGCTGCTGACTCAATCCCTTGTAATGTAGAGATATTTTTAACAGGAACTAAACTGTCCATTATTCCCAATGTTTTCTTTATATATATTCCATCTTTTGCAACAACGTAAAATATATCATCTTTGGGTAATTCATTTTGTCCATCATTTACGTGGATCGGAAACATATAATATACTCCTTTCGTCTTTAATAAAACTAAATTCTACAAGATTGGTTGATGTAAATAGACCATGGAAGTTTGGCCAACCTTTGACAATTCCAACATCGCTAATAGCTTTTGCTGGCATTCTTGGGTTTGGTATACAGTCAAGGAATGACTGTGACTTTATATATCCATCAAGATGATAATGGTCTGGATATTTATGTAGATTGACACAATTAGATACCTTATGCATACCCACTCCAGATGTCCATACCAGCCAGCCGCTTCGAGTTTTATAATCTCCATTACTCATGATTATATCGCCTGGTTGGAACTTTATTTTTTGAACATCAATCGGAGCATGTGCGAGCTTTTTCCAATTTCGAGATTTCATAGTAACTTTCTTGAAATTGTCAATTACGTCACTATACCATAATGTGCAACCATTGGAGCATAATACCAGAGGTTCTTCTCCCCCAGTATCTGTAATAAATCCAATAATGATATTGATATCTTTCTTTGGAAAGTTTGATATAGAACTTTCGTTAGCAATAATTTTAATTCCTGCTGAAAGCTTACCAAACTTATTAACAATCTTCCTAATTTTTCCAATCATCACATTACTTGAATCGCCTGTATCAATATATTTAACAGTGGTCAGATTATCATTTTTATCTGCCAATATAAAGTCTAATGTACCATAATCTTTGTCGACTTTAAATCCTTGAATTGTTTTGACAATAAGAGTGTTAATTGGATTTTCCCAATCAGCCACTACAACTTTATCTCCAATAGTAAATTCTACATCTAGATCAAAACTTTCAATACGGAATCTACTTCCGTTATCGAATAGACAATGTTTAACTATTTGATCAATATGTACTTTTCTCATTCTAGCATTGTACTCAGTAATGATTCCCTCTGGTGTTCCCCATGCATAACCTGTTTTACATATTGCGGATGAATCTCCTTCTTGTCTTGCGGTAACAAGGGACCTTCCAATTCTAAATATTGGAGCCATAGATCTAACACTATCCATTTCAAACAATCTATACATAGAAGTTGGAGTTTTTCCAACTGGATCATATTTAATCTTGATTGGACCTGCTTTACGATATACATCTTTGAAAGAGAATGCCAAAGAACCGTTAATGTCAACATCAAGCCCATCGTATTTTACTTTATATCCTCTATGGCGAGCAACTTTAGTAGTAGTAGTCATCAGAATATAGTCAGTGTTTTTCTTTAATTTAATTCCATCGAACTCTGGTTTATCTACATTGAAAAGTTTTCCTTTAAGATTCTCCAGAATATAGAAGTCATTGCCAAGTTTAGCTTCTGTGATTCCATCTCTAGTTTTTCGGATGTAGTTTACATGTTTATACAGTTGTCTAGATGATGTACCAGGCGTGTCAACTATAACAATATTACCTTCTTTGATTACAACACCGTTAGCGAGAGTTCCACTTTCAGCGTACCTTTCCTTTTTGAAAGCTGCTAATAGATATGCTGCGGCTTTGCTTTCGGGGGTATATTTTAATAATAGATTTATTCCCGTTTCGGTTTTAAATTGGATATACTTTATGTCTGATGATCCACTAAAACTTATAAAGGAATCAACATATGCCATTTTTCCATTTTTTAATTTAATGGAATCTCCTACATGAATAAAAAACTGATCATCTAAATACATACCTTGCGCAACATCATAGAATAAGTTTTGATATTTCGCCTTTCTTAGACCAGAAATTTTTTCTTTTTTACCTGTGTCCATTGGTTGTGCAAATATTTTTGACAACTCTGTATAAGCCAAATTAGTCGAAGTTATCAACTTATGATCACATTTAAATCTTGAAATAGCTTCTCCTAAATTATATGGCATACGGATCCAATCAACATTATAAATAAACATCGGATCTGTTTGAGAATGATATTGCCACTCAATATGCGTATTAACATAGGGCACGTTCTTATACGCAAAATGATTATATGTATAATCTCCATTAAAAGATCCAGACCAAAATTTCATGATAATATCTGCAAGAGCTGCATCTAAAGATCGATTTGAAGCAGCTCTATCTCCATAACAGATATATTGAGTATCAGATATATTCATAAGGGGCATTCGCATAAGGTAATCAGATAGTCCAGTTAGACGTGCAATTCTTAAATATACCTGACCTGCAAGAAGATTATTAAATTCATCAAATGCTTTGATGAAGATAACATAGGGAAAAGCAAGATGGAAGCGATAAGGATATCTTACACCAGGGCCAAAATATATTTTTTTGTCAATTTCCCATTCTTTTGTTTTTCCCTTTTTTTCTAATCTTTCAAATTCCGATTGCAATCCACCCCATTCAGTTTTAATAGTTCTTAAAGCAGGTGGTTCTTCAACTACAACAAGATGCCCTCCGTTTCCGAATCTTTCTATATAACGACAATTTGGAGGCATAAGAAAATTTGTTTGATTGAATCTGCTGCTTATCTTTTTTAGATAATGTTTGGTGTCCGTATGGTGTTTTCTGACTCGGGGACTAGATTTACTTTTTAAATCTTTTTCATAAACTGATTCTGTTAATTGGGTAAATTCTTGATTAATTCTTATTTCATTCACTATCATTATTCACCTCTTAAAAATTTGTATTGTTTCGCATATTCAGTTAAAATTTTCTCTGGTCGGTGATCATCAACCTCCCAAACCTTTTGCCTCTTCATTCTCGAACCAGATCTTTTTATAATAGTGTAAAGAACCAAGAGGTATTTATCCTCACTTTCTCTCTCCAATGTAAGAAATGCAATTTCATTTCGCATCCTTCCAGGAACTTCTAACGATAAGAATATGTTAGGTCCCTTTGGAATGATCGTATCATTTTGTATGTTTTTCTTTTCTTCTTCAGCAAGCTGATCACATATTTGTCTAATCTTATCTGTGTCATTATCTTCTTTGAGTTCGTTAAGCAATTCTTTTAAAATTCCCACGAATTACCCTCCTTATTTTTTCACATAGTATCGTCTGTCTCTAGTGTCTAACCAATCAACTCGTTCAAACGGAACAGATCTCCACCCCTTCTTTTCCAAGTCATAAACATGCATGATCTTATTTTTTTGAATCAACTTCAAAATTTGTTCGATGTTGACTTTTTTGGGATGATCTCTTCTTGGAATTTTATCAAAGTCAAGAGTGCATCTCATGGTTCTATCTGACCCATCCTTCTTTACAAACTTTATAATAACATCTTTTTCATCATATATCTTTTTCCAGAACATGACAGCAGATACTATAATATCAGAATCTGTCTTATCTTTCTTTTCAGGCATGATTTACTCCTCCCGTATATCTAGATGAACTAACTCTTTTATTTCTAATTCTTCAGAATCAATAATTTGACTCATTAAATGACAAGTATGATTACATAACTCACAATACATTTTTTTATCTGTCGTAATACATATATGAGCAAAAGGCGAGATTTTATTAATATCATCTTTTGTAAATATCTCGTGCGCCATGACATGTCTTGGAGTCACAGTACCTCGTATACGAAGACATAATCTAATCGAACCATCAGCATCAATTGTAATATTATGTAAATTCTTTTCAATACCGCAATCCATATTTGATGGTAATGCTTCGTAAATTTTAGGTAACAATTTATCTTTCATATGGATATTCAAATCGCTTTTTAAAAGCATATCAATTTGATCTTTAGCTTCTTCTTGACTGACCAGAAGTTTTTCATCTGTGATATTTGAGAAATCATAATATGGATTTTTAGCAATGTCAATAAATGTTACATCACTATTAATACCTTCATCACTAAGATGTTGAACTAAAGCAAATAGGTTGTGAATACTAGCTTTCATTACAGTTATTTCAGCTACAACATCTTTAATATTATGCTTCATTTCTATTAATCGTGCCATCCCCCAAACGCTTTTCAAGCCAGTGCTTTTATCATATTTTCTACCAAATTCAGTTTTAATAGCAGGCGATTTTCTATTATCTAACTTCACATCGAAAATCGGATCAACTGAACTTGTAAACCCTTGGATATAGTTAGTCTTTTCAAAAAGAGTTTTTATTAAAGGTTGAATTTCAGTTACATTATTGCTTATTATTGTATAGTGAATATCATTCTCATTACAGAAATTTATTATTTCTGGTAGATCTTTCCGTAACATGGGTTCGCCGCCATAAAAGATGTTGAAGATTTCAGGATTATGTTTCTTGAATAATTTTAAACAATTAATTATATATTCTGTTGACATCTCATTTTTATGATAGTAATCCATATCTGGATATTCAGGGGGTTTATTTTTATAATTTTTAACTATAGCACAATATCCACATTTAAGATTACAACGTCTTGTTAATAACCAATTTACAATTCTAATTTTGCTCATATTGATTTCCTTTTATTAAATGCTTTGATATATTTTTCTCTAATTTTGGGATCTTCCCAAGCTTTAGAATTAGATTCGCTGAGTTTTCTTCTTTTTTCATCTGAGCATTTAACTCCATAATTTGGATTATTTTCACCTGCTAAAGTGCCAGCTTCTTTTAAATCATTCATATTGTCTTGATTGGTTCCAGCATATAGATGATTGGAATTTACACATGTTTTATTATTACATTTATGACAAACTAATAATTCATCTGGTATATTTTCATCAACATATAAAATATATGCAAATCTGTGGGCGGGATATATTTTTTGTTTACCAGACCAACAACAGGAGAACCCTCCAAACCTTCGACAGATTTTGAACCCATCCATTCCCAACATGAGTCTAATTCACCTATTTTAAAATTAGACTCAAATCTTTTTTTAATATATTCTTTTTCATAACATAAATTTTTTCGATATAACCTTCCACGGGAATTATGGCCTCTAATATATTCTTTTCCAATATTAACAATCTCACCACAACCACATTTACATTGATTGCTCATTAGTAATCTCCATCAACATATATTATTTGTAGTTGAGGTACTTTATCAACAAGTTGGTATATATCATAACTTCTTTCTATTACTAGAAAATGAACGGTACGACCTTCACCCAGATGAGTTAAGGCAGTATTATACCCCAATTCGCTTAACCTACCGACCTTTGGACCCATAACATTTTCAACCCAATCCAACTCTATGCCATAATTATGAAATGTTTTAAATTCATTTATTTGGTCTTTAGTAAAAGTTTCATCATAATCTATATCTGAACTACTAAGACCTTCTTGCCACAAGATAGTTCCCAAATCCATTGGATTGGCGCCTGAATCTAAAATAATATATGCGGTTGATGAACTGTTTGTTACAAAATCCGTTTTAATTTTCATACATATACCCCAGCATTAAATCCATAATTAATAAGATTTTCATATGTTAAAGTTGGAATTTCATCTTTGGGTATTTTAAATATAATTTCTATAGATTCTTGTAATGAATCCATAGTTCTAACATTAGGATTTCCAATAAGGATACTCACAGCAAGTTGTCTATGAAGATCACTTGGCCAGATTTTTCCTTTTGGTAATCCCATATCAATCATTGATTCTAGTAAATACATATTTCACCTCATAGTTAATGTCTCATCAGCTTCAAGATGATCCTCATGTTGATGAGATATAACATAAATTGATTTATCCATCTTCAACTTATTCAAAACTTTTGAAACATACGTTGCATTTTCATAATCTAACGCATCGAATATTTCATCAAACAATAAGATATTAAATTTCACATCTTGTAAGTTTGATTGTAAATCTCCAAGAGTCAAAATTGTAGCAATATCAATAATTCTTGTTTGTCCGCCGGATAACTGAACCCTTGAATTTGCTTTTGTTTGTGTGTCAATAACTCTAACTGAAATTTTATCTCTGAAGTCTCCTGCTTTTGTTTCATCCAATGTATCAAATGAAACTATATATCGACCATTTGTCAGCAGATCTAAATACTCAGTTATTTTTTTATTCATGAAAGGAATCGAGTCATCAATTAACATTGAAGGGATACCAGATGATGAATACCCAGTCTTCCAAAATTTATGTATCAGAATTTTCTTTGACAGCTGTGTGACTAGTTGTTGATTCTTTTCGATAGCAATTGTTAATTGTCTTTCTTTTTTGATATATGAGTTGAATTGTGTTTCATCGTATAATTCACTTTCTTTATATTCTATTTGACTATTAATAGAATCAATTTTTTGAGATAAAGTAGCAATCTTCGTACCCATCTCTGCGATCTTTTCCAACTCTTTCTCTTGGGCTTGCTTTTCATTGGCAAGTCTTTCTTCTTCTTCTTCTAAATCTTGTTTATTTTTAGAATGTTCCTGATTTACTTTATCCTTTTGAAAAGCCGCTGCCTCATTAACTTTGGTAATTGCTTTTTGCAATCTTGCATCAAGAGTTCTAGATTCCAGTTCTTGATTTAATGTTACCATTTTTATTTCTGATTTTACATCGGCAATTTTATCATGGAACATATCAGATGTTGAAGTTAAATGTTTTCTAATAACAAGTTCTTTTTCTCTTACCTCAGAAGCAATAGTTTGATTTTCTTCAATTTCAGATTGATACTTTTTCACCTTCATAATAAGTTTATCTACGACTTTATCTGTTACATCTTGTTCACAAGTCGGGCATGTTGAAAGATCTTTCTCAAGGACATTATGATTTATTTCAGAAATTCTATCCTCCAAACCGATATTTGCGGATGCAAGTTTTTCAATTTGTAATTCGAGTTCATGTCTATCTTTTTGATTTGATGTAACAAAATCATTTAAAGCTGTTTTTAACTCTGCTTCTTTGTTTTGAAGGTCAAGTTGAATGGTGTTTACATGATCTTTAATTTCTACTTTATTTTTATTAGCCGTTGCTTCTAACTCCATCTTTTTTCTTTCTTTATGATGTTGTAGTTCTTGGAGTTTTACAGAAGTATCTTTTTCTAAAACAGCAATCGCACCCTGAACTTGAGTTAATTTTTGAATAGTATTTTCTATATTTGGATCAACTTGTGTCTTAAGATGATCTGAATCAATTTCTAAAGTTCTTAACAATCTTTCATTATCATTAAGTGATTCCTTTAACAAGTCTATACTTTTCTTCTGCTCTTCAAAGAATTTTATCCTGGCGTTTGAAAGAAGTTGAATTTGCAATACTGCATCTTCAAGTAACCCTTCATCAATACCCAAGCGTTTTTGCAATTCATCAATGGCGTCTTCAAGTTCTTTTAGTTTCTTATCTGCTTGTTTATAATACATAATGTATTGCTCAAGCCCAAGAATCTTTCTGAATATTTCCTTTTTATCAGAATCCACAAGATCTGTAAAGAAATCTTTTACCTTTTGCCCAAACATTAATGTATTCATGAATGCTTTTTGAGAACAGAGCAATCTTTCAAGTTCAGGCAACACTTCTCTATGCCCCTTTTTTGTATCAACTCCATTCTGATTGAGGATTACTGTATTCCCCAACTTTGTATATTTATGATAGCGGGTAACAGTATATTGATCCTCATTAATTTTAAATTTGACCCACGTCTTACAATTTTTTCCAACTATGTTATTAACAACATCGTCTCCTTTTGCTTTCTTACTTGTAATCCCATATAGAGAAAAAGGGATGGCATCTAACGACATAGTTTTTCCAATACCATTTGGACCTGTTAATAAAGTTAATTTATTATTTGGAAATGGTAATAACATGGGATCAATATATGGTCCAAAATTTTCCATTCCTACTTCTTGAAATTGAACATCCCGCATTATATTCTCCTTTATTTATTATTACATTTCATATCATTATAACCGCATCCTTCTATTTGGTGGGTTTCCTCATGACAATTTTTACAATAAGTAATAACTTTGTCAAGATCAGCAGATTCAAGCGGCTCCCATCTAATTCCTTCTATGTGGTGACAATGAAGTTCAACTTCTAATTCATCTTGATGTTTTTTACATTTTTGGCAAGTATAATCATCAATTTCAAATCTCATCTGACGTAGTTCAGGTTGAACTTCTCTTGAATAATCTGGTATATAATATTTTGGGTATTTTGATCTGTTAAAAACAGAACATTTTTGTTTACATATATCAGAACAATATATTCTACACTCTCCATCTGAAGTTCCTTTTATTGATCTGACACGATTTCTAATACTCTTAACATCAGGAATAAATCTTTTTTTACACTGATTACACAAAACTGTTAAGATATTTTTATCCTTCTTATCTCTCTTTGGGCGTTCTTCAATTGTAAGTTGGTTAGCATATGTAATATATAAAGGAATATTATTATCTGTATATTTTTTCTTCCAGTAACTATGATTTTTTTCTGCTATTGTTGCTACACTTATCTTACTTTTAGTTTGAGAAGATAATTTTCTTTTAAAATTGGGGTGTCGTTTTCCTTTTTTTGCTAAACTCATTTTTAATCTAGTTTTAGATGATGCTTTTTTTCCTTTGTGGGATCTAGATATTTTCTTTTTATGTTCTTCAGATAAAACCTTATCTTTATTTCGATTGCCTATTTTATCTTTTATATATTGACATAGCGATACATTTTTACTACAACACCATTTACCATTTTTAAATTGAAATTTTGCTTCTTGACCACAACCATACTCACATAAAATCGCCACCCTTCCTCCTTATATTTCACATGAATTAATTAAATCACTTCCTATTTTGAAGTATTCTTCTATTTGATCTTTTGGTATTTGCTTTATTTCTAAATATCTTTTGAGTATATCATCTCGAGACATTGAAGATGAGATTCCCCTATCAGTAATATCTTGTTCAGTTTTATCAATTACATTAAACTCGCCGGCAACCGATGTAAGATCAACTTTTTCTTTCATTATTACTTTGATATGATCCCCATCTTGTTTTGCTTGTCTGGCAAGTTCAAACACTTCGTCTTTATTATCAGATGTTAATTCAAATTCAATATGTTTTTTGTACTGAGTTAACGGAATGCTTTGAACATCCAGGGTATCTGAATTAATAATTAAAAATCTTTTTTCATCACCTTTCTCGCCCCAATCTAATTGAATCAATGAACCTACATAATAGAGTCTAAGATCCTTTGTAATTATTTCTTGGGGTTTATGATAATGACCGAGCAAAACTAATTCATATCGTCCAATAAGATCTTTTAAAGCAACGTCTGAAACAATACTTAATCCTGAATTTAAAACTCCTTCATTCAAACCAAAATGTGAAATTAGTATTTTAGCAGTATTTGCTTTTACAACCATAGGAGTCATATGTGAGTAGGGAATAAACATAATATCTACACCGGGAGATTTTAGATGAAAACTAAAATCTTTATGACCTATCCAAGTTACATTGCTTACGTTGTCTAAAGGACGAAGAGCCGAGACTGCAGTTTCAGACTTTCCCGATAAATCATGATTTCCGTCAATAACATAAAAGTCAAGATCCGGATGATCTTCAAAGAAATCTAACATTAAGTCTTGAGCGATTGCATATATTACAGATTTTCCATGAAGAGTATCCCCACCAATTACAACAGAATGAATTCCATTTTCTTTACAATATTGAGTTACTTCATACAATGCAGTTTTTATACTATGCAATCGCTCTGGTAGATTAAACTCATCTTCAATTTTATCCTGACCATATCTTGAAAAATGAATGTCTGCGATAAATGCAAATTCCATTATGGCTTCTCCTTTTTAATAAAGTCTTTTAATATACCAGTTAAATCAATACTATTTGATAAGACTTTCCAAATTCTTTCTTCTGGAATTCCTTTTATAACATTTCCATTGTCGCTGGGAATATCTACATACTCAAGAACAAAGTCGTGATTTTCACATATATGTAAACAAGTGCTCCATGCTTCCCAAGTAACATCTCCATAACCATCATAAGGATAAATTCCTTCATTGGTTTCCTTTAATTCTTCAAACATCATTTCCACTTCATCAACAAGTTTATCTAACTCATCTTGTACACATAAGGGAGTCTCAGATATATTATCTGAAATTGTATTATATGCTCCAAGTATTTCAGATTTATGTGGATAATATTGATTTGGAATAAAAACTATATAAGCTGTTGATGAACTATTTGTTACGAAGTCTGTCTTTACTTTCATCTAAACACCTCTCTACCTCAGCAACCACAAAATCAACATAGTCTTTACATACACTTTTATCATCAAGATTTCTTGTACATGTTACTTTAACTAGACATATAATACAGGGACTTAGTTCATATTCTGATATTTTCTTTCTAACTATGGTCATAGTCGACATCCTCCCTTCTAATCCCAATTTTTTTAAAATACCATAACATGTCAAAATTATCCATTGATGTCCATCCTTCAATAGTTGTTTCACTTTCTGTAATATTCCATGCCCCTCTTTTACCCCATCTTCCTCCAACATATAATTCTATCCCTTCATGTTTTGCAATAAGTAATCCGATCTCTAAATGATCATGAAGAAGATCAATTTGACAACCACTTAGACGTTCTTTCAATATTACAAACGACGCGGATGAACTATTAGTTACAAAATCTACTTTTAGTTTCATTTGTTTACCTCAAATACTCACAAAATCTCCATGTGAAACTTTTTGAACTTCCTCCCTCACGAAGAATGTAATCAAACACATGGCCAATTAAAGTTCCGTCCTCATCACCAAAAATTGAATATGTTGGATGCCCTGGTTTAAACTCTATATTATTATCTTTTGCTGATTTGATCATATTTTTCTTATTGTATCTAGATTCCGTTTCATACCAATCATATTGTCTTAAAAACATTTCAAGCAACTGTGGATTTTCTTTAACAAAGTCCACCAATGTTTTTTTGATACCACTTGTGTTTGTAATAATAAATGCAGTTGAACTGCTATTAGTTACAAAATCTGTTTTTAGTTTCACTATTTCCCCTTTATTATATCTATTGCAATCCCTTCATCAATACTTAATAGTTTATCATCTTTAAATAATAGATATTGAGTTTCCCATTCTCTCTCTTTATAAAAATCATTCCTTTTATAGAATGTGTTACTCATGTCAGTACAACCATAATCAATAAGATCAATTACTGATGGAGTCTTTTTATTCTTAATTTTCCTTGTGATTCTTCCAGTCAATTGTTTGATATTTGAAATTGGAGAAGTCATGATTAAACAATCTTTCCAGGGTGCATCAATACCATCTCTACATTTTCCGGGTGTTGCAAATGTCGTTTTATACTTTAATGTCTCCAACCCTCCGTTGGCACAAAACTTTGATTTATCATTTGATGGTAGCCAGTTATAAAGGTCATCAATATATTTAATCCTTTCAACCATACAGATTAAGTCCCTTTGGTCACTTAAACGGGTTAATAACCCCCTCACGACTCGTTTAAGAGGTTGTGATTTAATAAGCATATTAAGATAGCGTGCTCGTTGGAACGACCCTCCCCAGCGAATATACTGATACCTGCGTGGTGTATCTATCTCATAATCCAGAAGGATTGCTGTAACTTTTGCTTTCATAGTTCCAGTTGCATCATCGTCTTCAAATATTTCTCCAAGATGAAACCGAATGATATCTTCATTGCCATCATGTCGATATGGAGTTGCACTTAAACCATATGTATATTTTGATGGCATGTGAATTGAGCACTCTGAAAATGTTGGTGCTCCGACTGATGTATGAACTTCATCGGCAACGAAAACACCAACATTTGCTTTGTCTAATGATGTCAAGAACTCTTTTCTCTTTCTCTTTAATAATGATAAAAAGGTTTGAGTTGTTGCAATTATGATAGATTGTTCTAGGTCAGTTTCAAATGTTGCACTTGTCAGTCTTGCTATATCATCATCTTTCAAATTTGTAAATTGTAAAAATCTGTTTCTCCATTGCTCTGCGAGAGAATCACGATGAACTAAGATAAGAGATTTTACTTTTCGTTCTGCAATCATATATATTGTGATGACTGTTTTTCCAACACCAGGATCAAGTTGTAAAATGGCACTTTCGTTGTTCATTAAATGGTCGATTGCCTTCTGTTGAGATTCACCTCTTGGGGTAATGGTATGTTTAATCTTAATGGGCTTACCCTCATGCCTGTAGTCATCAATTAATAAACTCCAAAAATACGTTTTAATTGGGAAATGCCTTGGTATCAAAAGAAACTTTTCTGATTCCACATAGAATATATAAAATGTATAAGCGGAAGTATTGTAGGATTTAACTCGCCTCTCCAATGCTTCTTTCACTTGTATATAAGCAGAATCGTATTGAAGACTTTTTGGAATTAAGATCCCAGAACGTCTTTTAATAATTTCCATTTTATTCCTCTATATATGTTGCCTTGGACTTTTCATTTTCATATACTGTTACATAATCTATTTTGACAAGCGGGTGTCGTGCTTCTAATTCATATTTGATATTCTTATAAAATCTTTCAGATAATTTCTCTGCTGTTGGATCGTGTCCCATTAAAAGAACATTTGTCCCTATTTTTCTTAGATGTTCAGCAATTTCAAAATCTGTTTCATTTAGAAGTGTACAATGATCTAAACCATCAAGAAACCCATTTACTATAGAGCTAAGTTCTGAAAAATCTATAACCATATCATTCTCATTAAGCAATTCAGCTTTGACTCCAACTAGCACAGTAAAATTATGACCATGAAGTGAAAAACAACGACCTTTATGTTTACTTAATCTATGTCCAATAGGCAATGTAAAACTTTTTTCAATTTTATACATAATGACTCCTTAACTTGTTAATAATATATTTCTTTTTACTTCAGATGCCATATGATTATGATTTCCATATCTACCAGGTATTGAAGTATAGGGTGGAGCGTAGTGAGTGTGAGCAATACTTTGTTCCACAGTCACCGTTGCCTGAATTCCTACAGTATACATTATAGTTTTAATTTCAGCCATTAACATCTGAACATTCTGCATTGCTATCCTATTTTTGAATTCTTCATCTGGGGGACGAGGAGATGGATTACCTGTCATATTATCAATCCAATCCACCTCTCCTCTTCCGCCACAATGATTGCAGATATTT
>Ga0114918_10000234_pt1 | contig 45824 bp, 65 predicted proteins | sample LantaG_FD_87015 | JGI IMG/M metagenome (GOLD analysis project Ga0114918, IMG submission 87015) | Deep subsurface microbial communities from Baltic Sea to uncover new lineages of life (NeLLi) - Landsort_02402 metaG | ecosystem: Environmental > Aquatic > Marine > Oceanic > Sediment | place... | reverse complement strand
TCATCGTAAGAGTAGATATATCCATCTTCTGTTGCAGTCGGGCTCTTAGCTAAGGTGGATAGTGGCTTAGTGCCAATTGCGTTTATAAGATCATAAGTAACACCATCTACTCTGGCAGATATATTGTTATCAGAGGTGTGTGCCACATGCCCATCTCTTATTAAAGTAGATCTCTGTATCTTATCCCTAAGCCACAAATGGGGGGCATTAAATATACTAGAGGCATCTGTAGAGTAATCTTTAGTGAATCCCTCGGTAGAGAATACAGAGCTGTTGTTTATTATTAGGTGGGCTGTTGCTGGTCTGGTTCCAGCGTTTGCAATAGAATCTAAATTTGTATGACTTATTATTACCCCAAGATTGTTTGCACCGGATTGGTTGAAATTTGTTATTGAGTAATACTGTGTTCCAGATCCTGCTGTAGTTCTTGGAGCCCTAACCATGAAGGGAACAGAATTATCATTTGGGTTGACTAGGAACGGTTTATATGTATTCTGGAACTGATTTGATCCAGCAGAAAAAACAGCATCTCCACCCAAGACATCTGTATCTTTTAAGGTAAAACTCCTAGTATCAATGGTTAGTCCGTCTGTGAAGTTACCAGATTGGGTAGTGGTTAGAATAACAAATGAACCTCTCTTTATATTAAATGATCCGTTACCATTCTCACTCATCAGTAAATGGTGATTGTTAAGATTACCCAAGCTCATACCACCAAAAGCGTTACTAGGTAGTAGCTGTACCTCTAGGAAATTTGGAACAGTAGAATCACTTAGTCCTATCTGGACCCTGTTAGATGTAGTTCCAGTCTCGTCTGGGGTGAGGAGAATCTTCCTAGTCCCAGTAGTAGTAACCGTGCCCCAAGAAAGAGACTGAGAGGCTGATATAAAGAAGTCTTCTATATTATCACCTGCTGCATTAAATACGGGGATAAAATCATTTGTACCTGATAACGTAACACTTGAACCAGTTGCACCTTGTGGTCCTGTTACACCTTGTATTCCTTGTGGTCCTGTTGCACCCGTTACTCCTTGTGGTCCAGTTACCCCAAATCCAGTTGCTCCTTTTGCGCCCGTTGCGCCCTTTACTCCTTGTGGTCCTGTTGCACCCGTGGTACCAAAACCAGTTGGTCCAGTTACGCCAAAACCAGTTGCTCCTTTTGCACCTGTTGCACCCGTTGCTCCTGTTACCCCTTGGATTCCTTGTGGTCCCGTTGCACCTTTATTTCCTTGTGGTCCTGTTGGTCCTGTTGGTCCTGTTGCACCATTATTTCCCGGTAAACCTTCGGCTCCGGTTGGACCCGTTGGTCCTGTTGGTCCTACAGGTCCACCACTTGGTCCTGTTGCACCACTTTCACCAGTTGCACCTTTTTGTCCAGTTGCACCTTTTTGTCCAGTTGCACCTTTTTGTCCAGTTGCACCTGGAACCGAACTACCAGTTACTATCCAATCATTATCGGCAATAGTGTCAGAATTAGGTGATTCGTATATAGGTGGTTTTATAGTAATACTTCCAGAAACATCATTATATGATACTATTTCTGAAATTTGATATTTAGTTGCATCTATTGCCTTTGCGACGTGTATATACGAATTTTCAACAAATGCGGTTGCGTAACCATCTTCTATAAAATTGGGTCTTAGTATGAATGAAATGTTACCAACATTTTTTAATGAAAATGCTGATGTGCTGGTTCCTTTTAATCCAGCACCACCAATCCCTGTTGGACCAGTTGGTCCTGTTGGTCCTGTTGAACCGGTTGGACCAGCAATGGTAGATGTTGCACCCATAGCACCTGTTGCACCTGTGGCTCCTTTTGCACCTGTCACACCTGTTGGTCCCGGTATAGTAGAACTAGGACCAACAGAACCTGAATCTCCTTTGATACCCTGTGGACCCGTAGCACCTTTAACACCAGTTGCACCAACATCTCCTTTTATTCCTTGTGATCCAGTAGCTCCTTTGATGCCTATTGAACCGGTTGCACCTTTGATACCTTGTGGTCCTGTTGCACCAGGAACACCTGATCCACCTGGTCCTATTTTAGTCCATTGTAATGGGTTAAAAGTTGGTGATTGTACATCATTTTTAGCTTTATAAAAATATAGACCGTCTGCACCTTCATATAGAACGACCATACCTTGTTTATAAGGATAATTAGGTGTCCACTCTTCTTTGTATCTGAAATTATTATCTAATTCATTATGACTTAGTGGATGGTTTTTATTTTCTCTGTAATTTATTCCAGACATAATTGTATAATATTTTTTAGAAATCGTTAATTATTGAATCCTTTACTCTAGGTATATCGTCTACGTAATTTGGGTCTACATAACATGCATCTACATATGAACTAATTCTAGTATTAGCTAAATCTATATTTCTTTCCAAATTTTCAAGTAATGAATTTTTTAAGTATTCTATATATTTACTTTTGTCATAATCATAGAATTCGTTTCTTTTATAATCAAAATTAGTTTTGTTCCTAATAGTTGGGTTTGTACTAGTTATGTTGTAATAAAAAAATTCAGAATTGTAGTTAGGTACGGTGTTTTCAAACTTTATGTTTTCAATAAAGCAATAGTCACCAACTACACAATATCTATTTGGTTTGAAGTTATCTAATATAGTTTTATTTTGTTCATATAAATCTGTTAATGATTTATATTTCTTATAATATGAACCATTTCTCAATTTTGTTATAACCTTTAAGTTAATTTCCCTTGCAAAGAACCCATCGGTTTCTATATCCCTAAGAAAATTGTATATGTTTTCGATTAATGTTATATCTAACACCTGAATTCTTTTTTATTATTTAATCAAAAACAAAAAACCTCATATGTGATGAAAAACATATGAGGTTTTTAAAAATTTAAACTTACTTTTCTATGAAAAAGTGAAAGAATATCACCACATCTTTAGAAGTTTAATAGTTCATTCTAACTGTTTTAAGAATTTTTTTTCTAATTCAGAAAATTCTTCTTCTTCTATCATATAGTATACATCATTTTCTATTAACATCCAAGAAATTTTATTTTTACTATGTATATCTTTTTCTACTAATCTAATATATTCTCTATTTTCTAATGAAATAAAATATCTTGTTATGTGTTCGGACTTATTAATTTTCATATCCAATCTAGTTTTTGCTTAAAAGTTCTTTGTTTTTTAATATCTAATTCATATGAATTATCTAAAATAGTTTGTTTGTGTCTATTACCAGATATATTTTGATCGTGAAATATATAAACATATAGATCTGGTTCGAATTGTGTCATATATTCGTGATTATAAACTAAATCTAATAAAACTGGAGTATCTTCACCTTTTGCTAAATTCCTATATCTTGGTATGTGTTCTTTCTTAACAAATAAAGAACCTTCCCAACCTTCTGATCTTTCGAAAGATAATTTTAAATCTTGATATTTATTGGAATAAATTAATATACTCCTCAATGATGTGGCTATTAAATTATTAACTAAACAAAAATTCAGTTGTTTTTCTATTCTATCATTTGAATACCAATCATCATCATCCCAAATACAAATCCAATCCCCAGATGCTTTTTGAATGGCATAATTTCTAATTGCCCCCAAATATAACCCAATATCTTCAACAAACATGTGAAAAAAAATGTTTTGTTCATTTAGTGAATCTTTATTGTTATCTAAAAACTTTTTGGTTTCAATATCAGTATTGTAATAAACAATTATTAATTCTTTTTCTTCGTGTGTTTGATAATTGAAATATTCTATACATTTCTTTAACAAATCAACACGGTTTCTAGTTACAGTAACACATGATACTTTATTCATTCGTTATCTTTTTTATGATATTGGTATAATCTATTTTTGTTTTTGTACCGGTTTCATATAATTTGTCCATATGTTTATTAGAACTAGCATTTGCATTATTATGTATAGTATACATATACATACTAGTTTCTTCTAGTACACAATTCATTTCATTGTCAACTAGATAACATAATACTGGTGTGTCGTATTTAGATTGTTGATTTTCATACGGTGGTATATATTCTGTTTTGCACAATAAGGTTTGTTCCCACCCTGTGTCTAATCTTTTATTAGAAATTACAATATCCTTATGTCGGTGTGAGTATATCAAAACAGAATCTAATGTACATGAAATTTTTTTATTCAATAACAAGTGATTTAGTTGAGATTCTATTCTTTGTGGGTGATGCCAATCATCACTATCCCAAATCATAGTATATTCACCAGATACTTTACTAATTAGGAAATTTATAATAGAGCCTAATTTGTTTTTACTTTCATGATGATAATGAAAAATTCTAATATTATTTTCTTTACACCATTCTTTACTTAAACCTAATAGATATTCTTTTGTTTTTTCATCGTGGTCGTAAAATAATATCAACATTTCTCTATTAGAATGTGTTTGGTTCAAGTAACATTCAATAGCAACTTTTAATTTGGGTAAAACATTTAACGTTGGTGTTATACAACTAACTTTTAAACTTGTCATATTTCTATTACATTTAACTTGGATTTTTTGTTAGATGTTATATTATCCCACATTTTTTTATAAATACTATCATCTTTCAATATTTTTTTAAAATTGTGTGGGAATAGTTTAGGTTTTTCTAAACATTTAAATAAATCTGAATCGACCAATTTGTTATTTTTGGGGTTTTTCAAAGAATAGTGTCCAAATGTTTTGAATGCCAATGACGTAATATCAAAATTTTCAGTATAGAAATTAACAAAAAACCTACAGTTTTTATTACCTCCCATTATTTCACTAGATAAGTACCAGTCATCTTTTTTAGAAACTATTGCTTTAAACTCTAACCATTCACTAGGTATTTTATCTACGAAAACGATATTGGGAGAAACACAAATACCACCTTCTCTTGAAATTATTTTAGATTTCGAAATGTCTAAATTATTTGTATTACTTTCGTCCCATATGTTAATTGAAAAATCGGGATTGTTTTTTTTGGATTGTTCAATCCACTCTTTTTCAACTTTAGTTAATTTTTTTGTATGCACATAATGTAATTTCTTAGGAATCATTATAATAAATTTTTAAAGTCTTTGAAATTGGCCTTTGATATGTTGTTTTTCATTGACCCTATGACATATGAACTTATTTCGGTTTCTTGTGGGGCAACTTGTATAGATTTAGAATCTGTCCAATTTTTTATCCATGGTATAGGATTCTTGATAGAATCGAAAATTGGTTTAAGACCAATAACTTTCATCCTACTATTTGTTAGAAACATCATATATTGTTTTAATATTTCAGAATTCAATCCAATCATTTCACCATCTTTGAATAAATAATTTGCCCATTCAATTTCTTCTTGTGCAGCGTCTTTATACATTTGAATAACTAAAGGTTCACATTCCTCAACAATTTCTTGAAATCCTTCACTAGGTTCTTCTTTTAGTTTTTTCAACACAAATTGAGTAAACCCTAAGTGTAAGTTTTCATCTCTTTGTATTAATTGAATAATTTTTGCATTTCCTTCCATTAATTGTCGTTCCGCAAAACCATATGCACATGCAAATGAAACATAGAATCTAATACCTTCTAAAATATTAATAGAAACTAGTGTCAAATAGAATTGTTTTTTTAAATCCTTTTCGGATGAACCATCACCAGTTTTTTCTATTAACTCATCATAGTATTTTGTAACAGAACTGGCCCTTTTCAAAATTTCTTCGTCGTTTAAAATTTCATCAAAAACATCACTTGGTTTACTAAATAAATTCATAATCAACCACGAATAACTATACGAATGAATTGTTTCTGAAAATGACCACGCCGCACCAAATGCTTCTATTTCGGGGTTTGATGCGTATTGTATAATATTATTGATACCCCTAGATTGAACAGAATCTAAAAGAATTTGATATGATAAGTTCTTAATAAATATGTGTTTCTGTGCATCTGACATTTTTATCCAATCAGCAGATTCCTGTTCTAAAGAAATTTCTTCTGGTCGCCAAAAAAATGAAAGTTGTTCTTTAAAAAATGATAGATTTGATTTATATCTAGTTCTATCGTATCTTTGAAGGTTCAATGGTTCACCAAAAAACATTGGTTGTTTGGTGTGGTCGCAATTTAATTTATTTATTATACTTTCGATATATTCGTTATCCTTTGACATATTATTTTCTTTATTATTTAAATGTGTTTTTTATATATAATATTTTTGTTAACAAAAACTTAACATAAAGATGATATTATTTTAAGTAGAATTTAAATTATAAATTTTAAATACATAGTAAAAAAATTCATCATATGAAACTTATATTATTCTTTATTGTATTTATACTATCCATAAAATCCTATTCGCAAGAAAACGACTATAGATTTTTACATCAACTATACAATGAAAAACAATATGAATATTGTACCAGAATGATATATAGTATCTTGAATGAGTACCCAGATTATGATGAAAATGTGTATATTATGGGTTATAACACCTATATTAATTTATTGAAAACCAGAAAAGATACTGATAATATTTTAGACTCTATCGTTATTATTTTAGAAAATAGAATGAAATATTTTGGGGAAACACCAGAACTAATGAAAAAAAAGGCACATTATTTATGGTATACAAAGAGTAATAAAAATATATCTATAGAAGAATTAAATGATATATATAGATTCTATAAAAATCTAAAATATAGAGATGAAAAAATCAATTATTTATATTTTTTGGTATTAACTAAAGAATATGACTTTAAACAAATAAACATAGAGAAATATGATTCCACTTATAATTCTATTATTAGTATATCTGAAAAATATAAGGAAAAAATGCAAAAAATCTACATAAATAGATGCATAAAAAATAAATCTTGGTTGTATACAAGATTCGAAAGCGGTGATATTGAAATGGGTAATAAATTAATTGAAATGAACCCATCTTTAGATACTATGATATATATAAACAAAAAAATGTATGAATTCACGGATAATGAAATATATAAAGAAAATTTATGTAAGATATACTACAACATTAAAAACTATAGTGAATGTCTAAAGTACGCTAATAATAACACTCACGATATAGTAGGATATGTTTATTTAGCACAATATGAAAATTTTGATGAATTTGAAAGAAAACTAGTCATGGTTGCAGCATATAATGAATTTTTAACTTGTAAAAATTATGAAATGCTTAATTACTGTAAACCATATTTACCAACGATGGAAGATGTGTTTATTAGAAACATGAAACAAGGGGATGTTTATCACTTAGGTGGATTAATAAATAAAGATATTAAAATAATTACTAGATGAATGGGTTTTCATTTTCATTCAGTATAATGAAATTGTTTTCATATAAAGTTATTCGTGAATCAAATTCTTTAACATTTAAGTCCGGTATTTGAAACCATTCACCATGTACCCTAAAAATTGAATAAATTGAATGTAATGCTTTTTCTACTCTTGATGCATATTCAACTTCTCTTTCGTAAACCAATTCTAGTTTTGAAGATGAACCAGTTTGAAGTTGTTTGAGACGTTTGGAAGCATTAAAACCTATACCAATCTTTATGTGTTCATTTTCTACGTTCTTTATTATATACACACTTCTTTTCATCAAGATATTTAATGTAATAAAAAAAGGAAAGTAGTAGCGAACTTCTTTCCTTTTTATTAGCCTAAGCTATATACGGTCCTAAAAACGTATGTCTTTAATCAGATGGTTGTGCTTTTTTCAATCTCTTGATAGATTCTTTAACCCATGTCGTAGCATCGTATGTTAAATCGTCAAAAGATCCAGCAAACGGATAATCTTTTGTTAAATTATCGTGATAAAAATCAGTACTATCTTCTGTCCAAGAATCTGATAATTCTTTCATTGCCTTTAGTAAATTTTCTAATTGTTGTATTGCTTTCTTTTGTTCTGGAAAAGATGCTTCGTTTATTTCTTCTGATTCATCTAACGAAAACGGTTTAAATAATTTTCTTTTTTCTATTTCTTTTTTAGTAGATGGTGCAATATCAGCTTTTTCTTGGTGTTTATATTTCATTGGATTGTATTTCTCCAATTCATCTACATCTACATTGCCATCAGCATCCGTTTTCACTTCACCCCTTTCTTCTTCCATCCTCACAATACCTATAGTTTTAGTTCTTGTGTTGTACACAACATCATCAACTTTAAATCCTTCATTGATAGTTTTTGATTCGTTTGTCTTAACTAGTCCGTGTGTTTCCCTACCATCGTTTATAAATTGTCTTAGGTTATTCATTTGTAATATCTTTTTTAATTTACTTTTATATATTTAATCAAGACTATACAAGTCTTTAATTTTTTTATGTTTAAATTTTGATCCATCGTCAGTTTTCATCGAAGGTATATATTTAAAATCCGGGTGTTTATCTTTAACCATTTGCATCATTCTAGAGGCAACACCCTTTCTTCTATACTTAGGAACAACTATTATATTACTAACTGTTAATTGTTTGTTAAATAGTGTGTATTCTACCATACCTAAAATGTTACCATTCAAGTACATTCCTAGTTCATAATTAGATTGTCCACCATAACTATCAATGTGTTCAAATCTATAATCAATACCTTCATTCTTTTCTTCATTTAGAAAATTACTTAAATGAATCATTCTATTTCTTTAATTTTCGGTAAACAACATCTGCTTCACCATATTTAGCTCGAAAAGAACCATCTTCATCATATTGTGGGTCAAATGCATCCCTATCATATTCAACAAATCCTAAATTAGAATAAAAACTATCTAAGAATCCTGAAAAATGGTCAAGATATACACCCCCATTAGCAATTGCGGCTTTCATTAGGTCTTTACCGATACCTTTAACATTAGGTTCGTTATTATGAACAGCAACAATTTCTTGGTGTTTACCATCTTTTTTCTTCAATGCAAATCCAATATTATAACCTTTCAATTTGAAAAGTTTCATTTTCTTTAAATCCTTAACATCATATTCAGTCAACATTTCTTGATGTTTAGATTTACTTAAAGATTTCTTAAATTCTTTAGGGTCTGAATCAAATTCATTATCTTGAATCAATTTAACAACATCTACGTTTGTTTTTCCTTCGTCTAATGACAAAAAACCTTCCATGATAATATGGTTGGTCATTTTATTTTTATAGTTATTATATTTTATAAGTTCCTTTATGGATTTCATCAATTGAACATATTTTTCATTACTTTATTTAATCCAAGTAATTTGAAATAATCAACTTTATGATTTTCAATGAATAACTTCCTATTAACCTCAATCATTATACTGTTAACATTAACATCTTTGTTATAGTACTTTAAAGGCACAATAGTTCCTCTATAAGGATTGTTTATCTTTACTGAATACCCTAACCCTTCGAAATAAGTTTTAAGTTTCTTAGTCAACCAATCTGGTGTGTGAAATTCATCGGTACCTAAACAAATATCTGGTCTATTACCTTCTTTAATCAAATCGGTTTCAAATGGTGTATCACTAAATGAATGACAATCAATAATAGTTGCAACCCCTTGTCTTCGCAATGCGTCTTTTACTTCTGATGTTAAATTTTCGTGGTGTTTTTGATAAATATATTCCACATATCCTTTATCGCGTTCAGTTCTTAAATCCCTACCATCGTCTGTTTTGGTGTAAAAGAATCCTCTACCATATTGAAACATTATTTCATCTACATCTGGAAGTCTTTCAACATCACAATAAATTCTATTGCATGGGAATATAACTTTTCTAACTGGCCAATCTAAGTCAAAAATGACATTTGTACCTATATCTGTCAATTTAAGTATTTCTTTGTTTATTTCTTCGTCAGTCAATAAATAATCTTGTCTGGATGGGATAGATAGACTTGAATGTGGGATGTGTAAGACTAATGAATCTTTGAAATCATAATCAAATAAATCTTGTCCTAATATTGTATTGTTTTTTATATCACTCATAATAGTATACTTTGGTCACTTCGTAATATAATCATTAAAAATGAAAAAAACAAGTTTTATTTTACTTTTTATAAAAAAACCCTACCAAATTAATGATAGGGTTTAGTAATATTCTGATTGATAGTTACTTATAAAACACACGCATCTCCACATCCACTTTCCAAAGGGTTGTCTTCTGTTGGTAAGTCTTCTAGTTTTTCATTCATTTTATCCGTGTGATCTTCGGTTTTCCCATCAAATGTATTGGCATAGTATAATTGTTTACCGCCATATGAATAAAATTGTAATAAATCTTTGGCTACTATATCCATTGGTACTCTACCATCTTCAAATTTCTTAGGGTCATAATAGTGATTACAAGAAATAGCTTGATCTGTCCACTTTTGAATAACACTGTGTATATTAATAATACCTTCGTTACTACTCATATCAAATGCGTATGTATATTTGTTTTTATATCTAGAATATCCCGGTATAACCATTTTAATTGCACCAGCTTTACTAGTCTTAACTTGTATAGGTGTTCTAGGTGGTTCTAAACCATTTGTACTATTACTAATAACGGATGAATTATGGGAAACAACCCCATTGTCGAAGAAATAATGATGAACATCTGAAACTTCCATATCGTAAGTAGGTACTTCTTCAGATTGCCATTTTATTTCAGTAATAGTATGTGTTTTATTTTGAGATTTATCTTGAATCTTGTCACCCACTCTTAGTTTTTTGGATTCGACCCACTCACCATTAGAAAGTAAAAGTTTATGATTATTGGTCATTTTATAACTATTACCATCATCAAATACTATTTCGTTAATTTTAGTAATACCATTAAACCAAATTTTATCAACTTTTTTGTTACCTTCTAGTGTAGGTACGTAAAATGGTTTTTCAAAGTTAATCCATTGTTGTTTATTTTCTTTGTGTAAGATTTCCATATCTAAACCTTGTTCTAAATTAATATCCTCTATTGATTTAATAGAAGTGTTTTCTCGTTTTGTTATATTGATAACTTTCATGTTTCTAAAAATTTTTTTATTTTATTAATAGTTGCTTCTTTATTGTTTTTATAATCATATTCCCAAACTACTAAAACATCATATCCTTGTGATTTGGCAAATTCTATTTTTTGTCTATCTTGTTTCCACTTGTCTTTTGCTAGAAAAGACCCCCCTGGATATTTTACTAAATCCTCTGCACTATATTTAATTGGGTTACAATGCCAGTAATCACCATTAAATTCAATTATTTTATTGTCAATATTGAAGTCATAAAAATAACTCCGGTTTTTAGTTTTGTCTTTTAGTGGTAGCTCTCTGTTGTAATCAACCCCTAAATTCTCAAATAAGTCTAATGATATTTTAGAAACACCACCTGTTCCTAGTCCTTTCGACCCTATTTCAAATAATCTATCACAATTATCGTAATATTTTTCTTTTCCTAACTTTTCACCAAATTTATTAATATAAAACTTTAACGATGCCGCATCTTTCTTTGAATTAATTTTTGATAATATTTCTTTTATTTCATCTTCACTATATCCAAGATTCCTATAATAATCAGGATGTGTACCAGAATTTTCTTTTTGATATTTAGAAACTTCTTCTATTGCATCGTCTTTACTATAACCACGACTTGTATAATATACAATACACCGCCTATTTTCTTTTTTAAATGCAACTAAATATTCTTGCCATTTCTTTTTACCTTCAACCTCACCATACTTTTCAATATAAATGGATTCAGAGTGTCTTGAAACTGTTTTGTGTCTTTCCCACATTTCTTCCCCCCTTTTCTTACCGTGTTTTTTAATGAAATTTTCTTTAGTTGTTGCCTTGTCTGATTTGAACTTTTCTATTTGATTTTTAGCTTCTTCTAAAGAAATACCATCTCGTTTAGATACATATTCTGGGTCATATTGTGATTTTCGATTAGACTTCTTATCTAATTGATATTTTTCAATATGTTCAGATTTACCATTAAATAGTGCTGAAATAAACTCAATTGATGCATTAGGTACTTTGGTATTTTGCATACGCCAATTGACAAACATAACCATATTATATTTTGATATATAAACCCACCTAGTAGAATTGTAATATGCTGTAATAATTCTTCTAATTGCTGTCCCACCTTTAACTGAAATAATTTTATTAGACTTACCAACAGACTTTTCAGTATAGTTGATATAATAATCACATATATCTTTCCACTGCTGATCTGTTAGAAAATCTAATTTATTAAAAAAACTCAGGTTTCTTACAAAAGATATAACACAATTTGGTTTGTTCTTATATTCTTGTAAATAATTTGATAACTTTATTTCCATAAGTATTATTGTTTTGTATATTTACTCAATAAAGTTATCAAATTATTTTCTTTTATGTCAGTAGAACTCATTTTATTATTCTAAATAATAATATCATCACCTTCTACTATTTCTTGTACTAATTTATAGTCACCATTATTAAGATACACTTCATCATTATAATAAAACTCTTTGATTGTACCATCCTCTAATTCAATACTAAAAATAGGATTATCAACTTCTATTTTAGTCTTAAAAAAATTACAACTTTCTACTGGCATAAAACACATAAGGGTAGAATTTCTCATACCATATTGTTTAATATCCTTTCTTAAAACATCCCAATCTAAATCTAATTTTCTTTTAACTAATTTATCAACATTCTTATTATAATTATCAATAATCAATTCACCTTTTGACATTCTTGTTCTATGAAACCATTCACAAGCACCTTTTTCTTTTGCAACCCCATTTGATGCTTTTAAACAATAATATGTAAAGTGTTCAAATAAACGATCTATTTCTTCTAATGCTGATGGGTCTTCGTAATTGAAACCTCTTTTTGCCATCCAATACGCAAAATTAGTAACTCCTATACCTAAACTCCTACGTTTTAACATTTTTAACGCAGCAAACATAGGATATTCTTGTTTATCTATTACCCACTCTAAAGTGTCAACAATATTCTTTGTAATTCTTTCTAATTCCCTATAGTCTCTTACCTTACCAAGATTAACTGCTGCTAGTGTACACAATGCAATCTCAGCCGGTTTGTCACCATAAACTACTTCAACTTTTACTGGGATCGCATCAAAACCATTAGGTGCATGTTGACTAGTGCTAATTACAAAATCTGTCCTACCGGTACAAGGATGTAATAATTCAGTTAAAGATCCAAAACTATCTCCTGTGATATAAATATCGTTTGATTTGTACCATTCTCTAAATTGCTCAACTTTATCACTTTCTATGAGGACATACCTTAAAATCATTTTACCATCGTCCTCGTGATTCAAGGGGCTCACTGGGAGTAAAACCTCCTGGCATAAATTACTCATAGAAATTCTATTTCCATTTTCTGTATCGAAAGTACTATGAGAATTAGCATTATCTATATTCATAATATAAATTCTACCGGTTTCAAAACGTTCCTGTATAATATCACTAATCAATTCCCTAGCACTTACAAATTCTTTAGATATAGTAGAATCTGCTTCGTATTTTTCATAAAGTTTATCAAAGGCTTCTAATCCAAAATTGTCATATAAATCAGGTACATCATTTGGGGAAAATAATGTAATCATACCATTATCTAAGAATCTTTTCCAAAATATTTTAGAAAACTGTATACTATAATCCAGTTTTCTAACCCTTTTTTCATCAGAACCTTTGTTGTTTTTTAAAACTATTACATCCTCGATTTGTTTATGCCATATAGGTACGTGTGCAGTGCCGCCACCATCTCTTAATCCATTTTGATGAACTGCCTTAGTATTTGTTTCAAAAGTCTTTAGAAAGGGAACTAAACCAGTATGAACAACTTCACCATTTCTAATTAAATCACCTTCTGCTCTTATTCGTCCCACATTCATACCAATACCTGCTCTTTTTGCGGTGTAACTAACAATTGCATTAGATGTTGCATTGATAGAATTAATAGAATCTCCACATTCTATAAGTGTACAAGAACTATATTGTGTTGTATTTGTTCTAATACCAGAAACAACTGGTGTTGATAAAGATATATAAAAATCTGAATAATCGTTATATTTTGATTTGATATCTTGAAATCTTTTTTTATCATCTTCTATTCCTGCACATACACACATAGCAATAGCAATATACATAAATTGTGGGGTTTCAAAAATTTCACCACTTTTTCTATTTTTTATTAGATATTTGTCGCTCATTTGCCGAATAGATGCATATGTATAGTCCCAATCTTTTTTATGGTTTAAAATTTTATTACCAATATCATCAATTTCTTCTTTTGTGTATTTTTCTAATAATTCTTTAGTATACCAACCTTTTTTTACCATAGACTGTATGTGATGATAAAGTGTAGGTAAATAATTAAATGTATTGAAAACTTTTTTTCTCAAATACATATTATAAAGTTTACCAGCAACTAAGTCATAATTTGGAGAATCTTCACTTATTAAATCTACACAAGAACTAATAAGAACTTGTTGAATATCTGAACTTGATATACCATCATAAAATTGCAAATTAGCATTCATAGCTATTTCTGATGCACTAACATCAGAAACATCTTTAGTTGCCCATATTAAAACTTTATTAATTTTTTCAATATTCAATTCTTCTAGTGTACCATTACGCTTGATAATATTAATTTTATTCATTTATTGTAATTATTTTTTGTATTAATTGAATTATCTCTTCCGGTGTCGAATCATACTTGTTTCTTAACTCATCTAAAAATGATAATTCACTTTCCCTCATTTCTTTCATGTCTTCTAATTCCTTAGTAATCCTTTCTTGTAATTCTTGTAATTGATCTTTATACCCATTAACTTTGTCTGCTCGTTTTCTATATAATTTAGAAAATTCTAATACCTTTTTTTCGTCTTCTTTACTAATCATATTAACCTATTTTAAAGATTTTAAATGCTTCATTTATTTCTTTACTCATATCAATACATTCTATGTGTATATCTTTTTTTCTTTTATGTTCTTTACTAGATGTACAGATGATCCAACACTCTCCAGATTCTAACCCTGTTAAATCACATGCCATTTTTAGATATCCATGTAACTGTGCCGAATATTTAGAATAGTTACAATCTTGATGTGATCTAAATGGTCCTTTCATCTTAGCTCCTAAAAAACCACTTTTTTCAATTTTCTTATTTGTTTTATAATCCAAAATATGAATCTTCCCATTATCAAATATAGGTAAATCTATAAGTCCACATAACTTATACTCGTGATTCCACACTAAGATTTCTGGAATCACACAAACATCTTTATCGGTAATGTCTAATATAGTTTTATCAACATATGGATAATATTTACCGTTCCAAGTAATACCATTTTCTATTACATCTTTTTCTCTCTTATCGTGTTCAATAGATCCATCTACCGCTGACTTTTCCCATTCATTTAAAAACCCTTGTCTTTTTTCAGATAAATTATTACGCAATTCATCTGAGGTTTCACACAATTTATCATAGAACAAATGAACCTTAGTCCATGCTGTTCTACTTGGTTCATGTAACTTTGTAGTTATTAACTTTTTAAGTTTTTTAAATTCTAATTCTGGGAGGGTTTCTTTAATTGCTTTGTATCGTGCGGTTTTTTCACTATCAAACTCAGATCCTTCGAATTTCTTTAGAAACGTAGTCATACCCGTGTATTTCACACCATCAACATTGTAATAAGCATGAGTGTCTTCATAAAAAACAATCCCACCTCTATCTCTTAGGTCAATACTTCTTTCTGGTAAAAGGTTTTTCATTATCTCAGTTCTTTGGTGAAAAAATTACAAACTTTAAAGAATTGTTGCATAGACGTATCCATATCTAAAGAATCAAAAACTTTTTTATTTTTAACCTTTTTTTTACTATCAGAAACTAAAATATAATATTTTTCGGTTTTCTTTAGTAGTTTGATTTCGACACCTCTGTTGGTAACAAACTCAATAATTCGTTCTTCTTTTTTCATTCTATTCATTAATAAGCTCTTTATTGGTTTTTTTAATAGATTCGGAAATTAAGTCTTGGAATCTAATTATCTCTTTTTCTAATTCGTCTACCATAACTATATTATCATCATTCTTTAATATATTAAAGATTTCTATCATAGTTGAAAGTTTAGTAACTAAAATAACATATTCAACTTTACTTTTATCAATAGCTTCTATTGATTCAATTGACTCATTTTCACCATAAACTTCTAAATGATAGGTTAAACTATCTAAAACACCGTCCAAGGGTTGTGTAGAAATAACACCCTCTATATATTTAGTCAACAATGTCTTATTGAATTTCCCATCTATTTGGTCATTTGTTAATTCCATAGTTATACATATTAAAGATTATTTATACAAACATTATTTTAAAAAGTGTGTTTGATTTATTTAATAAAGTTAAATAACATATGGCAAAACAACAAAGATTCCTACAAAAAGAATTCATACCATCATTCGGTGAAGAATTTAGTAGCATAGAAGAGCCAGAATTCGATTCTGAAATATGGACAACTGAACTAGTAGATAAACTAATAGACAAATTTGACAATTATGGTCTAGACCTAAACAAAGCAAAAAATCCCTTTTTTGACAAAAACCCACAACTTAGAAAAGGTAGAGTTGCTTTTCAAATGACACCAGAAGAACTAGTAGAGTTTAAGAAATGTAAAAAAGACATATTACACTTTGCTAATAAATATGTTCAACTGATGACACCAAAAGGTATAGGTCATATAGAATTGTATCCTTATCAAGAACAAATGCTATTGAACTATCAGACAAAAAAAAATAATGTTTTAGTGGGCAGCAGACAAATTGGAAAGTGCTCATTATCAAGCACTTACGTAAATGTCAAAGGTATTGGTACTATTCCTATTTATAAATTGTGGTTCAGATATATCAAAGGACAAAGAACCTTTTTAGATTATTTGAAATACGGGTTATATTGGTCATATAGTAAATTAGATAAATAGGACAATTTTTGTCCTATTTTATTCTTTTAGGAAATCCACACATCGTTGTAAGGTTTCTTTTTTGTGTTTCTTAAAATCTGATTCCCAAATCGTTAAAACCTCAAAACCATTATCTTTTGCTGCTTGTAATTTAATAACTTCAAAATTCCATATTTCTTGTGCATACATTTGTTTTGATTTATTGTAAAAAGTACTCTCATATATTTCTGGGTTACAATGCCAATAATCACCATTAAATTCAATAATTTTGTTTCCTAATTTATAATCATAATAATATATTCGTTTACCTGTGTGTATGAACCATTCATTTTCTAAACAATATTTAGTTTTTGGTAAATATTCTACTATTTCATAATTTAATGAACTAATATTACTACCATTACTTCTATGATATTCACCATTTTGGTATTTTTCTTCCATTATTATACTCCACTTTTCTTGTCTATCATTATAAACTTCTAAGCCTTTTTCTTCACCGTATTTCTTGATACATTTTTCTTTTGTAAAAGTTGATTGTCTTTCTTTGTATAGTTCTTTTGCTTGTTCTACATCACCATTACATTTTTCAATCCAATAATCTAATTGGCTTTCTGTTAATCTACTATCATAATCAACAGTACTTATGAATTCTTTTAATCTTTTTTCTTGTTGTTCTAAAGATTCGTTTGAAAATTTGCGTTTGTAAAATTCAATAGAAAATGGTGATATTGATTGTCTAAATTCTTTAGTAGTTTTACTACTATGCATAGCATTGTTTTCACCTTTACTTTTTTCAGACAGAATTTTACTTGTATTCTTTGCTATAATAGGTTCATTTGGAAATTCTTTTTTATATCGTTCTAAATCCCAGTTTTTGTGAATATCATCACCACTTAGTTTTACGTGGGATGCTATTGATTTTACAGCGCTTCCACAGACTTTACATTGAACATAGTTATCTTTATCTTTAAGTAGTTTTTCGTTTGTAGTATTAGTTCTAAACAGTTTATTTTCTTTTCTCCACATACTATAACAAGACAATGAGCAAAATCTATTATATTCGTTTTTTAATTTGTCGAATCTTACTTGTTTTGAGCAACAAGAACATTTAGGTATTTTTGTAACATCATTTAAAACACAAAATGTTCTTTCTTTAATGCTTTTACAATCTAAATCCGCAGTCGCTTCTTTGATTTTAGTGTTAAGTTTTTTGTTACCTATTAAACTATTTGCTGATTTTATTTCTTCTTTGAGTTCATTCATATACTATTGAATCAAAAAGTGTAACATAATAGTAGATTCTCGACAAATAAAATATAATTCATAATGGTTCTAAATAACTATTCATATATTTCAGGTAAAAGCTCTAAATCCCAGTTTTTGTACTTTTACTTTCATCGTTAAATATGACAAGAGGAAAACCTAAAATTACTTATTCTATTTTTGATACAAATGACAGAAAAGTATCAATATAGAAATATAGAATTATATGAAAATAATATATCAAAGGACAAAGAACCTTTTCTATTATCTTGGCTAATAGTCTTTATTCTTTCTACTAAAAACAAATTCCCTAAGAGTACTAAGAGTATATATATTTCCCCCGGAGAACTAATACAATTATTACATGCACGTACAAAAAAAATATTTTATTTATTTTAATTATTTTTCAACAAATGTGATATTTATAATAATTATAAATAAGAAAATCGAAAAAATTATACGCTAGAAAAACTGAATTTAAGGAAGTGACTAATGAAAATGTTAATGTGTTTTTAGAAAATAATCACATTTAGATTGTTTAAATACTATACATTAAACTACAAATTTGAAAAAATAGTTAGTTTCTAATTATTTTTCGAGTGGTAATTTATAGTTAAAATATATATTTAAATGCTAAAAAACAACATAAAATTACTTATTCTATTTTTGATACAAATGATAGAAAAGTATCAATATAGAAATATAGATTTAGATGAAAATGATGTTGATAAGAAATTAATAAACAGTTTTGATATTGATATAGAAGTTGAATCTGACAATGGTTGGGTCAAGGCAACAAAATTACACACAACACAACCATATAAAGTTTATACACTTTTATTAGAAAATGGATTATTTTTAGAATGTGCAGATAATCACATAGTGTTCACACACGAATTAAAAGAAAAATATGTTAAAGATTTAACTTGTGATGATTATTTATATACTAAGCAAGGTGCCTCTAGGGTAGTTTCTATTACATCATACCCCGTTTCTGTTGGTATGTTTGATCTAACTATTGATACTCTTGAACATAGATATTATACAAATGATATTCTAAGTCACAATACTGTGGTTGCTGGAATCTTTTTAACTTGGTTTTTGATTTTTCACCCAGATAAAAATATTATGATAGCCTCAAATAAAGGGGATACAAGTAAAGAGATTTTAGAAAAGGTCAAGTCTATCATTTCCCATCTACCTTTTTGGTTAAAACCCGGTTTATTTTCTTGGAACATGTTTAGTTTGATGACAGATGCTAATTCTAGGATATTGGCGACTACAACTACAGATAAGGCTGCGATTGGATTTACCATACACTTGTTGTTTTTGGATGAGTTTGCTCACGTAAGACAAAACATACAACGTAGTTTTTGGGACAATATTTATCCAGTAATGGCGGCTGATCCAAATTCTAAGTTAATAATGACAAGTACACCCAATGGATATGAATTGTTTCAGGAATTATATCAACAAGCAGTAGAAGGTAGGAATGGGTTTAGTCATATGATGATACCTTGGTGGGATGTTCCGGGGAGAGATGAATCTTGGGCAGATCAACAGATTGCTATTATGGGATCAGATGCATTTAATGAACAATTTGCCTGTGCGTTTCAAAGAAGTGATTTATTGTTGTTGTCGGCAAAACAATTGAATTATTTAAAATCTAACATTACCGATTTTGTTCATCACGAATTTGAATATTTAGATAATTTTAATTTGAATTATGAAAATTTATTATTTAAAAAATCGTATGATATAGAAAATTTAAAAAGGGATACACTATTTTTTAGTATAGATTTGGCAGAGGGTGTTGGTAGGGATTATACGGTTATGCAGATTTTCAAAGTTAGTCCTAAGATAGAAAGGGATATAACAGTTTTAGAAAACGAAGTTTTTCAATTGGAGAAACATTTTTATTTGGAGCAAATAGGAATATTTAGAGATAATTTAGTAGGTATAGAAGATTTTGCTAAACTAGTATATAATTTCGTTTTTAGTAATAAATTTATTGATATAGACAAAGTTAGAATAGTTTTAGAATGGAATACATATGGATCTTTTTTCGATGAAAAGATGAAACATTTATATGGGGGTTCACTTTATGATGATTCTGTATATTTGAAAACATATCATAGAAAAGGTGCAATAAAGAAAAAAATTGGTTTAAGACAAGATAAAGAAACTAAACCGAGAAATTGTGCAGAGGTGAAGAATTTAATAGATAATAGGACAATTGTTATATTTGACAAGTGGACATGTGAAGAATTTAATCATTTTAATAGGAATAAATCTGGATCTTACGAAGCAAGTACTGGACATGATGATACTGTTATGGCATGTGTTAATCTTGTAGAAATATTTAGAGATGTTATATTTATTGATTTAGTGGCAGAGGCATTCGAAATGTTAGATGATGAAAACAAACAACATATCAATACATTAATGGAAAATGGTGTTAGTTTAGACGAAAGTACTGATTTCTTAATAGACGATTTCAACAACTTAGGTACGAATGATACTAATTTTGATGCAAGTGATATTTGGTTCTAATTTTTAAATAAGTTTTTAAAATTAGGTGTTGCAGTTGCTTGAAATTGTGGTTCTGCCGTGAATGAACCTTTATATCTTATTTCTATGTCTAGAATTGGTAATGCATTCGAATATATAGTATAAAATATTTTTGCTGCTTTTGTACCTTTATCCCAAGCTTGTAGTTTACCTTTTGTTTTTTCAATAGTTAATTTACTATTGAAAACATCTGTTAATACTTCTATAGTTGTTGCTAAATCTTTATTCTCTGCGGGTTCTGTTGTAACATAGTTCTTATTAACCCTACCGATCCCTGTGTTCAAATTAAATTTAAAATCTGTACTTTCTAGTGTGTTTGATAATTTAGTCCTGAATATGAGCTCTAAAAACCCTTTGATAAAATCAGTTGCATATTTAGGTAGTGTTTCACCAATAGTTTTGAAAAATATACTATCAGAAGATTTCAAATATTTAGCAACATCTTCATTATTTAGTTGCTTTATGTAATCTTTAATTTCATTTTCTTTCATTTTGTTTATAACAGATTGGTTGAGATTTTTAAATTCACCTTTCAATACTAATTTGAAAAATTCTATTTTAGAATCTTCTATTTTTTTAATTTCACTATCTGGAATTATACCTTTCAAGAAACTTCTTTTACCCGTAATTGTTTTGTTTATTAACGTCGGGTCGGCATCTGTTCGTTTACCTTTCTTTTTTAGGGAAAAACCATAAAAAACATCACCATTAATACCATTTGTTTTAAATATGATATCAGATGAATTATAATCTTTAATATTACCAATTGGTGGATTTAAGAATCTAATGTCTTTATGCCAAGATTGACCGGTCCAATATGCATCTTTTATAATTTGACCATCGGCTTTAATTATTTCTAAAATAGAATTACAAGATGAAATACTAGGTGCTAAATCTAAATAATTACCCTTTGTCAATTCAGAAAACTTTTCGGGGTCTTTTATTCCTTTGATTTTAGTAATTGTACCTTTACATTTTTTTAAAATGTTGTCACATTCTACTAATGTCAATGTACCATTATGTGATTCACCTATTAAAACTAGCGCACCTACTAACAATTCTTGTATATCTATACTATTACTAGAATATTTATATTGAATGTGTAGTTTTTTCCCAATACCACTAGTATCTTCGCTGATTTCAGTTCTACCATGTGTACCTCCGATTTTGGTATTGTGTGTAAATGATAATTCATTTTTTTCTAAAAAATCTAATAGTTCATTTTTTAGAAGAACTCTATCTGTTGGGGTTTCACCATATATGATTATAGTTTTTGTACTTGTGGTTTCTTTTTCTACATAATACCTCGAAGAATCATCATCAGAATTTACTTTATCGCTAATGTTCTTGGTAGATAACCATTGAACTAATTCGATGTATGTATTTTTATTATTTTCAAATAAGAATTTTCTATAATTTTTCATTATCTAGATACGTTTTTGATGTCTTGTAGAGCTTCTTTTACAAATAATCCAATAGTGTCATTTCCTATTTCGTTTTCCATTAAGGTTAAATTGTCCATCAACGGGGTTTTGTATTTTATAATATCCACATCTGATATGTCATTTTCTATAACTTTACCATCATCATCTATGTTAATAGATATACCCGATTCGAATTCTACACTTATACCATATGTTTCGTCTTTATATGTTATTTCTATGAATGGTAAAACAGAAAAAGAATTATAATCATCATCTAATAGGTTTTCAGACACATATTGTTTAATACTATTTTTGAAAGCATCTAGGAAAGATTCATCAGAAAATAATTCTATAAATACATCTTCTTCTCCTTTTTCTATATCAGTACTTGATTTTGCACTATCAGCGGTTGCACCCGTATTATCTTCTGCTTCAAATAAATTTTTGAAATAATTTAAGTTTTTCATGTGTAGTCTATTTTTAGTATTTAATGAAATACTTTTCCCAATATACAACAAAAAAATGTAAAATGCAAATTAAAACTCCGCATCTTTGTCATTTTGTCGTTCTATTTCTTCTGGATCTTCTTTAGTTGTCCAAACAACACTCCTTGCGGTGCTTTGTTCATCATAAGTACAATTTAAAAATTGGTTGCCAAATTTCGTGTTACAATAATCATCTAACATTTTTCTTTGACTAGGTGACATATCATTATATGCAGCCATACTATCAGCATTCATATTGTATGAATTTCCACCCACGAAATAAGAACCTTCTACTACATATTCATTCGGAATTTCGATAAAACTACTTCTGATAATAAATTCATCATCATCGTAACCAAATTTTTTAATAACTTGTTCTACTTTTTTAGAATCTTTCATTTTACCAATAGAACCAGTATCTAAGTGTGTTGGATTAACAAAACTTAAATCATTACCATCTAATTCAATTTCATCCATACCAATAGATTTAAGTGTTTTGATTAATGCATCAATAAACTTTTTATCATCAATAGGATTTTTATATTCTTTTTCTTCATTCAAGAAGTGGTTATATCTTTTCATCTTGTAATTTTTTTAATTTTTCTTGATATTCTAAAACTAAATCCAATTTGTGTATATCTTTCATTAATTCAATAATTGCTGTGTATTCTTTAATCTTTTGGTACATCTTCCTTAACACTTGTTTTTATATTTACCGAATCACCAATCTTAGAAATTTTACTTTCATTTGATTTGTAAATCCCCAATAGTGTAAGTTGATGTGCTAACCACATACCTAAAATAGTTATATGTTCCCATGGAATAACGTGTTGTTTACCTTGTTTCCATTGTATAACAGCATTGAACACTTCAATTCCTATAGCGGTTAACCCAAATAAAAATATAATCATTTGCATGTTTGCTGCAATTATTCTTGATGACGATGGTTTACCTTCTTTATATAGTGATTTTAGTAATAGTTCTTTGATGTTCATTACATAGTTATATTATTTTATTGTTTTTCAAGGTATTCAACTTTAACACTTTCAATACCAGGAATACTAAGTTTAGAATTAGGGTCAACAATATCAACTCTATTATTTGAATTAGGATTAGACTTTACAACATAAATCAAGTCTGCTTCTTTAGGGTCATCTAAATATTCTTTTTTAATCTTTACTTTGTCACCTTTCTTGATGTTTCATTTTCCTTCGTTTAAAGATTCTTTCAATTGAGATAATTCATATTCAAGGTTTTTAATTTCAGTTGCATAACCTTCAGCGTTTTCATCTTTCAAAGACTTGATTTCCTTTTCAATTTCTTTAATCTTTTTAGAATTTTTCCCTTCGTTTAGGAATTCGTTAAATTTTTCATAATTAATCTTGTTTTTTTCCGCTTATATTGGTATTTACTTTTGGATTGTCTATATCACGAAGCACTATTTTCCAAGTTCTTACTTGTCCTAAACTCACACCTAATTCTTTTGCTTTTATTCTTAATTCTCTTTTGAAAATCTTGAAAACTTTATCCGCTAAGGGTCTTGCTGAGCCTTCTTTTCCAAATAATTCTTCAGTTGTTTCCCGCACTACCTTTGCAGAATTCTTCATTTTCTTAGTAAATCTAACCTTTCTTTCATTCAATTCAGATTCATCTAAATCTTCTATATCATCTTCGTCTGGGATATCTAGATCAACTTCTATTTCTATAGAATCGTCTTGTTCTGCATCTTTTTCCATATCAATAAGTCTTGTATAATAATCTGGGAATTCAGAAAGATGGTCTTTAGCAATTTCTTTAGCCAATTCTTTATCATCAGTATGTTCTAATTCAACTTTGATACCTTTAGCAAGTTCTTCTGCATCGAAATCTGAATCTGGTGCATTGTCTGACTTACCACCCGGTATTTTATCTTCGTTTATGAAATGTGTTAACGCTTTCATTCTAATGTTTATTTTACATATACCCTACTGCAATATTATCATCAACGATAAGTTCTGCATCAGATACATATTTTTTATTAATCAAAACAATCTTTTTACCTTTATCTTTAATCACAAAGTGATATTGTGGCGAAAATGATGCAGTTACGTTTTTTGCCCCAAACAGTTTATCTAATATTGGACCACAACTTGTTAGTGGTGTACCTTCAATTGCTTTACCTATTTCTTCTAATGTTTTATCTGGTTTTCCCGAAAAATCTAATGATTCTAATACTAAACCTGTTTTATTTTGAAATTCATTTAATGGTTTCATTGTGTCTTATTTTTTTATTTATTATTTAATCAACATCCTCTACTATATCATCATCATTAGTTTCTTCATTATCTAAATCATTCAATAAAGCCTTTGCGTTTGTATAAACTTTAGTTTCATTATTATCTGTGATATCTAATGATTTATTAATTACTTGTGCTTGTGGTAATTCACCTTGCATTCTTCTAAATTCTTCTTGCATTGATATAACATGTAATTGAACATTTTTTAACATATCAATGATATTTCCTTGTAATTGACCAGCCACTTCGAACAATCTTGGATTCATATCACCAGCATCAATTCCATTGACAATCTTATCAACCATGTGTTCTGATATGCGTATTTGACGAAATAGTGTTTTGATATTACTAGTTGTGACGGCTGCTTTTGCAGCCATGAATTCATTTTGACTAATTATCTTTGCGTCAAAATATAATTGCATACAAGATAAAACTATTTTTTGGGCTTTAGTCTTTGTTTGATTATCTACTTCCGCTAAGTTGAGGGGTTCTATTGGGTCAATTTCTAATGCTGGAAAAGAATTCGCTGGTTCTTGATCGTTAATCAATCCTAGTATTTCATCTTTTAAGTAGTCGTTATCTTTTTTTGACATAAATTTCGTTGTTAGTTCTATTGTATTTAATGGAACTAAAAAGGACATCCAATATGGGTGTCCTTTGACTTTAATGTAAAATGTGTAATTTTAAGTTTTAAATGTTAAGAATATGGCATATCAATATATTCACTTACGGCACTAATAACTTCTTCAATAGATACTTTCATGTCTTTAATAACACTTTTGTTCTTTTCATCACTTTCTTTTTTACCTGCTTCAAATGCATAATGTAATAGTTGATTGACAGTTTTTTCTTTGAATCCAAAAGAATCTTTACCGGCTTCGCCTACATATAATTCACCATCGACATCTAAAGTTTCAATATCCCTTTGTAGTCTTTCTGTTACGGATGCCTTTAACCACAATAATGTTTGATCTATATCTTTTTTGGGTGATGGCAACTTATCTGCCATTTCACTTACCCTTTTTCTATAATCATCGTATGTACTCATAGTAGTATAATTTAATTTGAACTCTTATTAGATTACTAATATACAAAAAAAGGATTACTTAAACAAGTAATCCTCTAACATTTTTTAAAAAATGTTTATGATTTTAATTTAGAATCCTGTCCCCGGCCTTTAACAAGTTCTGCCATGTCTTTATCCGCTTTGCCCCACGTTCCACTACTTTTAGTTAAGAAGGAATTTATACGTGCATAACCCCATTGTTGTTGTGTTGCACCTGGTCGGTGTCCAGATTTCCATGCGGCCATTCCTCTTTTCATAATAGTTCTAAGAATATCCATACTAACACCCGTTTCATCTGATTTTTTTTCAAGTGCCTTTTCAATATCAGCATCATCTATTTTACTACCATTCAAGTCTTCATTTACAGATTCTTTTTTGTATAGTTTATTATATTTCTTAGTGTGTTTACTTTTTTTGACTTTTCCTTCTTCCCTAGCTTCTTCATCACCTGGTGCTTCTTTATATGCACTATCTGAATCATCTGATTTTTTTGCTTGTTTTTTGAATTGTTCTTCTCTATCGTCTTTGTCTTTGTAATCTACACCTTTGTAGTATTTCTTTGATTCTTTCAAGAATTGTTTGTAATGTTTCATAACTATTTTTATCTATTTGACATTTTTTCTAGATACATCAATGGCCAATTGTCGTCTATTATAAACGAATTTCCATCATCTGGGAAAACTATTTTTGTAAATAATACACTTTGATTTTCAAGGGTTACTGGGTACTTTAATATTCTTAATGCTGCCATTCGGTCACCACTATTGAATAATATAGGTTTCCAAGTACCTGTTACTGAACTAGGTATATTCCCTTTACATTCGAAAAATATTCCCATCTTAGTTGTTTTCTTGCTAATATCTGCTCTTTCCCATATTCTTAATGTCATAGTATTATCAACTCGGTTGAACCCTATATAATAAGCATACCAATCATTCAAAGGTACGTTTACATCAAAAACTTTATTAGCTATTTTCAGTTTAGTTAAAACGGCACCACTTACTAAAACTTCAATATTGATACCATTAGAAAATAATTTTCTCCAAGTTCCATCTTGTGTAGTTGTCCTTACTTGTGCATTATACCAAAACATAATACTTAAATTGTTACTAATATCAATAGTATCTTGATAAGTAATTAAACTGGTTGCTGTTGATCCAATAGCAGTTGCACCATTTGGTCCCGTTTGACCTGCTATTTGAATAGGAGTATCTTTATAATTTAAATCATAGTGATACTTACTAAAAACCGTGAAATAATTATCTAACTTTTCTTCTCTTATCCCATTTAATTCCCATTCTATATTAACACTTTCCCTAACATTATCGGTTGTGTTGACAACTCTAGTAACATACTGTTGTGGTTTCACTATATCAAGTTCTTCTATTGATCTTTCCTCATCAAAACCAACATCTTCAAAATTTAATGTTAATTCGTTAATAGTAGTTTGTATACCATCATCCTTTATTATACTGTCAGATTCATTCCACTTAGTCAAAGTGCCTTTCCACCAATAGGATTGTCGCATAAAATCTTTAGATTCTTGTACTGAATTAATTCTATACATTCTACCTTCTAACGGGAAATATAAAAAATCTTTTTCTGCCGGTTGTTCAAAAGTACCAAAGGCTGTCCAAAAGGATTCTTTAGATATTTGAAAATCTAACTCATCAGCAAAGTCTATATCGAATTCAGTAAATTGAAAATCACCAGAACCAAAATCATTATCTGGAATAACCACTTTAATTTGTTTACATTCTCTTACTTCTAGTAGTGAGTACTCTTTAAAAACTACATCTCTCGATTGTTTAATTGGATCACATTTAAAATATACAACGGGCCATCCAAATCTATCAAAAATTGTTTGTGACATTTTAGACCATATACCTACACTTGCAAGTGCATTACTATACTCGTATTGATTATTAGTACCACATTCAACAATAAATGAATCTTCACTATATTTTATAATAGAACAATTACATTCTCCTAATAATTCACCACCAGTCCATTCTAAATCTATACCAGTAAAATTCCAACTAGTATCAGATTTAACCCTGAATCCAAGCCAAGTTAGTTCTTCAGGAACGTAGTTCCAATCTGGCCAAGAAACCCATTCTGACCAAATACTACCATCGTTTGAATACCGATATTCAATAACTATATTTTTAGCACTATTACCCTGTGCAACAATACTAGTAATTCTATCAAGATTTTGTATAGGAGTACTCAATTCGATAAGTACAAATTCGTCACACTTAACGGATTTATTAGTTTCTATTTTATATGATGGCATATAAGAAATATTTCTTTTCTTATTTAATACTCAGATTTGTTTGTCTCATCCTCAAACCAGTTATGTTTCCTTTCGATTGCCATATGTTTTCATAATATTGTAAGTTTTCTGGATTGTTGAAATCGAAATCACTCAAATCAGGAACTATACCAGGATATATAGAAACCACTTTTTTAGTACTAGATAATCTCTGTATCAACGGGACTATAAAACCACCTATCCATTTACCTTCTATGTGATTAACTATCAATTCCTTTGCTTCTTCATTAATCATTGTATATGCTGCTTGATAAGGAAATTCTACATAGAAACTATCTAGAACCGTTTTTTTGTTTTTCAAATCATCATTTGTTGGTACGTGTCTTTCAAATATACTAGTTCTTGTTCCTATCATAGAAACATCTGGTTCCCTATTAAATATTTCTTTGGGATATACATACCAATTGTGATTGATAAAAAAACAATCATTATCCGCCAAATAATACATTTCCGCTTTGCTTGCACGACTTAAATTATCAACATGTGATAAACCAGGATATAGATTAACATTAGAATACTTAATATCTATTTTAGGATTATTTTCATAATGTTTTAATAATTCTTTGGTTCCATCAGTAGAACCATTATCTATACAATATAATTTACTGTTTTTTGGTGAATTTACTAAGAATGATTCAATACATTTTTTTGTAATCTCTTTCCTATTGTAAATTGGCATACTCACTGCAACATCTAACATACTAATAATTTTTATTTATAAATCTTTTAACCTCATTGTTATAATATTCGGTTAATTCTATACCCTTTTCTATTGACATACCCTCTCTTTTATTCAAAGACTTTGCAATTTCCATAGAATCTCTAAATGAGCAAACGATTTGTGAGTTTTCCAATAGTGGCCACCAAAAGTCAATTAATAGACACATTCTAGGGTCTTTAACCACTAATGTTTTTTGATTCGCTTCCCTATATAAATCATTTAGTATATTCTTTGCAAATCCAACGGTTGTTAATCCATTGTCTAATTTACACTTTTTCAAATACTCAATATCTATTTCTTTAGGGTTATCCCATGATGAACCACATGCATGTAATAACACATCGTTAAACAAAACGATTCGTCTATCTTCAAAAAACCCTTTTGGGTTGTCAGGTGCGGGTGGAATGAACCATTTATCAGAACCAGCATAACATTCACCGTGCAATGACCTTGCTAATAATGAAGTGGCGCTTCGGTGCATTCCTAATATAACTATTGTTTTCATATTTCTATATAAGTATTGATTTCGGGTTCAACATAAATATTTGTAACTGGTTTTCCATAATAAGTTCTTCTATAAGAATCTCTAAGATGTGAACGCATACCAGTATCTTTATGGTTAGTAAGTGAATTAGTATGTTGTCTATAATAAAACAACCTTTTATTGCTTAAATTTAATTGTTTTGTGTTGGTTGATTCTAAACGATATAAAAATTCACTATCAGCAGAACACTTCCAAGATTTATAACCACCAAATTTTTCATAAATTCTTTTGTTTGCTAAAAAAACACCTCGAGCACAACTTGGTGATAGTTTATTTTTGTCACTTTGTGAATAATAAAAATAAAAACCAAATCTAATCAAATCATATTGATTCCTATGTGGCCAAATAGTTTCAATTAAATCTGGTAACATAATATCATCAGCATCAAACTTTAAAATATAATCATATTTTGCAACAGATATTAATGTATTAATAGTAACAAATAATCCACCATTCTTTTCTGTCCAAATTACTTTTAAATTTGAATCATATTTGTGTCTTATTTCTTTAACTTTGCTCAATGATTTTTCACAATGGTCTATACCCAAAATGATTTCATATTCTATATCAGATAACGCCTTTTGTGAAACGATGGAATCCAAACACTCTTCGATGAAATTTTCAGCACCCCATGTTGGGATAATTATTGATAACATTGTTTTTTATTTTTAAGGATTTTCATAATTATACTAGTTTTACTCAAATGATTATCCATATTTGGTGTTGGATGTTCGTGATATATTATATTGTATTCAGAATTCATTGTTTCTAGAACTTCTAAAGTTGTTGGGTATCTATCATGGTGTGACTTAACATATAGAGGATATGATGTGTGTAAATCTTCCATAATAAATATACCACTAGGTTTTAAGTATTTTAGTCCAACTTCCAATGTATTTTGTTGGTGTGACATTTTGTGTGAACCATCATCAACAATAATATCAAATGGTCCATGTGTTCTAAATAAAGTTTCTAATTGAGATTTAGAGTTTTGGTCAACTTTATGCAATTCTATATTTTTATTTAGAACTGCCCTTCCTGGAATTATATCAGCACCGTGAATAGTACCATTTTCGAAATAGTCTCGCCACATATTTATACTAGCACCATGTTTCACACCAACTTCAATAAGATTGATTTCAGTATTTCTTAAATGTTTTAGATATTTTTCATAAAAAACAACAAAATTGTGATGTTTAGATGATTTATCTGTCTGGTATTTAATTGCTAGTTCATCTAATGTGTTATATATCATAATTCTTTTCTTTTACAGTGAATGTATTGATTATATTCCGATGGGTCATTTACATGTTCTACAATGTCAAAGAATTGTGTTACATATTCAGCGAATTCCGCAAATGACCATTCTCTTACATGATAAGGATTTTTAGATGGTCCATTATTATCTCTTTGTAATAACTGTACTAGAAGGTCTCTATCTGGTGTTGATATAACTAAATGTTCTGGGTCCATCTTTAAAATGAATTGCATTAATTCATCAGGATTTAGTACATGTTCAATTACATCTGCACAAATAACTAAATCTACTTTTTTTGGACTAGAATCAAAATCAGATACAACCCATGTTTTATTTGGGTATCTTTCTTTTAGTATTTTTACAGTAGGTGCTAAATCATATCCTGTGATGCGTTCACCTATAAATTCAGGGAACCATTTTTCTAGTTTATAACCAGAACCAGCGCTAATGTCTGCAATATTAGGTTCTTCTATTCCACATTCATTTATTACTTTTCTAAAAAGTTCATAAACCTTATCTTGATATTCATCCGTTTTTTCTTTAGTATCTTGAAAAAATATATCGGTCTTTGAACGATAATCTGCATGTAAGCAGAAATTCTTACTTAATTCCATATTCATTTTTGTTAATTGTTATAGGTGTTCCGTACATTCGGTTTAACATGTTCTTTCCAGTTATTACTTGCATTGGCATTAAATTATTAACTTTATTACCATTCAAGTGTCTATTCACATGTGCATGGTCATATTTCATAGAAATACATTCTATCTTACCATCCACTATAATTTCAAATGTTGAAACAAAAGGTGAAATCATCGAATGATATTTTGGTGAATCATGTGCATTTCCTTTACTTAAATCATAAGTGATTGATTTCCTAATATCTATGAATGAATTAGATGTGTTGTTTTCAAAATATTTTTGTACATTTGCAAGAAAATCCTTGTGTAAACAATCATCCCTATCCAATCTAGTAACTATCACTGCATCATATTCACTTGATATGCTTTTAATGTATTTGTTAATTTGATTTAAAATATCAGTCTTTGGATAATCACCACCATCAGATTTAATCATTAAGATTTCTTCATTAGGTAACACATCACCAAAACTAGTAACACTTTCATCAACTAGTGAAAGTAACTTAAAATTTTGTGTTGTTTGATTCTTTAAAGATTCTCTACATAAACTATCCATGAACTCTATGCTTTCATCAACCCAAACATTCCAATCTTGTTTAAAGTTTCTGTGATTGGTCCAATTTACTGCCAGTCTAGTAATAACGATGTGAAGTGTTTTCATATACTATTTAAAACAAAAAAAAGAGGACAATAAAAAAATGATTACTGTGATTTTCTACTATCTAAGTACTCAATTACCGGTTGTGCAAAACTCGCTATTGCCCATTTACCCATTCTTGACTTGTCTGACCAACATTCAAATTCACTGGTTATTTCATATACCTTATTGTACAACTTTTCATCTTCACTAATCTCTTCACTTTCTTTAACAAATACAAAACTTGCATTTCCTTTTCTACTCATAAATTCACCTTCAGATTTCGGTTTAAATCTTCCTTGTGAAACTTCAACACCTAATCCTGGCCAATCGTGATTAGTTCCTAATAAATATGCATTAGTACCTTGTTTCTCTATCATCAAAATACTATCTTGACAATACAATTCACCTAAATCACTAATAGTCCTTTTGAAATTTCTGTCGTTCTTGTGATTAACAACCAGAAAACTATTCTCGTTTTGCTCAATCGCATCTTCCGTTCCATATCCTTCAACATAAATACCTTTAAGACTACTAACACTATAATTCTTTCTTAATAGTGCTGCCATCAATTGCTTGTTTCGCTCTTTATTTTCAGAATTTGAAAATACTTTTCCTTTTTCAGTATCGTGTGTACACTTAACATTTTTACCCCTGAATGCAGTAATGATTGCAGCATCGTGATCTGTTATGTGTTTCCAAATACGAGTAAGACTACTTTCGTTAAGTTCTTGTATAATTTTATTTAAGTTTTTCATATCTCAGTATTTTTTAAAGTGAAAATTTTATATTTGTTACAATATACGAAATTAAATCTTCTTTTGCAAACTTTTTAATATTTAATCTACCTTTTCCATCTTAACCAATGATGCACCCATATCTCCCATTGCAAACGAAACTAGTGATCTGTAATATAAATAATATTTCATTCCGTTAGGTTTTGCATTGTTGAATAATGTAATCCTTTCAACTTTTGCTTTACCTACTTTAGTTTTACCTTTCTTAACGGTAAACGTTCCACTTGATAATCCATTAAAAGTTGATTCGTAATCAATTTTTACTTCATCACCTTTATCTAAAGTATCATATATGGACTTCAATTCATCTTGTGACATTCTTTCAGTCTTTGCTTCATTTAAGAAATCATTGTAATTTTTCATTTATACTTTTATTATTTTTTGATTTGGTCCCGTTCTAAAATCTTCACCACGGAATAATGTTATGACCACAAAATACAATAAGTCTTTCCGATATTCCATAATACCCACAACCGTTAAACCATCAGTTTTCCTTTGCAAAATAAAACGATCTTTGTTAATATCCATTTCATCTTTAACCAACTCACTAATCATCTCTTCTGTTGCTCTACTAATAACAGAATTAACCTCTTTGAAATCTATCGGTTCATATGCAGACTTACCTTCCTTATCTTTCCTATTCAATCTATCTATGGCATGATCTGTCGATCTAATGTCTATATCAAATTTAATCTTTTTAATTATTCGACCTTCAGATTTTTCAGAAATCTCTTGTACCTCTTTATCGTGCAATTCTATCTTTGCAAGTCTTTCTTTTTCTTCTTGTGTTTCTTTTTGTTCCCTCTTCTCGTCCTTAGATATACCATCATCTTCTAATTCTTCATCACAACCCTCGTTTAAGAAATGTTTATAATTTTTCATATATTTTCTATTTTTTCTTAGCGTAATAAAATTGTGCCAATTTCACATCATTCAATTCATCCCAATTAGAACCTTTATATTGAACACCATTCAAATCTTTTAAATGAACAAATTTATTATGAATTTCATCGTTTTTAATCCACATATCACCATCACTATCAACCCACATGTGAATATAATTACCGTGATCTCTAAAGTTAGGTAGTTTACTCTTTTTCTTTTCTTTGATAGGTGTCGATGGTTTTTCTTTTTCTTTTTTAGAATACATACTTTTTTCGACATCTTTCAAGTGTTGGTCAAATATATCATAGGTTTTATCAACCATGTCTAAGTCTTTGTATTCATTAGAAACCTTTTTAGTATAATTGGTTTTTATAACTATACTTTTGTAAAACTTATTATAAGTAACATCAACCTTTCTGCCTTTAGGTGTTTCATATTCGAATTTATACAATACGTTTCTTGCTCTTTTGGGTTTTTCTATACCAGAAATAATATCCCACTTTTTTAACAATACATATTTGTAAAATTTATCTATCAATAATATTGGGGTTTCATTACTTTCGTTCAAGAAATGTTTGTAATCTTTCATAATTTTTCCTTTGTTTTATTCCGCTTCGAATCTGAATATACTATTAATTCTGGTTTAATACTAAATACTTGATCCTTTAGTTTCTCAACATATTTTTTGCCCATTCCCTTTTTTAAATATGCAATAGTACAATGAGGATGATAATCAGGATAGTCTGATGAATATTCAAAATTATCCGTCATCAACTTATTCATTTCAGCTAAACCATCACCCACCACATCAAATTTTAAGACATCAAATTCATTTTCGAATAGTGATGCGTTTTCTAATTTCAATTCACTAGGTATATTTGAAGACTTCAACATTTCTATAACCTTGTTTCCATCTGTACTTCCACAATGAAAACCATATAGAATAGTACAATGTGGTTCAGTCTCTAATCCATATTTCTCTGTTTCATCATCATATATATCTTCACCCTCTATCATGTTATGTATCTTATTCATATCAGGAAAATCAAAATACAACATAGCACAACCCTTATCTTCATTGGTAGCTTCGTTTATGAAATCACTTAATCTTTTCATATTATATATAGTTTTTAATATTTAATACTAATGAAAAAAGAGAATCTACAAAGATTCTCTTTTTAAATACTCATTATAACTTTCTTTATTCCTACCCCTTTCATCAGGATAATATTTAAAAACAAAATCACTCTGATAAATCTCCTTAGTGTCTATATCCATTATACTAACCTTACCATCATATGCAGCATTAGTATCCATACCCCATATGTTTGTCATCTTCTGTGGTTTCCAACAATGTTCTTCAACACCCATTAAATTACTAATAGCACTATGCCCTAAATATATCTCTTTAAACCTATCATCAACAGTATCCCACGTATTTCTCATTCTAGCAGCCTCCCTTATTAACCAACGCTCCCATATAAAAATATTGGTTTGTTTATTCTGCACTAATTTATCCATGTTATACATCTTATTAGGTATATTAGCGTGCGAAAAGATTATAGGTAAATCTTCACACTCGTCTTGTATCTTATAATATAACAACCCACTCCTTAGAAAATCTAAATATTTAGGGTCTTGATTATCATAATCTCCTAATGATTTAATAGTACTTTCTCCGCCCTGTACATACCAAATATCTACCGGTGATATTTTATTATTAACTTTCATATCCCCAGCATAATAATCTAGGCACCACTCGTCGTGATTCCCAAGTAAGTATACTAGATGTTTCATTTTTAATAACTCATCTATTACCTCTTTAGACTGACTCCAACCATCACAACAATCTCCAAGATTTATCAACAAGTCATTATCATAGTCAAAGTTTGCTCTTTCTAATGCCACCTTGAATGCTTTGAATCCACCATGTGAATCTCCCATAATTAACCTTCTTCCTTTGAAGTTTGGTTTAGTGTAATCTGTTTTATTTGTTTTCATCGTTGTCTTTTTTAAATTGTTCTTGTTCCATATATTGTTGAAGTAACCAATCAACTAATTGTGTTTTATTATGCTTTCCGTGTTCCTTTTGGAACTTACTAAATCTAATATCAGTTTCTTCACTTATTCTTAAATGCCAAGCAACGGTATCTTTTGTTTCTGGTTTAAATTTTCCTAATTCCATTTCTATTTCTTTTTTTTACTATTGTGTATTCTATATTGTTTGTTTCTAAGTAATCCTTTAAGTCTTTGTGACGTTCTACACCAAATTGTTCACAAAAGGTCTTGACATTGTTAGTTTCGCCTTCTATGACTAACCTCTTTTGATATGTCCAATTTCCTTTCGTTGCACCAACATATCCACCCTTATCAAACTCCTCTTGTGTTACTTGACCTTTTGTAGTACTAACTAACCCCTTACTATTTGCAGTGTAATTACCATTATCGAAATCTTCTTTAGATACAATACCATCGGTAGTAGCAACAGAATCTTTTAATGGGTTTACTCTAATACCACTTTCATATTGTTCTATTATCTGTTGCCTCTTAACTTCTGCAAATTCAGTAGTATGTTTATGTCCTTTCATAACACCAACATAATTACCACTATCAAATTCTTCTTTGGTAACCATTCCATTGTGCTTAGTACTAACTAATCCCTTTGTCTATTGATTACCAACTCCAAATCCTTGTGCTGCATCTTTGTCATTATATGTATTTGGTCTTTTTGAAATCTTATACAACTTCAAAAATCTATCTTCAAAATCGTATGCTTCTTGTCTTGTTTCAAACCACAACAATTCTTTTAAGTGGAATAGTTCTGCACCAAACAAATCCATATCCCTCATCAGTTCTGCACCAGAACCTTTATAACCTTTCTTACAACCTGACCCATAATAAATCAAATCGTTAATTTCATTAGTCACAATATAAAAATATGATGTGTGTTTCGTTGTTCTTGTTTTACTTGTTATCATATACTATTTAATCACTTAAATATCAAATATAGGTATTTTTTAAAGATATTTTTATTAGATACCTATATTTATAATGATTCTAAATAAGACTACTTGTAACGGTCAGGAAACATTTTCATATCATCAATGAATGCTTTGAATCCACCATGTGTATCACCAACTACAAATCTTCTACCAAGAAAAGAATCTTTTGAATAATTTATACTTTGGTTCAATTGTATTTCCATTTTGTATCTCTAATATATATATATTAAAACCTCTTTCTTTATTCTTTATTTTAAAAAGTGCCATTTTTTAAACCATTATATAAGATATGAAAAACTTAAATTATTTTAAACAAAAAGTAAACGAAGAACTAGCAGATCTAGATAAATTGACCGTTACAAAAGATGGCAAAACTACTGTATACAAATCCTCCGAAAAAAGTAAATCAGTAAAAGATGATAATAAAGAAAATCTAGATGACCCAAAAGAAAACTCTGAAAATTAATCTATAAATTTTTTCTAACCGTATTTTTACCCAATTCATATAAAAATCGCTGCTTTTCTATGTCATCGTCATACACATTATCCAATATATCATATATGTAAAAATTCTTGTTGTAAATACCCTTCTTCGCAGCTTTTAAATCCGCCAATAATTCATCTCCTTTACTAATTTCATTCTCCATAATTTCTATAGTTCGAATCAATACCTGTGGTAATGTTTTTAACTTCTCCTTTGTTGTATATTTCTTGAAATCTGATGACCTACTAAAAATACTATAGGACTCCTTTATATTATACGCATCTAATATCCATTCCGTTAATATGTGATTTCTAATACCACCATCTACTAATACCATTTCCTTAAAGTAAATCGGATTTACATAAACCGGTATACTACAACTCGCTATTACTAACCCAATAGCATCTTTATAATTATAATCCTTTAAGTTTACAATCTCCCGTGATCCCCTAATCAAATCAACACTCATTATTATACCATCTGGACTATACTTACTATCTCGATAATATTCCCACTCAGTCTCCGATACATATCCCGATAATAACGTATACAACCGATCTTGCTTTGTGAAATAATTTTTAAAAATACCATTAATTATTGATGAAACCCGTAATCCCCCTCGTTTATTAAAAGGTGATCTACTAAAAACATCACTAGAATTAAATCCTATAGCATTATCCTCTATTACACTCCGTGGTGAACTAGATCCACATAATACAAATGTTAGTATTGATCCACTAGATATTCCCGATATAACATCCGGACTAATACCACTATCTAATAACTCTATTACACCACCAGCTAATCCCGATATCTTGAACCCACCACCACTTATACCTAAGTGTACTAATCCATTATTCATCTTATGTATTCCCTTTTTTTAACCACTTAGGTTTATGCCTTAAAACTATGACGCTTACCTATTAATCGCTTCGCTATCTCTTGCTCATCCTCACTAATCTTTAAATGCTTTTTGTTACTACTGTACATAACATACATATAACACTCATTACTACCCGTCTTTATATTATGAACAGCATTCCTCGGTATTATATACACATCCCCCTTTGTTAATACAGTACCCGTTGACTCGTCTATACATTTACCGTCTAATACCATTACTACTTCCCACTCCTTACTATGAAAATGTGACGATATATAACTATCCCTCTGATAATGTAATAACAAACTCTTATAATCATCTCCACTATGTAAACCCATAACATGAACACCCTTTCCTATAGGATGTGTTAACTCCAACCAATGATTCTGTACCGTCTTTATCTCTTTACTACTAACATCCGGATATTCCATAGTTACATTATTAACTATAGAACTTATTCTACTTATTGAATCTAAAGCCTCCTGATATTTCGAACTCTTCTTATTCGTGAATAATATATCAAATACATTTATCCCACCCATCTATCACTTTATTTTTTATTTTATTTAATCTAATGAAAATTACTAAGTCTTTATACCTATAAAAAATTATTTTAATAACCCCTTTATCTCATTAAGTAAATTTAGTATTTCTTTCAGAGTTTCTTTACCCTCTTCTCCTATCTTATTCGCCTTCGTCTCCCATAAGGTAGTTAACTTAATTACGTCTTGTGATAACTTCTCCTTCTCTCCCTCAACCTTTATTAATCGCTTACTCAACCACCATATTACAACACCCATAACAATAAACATCCCTAATTGCTCTAACATCCACTTTGTCAACTCGTCCATTTGTATATATCAATTTTTTATTAGTTTATTTAATCTACTTATCAACACATATACATATGTCGTGTCCATTTCTAACAATTATAAAAAATATAAAAATAGTATCCCCTTTAGTACCCCAAATATCATATACCAAATCAACACCTCCATTAGTGTTGATGTTGTTTCTGTTCTATTAATACCCCTAAGTAATACGATACTAACCCATAAAACTATAATGTAAAATATTGTGTCTATTAGTACCATCTTATTAATTTTAGTTTTCTTGTTTGTGTCTATGTTAACATTTATGTGTATGTCAATTCAACATTCCTAAACACTTTTAAACCCACTTACTACCACTTTATCCCACTTTTATTATTAAAATTCTTGGAATAATACAACTATTTATCTAATTATTCTTTGTGTTTTTTAATGCCCTCTGTTCTTTTTTCATGATCTTTAATTATCTCAATCTCATACCCTAGTTTCTCCTCGATCTCAGACAACGTTAGTTTCTTCGGTCCAAGATTAGACATGTTTTCAAACTGCCAAACCGATTTGATGGTTCCAGAATAATAATGCTCTAAATAGTCATCACTTACACAGCAATAAGGTGTAGAAGAGTTTGGAAGGGTGCAAAGATAAATAAGTTCCCTTTTATCATATTCATTATCATCATCCCACACGGTCACAATATCACCTGTCTTTGGTTGCCATTCTTTTGATTCGGTTTTGATTGTTTCTTGATCGGGTTTTGATTCATAATCCAAAAAAGTGATTTGTGATATTACTTTGTAATAGTGTGGAGTGTCTATCCATCCTTCATTCAATGCGTGATAACTTACCGCATCTAGTAGTATTTGTTTTATGTTCATTGTTTTAGATGTTTATATGTTTTTTATAGTCTGTATGATTTTGTGATTTAAGGGTGTTTCATTTGCTTTGTCCTGAAGTTCTTTAAGTATCTCGGGTTCTATTCTTATTTGTTAATTGCTCTAAGTTCATATTTTTAAATTGGTTCTAATATACGAAAACTTTTTGATATAACCAAGGAATAAACAAGAAAAATTATTAATACTAATAATTGACTTCTTTAATATCACCGATATTAACCGTATTACCTTTTATGTGATATACTAAATTTATGGCATTGGGTATATCTATTGCAGAAACTAATATTGTTTGGTGACAAAAACCTTTGGCCTTTGGAAAACATGGAAGTGCTATTAAATATTTTCTTTTATTTGTCATATCTTTAATAATGTGTTTTGTTATTCTTAGTGTTATTCTTTAAGAAAAGTTAATGATGTATTGTAATCACTAAAATCAGAACCATCTACTGAATAGAGATCAACACTATAACCGTTGGAACCTGATGGGTGTTCATATTTATATTCAAGGAACAACCTAGTGATTCTTTGTTCTCTATTTGTTATGAATGTTAGCCAAGAAACTTTTAGTTCAATAGAATCGAACATAGGTGCCAGAGGACCGGCAGATTCTGGTTCAATAGAAATTGGTTCGTCTATTGTAGTAAAACCATTTTCGATAGTTCTAGGTAGTTTATCTAGAGAACTGATTGGAACTTGTATATCTTTAAGAAAATCTTCAATCTTTAAAAATTCTTGGTAGTTAGTTGTAGTATTCATAGTAGTAAAATTTAAAGAGTTAAACATTAAGGTGACTATCACCTACAATACTAATATAATCATTTTATTTTATAATTCCTAATAAAAAGGTTGATTATTTTATAGTTTTTTTATTGAAAAAAAGTGTTAAAATATTTGTTATTGTAAAAAATTATTCGTATCTTAGTAGAAGAACCTTGTCTTTTTTGTATTGCATAATATAAATTTTTCTTTTTCAAATCCGTAGACTTACATACCTACAACAACGGCTAAAACTCAACCCTGCGGGTCGCTTCGCTTTAGTTTAGCCAAACCGTTGGGCGTAATTTAGTAAGTGCCTCCAACCGTTCGGGGCAAACTTCTTACTATCTTCTCTATTTCTTTACCTTCTAATTTCATCACTACACCGTCTTTTTCTATAACCATTTTAAGCCCCTTACTCCAATGGCAATATCCACTACCACCTTGTTTAATCAAAGTGTAAGTTCCTACTTTAAAACTACTGCTAACACTTGGTATAGTGCATTGCTCGGTTTCTGTTTTTTTGCTATCTTTATTCATAACTCAAAGTTTTGTAATTGTTAATTATTTTTGCGCTGTAAGGTCGCAACGTCACCATACCATAAACGTTATAGTGCATTAGGTAAACTCTATTTCATCAATATGAGCTTTAAACACTTTTTCATTGTCATTTGGGTGCATACTTTTTACGTTAACAAAACCGTTTACTATAATACTCACAACTTCTACAAAGTCGCATCCGTGAATACCCTTTTTACCTACTATATTATTTGCTATAAAATTTTTCATCTTGTTTCTTTTTTTTGTTCTTAAATTAACGCACTATAACAATTTGTATAGTGCATATTTCATTGCATTTCATACGCCACCATATAAGGAGCGTTATAAACAAGGTGGCTAAACATCTGCCCAGTGAGTAACAGTTTCGCATAAATCACCGTCTTGCTCATAGCTCCAATAAGGTTCATCACCTTCGTCAATACCTTCGTTTAAGTTACAGCTCTCCATATGTCCACCAGTGTGTAAGCATAGAATAGCTTTAGTGGTCTTACCATAATCAGTTTCAATGTTTAACTTAGGTAGTCGCTCTGAAACCGCCACCCAGTTTATAACACTGGCTAAAGGTAATTGCTGTTCGTTCTTCTTTGATTCATTATTTGTCATAGTAGTAAAAGTTAAAGAGTTAAGCATTAAGGTGACTATCACCTACAATACTAAGATACGACTATTATTTGACAATTCCTAATCTTAGAGTAATTATTTTAGATACATTTTTGTTTCATACTTTTCATAAGGTGCCAAAACTCCACTTTTTTCATAGTTTTGGCACCTTATGAATTAATTGTTTTTAAAGTATTCTAATTCATAAACAAATACTGGTGCTAGTCCCGTATCATAACTCATTTGGGTATTGGTGCTATTTTGGTCTTTTGCCTTTTTTTTCATCATTTTACTATTTTAATATTTCAAATATCAAACGGTTCATAAACGTGGCACGTTGTTGGCAGTAACCCTACTAATCCCCTACTATTAAGTTTTCTATTCTAGCAGTCAAAATCATTATTTCACCTTCCCCTTCATTCAACATATTTTCAACTGCAATTCTAGCATTATCTCTATTAGATGCACACACAAGCCACTTACCTTTAAATCTATGACCGTGGAACTTATCATAGAAGTCATTGCTTATTGAGTTCATATACTCTTCTGTGTAGACCCATTCAAAAAACGACATGTAATATCTTTTTCCAACCGTTGGTATATTGTCTTTTATGTCTTCCAATTCAATTAAGTTTACTGTTTCAAATCCGTAGGTTAGAACCTTTTTGTTGAACTCAACAAAAAGGTTTTTAGTCTAGACGATGTAGGTAATTCACTAATCCCATTTTTTAAGTTTTTTATCAAGCTCACTATTTTCCAAATCCTCCCATACTTTCTTTAACTCTTCCTCGGTAGGCAACTGTTCGCTTTGCCACAAAACATTGGCTAAACTTAATGCTTTGGTTATAGCATCTAATCCAGCTTCGTAAAGGTCTGCATCTTTTACAGAAACAATATCAATCCCTTTAGCCTTTATTGCTTCATCAAATATTTGTTCGGGTGTTTTCATTTCAATTAAAATTTTCAGTTTATAAATCGCATTAAGTTTATCTAAGCCGTTACCAACAATATTGAGAAACCCAGTAATCAAACAAGTAAGTTCCGTTTAATTCAGAATCAGTTATTTTGAAAGTTGTATCTTCTAAATAAAAATTACTACATCTGCGCATAATGTATCCGAACCATTTGCTCAAACAGTCCAAGTAATTTATCTTCATCAATATTGTTAATATCAATTTTATTCATATTCTCACCGAAGTAAGTTCGTCTTGCAAATCTTCTACTGCTTTGTAGTTTCATTTCTTCTATTCTATCAATCATTTTCCGTTTCATAATCGTAGTTTTTAAAGAGTTAAACATTGAGGTGACTATCATCTACAATACTAATATAGTGATAATCTTGGACAAAAGCAAGTTTTTTGGATTTTTTTGGATTTTGGCCTAAAAACAGGGTATCATTAGAGATATATTACCTCTACACCAACTTCTCCTAACATTTGTAATGATATTTTCCAGGATTCCCCATATTTATGATGTGTAAAATCTGGTCTGTAAGTCACTAGTCTAACGATACCACTTTGAATAATAGCTCTAGTACAATCAACACAAGGGAATAGAGTAGAATACATAGTTGTATCAACTAAAGAAACACCAATTCTTGCAGCATTGTAAATAGCGTTTCTCTCAGAATGCTCTGTAAAATCGTATTTATATGGACGAGAATATCTGTGTTCTATAGAATCGTCAACACCCGTTGGAAATCCATTGTAACCTTGTGATAATAATCTATTATCCTTGTTAACTATTACACAACCAACTTTAGTACTAGTATCTTTAGACCACGTTGCTATGTGTTTAGCTAGTTCCATAAATCTATTGTCCCAATTGTTATTCATAGTATTGATTTCGTTTGTATTTAAAAAAAGTCCTGAAAGACTACTACAACTTTCAGGACTATAACCACACAGGGTTTTTGTTCAATTTAAACTACTAATTTATTTCTTTGTAGTGGTTAAAATAAGGGTCTGAGTCTACTACCCCTCAGACCCTATGTGTTCCATAAGGAACTTGTTCAACTCTACTACTTACGGTGGGCCACACTGGAATCGAACCAGTAACCTTCAAATTATGAGTTTGATACTCTAACCAATTGAGTTAGTGGCCCATGAAGAATTTAATCTTCTATATTGTCATCATTATCAATACCTAATTTTTCAAACCAAGCATCAGTTTCTCTTTCTTGATCTAATTGCTCTGATGCTGCTTTCCTAATTTCTTGTTCAACCCTCTTATCTCTCAAAATTCTATCGGTATCATAAGTAATAGGGTTATCTGGATCACTAGAGAAACTAAAGTGAAGATTGTCATAATTGAAACCCCTTCTGTTTTTAGTCACTACAATTTTTCTGTCTCCAGACTTAGTGTATCTAAGTTCAAGCATACCAGTAGTGTTATGTTTGAGCTTATTGGAACCCACGAAGTCACCACCTTTAGTCATTTGTTGAATCATTACAAATGCAGTATTCTTTTTAAGATCATTTTCTGCTTTGTTATTCTTAACCATCAAATCAACTAACCATTTTTCAATGTCATTGTAAGACTTTTTATTGGCACCAGTAACGGTATCGTTATAGTCACCCTTAATGGCATCAGTAATTTCTGCAAATGAATCACCAGTTACAAGATCAAATCCTTCTTGTAGTTTTGCTTCAATAGATTCCTTATATAGACCTTCTGTTAAGTCAGATATGAAAAGTGTTTCAATGTCTAACCACAATGGGAATCTTTTAGTATAAGGTATCATATCAAGTTCAGTCATTTCACCACTAATAAAAAGTACTTTCTTATCTGGGTTATAATCTTGAACTCTTGCAGCATGTTCAATTGCAAGTGAAGACTTACCGATACCGGGGTCACCAATTAAGATATAATTAGTACCGGGCATTTGTCCACCAGAAGGATGGTCAGCATTTGCACTTAAACAATGGTCAAAAGGTGTTCCAGAAACTAAAGGAACAAAAATAGATGCATCAAAGTGAACGTCTCTTAAACGTTTAGTCTTTAGATTCATCTTTGATAAGTCCTTAACAGGTGCAGTATTTCTTGATGTTGCTGTTGCGCCTACTTGACGCTTAATGTTAATAGCGAAAGTATCAGAACCTTTTTCTGCAATATATTGTTGAAAAACAGAAGTTTTACCTAGAATTTTAAATCCTTCGATTTCTTGCCCTATGAATTCCGGTGCTTCTGTTTCTAATCTCTCTATATGTTTCTCGATACCATTAACTCGAATTTTCTTTTCAGACTTACTAACTAAGTAGTCTGATGGTGATAGTAAATTTTTTGCTGTAATCATTTTAGTAGTTTTTAGTAGTTGAACAACGATGAGAACCATTTCCCTCACCAACAATACTAAGATACTGCTATTATTTGACAATTCCTAATCTTAGTACAATTATTTGTAATTATTTTAAAATAATCATAGTTCAAATTTAAGTTAATAAAAATTAGTCTCTCCTAATAGTCACCCACTTTGAAGCCTCTAGGTTTTCGTTCCTGTCAGGGTGAGGCAATTAAAGCCAAACAACTGTTGTCTTTACTAATCATAGCCAAATAGTTGTAGTCAGGGCAGGATTCGAACCTACATGAGTCTAGCACTCCTCACGTTTCGGAACTAGAATACCTACTATGCAATGCGTCTACCAGTTTCGCCACCTGACTATTAAATAAACACTCCACCCATTGTTAAACTAATCCTGTATCTTTTACCTAGTAGTTGGTCATTTCCAACCAGTTAGTTTAACAATTAGGGTAAGTGTGAGACTCATTTGTGTTGTAGTGGTATTCCTAACAATCATTAACACTCTTTCCGCTTTCCATCACTTTCTCAAGGTGACAACACATCTAGGATTACTCCATTGAGGAGGGGATTCGAACCTATACCTGAAAAATAGTAAGATGCATATCACTATAATTCTTTCACATGGATAATCTCCACGGCTCTACCAATTGAGCTATCTTTCTATATCTTAAAGGGGAATATTCCCTTT
>Ga0114918_10000232_pt1 | contig 45962 bp, 41 predicted proteins | sample LantaG_FD_87015 | JGI IMG/M metagenome (GOLD analysis project Ga0114918, IMG submission 87015) | Deep subsurface microbial communities from Baltic Sea to uncover new lineages of life (NeLLi) - Landsort_02402 metaG | ecosystem: Environmental > Aquatic > Marine > Oceanic > Sediment | place... | reverse complement strand
TGTCGGGGGGGGGGCGGGGGGGTCGCAAGCGGGGAGCGGGGAGAGGGGGGGGGGAGATAGTAAAAAGGAAAAAAAAAAGAAAGAGATTTTTTTTATTGAAAAGTTTTTGTTTTTTTTTTTTTTTTCGAAAAAAAGAGAACTCCTCCTTTTCCTCCTCCATTCCTACTTCTTCCTTTTGGGCGTCGCTGAGATCGTCCCCGTCACCAGGTCGGCGGCGACCACCAGCCTGAGGCTCTCCATGTCGGACTGGGAGAAGTCGGGCACCTCGCAGCCTCGGCCGAGCGCCTCTGCGAAACGCAGAGCAAACACGCCGCAGTCGCTCCCGTTGCCCTGCTGCGGCACGATCGAGGGGTCGAGGCAGCGAATGGGCCAGTCCCTGAAGTCTTCGGCGGTGAGTCCGAGAGGGTTGGCAGCGGGGCTCGTCAAGGAAGGGAGCTTGTCGCTGGCCTCGTCAAAGAGCCACCGCTGCAACGAGCTGAGGTGCTGCCTCGGCTGACCGTTCATCGAGTCGTAATAGTCGATCTGTTTTTTGTTCAGGTCGATGACGGCTGTTGCCCAGTGAACACCTAAATGGACGGGGAAGACGAGAAGGTCGCATTCGGTGAGGAGGCAGGGAGGCGCGGCGTCGAGGCGGGCCGGAGGAGGAGGAATGGAAGAAGAAGAAGAAGAAGAACTGATTCCGGCGGCCGCTCGCGCCGCGACGACCTGCGCCGCCACTGCCGCTTCTTGCTTGGCCGGCCTCGAGCAGCAGTAGATGGAATGGAGCCTGGCCGCTCCCGTCCAGCGCCTCACGCCCTGATATTCATAAGCCTGATGCTCTCCTCGCTTCGGGGAGAAGAGCTTGGCCAGAAAAAAAGTAGAGAAGAAGTGGGCTCGAGGGGGAGGCAGAGAAGAAGAGGTGGGGTTTGAAGCAGCAGCAGCGCCGTTTTTTGCGTTCCCGTTCCCGTTTCCCTTCATCATCCTCTTCCTCCTCCACGCGATGTCCCTGTCCTGCAAGCCATCCAGGTACATGTTCATCACCTCGTCGTTCAGCCAGTCCTTGCCGATCAGGGAGGCGGCTTTCCCCCTGGTCAAGGGAACACCGGTGCGGTGGTGAACAGCGACGACCGCGGCGTCGCCGTTGGGCAGACGATTAGACAGAGCGGCGAGGCAGGCCCTGCGCTGGCGTGGGGTGAGGCGGGCAAGGGCGCGGGACGTGGAGGGCGGGAGGCCCGCGGAGACTGCCATGGAGGCGAGAGCAGAGGGGTCGACGGGAACAGAAGAGTCTTCGTCTTCTTCTTCTTCTCCGGCGAGAGCGAGCCCCGACTCAAACGCCGACGAGAGGTCTTCTTTCTTTGCTTCTTCTTCCTCCTCTTCTTCGTCGTCGTCAGAGGAGAGCAGCAAAACGGCTCCGTCGTCGTCGTTTGCCGCTGCGGGCTTGGACTTGCGCTTCACGGGCTTGGGCTTTGCTGCTTCCACGTCGTCGTCGCTGTCGCTGAGGATGAGAATCTCGTCGTTCGCTGCGGCAGCAGCAGCAGCGGCGGCCTTTTTCGACGCTTCCGAAACTTTCTGAGCTTCGGCTTCCGCCCTCGCCTTCGCCTCGGCTCGCAGCCTCGCGCTCGCCTCTTTCTTGGCAGAGGCAGCCCTCTCGGCCGCCTCCCTCTCAGCTCTGGCAGCGGCCCTGCCCACGGCGGCCCTGGCTGCTTTGACTTCTTTCTCCCCCTCGGCGATGTGCAGCAGCGACGACTCTTTTTCTTTCGCTTCGCGGATCCCGGCCCGGACGGTGAGCAGCCTGCGCGCCTCCCGCTCCGCGCGCAGCTGCGAGAGCAGGCGGAGCTCCTCGGCAGAGGCGGCCGCCATCAAGGCGTCGGACCAGGGTGGGGGGCGAGTGGTGAAGGGAGGAGGCGGAGGCAGATTTGGCGGAGGAGGAACAGCAGCGGAAGAATAAGGCCCAGCGACCGAAGAGAGCTTGACCTTGTCGAACAGCTCGCGCACCTTGGCGAACGACGAGTCCGCCTCTTCCTTCGTGGAGAGGGCCACGGCCCTGATCCTGGAGGCATAGGCGGCCTTCTCCTCGGCGTCGGTGGAGAAGAGCAGCGAGGAGGGCGAGGGGGCGGAGTCGTAAGGCACGAGCGAAGAAACGTCGTTGTTGTTCCTGCTGCCGTTTTTGTCTCCGCCGTCGTTTCTGTCTTCGTCGTCGGGAGAGAGAGAGAGCGCCGCGACGCGCCTGAGCCTCTCGAGGTCAGGCCTGAACACGGGAGCGCCGCTTCCGGGTCTCGAGCGCATCCCCTGCGCGAAGGCCTGCTCGCGGGTGACGAGGGCGTCCTTGTTTCTCTGAGGAGGAGGAAGTGGGGGTTGAGGAGGAGGAGGAGGAGGAAAGGGCGCGCCTCCTGTTCCACCTCCTCCGCCTCGCAAGCCGCCGTGGCTCGCTCCTCCTGCTCCACCCCAGGCAGCAGCAGCAGACGAGGACGCGGCGACGCGCGCGGCGCGCTCGGAGGCGAGCTGGTGGTGGTGCTGCTACTGCGGTGCGAAAGAGGAGGGGGCGAAGCCGCCGCCGCCCCAAGAGCTGCTGCGGGAGCCGAGGCCGCGGCCCCCCCTCGCTGCCGCTGTTGCATTTGTCGCTGCCGCTCCCGTCGCCGCTCCCGCCGCTGCCGCTCCTATTCCGATTCCGCCTCCGTTGAGAGGGCCGTGCGTGCGCCTCCTGCTGTTGCTGGTGGGGAGCGCCGCGGCGACGGCGGCGTAGGAAGGGCCGCGGCGCCGCTGTTGCTGCTGGCTGCTGCTGCGGAAAAAGCTGCTCTGCTGCTGCTGCCTCCCGCTCGTCGACGCCTCCGGGGGCCCGAAGATGTCCCCTCCGAGCTGCGGCGGGCGGAAGTGCTGCTGCTGGTGGTGCTGCTGCTGAGGCGGCCCCAAGGCGGGCCAGCGCGGAGGCGGAGGCGGAGGCGGAGGAGGTCGAGGAGCGGCGGCGAGGAGCGCCGACAGTTCCGGAGCGGCATCATCGAGCCTCTCGGCATTCAAATTCTGCCTCCTCGCCGCGCCCGCTCCGCCTTCGTCTCTGCCTCCCTCTCCGTCTCCTTCGCCCGTCTCCATCGGTGCGATGACGCGAGCCGCCGTCTCCTGGTGCGACTGGTGGTGCTGGCGAGCAGGCGGAGGAGAAGGAGGAGCAAGGCCGACGACGACAACGACGCCGGTTCTGCCGATGCCTCCCTCCTCGCCCTTGCGCCGCTTGTTGCTCCCGCGCTCTCCCGCTGCTCCTGCTCCTGCTCCCGCTCCCGCTCCTGCTCGTGCTGCTGCTCCGCCGCCGCCGAGGGAGCGCTGGAGCCAGTCGAACATGAGCCGGCGAGCGAAGAGATGGAGAGAGAACGCCAAAGAGAGAGAGAGAGAGTAAAGGAAAGAACGAAAGCCTTTCGGCCGAAAAGTGAGCAAAGAGCAGAAGAAAAAAACGTCTTCAAACTCGACTCCACTTCCATTGCTCGCTCGCTCGCTCGGGGCAAAAGAAGAAGCGAACCGAGCCCCCGTTTTTCTGCTCCTTCTGCGGTCGTTTCCCTCCATCTGCTCCAGACAGAGCTCGCCGACACCATGCTCTCGCCCCTGGCGCGGCGAGCCTGCAAGGCGCTAGCCTGCAAGGCGCTGCGGGACGCATCGAAAGCATCATCGTCGGCAGCGGCGTCGATGGCGACGGGGCGCACCTTCTCTTCGACCTCTTCGACCTCTTCCTCTTCGACCTCGACCTCTTCTTCTCCCTCGCCCGGCATCGAGTTCTCCGGTGGGGTCCGCGTCCCGCACACCACCACGCTGGCCTTTGTCGGGGGCTCGGGCTACGGTACCTCCGGGGCGCTCCACCCCGATCTGCTGGCAGCGGTCGCAAGGGAGGCAGCAGCAGCAGCAAGTCAAGGAGGAGCAGGAGGAGGAGCAGGAGAGGCCACTGCTGCTGCCGCTGCCGCTGCTGCTGCCCAGCGCTTCGCCGCGAGGCCCCTCCCGGCCTACTGGACCATCGACTTTGCAGGCAACGACGTCGTGGCACCCGAGAAGGACGAGTTCTGCAAAGAGAACCAGGATCTGAGCGAGGAAGAAGCTGTCAAGCTCTATTCTTCGATAGCTCGCTTACAAACAATGGACGCCGTCTTCTACGAGTCCCAGAGGCAGGGCCGCTTCTCCTTCTACATGACCAGCGCCGGGGAAGAAGCCACCGCCGTGGGGTCCGCGGCAGCCCTCGAAACCTCCGATCCGGTCTTCGCCCAGTACCGAGAACAGGGCGTGTTGCTGCATCGCGGGTTCGCTTTCCGGGATTTCGCGGACCAGTGCTTTGGCAACGAGCTGGAACCGGGGAAGGGGCGACAGATGCCCATCCACTACGGTTCGCAAGAATTAGCATTCCACACCATTTCGAGCCCCCTGGCGACGCAGCTGCCTCAGGCTGTGGGCACTGCTTACGCACTGAGCAGGGATCAGAGCGCGAACAAGACCAAGGCCGAGGACAGGAACGTCGCGGTGGCCTACTTCGGCGACGGCGCGAGCTCCGAGGGGGACTTCCACGCCGCCGCCAACTTCGCCGCCGTGCTGGCTGGGAAAGGGGAAGGGGACGAGACTGCGGGGGGGACGCCGCTGGTGCTGATCTGCAGGAACAACGGGTGGTGAGTTTTTTCTTTTCTTTTTCTTCTTTCGTCGAAAGTCAGGTTTTTTTTTCCCTTTTTTTCAAATTCTCACCTCGTTCTCTTTCTTTCTCTTTTTTCTTTCTCTTTCTCCAACTCTCCAACCAACAAACAAACAACCCAGGGCCATCTCCACCCCCACCTCCGAGCAGTACGCCGGCGACGGCATCGCCGCGCGGGGGCCGGCCTACGGCATCCCAGCCGTCAGAGTCGACGGGGGGGACGCGCGCGCCGTCTGGCGCGTCACCAAAAGGGCGAGGGAGGTCGCGCTGCGGAGGAGGGGGCCCGTGCTTATCGAGTGCGTCGCCTACCGTGCCGGGCACCACTCGACCTCGGACGACGCGTCGAGGTACCGTGGCGGGACTGACGCTGCGGCCGCGGCCTCGAGGGACCCCGGGGCGAGGTTTGCCGCCTGGCTCCGCAAGCGAGGGTGGTGGGACGACGAGAGGGAACAGACTTTGCGCAAGGCGGCGAGGAAAGAGGCCGTGGCTGCTCTCGGGGCAGCAGAAAAGGTGCCCCGAGCCAAGCTCTCTTCGATGTTCGAGGACGTCTACGACGAGGTGCTGCCGCACCTGGCAGAGCAGAGGGCGAAAGTGATGGAGTTTGCTGAGAGGCACCGGGAGGTGGTTCCAGCGGGCGTGAAAGTGGAGTGAGAAATTGAGTGTTTTTTTTTTTTTCTCCCTTCGTCGACTTCTTCTTCCTTTCATTCTTTCTGTTTTGTTTTTGTAAGAACAACGAATGGCCAGCGAGAGCAGATTTGGAGGAGCGGGTCGAAGGTGGCGCGGAAAGATGAAACAAAAGGAAAGAGGTGTTTTTTCATTTTCTCTCTCTCTTTGTTTTTCTCTGAAGAGATGACTTTGCTATAAAGTTGAAAGAACAAGGGTTGGGCATGAGCGGAGACAGAAGAAAACGTTTTTTTCTCGGAATTTCCCATTTTGTGCTGGTTTCGAGCTTTTCGGGCGCTCCAAAGGAGATCAAAACTTGCGCATGCGCGCACTGTATCTACCTGCTTTACAAAAAGGAGGCTGCTCGGGCTCGGGGACCTGCAGAGGAGAACGAGAAAAGGAAAGAAACAAAGGAAGAAAAATTAGGATCGAGAAGCGTCGCGCGAAAAACGGTTCTTCGTCTCTCCCTTTACCCTCGCCGCCACAGCACGCGCTTGAACCCCTCAAAGTCCACCTTCCCGGGCTGCGACGCGTCCGCGTTGAACGCGCTGGCCTCGGCGACGCACGCGAACGCCTCGGCGCGGGTCATCAGCAGAGAAGAGCAGCCGCCGCTTCGGTTCTTCTTCTCGCTCTTCTCTCCTCGTGCTTCTTCTCCTTCTCCTTCCGTTTCTCCTTCACCTCCTCCGCCTTCTTCCCTCCCTGCCCGCAGCAGGTCCTCGACGCACAGCCACCCGTCGCCGTCGGCGTCCAGGGCCGCGAAAGCCAGCTCCGCGGCCCTCTCCGCGCCAACGGTCGTCTGCGTCCGAAGAAGGGCGGGGGGGGGAGGTTGAAGATGAGATCCTTCTTCTCTTCCGCGCTCGAGGAGGCCCTCGAGGAACGCCTCCGCTCCTTCTTTTTCTTCTCCTCCTTCTTCTTTCTCTTCTCCTTCCTCCGACTCGACAACGATCCCGCCGCATGTCTCGCACTCCCTGCACCCGGGAGGCAGGGCCGCGGCGGCTGCAGCCAGAGCAGCAGCAGCAGCAGCGGAAGAGGCTCCAAGAGTCAGCGTCCTCCGCAACAGCCCGCCGAGCGTTTTGCTTGCTCCCTTGTTTGCTGCTGCAGCCCTCGGCGTCACTGGGGCGCTTCCTTTGCCGCCGTTCTTCTTCCTCTCGACCTCGAAGCCCCCGGGAGCAGAGCAGCGGTAAGAGGAAGAAGAGGGCGGAAGCTTCTTTCTGATGCTGGGGACGACCGCGGCGCCTCCTCCTCGGAGGCGGGGACGGATGCTCTCTCCTTCTCCGTCGCCGTCGCTGCTCTCTTCTTCTTCACTCTCCTCCTCTTCTTCCTCGCTCGCTTCCTCCTGCAGCAGAATCATCTCCCGGAGCTGCGCCGCGCCCTCCGCGCCCGAGACCGTCCTCGTGAGGGCGAGGGCGGCCACGGCGTGGAGCTTGGACTCGGCGGCGAAGACGCGGATCCTGGCGCGGAGGCGCGAGTTCGCTGCTGCTGACGACGACGAGGAAGAAGAAGAAGTCGCGGCGGAGGCGGCAGGAACGACAGCAGCCGCGCTTCCCGCTTCCGTCTCCTTCTCCTTCTCCGAGTCCTTGCTCGCCGACAGCGACAGCCACTCGCTCTCCAGCACCTGCGCCGCCGTCGCCCTCCTCGAAGGGTCCTTCTCCAGCATAGAAGAGATCGCGCTCTTGGCAGCGTCGGAGACACTCGACCAGGCCTCCCCTCGAAAGGAGAACTTGCCGACGGCGACCCTCCGCGCGACCTCGGCGTCGTCCCTGCCTCCGAAGGGCGGCCTGCCGCTCAGGAGCACGAAGGCGATCACTCCGAGGGACCAAACGTCGCTGGCCGCTCCCTTTAAGGGGAAAGGGCTGTGCGGCAGGACTTCGGGGGCGGCGTAGTAAGGGGTGCCAATCATTTTCTTCAGGCTCGGGGTTTTCGAAGAAGAAGAGGAAGGAATCGTCGAGGTCGAAAAAGGCGAAGGAGCGTCGGCCGCTGCCGCCGCCGACGACGACAAAGCAGAGCTCGGGTCGAAGAGCGCGGCGCACCCCAGGTCGATCACCCTGATCCCTTCTCTTTCGAGGCAGCTGCACCGCCTCCGTCCCTCGATGGAAGTAAAGGTAGATTCCTCAGCAGCAGAAGAAGAAAAAGCTACGGGAACCTCTTCTTCCTGCTCTTCTTGCTTTTCGTCTCTTCTCTCGAGAAAAGTGACCTCTCTCGCCGCCGTTCCGGTCCCCGTTGTCCTCCTTCGGTTGATCATTCTCTCTCCACCGGAGAGCGAAGGGCGCCTCATCGGAGGGCAGGCAGAGAGCATCGCCGCTACGTCCGAGGCCTCCCTGCAGAGCCTCGAAGGGAGGCGCTGGAGCGACGAGGAAGGAGCGGCGAGCGCGGGCCAAGCCGCCGCGGCCGAAGCTGAAACCGCAGCCGCCGCCGCCGCCGCCGCTTTCGTCGGAGAAGAGCTCTTACTCGAAGAAGATTTCTCCAGCAGCATCACGTTTTCGGGCTTCAGGTCCCGATGCACCACCCCGACCCTGTGGGCAGCTGCCAAGAAACTAGCCAGAGATCTCACCAGGAGAGCGGCCTCCCTCTCGCAGTAGTGCTCCTTGCGAACGATCGAGTCGAACAGCTCCCCGCCGGCGCACAGGCGCGTGACGAGAAAGACGCAGTTTGTCGTCTTCCCTTCTCCTTCTTCTCCCGCTGCTTTATGATCTGCTTTCTCTTCGATGGCGTCGAGGAGCTCGATGGTGTGAGGGGATCCCTGCAGCAGGATCAGCGAGGCCAGCTCGACGAGGGCTGCCTGGCGAGCAGAAGACGAAGAAGTCGACGAAGAAGAGTTTGAAGAAGTAGAGGTCGAAGAAGAGCTCAGCGGGATCCTCTTGGCGGCGACGACGGCGCCGCTGGCCCTGTGCACGCACCGCGCCACGGTCGCAGCGCCGCCGGACCCCAGGGAGCTCAGGGGCTCGTACTCTTCCTCGAAAGAGCGGGAGCGGGACTCGCGGAGCATGGCGTCGGCGGCCTTTTTTTTTTTGGGAAGCGGAGGAGAGAGAGAAAGAGAGAGAGAGAGAGGTAGAAGGAAGAGGTCGAGGTTGAGAAAGGCTAGACGCCACGATGAATTTGCTCGAGCGAATTCTCTCTCTCTTCCAATTCCGCTCGCCAGAGTCCTCACTTTCAGGCTGGCCTTTTGTGCCGCCGTGTAGCCCTTTACGGCGCCACTGCTGCTCCACCACGAGGGGGCCATTTTTGTTTCCGCCGATTTTTGTTTCCGCCAAGGGAGAAGGAAGAAAGAAAGGAGAGCAAAGAAACGTTTTTTTCAATTCCTCTGCGTCGACATGCGAGTTTTTTCTTTTCCCGAAATTGAGCCCTCGAGGAGTGCTCGCTGTCTCTCTCGCTGTTGTTTGTGGACACTACGAGAGTGTACGAGGTTCTTGAGCGTGTCGCGACTTTGGTTTGGAGGATTGAGGGGTGGATATTGCGGGGCGAAGCGGGGACGGGTCGCCAATTTTGCGTCGCCGCGTCTTTGAAAGTGTTGTAAATGAAAATTCACATCTCTCTCTCTCTCTCTCTCTCTCTCTCTCTCTCTCCCCGCGCTTCTCTCTCTTCTCTTCCTTTTCTCTTCTCCTTTTTTATAAACAGGGCGGAAACATATCTCAAATCATTTTGTCTTGTTAACACGAAAAGAGAAAGATCAAAAGAGGAGAGAGAGAAAAAAAGAACTCCTCCCTCTTGTTGAAGAAACCCTCTGCGAAAAACAAAACGAAAACTCTCTCTCTCTCCTCCTAAGCGGGGGACGGGGCCTGAGAAGTCTCTCTTTCTCTCACTTCTTCGCCTCGGCCTCCTTGCTCGCGACCGACGCGGCCCTGACGGCCCTCTTCTTGGCGATCGACTCGGAGCGCCTCTCGCGGGCGGCCTTGAGGCGGGTGACCTGAGGTGATCGGTGGAAGGCGGGAAGTGGGAAGAGGAGAAGATAGAAAGTGAAAGGGGGTGTGAGTTTGGGTTTTCTGGTCGTCGCCGGAGTTTCGCGCTCGTGTCACTTTGAAATGGAAGAGTAGAGTAAAGAGAAAAGGCGCGCCCCTTGGGCGCGCCTTTTCTCAAACCAAAAAACTCCAACCAAAAACTCTAGAGAAAAGAAAAAACCCGTTCCGGTTTTTTTTTCATTCTTCCAAACTCACCAGCAGCTTGTGGTACTCCGACGCCTCGGCCTTCGACCTCGTCACCCGCGCCACCTTCTCGGCCTTGCGTGCCCTCTTGCGCTGCAGCGTCTGCGGCGTCACCAGGCGCTGGATCTTGGGCGCCTTCGAGTGCGTCTTCTCCCCGACGGTGAACTTGCGGCGGTAGGTGTTGACGTACTTGCGGACGTCGTCGTCCTTGGTGAGAGCGAAAAGCTTGCGGATCTTGGAGGCGCGCTTGGGGCCGCGCATGCGGGGCTTCTCCTCGTCGGTGAGGCCCGGGACGTCTGCCGCTCCCTTCTTGACGACGACCAAGTTCAAGACCGAGAGGTCCGGGGAGACGACGCAGCCGCGGACCGACTTGCGGCGGCGCTCGCCCGAGCGGCGGCCGAAGCCGCGGAAGCAGGCGTCTCCGGGGGTCATGAGGAGGCGGACGCGCCCGGGGACGAGGACGCCCTGCTTCATCGGGAAGCCCTGCTTGTCCTGCCCGCCCATGATCTTGAAGATGTAGCCCTTCCACTCCTGATGTTGGCGTTGGTGTTGTGGTGTGTGGGGGTTGGAAAGAGAGAGAAGAAAGAAAAAAGGTGAGCAAAAAGAGAGAGACTTGAGGGACCTCGATCTCTCTCTCGAGCAAAAGCAGCCGCCAAAGCAGTGCTCGATCGAGACCGGGCGCCCCCCGCGCGGGGTGCTTTGAGGCTTCGCTGATCGAATCCAACGGCGCCAGGACGTAGGTGCAGCCCGTCGCGTCCCTCGGCGAGGCATGGATTGTGCCCGAAGCAGCGCCGCGAGTCTGGAGGGCGCCTCGGAACGGGGGGAGGAGCAAGAAGAAAGATGCCGATGGTCTTCGTTTCCGTCGAGAGAGAGAGAGCAATCGACGTCGAGAGAGCAATCGACGACGCTGCTCTCTCTTTTTCTTTTGCTTTTTTTGAAAACAACGCCGTACCTCGCCGAGCGAGTCGCCGGGGACCTCCTGCGCCAGGCGCTTGTCGAAGAAGGCGCGGCTGTTTCGTTGTTTGCGTTGGTGGAAGAGATAGGGAGAGAGAGGGAGGCGTGAGCGCGAAGAGGAAGGAAAAAGAGAGAGAAAGCAAAAACCTTCGATCGCAGAGACCGCGCGATCAAAATTCACGAAATCAAGAATTCTACTCACAGCTTGCCGTCATCGTCGATGTCCAGCTTCTTCTGGCACCCCGTGGAGGGGTACGCGATGTTGAGCTGTTGGTTTGTTGGTGATCGAGTGGTGGAATGAGGAGGAGGAGAGAGTGAGTGAGGGGCGGCGATCGGAGCTCTTCGGCGGCCGCCGCCGCTGCTCCTGCCTGCTGCTGCTCGAGCGGCGGCGGCGACGGCTGCCTCTGATTGCTTGTTGTCCAGCATTCGCCCGCTGATCTCCCGCGGCGACTGCGGGAGAGCGACCAGGGGAGCAAGGCGCGATCGCCGCGGGGGGGCTGGGTACCGGAAACGAACCTTCATAGCGTCTCTCTCTGGCTGCGATGGAGGCGGAGAGAAAAGAAGAAGAAAAAAAGAAAGGAAAGTGAAGAAAGTGAAGAGAGCGAGAGGCGGAGCGAAGAAAAAAAAAACTCGCTCGCTCTTCGACCTCCTCCTCTCCTCTTTCTCCGCCGCGCCCGAGGAGAGAAAGAAAAAGAGAGAGGAAGCTCGAAGATGTTCGCGGCCTCTTTCCATGTGCTGCCTTGATTGCCGAGAGAGAAAAAGTAGCAGAAGAGGGACGAGCAGGGAAGCGAAACACCTCGACTGCTTCGACTTCTTCTTCCTTTGTCTTTCTTCTTCGGTCCTCCTCTCCGCCAAAGAGGAGAGCCGCGCCCGAGACAGTCGCCGCTCTCTTCCTCTCTCACAAGAGCCATTGTCAAAATGAAAAACGAATCAATTCAAAGAATTCGCCCTCTCGAAGGGGCGTTTGCGCTACATTTTTTTGGTTTAAAAGGTAAGAAGAAGAAGAAGAACGAAAAAGGAAGGAATGAAAAAAACCCGGGTTTCTCTCTCTCTCTCGCTTCCGCTCCTCTACCTTTCCCAATCCCAATCTCAATCAAAAGTCATCGTCCTCGTCGTCGCGGCTGTTCCCTCCTCCGCTATTCGAAGCATTCCTGAACGCGGACACCACCGCCGACGCCACGAACATGAAGAAGATCAGGTTGAAGAAGCCGCCCCCTCCGCCGACGACGACCGAGGGTCCTCCCAGCAGCAGGCCGCCGCCTCCGTAGCCATAGGGCATGCCGTAGCCGTACCCTCCGATCAGGGGAGGGGCGGAGGAGTAGTTGTAGTTGCGGACCGCGCCTCCGCCGCCGGAGCTGTTGTTGTGGAGTAGGAATTAAAAGAGAGAAGGGGGAGATACCGAAAAAAAAAGAGTTTGGGATGATGAGGACAGGTTCCGAGCAAGCGACGAAAAAAGAGAAGAAGGCCGTTCGTCGTGGCAGCGCGACGGAATTCGATCTCTCTCTTTCTCTCTCTCTCTCTTCTTACCTCGACCTGGGGGCAGAGCGAGGGGCGCTCCGGAACCCGGACGAGCCTCCGACGCGCCCGCCGCTCCTCGCGGCTTCTGCGGCGTCGACGGGCACCAGGAAGAGCGTGGCCGCGGCGAAGGCGGCAGCGGCGAGCGTCGCGGAATGGTTTGGCGCTTTGTCTCCGTCGCCGTCATTCTTCTTCGACGACGCCGAGACGATCACGGCCCTGCGAGCTGCCGGCAGCCTCATCGGGAGGGCCACGGGCGCGCGCAGGCTCGCGGGGCGCATCGCGGAGGTCGTCGCCCTCGCGGTGGAGGGGGCGCGAACGGTCTGCATGAGGAGGCGGGAGAGGAGAAGAAGGAAGAAGGAAGGTTGAAGAAAAGTAGACACTCGAGCGGAACTTCCGAAGGAAAGGAATTTGTGTTTGAGAATGAAAAATCTTCTTCACTTTCCGATTTGGGGGAAGAAAAAGTAGTCGACTTTCTACCCTCTCTCTCTCGCTCTCTGCTTCTCGTTTTGATCTTCCCGATGAGCTAGAGACTGCAGCTCTTTTGTCTTGAGCCACAGAGCAAAAGGACGCGTCGATCGGAGCGGGATAGAAGAGCTCGCGATGCCATCAAAGATCGACGATGCGTCGTTGTCGTCGTCGCTTCCGACCTCCTCTTCAACCCCTCCTTCCCTCCCGCGCCCGCGCGCCCACGTCGTGCTGCTCCTGATTGATGGCGTCGGAGACGTCCCGTGCAGGGCCTTTGAGAAGCAGCGGGGCAACCAGGGGGGATTCGGAAGCAGCAGCAGCAGCAGCAGCAGCAGCAGCCTCAAGAGCAACCTCACGCCGCTCCAGTCCGCGGCGCCTCTCCCTTGCTTGGACGCTGTCGCGTCTTCTTCCTCCTCCTCCTTCCCGCGGAGCGTCCTGGGCCTGCTCGATCCGGTCCAGCCGGGCAAGGCGTGCGGGTCCGACACGGCGCACCTGTCGCTGCTGGGCTACGATCCGAGGACGTGAGTTTTTTTTCTTTTTCTTTTCTTCGGGTTCTTTTCGACGACGCTCACCTTGCTTGTTCTTCTTCCTCTCTCTCTCTTCTTCTTCCTCTTTCTTTCTTCCCCTCTTTTTTTCCCAAACCAGCTACTACCGAGGCCGCGGGGCCTTCGAGTCCCTCGGCGCGGGCCTGTCGATGGAGCCGGGAGACATCGCCTTCAAGTGCAACTTCGCGACTCTCGAAGAAGAGAAAGAGGAAGAAAAAGAAGAAAAAGGAGGTCAAAAAAGCGGAAGAAGAGGAGGAGGAGAAGAAGCGACCCCGACGCCGCCGCTCGTGGTCTCGAGGAGGGCGGACCGGGCATTCGAGGCAGCGGGTCCCGTCTTCTGCTCGGCTCTCGACGGGCTGAGGCTGCCGAGCTTCCCCTGGATCGAGGTGAGGGTCAAGTACGCGACCGAGCACAGGGCCGGGGTGGTGCTTTCGATGAGGAAGCAGGAAAAGACGGAAGAAGAAGCCTCGGAGACCTCGACCTGGACCTCGACCTCGACCTCACCCTCGACCTCGATCGGAAACGGCGACGAAGGGAAGCGGCCACCTCCTCCTCTTTTCGAGCTCTCCGACGCCGTGAGCGGCACGGACCCGCTCAAGGACAACCTGCCGCTGCGGCGGTGCGTGTCTCTGCTCTCGTCGTCGGATGGAGAAGGAGAAGAAGGGCTTGGTGGCAACGGCGACAGCGAAGAAGAGATGAAGAAGAGGAAGAAAGACGCCGAAACGACGGCAGAGATCGTCAACGAGCTCAGCGACGAGATCCGAAGAGTCCTCGAATCCCACCCGCTCAACCTGGAGCGTCGCGGCCAGGGCAAGGCCGTCGCCAACGCGCTGCTGCTCCGCGGCTGCGGCGCCCGGGCGCCGCTGCCCGACTTCGCTACCAAGTTTGGCTTTGCCAGGGGGTGCGCCGTCGCCCCGACCAAGATAATCGCGGGCCTGGCCCTCTGTGCGGGCTTCGAGGTCCTGGAATGCGCCAGGGGAACGGGGGACTATCGCACGAGCCTGAGGAGCAAGGTCGATGCGGTGGTGGGGGCTATCGAGAGAGCGGATGACGAGGAGGAGCGCAAGCGGAAGAGCAAGGAAGAGGAGAGAGAAGAACCTTCTCCTTCTTCTTCTCCCTCTGCTCCGCTCTTCGTCCTCCTCCACGTGAAAGCAGTCGACGACGCGGGACACGACAGAGCCCCCTTCAAGAAGATGGCGTGGCTGCGCGCCGTCGACGCCGCCCTGGCTCGCCTGGTGAGGAAGCTGGGCTCGAAAAGAGGAGAAAAAGGAGGAGGAGGATCGAAGAGCCCAGAGGTCGTCGTCGCGGTGACCGGGGACCACTCGACTCCTGTGGAGTTCGGCGACCACTCCTGCGAGCCCGTGCCGTTCGCTGCGGCGCCCCTGAGGGCGGTCGTGGAGGCCCTCCTGCTGGGGAAGAACGAGGACGAAGAAGGAGGAGGAGGGGAAAAGGAGGGTGGAGGAGAAGAGGAGATTGTCGCGCCGACGGAGGAGGAGATGCGTCGGGTCGTTGCCGCTGCAAAGGACAAGAAAAAAAAGAACAACTCATCGTCGCCTTTGTCGTTCGATGAGACCTCGGCCTCCCTCGGGAGCTTGGGGCGGTTCCCGGGCGCGGAGGTCATGCCTCTGCTGGTGAGGCTGAGCGCTGCGTGGGGGTAAGAGAGAAAGCACAAAAAGAACAGAGACAAATGAATGAAAAAGAAGAGAGAGAGAGAGAAAAAAGAATTGCAATTTTTTTGTTTTTTTACTAGAAAACGGAAAAAAGGTTAATTTTTTAAACATCGTACTTCTTCTTCCCGGTCTGCCTGACGTCCCCGAAGCTCAAAAGCTCGGTGATATCGTCCCTGGACCCTGCGAAGAAGGGCGCCCTCGAATGCAGGGCCTCGGGACAAACATCAAGAACGCTCGCGGCTCTCCCATCGGTAGCCCTGCCTCCGGCCGCGACCGTGACCGCCGAGAGCGGTGCCGCCTCGTAGACGCGACGCAGGTGAGCCCTCGGGTTGCCCGCCCACCCTCCGTAGAGTAAAGTGCGGTGCAGGTCAGCCACCAGGGAGCAGACGTACCTGGCCGCGTACTGCTTTTTCGATTCTCCCTGTCCCGATCGAACCGTCGAAATGTAGCTCTGCAAGGGAGCGCTCCAGTCGTCAAACCGGGCGTCGTTGAGAGAATAAAACTGGCCCCTTTCTGGGACTCGGATCCGAGGGTGCGTGCACACAAATTGGTTCGAAACAGGGTCGAACGTGAAGCCGTGCGTGCCCGCCTTTCCACAGCCTCCCGAAAGAGTGAGGACGAGCATGGTGGCCGAGGAGTAGAGGGAGTATCCCGCGAGAAGGAGCTCCCTGCCAGGGCGCAGGACTTGCTCCAGGGTGTCGCTTTCTTCTTTTTCTCCTTCTTCTTTTTTTTCTTCTTTCTCTCCGCCGCTGGTGCTGCCTCCGCTCTTTCTCCTTCGGTAGACCCCGAAGATCGTTCCCGTGGGGATGCACGCGGCGATGTTGGAGGAGCCGTCCAGCGGGTCGAACACGGCGACAAAGGGAAGAGGAGGAGAGGAGGAAGATTTCTCATCACCTTTTCCTCCTGCTCCCTCCACCACCACCACCTCCTCGTCCTCCTCCGAGGCCAGGAGCCCGACGACGCCCGTTTTCGCTAATTCTTCCTTGAAGATATCGTTGGCCACGATGTCGAGCTCCTTGGGGGCGTCTCGCTCAGAGACCGCTGAAGGATTGGAATTATTGCTCCCCGCTTTCGCTTTTCCAAGTCGGTCGTCGATGCCGGCGCGGGCCAGTGCCGAGGCGACGCGCCGGGTCGAGCGCTCGAGCGCGGCGACCAGCAGCGAGGCCTCCTCCGGGGAGAGGAGGAGATCATCGGAAGAAGAAGAAGAGCTCGCTCTTGCTGCTGCAGTCATTGCTTCGAGGACGAATTCTGCGAGCGTGATTCCCTTTTCCGGGGTGTAGAGGCCCGCGGAGGTCGAGGCTTGGGGCATGGCGGGGCGAGCAGAGGAGCGAGAAGAGATTGAAGAACGAGAAGAAGAGGTCGAGGCGAGCTTGCAGATCGACTGCAATCGCGGCCGAGTCGGAGAGCAGAGGCCGCTGCGAGCCTGCAGCGCTGGCGCTTCTTGAGCTCTGCTCCTGCTGCTGCTGCAAAAGAATCTAATCGTGCGTGCCTGCTGTGAGGAGCAGGAGCGCATAGTTTGTTGCGCGTCTCGCGAAGAAAGGGAGGGAAGACGAAGCGGGGGGATTCGAGAAGAAGAAAAAAATGAAAAAAAGGTCTTCAAGTTTTGGCTTGATTTTTTCCACATTTCGAAACGAGAGAGAGAGAAAACGAGGCGTCTCTTTGCCCTCTCCTTCTACTCTCTTCCCCTCCCTCCGGATCCGCATCTCTTTTCACAGCGAAGAGACCGAAGATCTCCGACATGACCCAGGCAGCCGCGAACGGGGAAGCGGAGCCCACGCGGAGAGAAGCGGCGGCGAACGATGATGATGATTGCATCGGCGGCAACCTCCCATCGACTTCCTCCTCCCTTCCTCCTCCTCCTCCTTCCTCTTCTCTCTCCTCTCTCCCAGTCATCGACATAGCGCCTCTTCTCTCCCCCTGCACTACGACGTCCCCTGTCTCCCGCGAGGCCCTTCGAGCGGCGGAGGCTATCGCCGCGACCTGCCTCAAGTCCCGCGGCCGCAAGGCCCTGGGCTTCTTCTACGCCGTGGGGCACGGGATCCCCGAAGCGACCTTGGACGCGGCGCACTCCTCGGCCGCCGCCCTGTGGGACGCCCCGGTCGAAATCCGTTCTTCCCTCGACGCCAGGAAATCGGAGCTCTCGCGCGGGTACCTGGGTTTGGGAGCCCTGGAGCACACCTGCACGAGGGCGAAGCTGGCGACGCTGGCTCAGGAGAGGCTAGGAGAGGAGAAGAAGAAGGAGAAGAAGGAAGGAGAGAAGGAGAAGAAAGAAGGAGAGAAGAAAGAAAAGACGAAACCTTCCGGCGGAGGCGACCTCAAGCAGTCATTCGCCTTTGGCTGCGAGCGAGAAGAGGGCGACCCGCGGACGCACTCCCCGATGCACGGGCCCAACCAGTGGCCTGACGCCAAGGCAATAGAGCAAGTTCCGGCTCTGGCGAGCTTCAGGTCCTCGGTCGAGGAGTTTCGGAGGCTGGGGCTCGAGGCGGCGCGGTCTGTCGCACGAGGACTGTCGCTGGCGCTCACCGAAGACGAAAACGAGAAAGAGAAGAGAGACGCCTCCATGTTCGAGTCCGCTCTCTCCAAGCCTGCTGCGCTCACCGTCATGCTGCGCTACCCTCCTCTGCCGGAACAAGAGGAAGGAGAAGAAGGAGAAAATTCTCCTCCTACTTCCTGCGGCACGCATACCGACTGCGGCTTCCTGACGCTGATCGACCAGCGAGGGCTCCCGGGCCTCGAGGTCTTTTCCAACGACAGGCGGTGGATTTCCGTGCCCCCCTTGAAAGTCGACGGCCAGAGCGCGCTGGTGGTGAACCTGGGGGACCTGGCGGAGTACTGGTCCGGGGGCAGGGTGGCGTCGACGCTCCACAGGGTCGAGGTGAGGAAGAAGAAGAAAAAAAAGAGCGAAGAGAACGGAAACGGAGACGAAAACGAAAACGAAGGTCTGCAGCTCCGCGACTCTCTCATCGTCTTCTCCAACGCCAACTTCGACGCCCCCGTCGTCCCGCCCGGAGGAGGAGGGAAAGCCACGACGGCCGGGGCGTATATCTTCGAGAAGCTCGGGATCATGTGGAATGGCGGCGAGGTGGAAGAGAAAGAGAAGAAGGAGAAGGGGGAGAAGGAGAAGAGTTGAAGAGAGCTGTTTTTCTTTTCTTTTTCTTGTTTTACATTTTAAAACAGAAAAGAAAACTGAACGTCTTTTTTTCACTGATCGATCTACTGTTCTATACATATTTTCTGTTCTCGTATGCTTTTGTCCCGAAAGGGAAGGCTTGACGAGGTTAAAACTTCAGGGAGGGGATGAAAGGGAAAGAAAAAAGGCCGTGCTGCTGCTGCTCGAGTTGATGGAGAAAGGTTTCAAAAATGATGATGATGAAAGCGAGGCAAGGCAAGGCGGCGGCGGCGGCGCGCATCCACGCGTGCTCTCTCTCTCACTCTTACTTGTATCGCGAAGGCAGCGCGTCAAGGAGCCTGGCGAAGACCGCGGCGTTGTTGTTGTTGCTGCTACTGTTGTTTTTCGGATAGGCCGTCTTCGCCGTCGCCGCAGTCTTTGCCGTCGCCGTTGCCGTCGTTGCGGTCGTCGTCGTGGCGGGAGGAAGCAGCAAAACGGTGCAGACCCCCGGACCCAGCCTCACGCCGCTCGAGGAACGGACAATCGCGCCATCGGTGCTGCCGCTACCGCTCGGAGGCCTCCGAGGCAGGATGAGGGCGTCGAGCGTCGAAGGAGAAGAAGAAGAGGACCTCCTAAGCGCGACTCGGACGGCGAACGGCCTGCCCCTCGCCACGCCCAGCGCCAGCGCCTCCCCGACAGCCGCGGGGCCGCCACGGGTCCTGGACGCGGCCAGGGCGAGCTCCCTGTCCTCCCTCGCGAAGCAGCTGACAGAGGTGGAAGAGGAGGAAGAGAGGCTGCTGAACGAGGAGGGGGAAGAGCTGTTGTTGTTGCTGCTGCTGCTCCAGCTCTCGGTGTTGCGTGCCGCGGCCGTCGTCGCCGTCGCCGTCGCTCCGACCACCCGCAGCAGGTCCCAGAGCATCGAAGAGGAAGAAGCCAACGACGCCCCCGAAGAAGACGTCGTCGTCGTCGTCGTCGCCCTCAGCCAGGCCGCGTTGGCTCCCAGGAGCCTCCACCCGGGCTCGCCGGCGTCGGCGAGCGCTGCGGGCGCGGCGGCGGCGTCGGCCGCGAGCGGAAGGCCGAGCAGCGCGGCCTCGGCCGCCGCCGCCGCGGCCCTCGCCGAGAGCAGCGAAGACGCCGCGTCCGCCGCGTAACGTAAGGCGGCGGTCGCCGCGGGCGTGAGCTGTCTCGCTCGAGGGCACGGAGAGGCCACGGCGAGGACCCCCAGCGCGGAGGAAGGGAAGAGCGCGCCTCGCGGGATCAGGGGGACGCCGGCGAAGAAGCGCAGGCGGAGAGGAGAGGTTGTCGAATTCTTCGCTTCTTCTTCTTTCTTGATGCCGCCACTGAAGCCAAACCCCCTCGCGGAAAAGGGGATCCCGAGGTCCGCGTCCCCTATCACGAGGGGCTGCGGCGGCTTGCCCTCGAGGATCGAGGCGCAGAGGGAGGCGCAGGCCTCCCGGAGCGCGTCGTCGTCGTCGGCGGAGGTCGAAGAAGAAGAAGAGGGAGAAGAAGAAGGAACACCTCCTCCTCCTGCTCCTCCAGCGAACGCCACCGTCGCGGCGGGCCCTGGCCTCCGGCGCCGCGGGCACCACGACCGCCGGGGCTGGCAGGTCCTCGGGTCGACGGCGACGATGACTGGGGCGGTGGTTTTGAAAGAAGGGGAGAAAGAGAGAGAGAGAGAGAGAGCGGCCGTGAGAGAGAAGGAAAAGAAAAGGTACAACGAAGAAGAAAGAAGAAGAAAAAAAGCTGTGAGCCAAGCGCACGAGCTAAGAGGCGTCGTCGATCGACATCTTTTCAAACTCTCTCCCTTTCGCGCAGGCGTTCTCTCTCGCGGCCCCCCTCTTTGTTCATCGAAAAAACCCACGCCAACACGAGCGTGTACCTGCGAGAGGAGCCCCCACAGCGGCGGCGACCACGGCAGCGATCCCCTCGAGCTCTGCGTCGCGCGCTTCAGCGTCGATGATGTCTTCTTCTTCGAGTCGGAGGAGGAGGCGTTGTTGCTCGACGTTGTTGCCGCCAGCGGTCAAATGATGTTCCTCTCCTGCCGCCTTGCCTCCGCCGCCGCAGCACCCTCCGCCCTTCTTCTTGGACGCCTGAAGAAGAGCCTGAGCTTCCTCCTGCTGCTGCTGCCCAATCAAGCCGGAAAGAGCAGTCAGCGCCTGGGCGGCCGCGGCGGCGTCTTCGTCTTTCTTCGAAGAAGAAGAAGGACGTCGAAGTTGTTGATGTTCGATTCGCTCGGCCAGCTCGCGCTGGGCGTCGCTGTAGGACAGCAGGCACGCGCAGCCGCAGCGGCAGCTGCCGCCGGCGAGCGCCGGGCAGCGGGTGCCGCAGCCGCACGAGCCCGCGCCTGGGGCGGTCGGGCGGAGGGAGTCCATGCTTTTTTCGTTTTTTCGTTTTTTTTTGAGTTTTTTTTGTTTGTGAGGCGAGCAGGAGTTCGATTTTTTTTTGAGGAATCGACGACGAAGTCGACCTCTTTCTCACTCTCTTTCTCTTCTTCTTTTTACTAGCCGAGCCGCAGCTCTTTGTGTTTCTTCTTTCAATTTTTCAGCAGCGATGGCGGGTGCTCCAGGTGCGTTTTGTCGTTGTGGTGGTGCTGTCGAGAGAGAAAACGAGAGAGCGCGTCTTGGTTCGAGAGGGCGAAGAGGAAGAAGAGCAAAGAAAGAAAGAAAGAACGAACGATCAAAGCATGCGAAAGAGATCGCGTCTCCTTCCTCGCCTCTCGCTCTTTTCTCCAGACCTTTTTTTCCCTGCCCAACACCGCACGCTCGATACCTGGAATCTTTCGAAAGCTCACTGCCCACGGGAGCGATTGAAGAATCATGCAGCAGAAGACGGAGAAAGAGAAGCGCGAAGAGAGAGCGCTTTTTTTTTTTTTTTTATCCCTCGCACGACCAACGACGGTGACCACCTCACCCTCTTTTCTCGCCGCTCGACCTCCTCTCTCTTCCTCCTCCCTCTTTCATTTCTTCCCACCTCCACCCCCCTTCTCCAGCCCGCCTCTCCATCAACGGCGTCGTCTACGAGGCCCCGGACCCCACGGAGACCCTGGCAAGCTTCATACGCACCAAGACGTCCTTCACGGGGTGCAAGGTCGGGTGCGCCGAGGGGGGGTGCGGCGCATGCGCCGTGCTGGTCTCGGACGCGCCCGTCGCGGGTTGTTCTTCTTCAAGTTCTTCTTCAGGCTCTTCCTCTCCGGGCCAGCGCCGCGAGCGCACGCTCAACGCCTGCCTGGCCCCCGTGGGCGTGCTCGACGGCGCCGCCGTGCTCACCAGCGAGGGGCTCAAGGACAGCAGCTGCAACGAGAATGAAAACGGAAACGGAAACGGAAACAGCGGCTCTGTCTGCCCCAGTAGCTGCAAGTCCGGCGTCGGCGGCGGGAGGTTCCATAAAGTCCACGAGGCCCTGGCCGAGAACCACGCGTCGCAGTGCGGCTTCTGCACCCCCGGGATGGCGATCGCCTGCGCCGCCGCGGCGAGGCGCAAGGCGAAGGCCGTGGCTGGAGGAGAATCTTGCGCAAACGGCCACGGAAGCAACGACGAAAACGACGACGTCGACGCCTCGGGCGACCTCGACGTCTCCCGCGACCTCGACGGCAACCTCTGCCGCTGCACGGGCTACAGGTCCATCGTCGACGCGGCCCGCTCGGTCACGGCGCAGGACGTGGAGGACGTCGGGAGGAAGCTGGCCCCGCCGGCGGGGCTGCTCGCGGCAAGGGCCGCAGGCGCCTCCCCCGCCGTTTCTTCTTCTTCTTCTTCTTCTTCTTCTTCTTCTCCTCTCTCCCCCGGCACGACCTGGTGCTCCCCGCGCTCGCTCGCAGAGGTGAGGGAGGCGGTGAAGAGCAGGCCCAGTAACGTTCGCTTCGTGGCCGGGAACACGGGCTCTGGCGTCTACAAGCAGCAGCTGTGCTGGCCCCCCGCGCCGAACACGGCCGTCGTCTCCCTGCAGGGCGTCGCGGAGCTTCGCTCGGGGATCGAAACCTCTGGCGATTCTGTGCTCGTCTCCGGCGGCGCCACGATCGCGGAGCTCGCGGACTGGGCCTGGAGCTCTTCCTCTTCCTCTTCGAGCTCCTCTCCTTCTTGTCGCAGCTCCAAGACCTGGAGGGAGCTCTCTCGCGCGCTGCGGCGCGTCGCGGGGGCCCACGTCAGGGCTGCCGCGACGATCGGGGGCAACCTGGCGCTGGCCGCAGAACCTGCCCTGGCCCTCGAGTCGGACGTCGCGACGCTGCTCGGTGCCCTGGGCGCCGAGGTCACCGTGAATGAGATGAGCTCGGGCGCGGAATCCACCTGTTCGGTGCTCGACCTCGTCTCGGGGTCCAACGCGCTCTCTCCGACGAGCCTCATCGTCTCGGTCCGCATCCCCCCTCCGTCTTCTTCTTCAAGCTCCCCCAAGCTCAAGGAGCGTTTCTTCGCCACTCGCGTCGCGGCCCGCTACTCGCACGCCGTGGCGTCGCTGCAGCTGGCAGTTTCGGTCTTTGAAGACCCCGAAGCGGGCAAGCTCTCCAACGCCGTCGTCGTCGTCGCCTTCCACCGAAAGGTCGACGCCTCTTCTTCGGGCCGCTGGCGTGCCGCCCGCCTGCGCGACGCGGAGGCCGCCCTTGAAGGGGCCGCGACCTCGGACCTGGGGGCGCTCGCCTCGGCCCTGCGCGCGGCGCGCGCCGCGGGGCTCGAGGAGGCCCTGGCCGACGACCACGACAGGGACGACGAAGAGAACTCAAGCTCGACGCAGCAGCACGCCGAGTTCATCTCTGGCGTCGCCGAGGGCGCCCTGGCGCAGGCCCTGGCGCCGCTGTTTGTCATCGCCGCGAAAGGAGAATCCGGAGAAAACGGGGCAGCAACAGCAAACGGGACCTCTCCTTCTTCTCCCTCGTCGGTCCTCGCCGCGGCGCGCCGTCTGCCGACGCCGCAGGCGGCCGAGGGCTCGCGCTCTTGGCCCGCCCCCGACCCCGCCACCGCCCCCGTGGGGGCCCCGGTGGAAAAGGACCGCGTCAGGCTCCAGGCCTCGGGCGAAGCTCTGTACACGAGCGACTATGCCATGCCCGCCGACGGCCTCTTTGGAGCTTTGGTGCTCTCGACCAGGGCCCTGGCCAAGCTCGCCGGCGTCGAGACCTCGCGAGCGCTCGCCGTTCCGGGCGTCGTGAAGTTTGTTTCTGCTGCCGACGTCCCGGGCTCCAACGACGCCTCCCTGATCGGGGACCGCATCTTCGTTCCGTTGGGTTCCGATGTCGAGTACGTCGGGGAGCGCGTCGGGATGATCGTGGCGGAGAGCGAGGCCGCGGCGCGAGCGGCAGTCAAGCTGGTCGAGGTGCTCTACGAAAAGCCATTGTCAAAGGACCCCAAACCGATCCTTTCGATCGCGGAGGCCGTCGAGCGGGGATCCTTCTACGACGTCACGGGGGACATCGGGCCCACGACGAAGGTGCACGGCGACCCGGACGCCGCGTTCGCGGCGGCGCCGTACGTGCTGCGAGGGGCCAAGGTGTCGATGCCGTCGCAGGCGCACCTGTACATGGAGACGCAGGCCGCGGTCGCGGTGCCCGACGAGGGCCTCTCCTCGGTCTCGGTCATCTCAGGTATGCAGTGCGTCGACATGGTCCAGTCCGCCGTCTGCAAGGCCCTCGACCTCCCGGCCCACAGGGTCAACGCCAGGGCCCGCAGGCTCGGCGGCGGCTTCGGCGGCAAATCGTCGAGGTCGCAGGTCGCCGCCGCGTGCGCCGCCGTCGCCGCGTTCGCGGCCGGGGGAAGGGCGGTCAAGCTGGTGCTGTCGAGGGCCGAGGACCTGGCGACGATCGGCGGGCGCTGCGAGCTCGAGGCGGACTACGACGTTGCCTTTGATGCGGAGGGGCGCGTCCTGGCCCTGGACGCGCGCGCTGTCTTGCTCGGGGGAGCACAAAAGGACATTTCCGCCTTCATCCCGCTGCTGATGCTGACAACGATCGACCAGAACTTCTCCATCCCTGCCTCGAGGCTCTGCGCGAAACTGGCGAAGACCAACCTGCCCCCGCGAACCATCATGCGCGCGCCCGGGACCTTGCAGGCGACGCTGCTGATCGAGCACGTGATGGACGCCGTGGCGAGCGCCGCGGGGAAGGACCCGATCGAGGTCCGAGAGCTCAACCTCCTTCGCGCGGAAGGGAACGAAGCCGCGGGGCCGCGCAGGCCCTGCGCCGGGGAGCTCCCTCCCGGGGTCAGGGACGCGGGGGACGAGGAAGCAGCAGCCATGAGGAGCTTCGACGGCGTGGTGTCGGACGAGAAGGTGGTGTCGGCGTTTGGGGCCGACCTGCCGCTGGACCAGTGAGTTTTTTTTTTTTCCCCTTCTTTTCAACTTTTTTTTTTTCCATTTTTTTTTCAACTTTTTCTTCTACCTCTCCACACTCACTCCAACTCCAACCCCCCACTTCCACCTCCCTCCTCCTCTCCCTTTCTAGGTACACCGTCCCGCGCATGTGGGCCCTGCTCAAGGCTGACGCCGACGTCGACGCCCGCCGCGCCGCCGTCGCCAGGCACAACGCCGAGAGCCTCTTCGTGAAGAAGGGGCTGTCGATGGCGGCGTGCAGGTTCGTGATGAGCGTGGACGCAAAGCCGGCGATCGTGTCGATCCACCACGACGCGAGCGTGCACGTGACGAGCGCGGGGCACGAGATGGGGCAGGTGAGGAGGGATAAGAGGAGTTTCGGTTTTTTTGTTCTTCCTTTTTTGTTCTTCTTTTTGCTCACCTCCACCTTTTCTTCTTTTTCTTCTTCTTCTTCTTCTTCTTCCCTTTCTTTTCCCCCCCAACCTCAACACCAACAATCACAATCAGGGAATCCACACCAAGGTACTGCAGGCTGCCAACCTCGCCCTCTCCTCGGCCCAGCCCGCAGGCACCCCGCCGCTTCCCATGAGCCTGTTCCACCACGCTGACTCCTCGACCGACGTTTTACCGAATTGCGGCCCTTCGTGGGGCTCCACGACCTCCGAGGCCGCGTCGGAGGCCGTCAGGCAGGCCGCCACCAAGCTGGCGGACTCGCTCAGGGACAAGTTCGAGGTCGAGGTCGATGACGAGGAAAAACCGGGCTCGAAGAAGAAAAAGACGCTGACTTGGAAAGAGGTCATCCAATCGGTCCACCCCTCGGTGGGCTTCTCGGCCTCCAAGATCCCCCTCACCGCTTACAGCTTCTACGACGGCACCGAGAGGCACTCGGGCGGGCAGGGCAAGAACGCCCTTTCCTACAACGGTTACGGTGTCGCGGTGACGGAAGCGGAGGTGGATTCCTTGACGGGCGAGGTCAGGATCGCGAGAGCCGACATCATGCTCGACGCCGGCGCCTCTCTGAACCCTGCTTTGGATTCCGGGCAGATCGAAGGAGGGTACGTGCAGGGTTTAGGGTTAGCGCTGAGCGAGGCCGTGCGCGTGGACCTGAGGACGGGGGCCTGCGCGACGTCGACGTGGCAGTACAAGGTCCCGACCGCCGACGGCTGCCCTCGGGTCTTAAAAGTGCACCTGTTGCCGGCCGCCAAGCACGCTCGCGGGATCCTGAGCTCGAAGGCTGTGGGCGAGCCCCCGCTGCTGCTGGCTTCGACGGCGCTGTGCGCGATCCAGGCCGCGTGCGACGCCGCGAAGGAAGGGTTTGCGAGCAAAGTCGGAGGAAACGGAAACGGAGGAGGAGGAGCTTTGGCGGCAAAGGCAAACGGCACGATAGAGAACAGGTCCAAGGGGGGGCCCTCGCTGTCCGCCCCGAGGTCTCTGCTGACCGCGCCTGCGACCCCGGCGGCGGTGAAAGCGGCGATAGGGCTGGTGCCGCTGGCGGAGATGGTCGCTGGCGGGCCCGCCGGGAAGCTTTGAGAGAGAAGAAGAAGAGAGTGGGGTTGAGAGTTTTGAGTTTTTTTTTGTCGTTGGAGTTTTTTTTTAAAAGAGAGAGAGAGTTTTTGTGGCCTTTTTTCACGCTTCTTTGCTTGCCTGCTTGCTTTTGTCTCTGTGCTGAGCGCTTTGTTTCATTTTGGCGGTAGGGTGGTGTAAATGGGATTTCGGAAAGAGAGAGAGAGAGCAAAGAAAAGAAGAGGTCGAGGTCGAGGTCGAGTTTTTCCCCATTTTTTTCCGGATTTTTTGTTCGCTACTATCTTCTTCCCTCAACCACTTCTTTTCTTCTTCTTCTTCTTTCCGCGCTGCCCTGTTTCTCTTCCAAGCCCTTGAAAAGCCATGCGCGCTTGACCTCATCCCCCTCGATTCATTCTCTGTCCCGTCCTGTGCTTGGAACGCGTTCAAAGGGGGCACTTGGAGAGAGAGTTTTCCCCCCTTTCGTTGCAACATCATCATCAACCAAACTTCGACGACGATGAATCTTCTTCTTCGATCGTCCACGTCCCCCGTGGCCGCCTTCCCTTCGGCGGGAGCGCTGCCAACAGCGCCCAGGCGCAAAGAGCGTCGCGCCGTCACGATTGTGGCCGGGGCTCTGCCCAGAGCAAGCCTGGCGAGCTCGCCGAGAGCGATTGATCAACAAGCAAGAGCAGTTCGAAGGAGACGAGTTTTTCTCCCTCTCCGACCTCCTCTTCGACCTCTTCGCTTGGACGACGACCCCCCCCTCGTCGCTGCTGCTTCCGCCTCCGCCTCGGCCTCCGCCCCGCTGCCTCCGCTTTCGTCCTCTTCCGAAGCAGCAATCACGCTCATCGCAACGGACGACGAGAAGAATGCCAACAAACGTCGTCAGCCCTCGCTCCTCTCCCGCTTCTTCTCCTGGTGGAGCCTCGACGACGGAGGAGGCGTCGACGCTTCTTCCGCCGCTTCTTCTTCTTCTTCCTCGGAAACAGCGCGCTCCACCTCCACCGCGGCAGACCCGCGCCCGCTCTCCGCCCTGGTGGCCAGGCTCTGGCAGCTGATGAACCCGCACCCTCTGCTCCTAGGCGGAGCGATCCTGTTTTTGATCGCAGCGGCAGCAGCGGAGCTCTCGGTGCCTCACCTGACCTCTGCTGCGATCGCCTCCGCCGCCGGAGGGATGCCTGAAGCCTTGAAGGGCGACGTCCGCAGGCTCGCGCTCGCGGCCGTCGCCTACGGGTGCTTCGCTGCCATGCGTGGGTTCTTGTTTTCTCTGCTCAATACAGAACTCGTGCAGAACCTGAGGACGGCGCTCTTCTCGGCGCTGGTGAGGGCCCCACCGGAAGCCTACGACGACCCCGACGGCGCCGGATCGGCGGCCTCCCGCCTGGGGGCAGACTGCTACGCTGTCGCGCGCTGCGTCTCGACCAATTTAAACATCGCGGCCCGCAACGCGCTGGCTGCCACCGGCGGAGCTATCTACCTGGCCCGGGCTTCGCCCGAGGCGGCCAAGGCCTGCGCCGGAGTGGGAGTTGCGCTTGCCGCCGCCGCCCTCGTCTACGGCCGCTACTCCCGCGCGGCCTCCCGCGCAGCCCAGGACAGGCTGGCCGACGCGGCTGCCACCGCGGAAGAAGCCCTGGCGCGGGCGACCACTGTGCGAGCTTTGGGGGGCGAGGGCGCCGAGGAAGCCCGGTACGCGACGGCGCTCGCGAGGCTGAGGAGGGTTGCCCGTAGGCAGTCTGCTTCTTACCTCGCCTACGTCGCCTCCAACGCGTCTCTTTTTAACCTGAGCAAAGCCGCGGCGCTGGCTGCGGCCGGAACCGTGGCCCTGCGAGGGGAGCTGAGCGCGCGAGCCCTGACGGCGGTCTTGCTTTATGTGGATGCGACGGCGTCGGCGGCGCTGTCCCTGGCGGACCAGTGGGGGGCAGTCATGGAGGCCCTGGGGGCAGCAGAGCGCGTCCTGGCCTACGTCGACGCCCCTCGGGCGCCTCAGCTGGAACCGAGAGCTGTCAACGGCGCCGGGGACGACGCCGGGAGCGAGAGCGAGAGCGAGAGCAGTGGGAGAAGCAAACTCTCCTCTTCTTCTTCTTCTTCTTCTTCGCGTCCAGGGATCGTCCCGGGCCCGAGGCTGTCTACCGTGGAGCTCCGAGACGTGCGCTACACCTACCCCAACAGGCCCGGTGCCCCAGCCCTGGACGGCGTCAGCCTCGCTCTCACCAAGGGTAGAAGAGTGGCCCTGGTCGGAGGATCGGGAAGCGGCAAGTCCACGCTCGTGCAGCTGGTCCTCAGGCTCCGCGACCCGGACCCCGGGCCCGAAGGGGGAGCCGTGCTCCTGAACGGCAGCGACGCCAGGGAGGTCTGCGCCCGGTGGAGGTCGTCGAGGATGGCGCTGGTGGAGCAGGAGCCGCGGCTGTTCACCGACACGGTCGAGAGGAATATCGCTTACGGGTGCAGGATTGTTGACGATGAAAGAAGTGGAGAGAGGTCTTTTTCGTCGACCTCGACGTCGACGTCGACCTGTTCGACTTCTTCTTCAGACTCGACGATCACTTTCTCCTTTGGCAGCGGCGGCGGCAACTCTTCTTCCGCTGTCCCTTCCTTCACCAAGACCTCCTCCTCCTCTTCCTCCTCCTCCTCTTCTGCTTCTGATTCAAATCCTTCCTCCTCGACGCGCCCCACGGTCACTCGGGCCCAGATCGTCGCCGCGGCACAGGCGGCCAACGCCCACGACTTCATCTCGGCCTTACCTCGAGGCTACGAGACCCGGGTCACCGACCGTCTGCTTTCGGGAGGGCAAAGGCAGCGCCTGGCGCTTGCCAGGGCCCTGGTGCGCAACCCGGACGTGCTGATCCTGGACGAGTCCACCTCGGCGCTGGACGCCGAGTCGGAAGAGAAGGTCCAGGCCGGGCTCGACGCGGCGATGGCTGACGGGTCCCGCGCGACGCTCATCATCGCCCATCGTTTGAGCACGGTCAAGAACGCCGACCTGATTCTGGTGATGAGGAAGGGGCGCGTGGCCGAGAGCGGCACGCATGCGAGCCTGATGGCGGCCAAAGGAGAGTACTTCTCTCTGGTGTCGAAGCAGTCGGGCGGGCTCGAGGGAGGCGACCTGGCGCCGCATCAAAAAGAGGCCGGGCCGGCGGGAGACAAAGACGTTGCAGTGGTCGTCGCTGCCGCCGATTCCGCTTCTTCTTCTTCTTCTTCGTCGAGCGGCGGCTCCTCTTCCGTCTCCTCCTCCTCTTCCTCCTCCTCGTCCCCTTCCTCTTCCGCCGCCGCCTCCGCCTCTCCGAAGGCGGCACCGCGCGACGACGACGACAACGACGGCGTCGTGAGCCCGACGGGAGGGGGCAGCGACCTGCTGCCTGCTGGGTCGGGGGCTCCCCTCGACAACAAGGCCAAGAGGTGAAAGAGGTGCGGGGGATTCTTTCTTTTTTCCTTCTTTTTTATCGGAATGCTTTTTCGCCGCGTGTAAAAGGGAGATTTTGCGTGCGAGAGAGAAAGGCAACGAAGCAGGTTGAATCCAGAAAGATCGGAAGGGTTTTTTTTTTTTTTTTTTACATTGGAAAAGAGAAAGAAGAAAGAGATGCGGAAAGAAAGAGAGAGAGAAAGAGTTTTTAAACTTTTTCATCTCTCGACGATCGATTCGTCGATCTCGATCCCGGTGTGCCTCGCCGCGGCGGCCCTGCGGACCAGCACGGGCTGGCCAGGCGCGAGGTCCGTCACGGCCACGGTCGTCCACCCCTTGGTTTCCCGCGGGTCCCATTTCATGGAAGGGAACACGGGAGAAGCAAAAGAAGAAGAAGACGAGCGTGTTCTCGCTCCTCCGTCTTCTTCGTCTCCTCCTCCTTTCCCTCCTCTTTTCCCCCCTCCGCCCCCTCCTCCTCCGAGCAGCCACCGCAGCGCCGCCACGGCCCTCGAGTCGTTCTTGGGGAGCAAGTAAGGCCTGCGGGGTGGCCCTTCGACGAGCTCCTCGGCTCCGTCGGACTCGTTGCCGTCATCGTCGTTGTTTTCGTTTTCTTCTTCGTCGTCGGAAGAAGAAGAGGTCGACGACCAAGTGGGCGTCGCCGAGAGCGCCGGCGAAGAAGGAGAAAGAGGGTGCGACGAAGGGTACGAATTGGACGACTCTGAGGGGCCCATTACCCAGTCGAGCGTCTTCTCGTCTTCCTCGGCGAGCTTCTCGGGAGGCGGGGACTTGGAGGAAGAAGAGGAAGCTGAAGAAGAAGGGTCCATGGCCCAGCGCAGGGCCTCCTCGTCCTCTCGCGCGAGCCGGCGCGGCGGCTTTGTCATCGCCGTCGAGGGAGGAGCAGGAGGAAGCAGCGGAGGAGGAAGAGAAGAAGCAGCAAAGCCGCCGCCTCTTCCTCCTCTCGGCGCCACTACCCGCACCGTCTCGGCGTTCTGCAGGATGGCGCTGCACGTGGAGCCGTCCGCGAGCCTCACCTCGACCTTGGTCATCGGCCTTCGCTCGACCTTCGCTCGGCCGACGACGGCGGTCGTCGAAGTAGTCGTCGAAGTCGTCGTCAAACTCTCTCCTCCTCCTCCGCCTCCATCGTCGTCGTTGTTCCAGCTCATCGGCGGCCTCACCACCAGCACCTCCGACCCGGCTTCCAGCTCGCTCAGGTAGGCCGTCCTGCTGCGAGGCACGGCCACGTACGAGTGCACGGCCCCGGCGTTGACGCGGAAGGGGCGAGGGGAGATGTAAGCTTCGTTGTTTGTTTCGCTTTTTCCCCCTCCTCCGCCTTCTCCTCCTCCTCCCTGGGCCCCTTCCCTCTCCGAGTGGACCAGCAGCGCCGCGGCGGCGAAGGAGCCCACCAACAAACCTTCCCCGGGCTCCAGCAGGACCGTGACGTCGACGCAGACGCGGTCGCCCATCCCGGCGGGGCTCACGGAGGAGACGACGCCGACCTCGAACTGGATTTCTCCATCATTGTCGTCGTTGGTGTTGTTTTCGCTGCTCCTTTTCTCTTCGACGAAAGCAGAAGCCCTTGCCGCCGCAGCTTCCCCGACGGCGGCGCAGAGCGCCCTGACCTCCCCGGGGTCGCCGGTCCTCAGCACGACGCCGTCGACGCCAGACTCCAGGGCCCCCAGCAGGGCCAGGGCGCCGTCCGCCGTCGCAGAGGTGACGAGCAGCTTAGGCGTCGGCCTGGGCCTTCGAGGGAGTTTTCTTCTTCCACCCTCTTCTTCTTCTTCCTCTTCCTGCGTGCTTTTCCTCACCGCGGCGTCGTAGGAGGCCGCGCTGCGCCTGCGGGCCTCCTGGAAGGCGGCCACGAGGTTCTCGGCCGGGATGATGGCCCAGTCGCGGGCGTCGGCGAGGACGACGCTCTGCTGTTCCGGGGAGGAGGAGGGGGAGGAAGAAGAGGAAGGATCGGAAGGGTCGTCGTCGTCCTTATCGCTCTTCGGACTCAAACCACCACCACCACTTCCGACGACCGCGAGCGCCTCCGCCCTCCGCACGTCCGCCGGGGTCCGCAGGTCCACCGCCGTCCCGACGCTCCTGCCCGTCACGTCGGCCAGCAGGCCGTCGTCGAAGCGGACGACGGCGTCGAAGCGCGCCAGCGTCCCGGCAAAGTCGGCGGCACGCGCGGCGTCGCGCTCGTCGAAGAGCAGCACGCGGACTCCCGCCTCGTACGCCGCCTGCGCCGCCTCGGCGGTGAAGGGCTGGACCCAGACGATTTTGTTATTGTTATTTTTAGATCCGGCGGCGGTCTTTGGGCCTCTAAAGGGGAGGAGGAACGGGGAAGAGGAGGCGAGCGGCTGAGGTGGAAGAGAAGAGGTCGAAGAGGTCGACGACGACGACCAAGCCTGTTGCGACGTCGCATCATGCCCCTTCGATGTCCTCCTCCTCGCTCGCCGAACCGAGAAGCTTCTTGTCGTCGCTCTCGCACTCGACCGCGGCACTATGCCTAGTCGACGGGCTGCGCCTGCTGATGCTCGCATCGCGGGTTACGGAAGAAAAGGCAGCCCACGCGTCTCAATCGGGAAAAAGAGTAAAAAAAGAAGTCTTCAAGAAAAATGAACTTTGATAACGTCAGAAAGCGAAGAAAAAAAAAATCTCGGCGGCCAAATGCCATTCCTTTGCCATTCCATTCAAAGGCCGGCGTCTGCTCGAGCGAATCCTCTTTCCTGATTTCTGAAACGAAGCGGAGCAGTCAACTGAAACCACTTTATCGTGCCGTCAACTCGGTACGTCGAAATTCTGCTGTCCGAACAAGCGGCGACGCTTCTAGTAAAAAAAAAAACAAAGAGAGCAATTCTCGAGCGTCGACGTCGACGTTTCTCTCTCTCTCTCTCTTCTTCGACCTCTTCTGCCACCACCACCTCTTTGCCCCACCTCCACCGAAGGACAGAGTGGGCGCCCCCGATGGATTCTTTCCACAGTTCGGGGCGCCCTTAGTTAACCTTCGCAGAGCAAAACCTCTTTGTTTGTTAACGAACAAGAGGCCCCCGCGGGAGGCCCTTCGTTTCTCTGCCTTTTTCTTCTCCTCCTCGCCCTCTCGCGGTTTTTCGCGACGAGGGGTTTTTCGAGGAGGCGGAGAAGAATGGAGAAGCGAGCTATGGGGCCTCCCGCGTTTTTTCAAGGGCCCCTTTATCCGCGTGTCCGGAAAGGAGAGGAAGAGAAAGGAGAAGCGGGATCATTCCCCTGGTTCTTTTTTTCATTCACCTACCTTTCCAGAGCGACGGGCGACATTTTTTTTTGTTCTTTTGGTTTTCTCCGAGGAAAAGGAAAAAGACAAAAACCCGAGAAAGATGCTCACTTTCTTCTTCTTCTCTTTCACACGACACAGGCCCTCTCTCTTCTCTCTTCTCTTCTCTTGTCTTTTCTCCGCAGGGCGCTCTTTTTCTATCAAGTCTCTCGACTCTCTCAGTAAAAGAACAGAACAATGGACGACGGCGACCACCTCAATTCGGATCCGACAGCTGCTGCTCCGAAGACGACGATGACGACGACGACCGCGCCACAGCCGACGATGAGCTCCATGTACAACGAGCGCAGCTCGTTCCAGCGCAAGCTCAACATGGTGAGGAAGTATTCTTCTTCTCTTTCGACTGTCGGAAGAATATAAAGCAAGGAGCGAGCGAGAGAGAGGCGCAATTGGGTTTTTTTGAAAAAAAGAAAGGTCATTCGTCATCGAGAGCTAGGCTTTCGTTGTCGCGTTACTCACCGACCTCCTTCCCCTTTTTCAGGTCGCGCGCCCGCACCTCTGCAGCGTCATGGCCACGCTGGGCAAGCGCGCAGCAGCAGCAGCAGCAGCAGCCGCATCCTCGTCGTCTCCCCCTCGCCTCTCGGTGGCCGACTTTGGCTGCTCCGAGGGCGCCAACGCCGTCGAAACGATGGCCGCCGCCGTCGCTTCCGCTTTCGCCGGGTTTCAACAAGAAGACGAAACCTCCTCCTCTTCCTCTCTTTCGATCACCGTCACGCACTCTGACCTGACCAACAACGGCTGGAACGCCGTCGCCGCCGCCATCGCCGCCGCGGGATCGCGCTACGCCAACCCGCCCTCCGTCGTCGCGCTCATGCAGCCCTCGGACCGGGGCTTCTACGACCGCTGCTTCGCCGACGAATCGCTCGACCTGGCGCACGGCGCCATCACTTTCCACTGGGCGAGCCGCGGGTTTGTTAAAAAAGAAGAGGGCGATTCTTCTTCTTCTTCTTCTTCTTCTTCTTCTTCTTCTACTTCTTCTTCCCCTTCCTACGACAGCCTCCCTTCGAAGATGGGGGACGGCGACGCCTGCATCGTGCCCGCGCTGTCGTCGGACGAAACCGTCCGAGCCCGCGCCGCGGAGACCGCCCTCGGGGACTGGTGCCAGATCCTGACTCACAGGGCCGCCGAGCTGAAGCAGAGTGGTTTCTTCGTGGCGGCCCTGATCTGCACCGAGCGAGGGGACACCATCTGCGCCCTCTGGTCTGTTCTGGCGGGCTGCCTGCAGGAGTTGGTGGAAGCACAAACTATCACGGCAGAAGAGGCGAGCCTCATCGTCGTCCCCGTCCACCTGCGATCGCCGAACGACTATCGCGCAGCTTTGCAGGAAGATAATGATCTGAAAAAGCTCTTCCGCGTCGTCGTCGACGAGTTCGAGACGGTCCAGTCCACGGAGAGGGACGCCTTCTTGGACCAGCACAAAGACGCGAAGAAGTACGGCAGCGACGTGGCCCAGTTCTTCGAGGCCGTATCGAGGACGATGGTCGAGGCAGCGCTGGCGCCGAGGTTGGGATCTCAGAAAGCGACCGAGGTCGCCGACGAGCTGTATTTCGTGCGTTTCGCCGCGAAAGTGGCGGAGACCACGCCCGAGTTTGCGATCGGGCTGCAGACGCTGGTGCTGGAGAAGCTTTGACGAGCTTGACGCATCTGCAAACGCAGAATCCCAAGAGCACGTCGAGACGGATCCCAATCGAAGAGTTTGAAAGCCATCGGAAATTGGGAAAAGAAAAAAAGAAGGAAAGAAAAAAAACTGTTTTTTTTTGAAATGTTAAAAAGAAACTGAACGAAGATGAATTTTTTTCAACTCTCTCTCTCGTTTCTCTCTCTTTTCTCTGTTCTCTCTCTGTTCTCTCTCCCTCTACCCATCATCTCAAGCAGCAGAAGCCGCCGTGGCTTTGCTGCTGTGAGAAACAGCAGAATTCCCTCCACCATTACTGCTGCTCCCGGGGACGTAGTCATTCTTCCCCAGAGCTTTCAGCAAACTCCTCCACCTCGCCGGCTCCTCGTCGAAGATGTAGGTCATCGGCTGCACCAGCACGCCCGACCCTCCGATCGACCGCAGCTCCTTCACGCAGTCGTAGAGTCTGCGCTTGGGCACGCAGATGACTGCCGCCCAGAGCCCGTCGTTGCCCTCGTCGTCGGCGGAGTTGGGAGAAGAAGAAGAAGAGCTTTTCTTGTCGCTGCTCCTAGGAGCAAACACTGGGGACACCGTCGGCCCTTCCAAGCCTCGAAGGCCGTCGCACGCCAGGATCCTGTCCGCCACGGCCCTGCTGCTGGCGCCTCGCATGTTGGCCACCACGGAATAATAGCCGTCGGCCTTCAAATGGGCCTCCAGGCGCTCGATCAGCTCGTGCACGATATCGAGGAGCGCTCCCCCGTCCCTCAAAAGGGCCTTTTTGTTGGCGACCAGCACGCCCTGCGACTTCAGGACTTTGCCCCCTTCGATCTCCTTGAGGTTGTTCTCCCGCAGGGTGACTCCGGTCGAAACCAGGTCCAGGATGATGTCGGCGCAGCCCATCAGAGGTGCGGCTTCCAATGCGCCGTCGGCGCCCAGCAGAGCGACTTTGCTCGTGAAACCTTTCGCTTCGAAAAAGGCCTTGGCGACGTTCTGGTAGCCCGTCACGACCCGCAGGGGCGTCTCCGGGGTCCAGTCGGGCATCGAGAGCAGCTGGTCCAGGGTGTTGACGTCGGTGAACTTCCCTCCGGTGGGGACACCGAGTCCGAGGTGGCAGCCACCGAAGCCCAGCGCGTCGTGGAGGATAACCAAGTCTTCGTGGATCATGCTTTCTTCGTCTCCGTTTCCTGCTGTTTTTCCTCCTCCGTCTCCGTCTCCTCCAACCAACGCCGCCCCCGAGATCTCGGCGAACATGTCGTAGCCCACAATACCTAAATCCACGTCGCCGTAGCTGAGCTTGCGCACGACATCGGACGCGCGCTGGAACCAGACCTCGACCCCGGGCAGCTGCGGGATCGAGGCGACGTACTGCCGCGGGTTGGGCTTGTAGACAGACAGCTGGCACTCTCGCAGCAGCTGCAAGGTGTCTTCGGCCATGCGCCCCTTGGAGGGGATGGCGAGGCGCGGGGAGGAGTCCTGGGGGCGTCGGGCGGAGGAAGGGGCTGGGGAAGGAAGAGGAAGAGGAAGGGAGAAGAGGGAGAATTTGGGTTTTTCGTCGGCCGTGAGTGCTCCGCTCTCTTCTTCGCCTTCATCTTCATCTCTCTTCGACTACCTCCTTCTGCAGATCAAAAAACAGATCAAGAAAACAAAAAAAAGGAGAGCAACCGTACCTCCACCCGACGCGTCGTTGTTGTTGAGCCCGCGGGGCGCGGGCAGCCTCTGGCGGTGCAAGTTGAGACTGAGGTTGAGCGAAGAAGAGGATGACGAAGAGGAGCGAGTCGACGCCGCTCCGATCATCGTCGTCGTCGTGCTCGCCGTCCTCCTCCTGCTCGCCTGCGACTCCTGCTTGCTGCTAGCAGCAGAGGACAGGCCCAAGGCCACCACGGAGCGGCAGGCGCAAGCCACAGGCACCTGCCTGGAGGCCGAGCGGGGCGCCGCGGAGGGAGCGAAAGAAGCGCCGGCGGCGGCCGTGATTGAACGCTGCATCGTTTGCTTGTTTTGGTTGTTGGTTGTTTTTCCCTGCTTTCTCTCCTGTTAGCTGCGACTGATTCTTCTTGTTTGTCTTCCTAGGCCGCAAGGAGACCGTGCTCTCGGGCAAGGAGATTGGAAGAAAGAAGGAGCGCGAGTGTAAGGAAGCAGAAGGAAGAGCGAAGAGAAAGAGAGAGAGAAAGAGAGAACCTTTGTTCGAGAGAGAGTGAAGAGCGCTGCCGCTAGCCGACGACGTTTTTTTTCTTCGAAATCACTTTTCAAAACGGAGAAAAAAAAGGAAAGAAACTTCAACGGAAAAAAAAGAAATCATGGCCCAGCAGCTCCTGCGCTCGGCAGGCCGGCGGCAGCGCTCTCTCGAGAGCCTGCTCGCCCAGGCTATGCGAGCGGCGGCGGGCAGCGAGCCGGTGGCGTCGCTGAGCTTCAGCCGCAGCTGCTCCATCGCATCGACGTCGTTGCCGGCGTCGTCGTCGATTGCCTCTTCTTCTTGTTCTTCCTTCAATCCCCGCCGCGCCTTCACTTCTTCCTCTCGTCCTTGTGCGGCTGCAGCAGCAGCAGCGGGAACGAGCGGATCGGGGAGCGGCGACGGCAAGGATGATAAAGGTAGGAGAGAAAGGGGCAGAGAACGAAGGAAAGAGGCTTTGATTGATCTCATTTGGGCCGCCGCCGCCGCCCCTCGCGAGCGCCCTCTTTCCAACCTTCTCTCCTTCCTCACCTCACTCACCCGCCGCGCTCTCTCTTGCTTCTTCCACCTCGATCCAAAAAATTAAAACACAAAAAACACCACAGCAGCAGCAGAAGCACCGTCTGCGGCTTCCACCCCCGGAACCACGGAGTGGAGGTCGTGGATCGAGAGCCGGCTCTCGGAGCTCGACGGCGGCGACGACGAAGAGGAGGAAAAGAAGAAGAAGAAGGACGCCGCCGCTGCTGCTGCTGAAGCCGCAGCGAACGAAGCGGCTTCGGTAACATCGACTGAAGCAACGGAAGCAGCAGCAGCAGCACGAGGCGGAGAAGAAGGAGAAGCAGCAGCAGCAGCAACGACAACACCAACACCAACATCAGCACCAACTCCTCCTCCTCCTCCTCCGCCCCGCCGAAAGCTCCCCCCGCCGCGCCTCGCGGTAGTCGAGCCGCACGCCGCGGACCTCCCTTCGCCGTTCACGGGCTACGCTGAGCTCGGCGAGCCCCTTTCCGGCGGCGGAGGCAGGCGAGAGGCAGCAGCACCAGGAGCAGCAGCAGGAGCAGCAGCAGCTCTTCCATCTCGATCTTCCCCTTCTTCCTCTCCCTCTTCTTTTGCACCGGGGAGGCTGCACCCGACTCGCATCTTCTACCCGGGCCAGACCTACGAGCCGAACGAGCTCGCCGTCCCGGTCTCGACCTCCTCTTCTTCTTCCGGAGGCGGCGCAGGCGGAGGAGGAGGCGCCTCGATGCCCTTCCCGCCTCATTTCGCGCAACGGAGGGCCCCCTTACCCCCCAAGAGCGTCCTCTTCATCAGCAACGCCTCCGAAAAGAGACCCAGGACCATGGTCGACTTCAGGGACGCCAAAATCTTGCAGGGCTTGCTGTCCGAGACTGGCAAGCTCCCGCCACGGAGGAGGACCCGCCTGTCGCAGAAGCACCACCGGCATCTGATGCGGCAGGTGAAGCTGGCGAGGCAGATGGCTCTTTTGCATCCGTTGAACAACAGGAGCAGGGTGGATGGGGGCTTTTTTGGTGATGCTGATGGCGGTGTTGGAGAGGGAGGAAGGAGGGATGAGGCCGCGAGTGAGCGGGCGTAGAGGCAGAGAGAGAGAGAGAATGATTTTTTCATTTTCATAACTTGTAGTTTTTTTCTTCCAGCTTTCAGCGTTCCTTTTTACAAGAACTCGTTTCACTTTTTCTTCTCCACCACAAAGGTCGCGACGCTAAGGGCCGGGAGCGAGTAGGTCAAGAGGACCTGTTTGTTTTGTCCATCATCTCCGTCTCCTCCGATCTCAAAAGTTTCGACCTCTTCGGCGTCGCGCGTTGCGTCGGTGAGAAAGACCGAGACTTTCGCCGCTGCTATCTTCTTCCCTCTCGACGACCCGCCTTCTTTCAGGAACGGGCCCAGGTCGAAAGCGACCCTGCGCGAGCCGTCGAGAGCGGGAGAGAAGTATTCAGTAGCAGAAGAAGAATCCGCTGCTGCTCCCTTCTTGCTCTTCCTGTTCTTCCTGTTCGAAGAAGAACTCGAAGAATTGATAGCGACGCACACGGCCCTCGACCCGTCTCTCGAAAACGCGACGACGGCATCGTTGGCCCTCGCCCAGGGCACGGCGCCGATCCTGAACCCGCTCCGGATGTGCTTGGAGAACTGCTTGAGCCCGTAAAACTGCTTGGAGATCACCAGTTCGCCGGCCTGGAGCGCGTCCTTTGGGTTGACGGCCGGGTGGAGCCCCCGGTCCTTGAGCTTGGAGGTGACGTCGGGAGGGATCAGAGGAGAAGAGGTTTTTCTCCTTACGGTGTTTCCGTCGTCATCGACCTTTTCCTTTCCTCCTTCCTCGTAGCGTCGCGGCGCCCCGAAAGAGACCAGCAGCAGGCCCCACCACGGCCTCCTGAACTCCGACGCCACCTTTTCCGCTTCCTCCAGGGCGGCTTTCTTCGTCATCCCTTCCTTCTTCCTCTTCTCCTTCAAAATCTTCCTCCTGACCGAAGCGGCGGCGATCTTTTGCTTTGTGGAATAGTACTTTTGCTGCAGCGCAAACAAGGTCCGAAACCCCAGCGACGACACCGGCCTGAGCTTCATCAACCCACGCCAGCTCCCGCCGTCCGAGTCCTCGACGCCCTGCCAGTAGACCCACGCGCTGCTCCGCATCCGGTTAACGTCCGCGGCGATGTTCTCCGCGATGTGCGTCGCGGACTGCGGAGCAGAGGGCGGCGCGTTGCCATACCCGACCTCGCTCATCCACAGGTCGACGCCGGCGGCCTCGACGACTACGCGCAGCGGCAGGCGCGCCTCGAGCCCTGCGTAAGCATGCGTCGAAACATGCCCTACAAGGGCGAGCTCCTCGGCAGTGAGCCCTTTCAGTTTCGCATAAGGTTGGCCGTCTTCTTTACGGTATCGGACGACGAGCCTGCGGCCGAGCGTCGCCTCGAGAGAGCTGAGGGCTCGGTCGATCCTGTTCTCGTCCGAGACCGCGATGCGGACGAACTTTTTCTTTCTGCTGTCGTCGTCGTTGTCGCCGTTAGAAGAAAAAGAGCTAGTTGCTGCTGTTGCCGCCAGTCCCGCCTGCTTCAGCCTCGCTGCCAGGCACCTCACGACCCTCCTCTGGTCCGGCAACTGGAAACGGCACCCTTCCTGGTTGGTCCCGGCCCACCACGCGATCTCCCTGGGCTCGTTGAAGGGGGCGATCGAAGTGAAAAGGAGATCGTAGGCCCTCTTGTAGTGCGCCACGACGTCGACCAGGTACCTGGCAAAGTCGTCGATGCGGTTTCGGGGAAGATTGGCCGCGCAGCCCCAGCCTGCTCCCGAGGCTCGACCGGACTTTGTCATGAAGAAAGGTGGAGAGTTGGCAAAGGCCTCGAAGGTGTTTGCCCCTCGCTGCCTCGCCCCTAGAAGGCAGCGCCTTTGGGGCTCGTCGCGGGTCCAATCGTAGACCCAGTCGGTGGAATCGGTGACGTTGTTGGAGTTGGGATCGGGGGGAGGAGAAGTCGAAGGAGAAGACTTCGAATCAGAAACAGAGCGGCGATAGGACTCGGGCACGAGCAGCGCCTCGACGTTGGCCCCGGCCCTGAGGTTCCCCTCGTCGCGCGTGCCCCACCCGGAACCCCCGACGTTGTACCTCACGATCTCCATCCCCAGGCCCGTCTCAGGGTCGAAGAGCAGGTCGAGGATGCGGTCCCGCTCCTGTTCGGGGAAGGCACCTGAATGAAAAGTGGGGGGGAAAAGGGGTGAAGAAGAAGAAGAAGAAAGAGGTTGAGGAGGTTGAGAGCGAAAAACGAAAACGGAAAACCGATAGAAAAAAAAACTTCTCACCGACGACGTTGGCCCACCAGCACAGGCTCGTGCCCCACCCCTGCCAGACCTGCTGCGTGGTCTGCGGGTCGACGCGGATGGGAAGGTGGCCCGGAGCGTTGTGCGCGGCAGAGACGGCAGGGGAAGCTGTCGATGGCGAGAAAGGCGATGGTGGGATCATTGTCATTGTCGTCGTTGTTGTCGCTTCTTTTGCTCGCCCGCCGAGCGGCCAGGGGAGGCCCACCATTGGAAAGCGAGGGCCGATTGCGATGCGAGATGCCGTGAGAGAGCGGAAGGGCAGTGTCGATGGAAGAGCAGAGGAGGAGAGAGGGGAGCAATGCGCGGAAACGAAAAACAAAAAAAAGAAAAGATGGAAAAGTAAAGAGCGACCTCGACCTCGTCGACCTCTTTCCTTCCACCTCCACCACCTCCACCTCCCCGCCTTCCCCCTCCCTCCCCCGCTGCCTTGGCAAAAAGAAATCGCACACCTTGTGGGGTTCGAACCCACGACCTCTTGGTTGCAACCGCGTAAGGAATCATCCTCGACGAAGAGAAGAATCCTAGGGGCTCGAAGCCAAGCGCGCTAATCCACTGCGCCAAAGATGCTTCTGATGATGATTTTTGCCAGTCGGAGAGACCGGCAAAAACAGGGGTGACATTTTCGAATTTCCGGGCCTTTATGAGAGACCGTTCGGGGCAGGGGAAAGGGTAGGGTTGGAGGAGAAAAGGTGAGAGCTGAAAATTTGCGATATTTATTTTTTCGCTCGTCGAAGAAGATCAGCTTTAGATTTCAATCTTTCCAAAGCTCTCTCTCTCCTATCTTCGACGAAGCGGCCAGCGCTCGTCGGTCACCGATGCGCGCCGCCGTACCTCGCGCGGCGTGCCCGGCGCGATGGCGGTCTGCTGGGAGCTGTCGCGCACGCGCGGCGACGGCAGCGGCGACGGGAGCGGGAGCGAGGCCGGCGGCGTCATTGACGGCTTCGGCTTCGACCACGACGCCGGCGACGCCGACGCCGACGACGACGGAAACGCCTGCTCCTCTTCTTCCTCTTGTTGCTCCCGTTGAGGAGGAGAAGAAGAAGAACAACAATAACAGCAAGAAGAAGCGCGAGGACAAGCGCGCCCGTCTCGCGAGGAAGGCCAAGGCGGATTCTTCTTCCTCCTCTGTCTCTCCAGAGGAGGCAGCTGCAGCGGCAGTGGCAGCGGCAAAGGCAGCTCTCCCACCGGCCGCGCGCTCGCTCGTCGAGGCTCTTTCTTCTTCGTCGTCTTTTTCGCGGTCTTCTCCTCCTTTAGACTCCGAAACCGCAGCCTTGGCTTGCGCCCAGGCCTCGCTCCGGGCGTCCTCGTCGTCCCCTCGGGACCTCGGCGCAGCTCTCAGGTCGCTCAAGGCGATCCCTGCTTCTCCCTCGGCCTTGGCCCTGGCTTCGGCGCTCGAAGTTGTTAGGGGCAGCGTCGGCGCCGGCGTCGGCGTCGGCGGCGCGAAGAAGAAAGACAAAAAGAAAAAGAGCAAAACAACGACGACGACGACGACGACAACGACAATAACGCTCAATGCCGTCGCTTCCGCCGCCGCTCGCCGCCTCGCCGAGGCAGCAGCACGCGCGGAGGAAGAGATTCTCGTGAAAGAGCAGAAAGAAGCGGCAGCGGCGGCTGCAACATCGCTTCTGCGGCGGGGGCGGAGAGGTGTCGTTCGAGGCAAAGAAGCGGTGGCGGCGGCGGCGACCGCTGACAAAAAGCAGAAAACCAAACAGAGGAAGCGACGGAGGAGGCAGCTCGCGGCTCTCGACGTCCTGCTCTTCGGGGACCAGGATCTGCTCTTCTCCGGGAACAGGATCAGGGGCAGGGCCCGGCGGGACGCGCTCGGAGGCGGCGGAGGCAGTTACAGCAGTGGGAGCAGCGACGAAGACGAGAGCGACGACGACGGCGACGACGGAGAGAGCAACAACGCCGCTTCTGGAGCTTCTCCTTCTTCTCCTTCTGCTTCTTCCACCCCCACCTCTCCGACCCCTTTCGCGTTCGACCTCCCCTGGCCCAGGCTCTCCTCCCCCGAGGCCGCCCTCGAGAGGCTCTCGAAGCACCTCTCGGAAGACCGGGAGGACCCGCTGGCCTGGCAGGCGTGGGCGAATTGCTTGCTCGCGGTCTCTGCCGAGGAGAGGGCAAAGAAGGCAAAGGCGAAAAAGGCGAAGAAGACGACGACGACGACGACGACGACGACGAAGAATAACACTTCTTCTCTTTCTTCTTCTTCTTCTTCTCCTCCTCGACCCCTCCACTCCTCCTATCCCCCTTCGGTCCACGCACCCTTGCTGACGGCCTGGGCGGCGCTCGCCGCCAGGAAGGGCAAAGTCAACAGGGCCAGGACGCTTTACACGCTTTCTCTGAGGGCGTGTTTGAGTCGTTGCGACGACGGCGAAGGAGGAGAAGAAAGAGTCACAGTCGAAGGAGAGGAGGGGGAAGCAAAAGGCAACTCTTCTCCTGCTCCCGCCTCCGCCAAGCTCTGGTGGACCGTGCTCCGAGGTTCCGCGGCCGCTCGCAGGGCCCTCCGAGGGCTCGCCTCGCTCGAGGCCCGCGCGGCGAGGGGAGGCAAAGGAGGTACAAGTGGAAGCGGAGGAAGCGGAGGGAGCGGAAGCGACGGCGGGAGATTCGGCGGCGGAGGGAGCCAGGAGTCGGAGAGGGCCGCCGCGGCGCTCTACGCCCGCGGCCTCGCGGCGTGCCCCAACGACGTCAGGATGCTGCACGCCGCCGCGGCGTTCAGGGCGTCTCGCGCGTCCGCCTCTTCGTTCTGGCCCTCGTCCTTCTCGTTCGCTTCCTCAGCCAGCGGCGACAACGGCAACGGCAACGACGACGGCAAAAACTCTTCCTCCTCGGCTTCGCTGCTGCTCCGGAGGGCAGCCAGGGTCTCCCCGCGCAATGCCCACGTCAGGCACGCGCTGGGCGAGCTGTCGGAGTCCCGCGGGGAGTTTGCAGAGGCCAGGGCGCAGTACGAGCAGGGGCTGCTGGCGCTGCTGGCTCTTTCCTCGGCGGGTTCGACGAAGGAAGGTGAAGAAGGAGAAGAAAGAGAAGAAGGAGAAGAAAGAGGAGAGAGCGACGTTGAAGTCGAAACCTCCGCGACGAAGCCCCGCCCTTCTCCTTCGCCGCTGCTCCCCACGGAAGCAGCGAGTTCTTCTTCTAATTCTTCCCCTTCTTCTTCCTCGTCTTCCTCGATCGACGATGACATCGCCGGAGCTGCCAGGTGCGCCGAGGCCCTCTCCCGCCTCTGCGAGACCGCGGGGGACTCTGCCGGCGCGAGGGAGGTCTTCCGCACGACGGCGGCGGCGCTCGAAGGAAGAGAGAAGGAGAGAGAGAAAAGCTCTTCTTCGTCTTCCTCTTCTTCTTCTTCCTCTTCGTCTTCTTCTTCTCTCCCCCGCCTCCTCAGGGAGTGGGCCGCGTTCGAGAAGCGCGCTGGGGACCTGGAGAGAGCCGCGGAGCTCTACTCGCAGTCCCTCCGGGCAGGGATGAAGAAGAAGAAGAAACCGAGTTCGAGTTCAAGCTCTTCAAGTTCTTCGACTTCTTCAAATTCTTCTTCTTCAACCTCTTCTTCCTCCTTCTCCTCCGACCACCGCACGCTGCTCCAGTTCGCGCAGCTCCAGGCCCGCAGGGGGGACATGTCCTCGGCTCGCTCCCTGTTTAAGGCCGCGACGGCAGCGGCGCCCTTCAACCCGTTCATCTGCGTGGCGTGGGCCAGAGCCGAGGCGAGGAGCAGCAGCAGTAGTGGAGGAAGTGGAGGAGGAGACGCTTCTTCTCCTTCCTCCTTGTCTCCTTCGTCCTTCGACGCTGCGGTCGCGATCCTGGAAGCCGGCGCCCGACGCTGCGGCGGGGAGGCCGCCACCTTCGCGAAAGGAGGCGCGCTGCTGCGGGAGTGGGCGGCGCTCGAGGCGAGGAGGGGCAACGTGCCGAGGGCGAGGGAGCTCTTCCGCAAAGGGAGCTCTTCGGGCGACGCGCTGCTGCTGCTGGCCTGGGCCGAGTTCGAGAGAGAATTATTGAATGAGAAAGGGGGGAAGAAGCAGGGCGACCCCGCTGCTGCTCGCGAAGCCGCGAGGCTGGCCGAGGAGGCCGCGTGGAAGGAGGACGAGGCGCGGAGGAGAGGGTGAGTTTTTTTTCTTCTTTTGTAAAAAAAAATCCAAGGGGGAAGAAGGAAAGAAAATCATTTCGAGCGCTCAACCAATTTTCTCTCACTTTTTTCTCGCCTCCCTCCCCCATCAATCAAAAGCCTTTCTCCGTCTTTCTCCTTTGTCTTTTCCAAAGCTTTCCACCACTTTTCCTTCTCCACTCTTTCGACACTAGGTGAGAACTGATACAAGCAAGCGATAGACTGTAGTTTCGAAGCCTATAGCTGCGTGCGAGAGCGAGGAAATCGGAGGCTAGAGTAAAGAATTGAAAAAGGGGAGGCGTTGTTGCTTCGATTGCATTTGCTTTGAAACCGAAAAAACATGTTTTCCATCGCTGTCGCGGGGAGCCTTCCGCGCACTCAACGTCCTTTATTCCTCAACCGATGCGTTTGTGACACTGATTCAGAAGCCCCCTTTGCAGAATCGAGTCGAAAGAAGCCTCGCAATCTATCGGACCAAGCGCAATCGTTACAACCAATTGAGTTTTCGACGAGCGAGGGGCAAGGGAGGCGCGCTCGAAGAAGAGAAAAAAAAACTCGACGCTCAAAAACCCCTTCAAAACTCTCTCTCTCTTCTTCCTTCTTTCCACAGCCTCCAACCAACAACAATGGCCTCTTCCCGCTTCTTCCTCTCCGCGATCGCGATCGCCCTGATGGTCGCCGGCGCCGCTGCGCAGGGTAAGTGATTTTTCTTGTGAGAGAGGAGGAGAAGAGGAAGAACAAGGAAAGAGAAGAGAAGAGAAAACAAAAAGGGGAAGAAGCGTTTTTTTTTCGACGCGGCAAAACTCTCTTTCTTGTTCCCCCTCGTTCTCGGCCCGACTCACTTTTTCAACTTTTTTCTTCTTTTTGTTTAACGAAAACTCCTCTCCCCTCTCCAGGCATGCAAGCCGCCGACGCCAGGTCCGAGTGCACGTTCATCGCCGCGAGGATGCAGACTGGCCCCTGCGCCAAGCTCCAGGACGCGACGATGGTGAGAGTTGGTGGAGACAGAGCAGGTTGAGAGAGGTTTTTTTCTCTCGTTTCGTCTTCGTTTTCGTTTCCCCGTTATCTTCTTCTCCTCTCTCCCCCCGTCCCCCCGAAACAAACAAAATAATGCGTGCTCTGCCTTTTCCCTCTAGTCCCATCGCCTCAAACAAAAAGACAAAAACCGTCCCCCTTGGGTCACACACCCTTTCCTCTTCCTCCTCTCTCTCTTTTGCCCACCTCCTCCCGCCTTTTTAACCCCTGCCCAAAATCAAAAAAACCCAAACCCCAACAAAACTCCAACCTCCCCTCGCAGAAACACACCGCCGAGATCGAGGCCATGGATTGCCCCGAGCTCAACATCTTCAAGGAGACCATGCCCACCGCCGACGACAGCTGCTGCGACGACCTCCGCGCGTTCATCACCGTCGGCTGCTCGTGCGACCCGGACGTGCTCGATTTGATTTCGCTGTCCGGCGCCACCAAGGCCAACTTGGCAGCCGCGCTCAAGATGGCGCAGAGCGGGCAGTGCGCCGACGCGGCGCACGGGGGGCCGATGGTTAACCCGTGCGACGGGACCGTGGGGTGCCCTCCGGCGCTTTGAAAGCTCTTCAGCAAAAAAGCATTCTTCTTTTCTGTCTTTTTGATTTTGCCGTCGTTTTTTCTTTTCCACTTTCGAAGTCCTTTTTCTTGTTTTTCTTCTTCCTTTTCTCGTTATGCCACACTCTGTGTATCTATTCATACCACTCTCGATGATCAATCTCGATGATCGCACAACAATAAGAAAGAAAAAAAAGAGAGACAAGGAAGAGGAAGAAGCAAGACTGGACTAAGGTTTTTACAAAAAAGAAGAAAGAATGAATGAGAAAAAAATGCAAACTCTCTACAGCGGTCCCGCCGCCGCGGCCGAGGCTGAGGCAACAGGGACCGAGGCAGGGGCAGGGAGAGCCAGACTCGAAGCCTTGCAGGCCACGGCCCCGACGCACTTGTTCTCCAGGGGCCCGCCAAAGGCCTCGCTGGCGCAGGCGGAAGCCTAAAAGAGAGAGAGGGAGAGAGGGAGGGAAGTTGGGGGGGGGGGGGGGGGGGGGAGGGGGGCCTTTTTTTT
>Ga0114918_10000231_pt1 | contig 45988 bp, 62 predicted proteins | sample LantaG_FD_87015 | JGI IMG/M metagenome (GOLD analysis project Ga0114918, IMG submission 87015) | Deep subsurface microbial communities from Baltic Sea to uncover new lineages of life (NeLLi) - Landsort_02402 metaG | ecosystem: Environmental > Aquatic > Marine > Oceanic > Sediment | place... | reverse complement strand
CCAAGTGCCTTGTAATGTTCGAGCAATCCAATTCCATTCACTTGCTCCTGTCTGCACTGCTATAACTGAAATTGCATCACCGACTGCGGGGGTAGTGTTAGAGATTTTATCACCGTCATCTAAGGCAACTCCGTCAAGATAAAACTTGTCTGTGCCTTGACAGTCTAAATGAAAAGCAAATCCAACCGTTATCGTTACGACTTGACAGTTAAGCCCTTCCGTTGCAGTAGGAAGCGTTTGTGTATTTGCCGCACCCTGTCCATAATTATTTATAAGAGTGCTTTGACACTCTGCTGCTGTAATATTACCTGTGCTTGCTTTTATTACCTCCTCTATACAACTTGTTAACTGTCCAGTCACTGCTCCGTTACCACTTATTTCTAATGTTGCAAAATTAGCAGTATTACCACTTGCTATATTGATTCCCGTGATGTCATTGTTAGCCATAGCAACATCACTATTGAATCTATGAACGCCATATTTTTCGGTTGTGTCCGTTGGGGCTACATAAACGGTACTCATCGGTTTGTTAAAACTATTTCCATTTCCAGGAAATATCTTAAACTTGGTATCTCCTACAGATGAATAAACACTGTAGGTTGATTCGGCCGTCTCAAACGTTGAATTACTTACCCAAAGTGAACACGGCGTATCGGTTGTTTCGCGCCATATAATGGGGCCTATGCTTGATAAGAAACAATTATCAAGGTCAATATTTATTGTTGTCGTATCAACTCGACCTCTAACAAGAATATTAGATGGTTCACTACCTCCAGTATTCCCCATCGTTTGCGCGCGCATTTGACAATCTTTAGCGATAAAATCAATTCTATTATGATCGGGGGCCTCCCAATTTTCTAGCCACGCAATCCTATTACTGTCTGAAATCATCTCGCAATTTTCAAAGTTTATATATTGGTCGCCAGTTGTTGGGCGTGATAAGACAGCAATAGCCCCACGGTAATTTCTGATATAACAATTTATATATTCTTGGTGGCCAATAAAATCTATTCGTAACATATCATTATTGTTATCAGCCTGTGAATTTTGAATTAAGGTAGAATTATAAAATGACGATACAAATCTACCGTCAATCATACCATTTCTGGTTCCAAAATCATACAAATGACAACCATTGGCAATTACAGTATCATTTATGGTACCTTGAATGAGCACCCCTCCCTCTCCCCTATTTGTTAAATCACACTCATTCAAAAATAAATGAGTACCATCTCCATGTAGAACATTAATAGCCGCCGACGACCCAGTTACAGTTAATTTCCCATCCATTTGACAATTATTCAAATATAAAGTACCAACTTCACTCCCGTCAATAGCTTTGCCTCCAACGAAATTACAATTATTCAAAGTACCACCTGCACCCGAAAGGAAAAGATTCGTACTTGTATTTTTAGAATAAACATTATTTAGGTAAACATTTCCCATTAAAAATATTCGATTGTTATATGTTGAATCTGTTGGATCTGTGCCATAAATCCAAGCATTGTTTATATATGTATATCCATTATTATCATTATTATAAATAACATCCGCAGATATTTTATCCCCACCAAACCAATGGAAATTGTCTATTATAAAATAATCTACTTGGGACGCTGGCACATTGTAGCTCATGAAACCACTACCAAAAATATTAACATCTTTACATTCCATTGTATCACAATGATATATAGCCAACCAGTTCGTAACTGAGTCTATGTAAATATCAACATTTTCCATCGTGAATTTTTTATGCCAGAATTGATTCCCTACGATAATTCCCAATGTTGGAAATTTTGAAGATACATGAATACTTAAATTTTTAATTCCATTATAATCAACAGTTCCTACTCCACCACCAAACATAAGAAAACCAGGACTACCACCCAACAAAGAATCTACTATTATTTGAGGTTTACCTATCCCTTCTATGAACACATAGCTAGAACAGTGTACCATTGTATCACAATGATATATCCCTGGATATATTTTAACCAAGCATTGGGTGGAATCAGTTGCGTAAATATTTGCCGAATCCACCGCCTCTTTTATCGTTGTAAAATCATTTTTAAATCTTGGTGTCGGTGTTACTGTAAATACATAGTCATAACTTACGTTTACAAAATTAGTATAGGTTGTGTCCCAAGCAGAATCGACGCGTCCTAAATCCCAACTACCTCCGTAGGGGACGGCGTTTCCTTCTATCCAATAATTCTTTCCAAACAAAACTATCGGCAACAACATAAAAATTAAAAATAAATATTTTTTCATATCTCTCTCCTTATTCTTCTGACGTTATTCTAAACTCAACTATGTAAGGTCCCAAATCGCCGGCAATTCCTATTTCATAATTAAAAGAAGTATCTGTTACATCGGTAACTTTTATAGTTCTTGTTGTTTCTTTTCTATTAACTCCAACGCTTGCATTTGGTATAGTTGTCGGCAAAGAACCACTGTTTTGATCTATCATCGACACATAGGTTAGGCTTCCACTTGGGTAAGTCAAGTTAGACCCGGACGTATACCATTCCCATGGCCCCAAGTAAACGTATTGAGCGTAAACTTTCCCGGCAATTTCTATCCAATAAAACTTTGAAATATTTGCGCCAGACCCACTTACTGCAATAGTATATTTCCCAGGCGTACCACTTTCTTCAAGCGCTTGCATTTTCGGGACACTTTTGTCTTGCGGGACATAAAAGATGTCGTTTCTATTTGTCACGGCGCTTCCACTGTAGTCTCTTAAAATTCTTGACTCACTTCTAATTAACAAAGCAATCCCCCTTATTCAATTACGGGCTCCACTGGACCTATTACGTCTACTAACTTAATCCACGGTTCTAACATATCAAATTTATCGAAAGTCAAAGTTTTTATATCAACAAACGATAAAATTAAATCACCCGGCAAAGTCTCGGCATCAACATAATACGAATATGAATTACTTTCAAAATCATTTTTCGTAGTCCAAGTAAACCTTTTATTTGAAGATGTGTTAGCAATTTCTATAACGTGATTACAAGATCGCTTTAATTTTGCATCTAAACTCAAGACGTCACCTTTCCTATTGTATCTTTAATCGTAATTCCTCTTCCACTTCTCGTAACCAAACTTATTCTAAATTCGTAATACCTTGGCTCTATTTGAGAAACTTCAATTCTTTCAACCCTATCAATCAATTCAGTATCCGGATAGTCCCCTCCCAAGAGAAAAGATTCTTTTTGGGAGCTTGCCGTATCGTTTACAACTCCGGTTAGGGCGGCTTTAAATCTTGCGAGAAATTCAGCTTCGGTAACTCGCCCTATGATATTTTGAATTTCTTTTAACTCTAACGTTCTTTTAACTAGTTCTTGCCCTAATTTTGTAGCGCCGGTCACTGTTTCAACATCGTTCAAAGTCGGCGTAACTTTAAGGTCATAGTAATAACCTGTTCCTAAACATCTGGGGCACTCGTGACTTTTGTATTTTACATCTTGGCTATGAACATACCAATCCGCTCCGTGTATTATACCATCATTGGAACTTACACTGTCCGCTGCAATATTTCCAGTTTGTTCGTTCATCAACCATTCAGCAGTAATATCTGTACGGGACGCTATACCTGTACTCAATTCTTGTGGCGTCCATTTTCGATTGTAGTACCTTGTACTATCGATAAGACCGTTGTAGAAAAAAGCACCATACTTACCAAAATTTACTCCCACGTTACAAGTAAGAGCTGCAGTCATCCCTAAAGAGTTATCCAAAACTCTATCAACGTATAGCCCCGCAAACGGTGTACTAGGGGAAGATACTACAACTATTTGGTGCCACTTTCCGTCATCTATCCCAATATCACCAACCAATAATATCGGCCCTCCTCCTACTGAAACAGAAACCTTTATACATGAATTACTCACACCAACTACCAGATAGTGGACTGCTCCGTATGCATAGAAAATAGTTCCAGTATCCGCCGAGGTATTAATCAAAAATTCAAGAGTAGTTTCATTAAATATATACCCGCTGGGGCATTCCACGTAACTATCCGCGTTACCATTAAATTTCAAACAATTTCTAGTTTTTGACATTACAATGTGATTACATTCGTGTCTGAATCTAGCGTCTTCCATTATAGCCCCCCACAAATAGCATCTAATAAATCAATGTAAGTCGAAAGTTTATCAATAAAATCTTCCACTGATCTTTCGGCCATTTTTGCTTTAGTTTGAAGACTCAACGCTAAATGGGTCAAATGCTCTGCTCTATCTATTTTGTCACGTATCGACTGAATAGAATTTGTATCAAGAGCAGAAGCGCCGCTCTTGATAGAATTAAAAAAATCATTCAATGGTGGGCACCCTTCGATCATTCCTTTTATTGGGAGCTTATTCCAGTCTTGGTCAAAATCCTTTAATCTTTGACTAAGAGCATCCAACTTGTACTTATTTTTCATAAAATCTCCCATAGCGCCCAACCGGTCGTTCTTCATTGCCCAATCATCTAATTTATGATATTGTTGCAACCGCCAAATCCGAAAAGTATTTTTTAAAGTGGCACATCCTTGGACACCCAAAACTAAAAAGGCTTCAATGATGCATCTAGAAACTGTTGGAAATTTTTTAACTAACGTATCGAGAATATTCATCTTTAAATTGTTGGGTATGCCTCAGCTAAACATTTACCAAAGGCTTGCGCGAATTTTTCTTTATCTTCCCCGTCCCAAGCACCAACTACTCCTAAGAAGGTTGCCTGATTCTGTTGGGCTGTTGGGTAAGTTACGTGGTACCCGGCTTGCCCGGGACCACCGTCAAACCAAATTACTTGAGATATATCTAATGTTGTACCAAAACCCTGTAAGAGTAGGGCTGCCCGGTCAAGATCGAACCCTTCCAGTAACCACTTTTCTTGAAAGAAAATTAAAGTGTCGACTATAACATCTTCACTAATTACTTGGTCTATCACTTGATCTACAACGTTCGCTATTTTGTTCAAGTCTCGCGCGCCATCAACTTTGTCTCCAAAAATAGATCTCATAGCACCTTTAAAATCAGCATTCATTTAATCTGATACCTTTACATTTTCTGAACAATTTTTACCAGTATAGTCAGTTAAAAAACTACTACCTATACATCCCGGGACTGTAGTGCCGGTTATAGCGCACGTATGGCTAGTCATATCGCCTTTTCTTGCGCTTGCTCGCATAGTTGCTCCATCTTTCCCTATTTCGATGGTATCCGCTAGGATTTGGACTTTTGAAGTTCTCAAAATCAAATTTCCTTCTTTGTCAACTACAAAAGAAAATCCAATATCACTTTTTGTTCTTATGTCAATACAAACCTCGTTATCATCTTCACTTGTTATTTGATTTCCATCGTCATCTAATTTATTTCCTAATTTTATTGAGACTATTGCGTTTGCGTCTTTGTCTATTCCTGGAGTTGCGTCAGCGCGTTCAAAAACATCTATTTTACATTCGGTTAGGGCTTGCCCGCCAAACCTTAACGGAATATTATTTACAGTTATAACTTTATCATAGGTTCCGGTTTCATCAGTGGCTTCTCTTTTTGCTAACCCCCAAATTAACCTTCCACCCTCATTCTCAACCTCCCAATTCATCGAAGATTGAATAATTAAATTGTCATCCCTATTGATTTGCCAAAATTCTCCAAAAGCGGTTGTTATGCAGACATCGCCGTTTTTGTTCATATAAATTTCAGTACCAGTTGGGATTGGATTATTTTCATCGTAACCACTAAAAGTTTGCCAAAGTTTTTCGCCCTCTTTTAAATTTGGAATTTCAGAACTTTCTTTCTTGCTTGCAAATCCTAAAGGAAGATAACTTAATATTTCGGCGATTGGGCCTGGGCGATACCCAACTAAAACTACGGTTCCCTTCATTGGCATTTCATAAGAACCGATACACGATTGTGGAATACTGACATCCGGATGCGTTCCCGGATAGTCTAGCCACTGAATATCAACTGTACCTTTTTCTTCGTTTACATTCATTACAACACCTACACGAAGATTAGTAAGTTTTTTTTCTAACCCGTCAAATACTCTTTCAGATTCAGTATGTGCTCTTCCTGGGAAAATCAAGTTATTCGACCTCCCTTACATTCTCCGCTGATTATAAGATTGTACCAAGGTAAAACGGTGCTTTGATAATAATCAACACCTTCACCTTTTTTATTCCAACTAAAATTATCTCGATAACCGGCGTTGTATCCGGAGTAAACATGTGCCATTAGTTGCGTTGCTTCTCTGCTCTGAAAGCGGGTCCAAACTTGAACAAGCCAATTTTTCATTGATTCTACACCCTCTAGGATGTTTGCGGCAGTGCTATTGTAAACACTACGATTAACTGTTTCTTCATTATATTTTTTAACAACCGCGAGAGGTTTTTTGACAATCTCACCGTTTTTCTTTTTAAAATCCCAAGTAGTAAATGAGTATCCAAGTCTTGTCCAATACCCTTCGTGCCAATGAGCATCAATCTGCATAAGACCACATGCAGGACTTTCAGAACACGCTTTTTTATCTCCACCACTTTCCCCCAGCATAAAGGCAAGTACCCAATCGTAGGTGATGTATTTACTACCAGGAGTTTTAGCATTAACAGCGGCTTTAATTTGTGCCCCATATAGTTTAACGGTATTGATCAATTGTGTACATTTATCAGTTCCAAATGTGCTTTTGGGAGTATAAATCATAGTCTCTCCCAACTGAACTTTTTTCCGAGAATCGGTAAAAGGAATTAACTCATCCAAAACTTCCCAGGGCTTTCTTCCGTAATTTAATTCTAAAGTAGTTAAAAAACTTCCGCCGGCTTCGTAGGCGTGAGAAACACCAGTAATGTAGTAAACCATATTGTGAAGAGAAAAATAAATAGGATGACCTACTTGTATTTCAGCTCGCGCCGGCATAGTAATGTGAGCTGTATAAATTTCAGCATTGACCCTTTGCAGTATACCATTTGCCGCTCTTGCCAGTTGATCTTGCAAAGAAACACCTTGCAAATCTTGTACACATGTTGTTTCTGCAGACATAAGTCTAAAACCATATTTTTTCATCAGTCGGTTGTCAACGATACGTTTGTAATCTGGTCCCCCTATGCCCGGCATGTTCATGTAATCAAGGTAGTGCCTTGAGGCCGTAATGAAGACAGCCGTCTTTACTTGGTCAGTCTCTGTTAAGTTATAACTTATAATATCTTCTGGATTAATCATATACACCCTAGGATTCAAGGCACTTAAAATCCAACGATTACTAAATCTTGGTGGACAGAACCAGATATCTCCCGTTGCGTCGGCATAGAATTCAAAGTAAAGCTTCTTAGCGACCTCGTAACAAATATCAAGAGGGAATTGAAGTTCAGGAAGAAGATTATTATTCATACTCATGTTAGCCATTTTAAATGGCTGCCAATCTTTAGATTCTGGTGGTATAACTAATCTCAGTTTATTTTGAATAATATCTTCTCGCCTTTCTCCTATCATATTGGTAAGGTACCCTTTCTTTTCTATTGGAGGTCTTGGAACAGAATTATCGTTATCCTTGTCTAAAAAAGTTTCAACTTTCTTAATAAATTGGCCCATTCCCGGAACTAAAACGTCGCCGGTTGTTACTCCCCCACTCTCTTTGTTAACCATACCCCCCACTACTAGTTTAGATATTATATCAGCTGGTCCCATACCTGAAAAGAGATTATCCCAAAGTTTAACACCACTATCCGCAGTTGCCTGCATATTATCACCTACTAAAACGGGGTTGATATTAATTTGGCTTATCTGCAGCCACTTAGTAACGTCTTTACCGGAAATTTGTATCGTATCATAATTTTCAGAATAATTCACAGTAACTTTATCAACAAGACCTGTAAAAATTGGAACCATCACTTCTTCAGACGACCGTTCTTCATTAGTGGGAAATCTTTTTGACGCCCAAATACTTACCCTTTGCATTGGTTTAAAAATACACGTCCCACGTTTCATTCCTTCTTTTCCGCCATAAAATTTTTCAAACGCCGAATTTTTACCATATTCTAAATTGCCTGGGTAAGATTTAGTTTCCGCATCTTTCACGGGTTCAGAAACACTTCCCTCTTCTTTTATAATCTTACCATCTCCGCCTACAAGGTATATTTTTCCATCTTTATCTTTCCAAATTTTTGAACTATATACATGCTTTTCATACTCACTATATGATTTCCACAAACTAGATTCTTCATAATTGGAATCATTGGCAACTAGTAGTTCAATGTCCTCTTGCGGATTATCGGCTATCATATATCTCAAATCTTTATTGTTTATAGTCAAAGAAAACGTTCCTGGGGACTTGCTAAGGCCTATGTTGGTATTAAAAGAAATTATATCGGGTGTTTCAACTTTAATGATATCTTTTGTATTTTCGTCAACTTCAACAGGGGCCGGGCCATTAAATATCCACTTTTTCGAAAGAAAAAATACAGCAACCTGTGGAAGATAATGATCTTGCTTCATTTATTCTATTTCTCCACGCAAAATTTTAGTAAAGTTTGCATCATATATTTTTCTATTGCCCAGTGTTTCTATAGCTGCGGCCAAATCAGTAGCTTCAAACTCTATAGAAAATTTCAAATTATATTCAAAAACCCACGGTTTTTGGGCGTCTTCTTCAAAAGTAAAAGAATCAAAATGGCCGACGTAAACTCTATCTCTATAGGAAAGACCAAGTAAAATTCCGGAATCTATCATGGATTCACTGTCAACTCTGTGATCTTCTTTGTAGAAATCTTCAAGTTCTTTAAACGCTTGGTATGAAATAGAATCATAAACTCCCCAAGAGTCCGAAGACTCCCTTACAGATTTATTAGGTATCATTCCTCTGGTAGATCCTTTAAGAGAAATGGTTCCTATATCCGGTCCCCAAAATTGAAACTCCCATCCTCCATAAGTTCTTATTTTTCTCTTCATCTTTTTTTCGTCAATAGTAATGTGATTTGGGTTAATATAGAAAGTCACAGACGCTGTTGAATAGGCTTCGTAAGTACTTTCTTTAAGAGTACCCCTAATATATAATTTAGAAACTTTTCCACTTGTCTTTTTTACGTATCTGCCATTATTGTCTTCATATACTTTATAAATAACTCTGTCGTAAGGAAGAACTCCTACAAAATCGTCGTCTTTTCCATCGTTATAGTAACATTCTTCATCAGAATGATGGAGCCATTCCCAACCAAGCCATCCCGTCTTGTGACAATCGGTTGGATAAGATTCTCCTTTCTTTAGTATTACAATATCACTCGATCCAGAAGCACCGCCTCTCGCACCAGGCAAAAAAGCTACTTCGTTTTTTGTTTGGGCTTCTCCTCTTAATGTATCAGTTACAGAATCTAATTCTGGTTCTATTTTATAGATTACTATTCTTTCTCGTATATTTGTTGGATTTTTCATTAACTATTCTACCAATTATATTTGTTTAAATTAAACCCCAACTTCTTAATGTCTATGTCATCGTGAAAACTAGAAACCGATTCCAGAGGAGATTGTAATTTATCGGATATCTTTTCAAGGTTTTGATTCTGCTTTTTTTGCTCTGCCAATTGTTCTCTTGCCATCTCATCAGGCACTCGTTTAGCTAAGACATCTCTTTCCTCTTTCGATATTCCATAACTTTTTTTCTCTGGAGTTCCGTATTTCGCAAACTGTTCAGCCATACTCATTTTGTCTTTAAGAGACAAACCCGGAGTTGTCAAAATAGCACCTTCCTGAAGAGCCGTCCTAATCATTCCTACTGGATTTACTGCTCTAATAAGAGTAGTTTTCCAAAAGCTCCCTTCCGCAGCCGTTTCCCCTTTTTCAACTACATGTTTTTCTATAATGTTTCCTATTTTAACTCCCACAACCGCAGCCATTGCCACTCCGAGCGTTGTACTCGCTAGAGAGGAAATACTATTTATTGCCACGGGAACTGTTCCAGCTTTGGCTACCGCGCCGCCTAGACCACCAGTAAGCCTAGTAGCAGGTCCTCTTCCTCCAGCACTTAAAAGTGCCTGAGTTATAATATTATTTATGAGAAATCCCCCCGCTCCAACAGCTACTCCACCACCAATTCTGGGTGTTCCAAATGGGAATGTTGCTACCCTATCAGTAGCGTGTTCCAGCCCTGCCTTAAATCGCCCCATAACAGTAGTAGAATCTTTTAGTACTTGCGTTAGGTCTTCTTGTTTTTTATTTACCTCCTCTTGAACATCTTTTCTTTTCTTATCATCTGTCGTTAACAATTCTTCCGCTGTTACTCTTTTACCCGTTGCCCCACTCAACATATCAAGTTGTCTTGTTAATGCCTCAAACTCCACCATGCTAGTTATTCCTAACATTTGAGCAAATTTTGCACCCGTCATTGTTGGACGAGTTGCTCCTCCAGCAGTTGTATAAGTCATATTTGGAAGAGTTTTAAGAAGCAAAGCGTTAACCATACCCCCCAATTTTGTCCCTGCCATCTCTTGCCCAAACCTATTCATTTGTTCGCCGGTCAGTTGTTTAAATTTTGCTCCTTGAAACATTTGACTAGCCAATGTATCTAAGGCTTTTTGAGCATTTGCCGGCAAATTTCCAAAACTTGATTGAAGAAGAGCCATGGTCTTCATACGACTTTGAACGTCAAGACCACCTAATTTTGCAACACTTTTTGCAATGATATTTGCCACTTCTTCTGTTTTAATTCCCATCTGTTTCATTATATCGGTATATGCATCAAATTGGGTAATAGTTGATTCTGCACCAACCCCCATATCTCTCATCCGCTCTGCAGTTCTCGTTACCGTAGAAAACCATTTGGTAGTAGACACGCCGGCTTCTTCTGCCTGAATAGCTGATTGAACAAAAACTTTAGTTAAGTCTGTTACGTCTTTCCTACCTACATTCAAAGCTCTATAAAGTGTTGTCCATTCTCGTTGAAAGGCTTGTCCTCTCCCTCCCGGGAGAGCCCCCATCGCAACCATCTCTCCACCACCCACTTTTGTTGCAAGATTTTGTCTAGTTTCTTCTGCAAAAGCAGCTGTCATAGCTGTTGCCGCTTGCCTTCCGGCCATTCCATATTCCGCACCCATCTGACCCCTAAATGTTATCTGCTCTCTCAACGTCATATTGTATTGAGAAGTATTTAATCTGAGAGCCGCTAATTCTTTACTAAGAGGAATTACCCTACCGATAGCCATTGTTGCAAAAGCTGATGTAATAGACACAAAAGCGTTTCCCATACTTTTAGTAGAGGCAATCAAAGTGGCTCTACTTTTAGTAAGTTCTTCAGTAGCCTTAGTGGCTTTCTCCTCCGCTTCTTTTTTCTTTTCTAAAAATCCTGCTTCTCTCCTCGCCCAAGGGTCTCTATCTTTTTCAGGTATAGCAGCTGCTTCCTTCATCATTTCGATTGCTTGTACCCTAGTCATTGTTTTTTCTAAGTTGCTCAAATGTTCGTTGTATCTTTTTGTAGCCGCACTTTCACTATTTTTAGCGGTTATTTCACCTTCTATCTCTTTTCTAAGCCTTGGGAGAACTCTTACCAATTCTCTAAATTCGTTCCCTATTTTTGCTAAATGGGGGGCTGCAAACCCCATCCCTATTGCTGGGCCGAGTTGGCTCATGAGACTAGTTAATCCACCTGCTCCTCCAGCACCTGCTCCCCCTGCTTCGCCCCCGAAAATGTTACCTAATGTAAATCCTGCTGGTCCTGCTGCTTCTCCAGCCATTTAGTCTATCTCCCAATAATTTTTTGGATCGTTGTCTTCAAAGTTGCCAGACTCCATTTGCATAATTTGTCTTTCATACAACACATTATCTCTACCTAACTCTTCGCGCTCTTTTGCTGCTTTGTAAATTTCGGGATTCATCCAGAAGTGAAGGTCTTCTAAAACGGTGGAAATGAGTTCTTCTTTCTCGTCTTGGTCCATTTTGAGATTTGCGTCAACCCAAAGGACTTGGGCCATGTTCAATCGCCCTTCTATTTTTAAGACTCGGTCAAGTCCGGAGGCTTTTGCGACTTTCCAGAGGGCTCGGTTTCTTGATTCTTCGGCGACTTTTTTTTTACTTCTCTCAAACTTTCTTCGTGCTCTTTTTGTAAATTAGAATATTCATTGTTCAGCACATCAATAATACTTTGATCCATATCTTTTAACTTCATCACAACTAACTCAGTTGCCGTTATTTTCTGATTTCCTTCTAAGTTGTGACTCTCGTTGTATTTTCTTACATTTTCTTCAGACGCCACTGCTTCACCATTAATTGTAACCAGAGAGCGCGCAAGTTGCTCCATAATAATTTTTGAAATCTGAGAAGTTATGGGTAGGGAGCCTATAGATGAAGTAATATCATCATTCTCCCCGGCAGTGAGAAGTCTCATGGTTACCTCTACATTTTGTAATCGTGAGTTCTTCCAATCCTTGAAAGGTTTGAATTTTTTCGGAGGAGATTTTCCTTCGAAAATTAATTGATCTAACGGGTTCATGATTAAACCCCTCCTTTTTAAAATGTTTTAGAAATTTGAAAACTTAAATCACTTCTGTGGGCCAGAGAGTGATATCCTCTGCGTTGATAGTGGTACCAACAGCTACCGTCTTGCCGTATCGTGTAATCCAACAATCTTTCCACGTATACGTCTTAACGGTTCCATCTGGGTGATAAGATTTTTCAACGATGTCTATAGGATCGACGATATCTTGCAGAGTTTTTACGTCATAACCAAAGGCATCAGTTGCGGCCTCTGTGTAAATTTTTGATTTTGCAATGGTAATTTCAAAATCAGTAATCCCTGGAACGATTTCAATAATCGCGCCGCCATTGTTAGCTATTTCTCTTAATCTGTCCGCCGTTCTTGTTTGTGAGGGATTAAATCGTTGCAAAGTTCCTATTTTTACACCATTCGCTTTAATCTCATAGCTATAATAAACTTCTGTTTTTGTATTTGGTTGTAAAGGCATTTTTCACCTCCTTAAAAATTTTTATATTTCTTCAACAATTAAAGATTTTGTACAACTTTTTCAGATCTCTCCTTTTTTAGACGTAAGTGTAGAAAGTTACATCAATCCATTTAAGCCCGTACAGATACTTGATAGAACCGGTAACTTTAATCTTACGGGGCTCAGTAGAATCTTGTGTGGCACTTATCTTTTTCTCTCCGGTAGATGGGTCGTTTGTTTTTCCGTATGCATAAATATAACCGTCTTTTACGTAAGAGCTCCATATTGACGCAACTGCCGATTCTACATCAGATGGGGTATCCGAAGTCACAACAACAGCTTTATTTCCTTTACTTTTGATAAATCTATCATAGAGAGAATCTCTCGTACCTTTTCTAATCCACCCATCTGTGGAAACGATTGCCGGCTCTTGGGTGTCCGCTGAAGTTCCGTCTGTAGTAATGTCATCTCTTGCAGTAACTACTCCCATATGAGAAACAATCAAACTCACATTATTCGCACCAAATCTATCCATGTAGTAATCGTCATATTGGTCGTCTGTAATCGTTAATCCCAAAATTGTCTTTCCGTGTATTGGATAAATAACTTTCTCTTGTCCGCATCTGGAACCAGCTATCGCAGCCGCACAAAATCGTCCGTTGAGAGTAAGATTTGAACTTGCTCGGGCGACACCATTTGCTGGCCCGGCTAAAGTAACATATTTATGAGAAATTGCAGTAGAGTAATTGGCGTGGTCATTTGTTTGGTCTGCATCCGTAGATGTTGAAGAAAGGGCATTTCTTCCTAAAATACATTCTCTCTCTTTCCCTTTAGTAGGTATACTCATTTCAATACAGTGATTCTTAACATAAGCATCAACAGTGGCATAACTTCCACTCGATGCAGATCCTAAATAAATAGGAATAACAAATTCTATATTTAAAACTTTCTTTAATAAATCTAAAGATGTCTTAAACTGCGCAGGTGTACCACTACCACTAATTTGAACGGCAATTACGGCCGGTGACCCATTTTCAAGGCCTAAGTTACAAGCAATTGCTAATGGGTTGGTTAAAGACTCTTCCCCATAAAAGTCAGTAACTTCAGATGTGTCCACAAATGTTTGAGGAGCATAATGGGTCGAATCTACATTGTAAGTATAACTTACGTAGTAAACTTCGTCTTGACTTGGAGGTGTGTAACTTCCTGAAGCGGTAACTTGTGTCCAATACAAGTGATCATAACTCTCGTCTGCAGAAGCCGCAACGTAAGTCCAAAAAGTTGTTGCCCCGCTGCTACTTGGAATGAGAGTCCCTTGACTATTTGGTAGCGTATACACCTCAATCGTATTAGAAGTGATATTTTCATTGCATAAATAATCCTTTGAGGTACTTCCACTACCTGAGGCTCTTTGAACGGCACAATCGTCCTTATCAACCGTTGTAGGCGCTATACCTAAATAGGCCGGAATTTTAACATCGCTAGCCAAATTAACTATTCTCGCATTAGCAACACTTTCTACTTTAACACCAGGCTTTCTATAAGTACTCATATTCTAACCTCCTTTTACAAAAATATTATCTTCAAATCTTTATTCATAAAACTCAGATTCAAATATATAAACATCTTTTCCTTCCATTGCTTCTTTCTCTGCTGGATCAAGATCATCTACAGAATCAAGTAACTTTTTAACCGGTTGTAACTTCCAATCATCTTGTAAATACTCCTGAACTTCTGCATCTTGTTTAACTTTCTGTTGAGCCTCCAAAATATTTCTGGCTTTTATAAAAATTACAGCTTCATACTCTTTCTGATCATCTATAAGGACAGTACTAAAAACAGATTCACTTTGTGCAAATTTTCCCATTCGTCCGTAAGGATTCCAAGACATATTCTTCTCCTTTTACAAAATTTATTTTTATACTTCTTCAAGTTATTTTTCCTTTAAAAATAGACCGGAAAATGCGCTTCAATAGATTCTTCTGCATCACGCCTTATAGTGTATTCATCCGCTAATTCTTCTTCAGAATATTCCCCATTTGCTTTCTCTTTTTCAATATATCTGTCTATCAACGTTTTTCGAGTTTCTTCCGGGATATCTTCCCACCAGAGACAAAACGGATAATCTTCATAATCTGCTTTCTTTTCTATTCTTCCGTAAGGATTCCAAGACATATTCTTCTCCTTTTAATATCCTGTTACATCAACTTCAATTTCTTTTAATGTTTCAGTGGAGTAATCCTGATACCAATGACCCCAACAACGCGCGCCTATATTAACTACAAAAATATTTTGATCCCCCCTTTTCCTAACAGTTACGCCACCAAAAGAAATGTCTGAAAGGTAAATACCTTTTTCCGCTAACCACCCAGTATGCTTGATATCTGTTTGGTCGGTTCCACTTCTCAAAAGTTTGGTCTGTCGGGAAAGTAACAGATACATAGCAACCGTGTCAGCTAAATCTTTTGCGGTTGCCTCATCTTTCGCGGCAGTATCTATAGTCAAGTTTGATTCAACGCCTCCTCCCAATCTTTGGTAAGTTGCTCCTTGTATCGCGCCAATTGGAGTCTTTGCATTATCTAAAATCCAACTACCTGTATTGTATGCAATATTACTTCCACTTCCACTTGCAAGATAAAGTTTATAAGGACTAAGAGCATCACTTTGTAACGTTAACCATCCAGAAAAGTCTTTTTCTAATCCCTTAATCGAATCAAAATCAACTCGTCTCAAACCCGGTGCTGTTTCTGAAAATCCTTTTATAGAACCGGAAGTTAATATTGTGGAATCCGGTAAATTACCAGATCCGGAAACGAGACTTACTAAAATATCTCCTTGTATTCCTCCATCGGATGCTAAAGTAAAAGTGGCGGACTTTAAATTTCGGGCAGAATCTGATGTAAAATTCGTCGCCCACATTTTATTGCCACTTCCGCCAATTACTCCGTAGTCATCAAAATCAACTCCTAAACTTTGTTCATCCACAACGTTTGGGAGACAATCCGACAAACTCAAGACGTTAGATGTTGCAGGACCAACGGAGATAACAACTACTGGATACTCCTCTCGTTCTCTGTAGTAATTCTCATAAACATGAGCACGATGAGTTTCACCAAAGCTTATGTCAACTTGTCCAAAATCAACATTTGTCCACGAAGTCTGGCGTTTTAAGACTCTTTTCAGATATTCCACCACTTCGTGCTGAATTTGTGTCGCGAATCTATAAAACATATTCTATTTAATTATCGTGTTTTTTACTAAATAATTCTAACATAAATTATAAATCTAACAACTTATACACAATATCTGTAAGGTTCAATCTATCCGTATCAAACTCTTGATGAAGTAGGTTTCCGCGAAGTCTAGAATCGTTCCAATTCTTTACTCTAAAGATAATATTTTCGTTGTTTCCCGTAGTTCCTACTATCAAATCACGATCGTTAACTCGCGGGGTTGGTAGTGTCCAGTGTCTCGTTGCTCGAACCATAACTAAACCCTCAGTATTTATTTGTAAATCCTCTTCAACCTTAGGAAATCGTACTAAAATCTGATTTAATAGAACATAATCAGTAGCATCACAAGTATATAAATTAAATCCACCTTCCCATCCCGTACCGTAACAAATATCACATTGCATATTGGGTTCATTTCTATCTTCTTCAACACAAGCACATCTAGTTGTATAAGAGTACTTTACTACACTCCCAGACGGGTCGTACCCTTCGGGAAGAACAATTTTAACAGCCTTGTCTGTTTCGACCGTTACAATAAATTCATTTGTTTGTACTTCGTCTATCTCTCCATCGAGTCTTGTTTGTTCTACATCATCAATAAAAACACGCACTCCAACTTGAGTATCGTTGCTCCAAAATCTTAAATCTGGGTGATTAAGGCCGCTTGTCCAAATAGTTTTTGCATATTGATTTCCTGTTTCATCCCAAGAAGAAATAGTGGCTAAGGGAATGCTAGACCCAGAAGACTTCCTTTGAAAGAGGTAAACCGGTTCTCCTCCTTGGAGTAACTGGGTTTTGTGAGATTCCGCTATGTAAGCGAGAATCTCCGGGTCCACCATTTGGTAATAATCGTCCGTTATTTGGCTCAAATTATTCTAACTCCTTCAATCTTTCTTCCAACATTCTTGTAAAGTATCCTAACCAAAATATTCTTTTCACATTTACTGAAGCATTACATTTATTGCATAAAGTTATTAAATTACTTGGGTCACAATTCTTTTTATTATAGTCCATATGATGCACAGCTAATTTCTCTCTACTTCCACATTTTTGACAGGTGTAGTCGTCTCTGTTCTTAATTTGTTCTTTCAATTCTTTATTAAATTCAAATGGGTAAGGTTCATTACCTGTACCACCATTCCAATTATAATGATTCTCTGCTTTGTTCCACTTGCTAAAACATTCAAAACTACAGAAAGCTCTTTTCCTAAACTTTTCTATTTCAAATTCTTTCCCACAACCTTTACAAATTCGGACTTCACGATGATCTTCTTTTTTACATTCAATACTACAATGGATTTGGGTTTTTAATTTTCGTGGTCTCCAAAATTCCTTTCCACAGTAAGCACATTTTATATAAACACCTTTTCCTTTGTTATGAGGAACTAGATGCTCATGCTGACATTTTTTGGAACAATACTTTCTCCCTTTTGCTTTCCAGGGCACCAAATCAAATTTCTTACCACAATTAAGACAAGTTACAGTAACGGGTGGTTTACGATTAGGGGAAGGTTTACCTCTCCAAGGAGCGTTTAAAGAAAGCTTCCTCTTCGTCTCTTCAGAAAGTTTCTTACCCATGTGACTTCGACTTCGTCTCTCTTTTTGTTGTTTAGCCTCTTCGGAGCCATAAATCTCTTCGTATGTTTTCCCTTTAAGACTATGTTTTCTCTTTACCTCACTCATCTTAGATTTTCCTTTAAGTTATCTTAGTTAAATATTTAAAGCGATTTCTAAGTTTCATTAGTTAACTCGTTATATTAGAACCACTTACGAACTCCACGAAGAGCTCGGTCAAGAGATCTGGGATATCCCACCGTACTTGAGAACTGACCCTCCATTCGTAGACTCGATAAAGCCATAACCTTTTTCGTTTTCTCTAACATCGATAGATATGCAGTTAGTAAAGGCCCCCAAATTCCTGAATACTTTCCACTTCTGTCTCTTCCTATAGAAATTCCATTATCGGAATAAGTAAAATGTTTCCCGGCTTCCAAAATTGACAATCCAATCAACCCCCAAATGACACCACCAAGCTCAATCAATCCAAAATATTGTTCTGGTAAAGTACTTGCACTATACGAAGTCACCATGGGCGGGAAGAAATTAAATTGGTCTATCGAATTTTGAACATATGTTCGTAATTCGGCGTCTTCATCTGGAAATTTATCTTGGTATTGATTTATTCCCGGTTGCATGAGTAATTTGTCTCTCATTCCTCTTACTAAAACAGCTTCTTTGATTGAAATTTTTGTACTTACAACTCTAAAAACTTGAGGAACTTCTTGGTATGTATATTCTTCTTCAATTGTTCCACTCCAAAAAGCGCCGTAGTAACCAAAAGACGCATCTGTTCTTAATTTAATATCCAAATAGTAAACACCGGTTGAGCCCGATACAACAGTGGGAGTTACATTATTTAAACTTACACCGTCTGAATCTGTTACAATGGTATCATCTTGAAAGCGTACAGTTACTCCTGGGTCGACAGGAGTAGTTGCTACGCCAGCAGCATTTTTATAAGTCGTGTAAATTCTTTCTGGTTGTCCCCTATAAATGTATTGCATAAATTACTCCTCCGTTCTCTCTCGATATTCTTTTTCATCAAGTCTTTTTAAATCTTTTTCATTCAATTGTTTATTAATCACAACCAACCCAAACATATCCGTTCCTTCAAAACCCGGGTGGTCGTAAATGTACACACCATATTTCGCACAAGCTTTTTTCATCCCCTCTATTAACCCTTCGATATCTTTCCAGTCAGAAGCAACAACCTCATAATCAAAACCTAGTTCTATAGGCTCCCCAATATCCGACATTACCCCATATTTTTTATAAGGATTAAAATCCATATTACCCCCCCTTTGGTCTTCCGGGTTTAATCGTCCCGCCACCTAATTCATCCCAGAGACTGCCAGCCATTGCTGTATCTGGGGTGGCGTCAGCATTAGCAATAACACCTTTACCTTCTATAGATATCGTTAATGCCATTTATTTTATTCCTTCAACCGTTTTATAAACTTGTAACAAATAATATGCTGTATCTCCTGGATCACATTTTCTCGTTATTGGACTCACATTACAATGTCCTAAAAATCTCGTTATCGTTGAAACTTCAAATTTTAAATAATCTAACAACTGTATAGTTGAAACTATTTGGGCATCCGATGGGTCTACTCTCGTCTGTTTTTCTCCTAAGGAAGAGTGAGAATATTGCTCAAAATTTCCGGTTCTTTTAAAGCAAAAAAATTTGCCCTGAAGGGCAATACCTATCCCCCTTGTATTTGCTCCCTTCGCATGCCACACTATATCAGTTAACCTATTTGCTTGATATATCATTCCGTTTGGATATGTAATATGAAAGTGGTACGTAAAATGAGGACATCCCTTTTTTGAAATATGATTCGGCCCAATATCGTAGTGATTAATTTGTTCTAAAGTTGCGTAAGTATCCGAAGTATGCAAAACAACAGTATCAACCTTATCAATCTTTCGTATATCCCATTTCCTTGTAGGATGCCACTCTAAATCATCAATAGCGTTCACTATTTGTATTTTAGATGAACGCGCCTTTTTAAACTGGTTTTTTAATAATCCGTAATGAAAATTTCCTATTTCTTACCCCCGTTTGTCTTTCTTTCCCACGCTGCTGTAAAACCTACACCCATCCAAACGCCAGCAACTATCGACATACATATTGCAAACTCATTTACAGTCGTACATAAAGGTAATCCTTTAAACCAAACCATAAAAGTTACAATAGTGGCTCCTATAAATTTGCGCGACTTTCCCATACTAAATAAATTACTTACAAAGTCAACTACAGATACAGGAAATTGTTTTACCGATTCTTTAAAATTTTTACTTTCCACTCATATCCTCCTTTGCTTCTAATCTAACGTGATTATTTTGTAATATGTTTTTTGTCTGAAAGGAATTGAATCCTAACAGTGTAATTCCAGTCAAAAGAAGTACAATAATTGCCCATACAAATTTCATCTGTCCTGTTAATCTCCCAAGACTAAAAGCATTTTGCACTATTGTTTTAGCATTATCATCTTTAAAGTCTCCTATCGTTTTACATAGATTCTCAACTGATTTAGTGCTCTCGTGTATATCGATCCCCATGTGTTTTATATCCGCACATAGTGTTGCTTGTTCTACTTTTAGGTTTGATACATCTTTTGATAATTGCCCCGTTACTTCCTCTAATCTTTCGACCTTGACCCGCACAGTCTCTTGTTTAACCTTATCATTATTTCCATTTCCGTTGCTCATCACTCCCCATCTCTTTTTAAATTTTTATGATAGAAACATTAATTCTAGTCTTCTTAAAATTAAAATTCTCCGGAATTCCAATTGCCGGCAAGAAAATAAAGGAACCAAATCTGGTACCTATACCGATGTCAAATTTTGACAAATCAACATTATCAAAATCACTTATCAAACTTGAGTATCCTACCTTGTAACACCAACTAAAGAAACTTCTTCCCTCTTCAAAGCCAGAATATTTTACTTTTAAATCGTCAATTTTTAAAGTTGAATCGGAAGAAAATAAAACAGAAGTGTAAAAATCTTTACCTTCTTTTCTTATTTCTAAACTAAGTTTAAGGGGGTCTTTCTCGACTTCTACATAAGCAAAGGGTGGGCTGGTAAGTGTGTACCCGGATACACGGGTTGCTCCTTCTTTTTTATCAAAAGAAACTCGATAACGAATAACACTGTCTGCAAAAATCGTTTCTTGTGTTGCATTTTCAAAGTTAAAGATTACTTTTTTGTAATGACCAATTAAATCTGCCTGAAGTCGTATTTTGGCGTCATCAAATTTAAATTTTTGGGAAGCAACTAAAACGGTGTTGGCGTCTAAAACTCGAATACGATAAAGATCAGTTCTTAGTCGTTGTATTTCTCTAGATTGGGACCAAGTTTTGTAAATAAAGAAAATAACAAAAAGAGATATGACAAAGAGAATAAAACTAAAAAAAATCGTCTTTATTCGAGAAAACATTTATTTCTCCGCCATAGGTTTAGTTCTTACTTCAGTTTTGGGAAGTTGATAATCTTTTTCAACTCTCTTTCCATTAACTCGAAAATCTTTTGGGGTTGGAATTTCTTTCGATCCTCTGGATATGGAAGCATTTATCTCTTCATCTTCTTTTACAGCTTTTAAAATTCTTTCTTGATCTTCAATCTTTGCTTGGCGCGATGCAACTTTTCCTTGCTCTATTTTTTCGAAAACAGATTTGTCTATCTTCGATTCGTATTTATAGGCTGGAGTAGAGTGGGCTGTTTTCTTTTCTTTTGTAATTTTAATATTTGCACGTGTAAAGGCTCCAACATCTTCAGCTTTTGGAATCTTTTTTATTCCACGCTTTATTTCTTTTGGGGGTTCTGGTAAATCCATACCCTCTTTGTAATCTAAAAGCCACCCCTCTTTAAAAGATGCACTTAATGATTTTGAATTCTCAACATCCTCTTCCCTAAACCTAGACAAATCAAAAGGCTCATAAGAAGTAACTATAATAGAGTGACTGCCCAAATCATCAATAGTTACCTCATAACCTTTTTCTGCAATAATCAAATTTCCGGTTCTATTTATTTTCACTTTTTTCCTCCTTTGATTCGGAAGTTCTTTGCATAACTTTAAAAATAATAACAGGGAGATCATTCCAGGCATCCCCTGTAATATCTCGAACTAAAGCCTTCATGGATTCTGCGCGCTTGGAGTCTGAAAAACTTGCCTCAATCACATTGTAAATTCTTCCTCTCATGCGATTAAAAGTATCGTTAACGGCTTCTTGAACTGAAGTTAACAAGAGCGTTTCCTTTACTTGACTTCTATTTACTTCGCGGGACTCTTTTTTTGACAATTTTACTCCTTTCTGATTAAAGGAATTAAAGGGAGGGATATAAAATCCCTCCCTATTTACTCTTACGGTGAACCTGTATAAGTTCCTTTAGCCACACCATTGGAATTAACAATAGTCATTCCAATATTCTCATAACCAACATAGGCTATAAGAGCACGTTTAGGTTCGTCATCAGGCATCAAAATAACGTCAGTCCTAATAGGCATTACACCGAAGAATCTAGGCTCTGTCATACAGAAAACTGTATTCTTAGGAACCTGTCTGCTTACAACGATGTCAACACCCCACAGACGCGCCCTTAATCCGGACTCTATAATCTCTCTCATAGTTACTGGGTCGATTTCGTCACGATCCCAACTCAGTAAATGGGTATAAGAAAGTGGATGCATAAGAAAACTATAAACAGGAAGATCATGCTGAATAATCTGCGCAAAAATCTTTCTTAGAAAAGCCTTAGAAACACCAGCAGTTGACGTTTGTACGGGGTTGTTTGTCGTGTTAGCTGTAACAGTGGTATCACAAAGAGCTAAGAACTGCGAATCTTCTTCCAACTGAATCTCAATTCTTATCTTCTCTTGAAGCCTGTCCAGTACATTAAATCGTCTTTGCTGAATCTCAGAAAGTCTAATTCCATTAGGCGCAAATATCTCCCATGTTTCAGGTGAAACATATGTTCCTTCTGTAATAAACTCAATAACTTCACCGCGCTTACTTATAGTTGTAGCAAAAGCGTCGATGTCTCTATCATATCGTGCTATCTGACCTTGAGCTAGAACATCAATCTCAAAGTATCTTCGACACATTCCTTGATAGTCAAGCTTCTCCCTTATAGGAATAGCCATCTGTGCGCCTAAAGCCTGTCTTGCACTCTCTTTCATCAGAGACTGCCAAATCTGCGAGTTATCAACGGCTTGGTTGTATGTAGTGTAAGGATCATTCAATGTATATCCACCAGTCTTTTGTGCGAATCCTGTTCCAGGTTGTCCTGGCTTACGTCCAGGTAAATATGCACTTCCTTCTTTTTTCATTCTTTTTTACACCTCCTTTTCTTTATAAATTTTTTGAAACTTTGCTTACCTGGACTGAACTTTATATTTTAACTTCTTACTCTTTCAACTTAGATTCTCTCAATCTTACGCCTCTTCTACGCAGGAGGAGCCCAATCAGATATCCCAGGAGTACCCTTTCCGATTGTATATTCTTCCCCAGATTCTAAATCTTTTGCAACTGATTGCAAGTGACTTATTACTTGTTCAAATGTATCAAACCATTCAGCATTAATGAAATCTGGCATTCCTGAACTCACACTAAAGTTTGCTACATACCATTTTTCTTCTTCTACTTCATCTTCTTCATCTTGCGCCCTTTTTATTCGAGAAGATTCTTTTAATCCAGTACCTCTTTCTGGAAGCAGTTCTTCTATCGGAGTAGCTTCAATCATCTTTTCGGCGTCTTCTTCTGAAACTTGATAATGATTCATCACCCTTTCAACGTCAGACTTTGGTTGGCCGAAATTTCTTTCCGGTTTGTGTCTAAAAAAGAATCGCTCTTGAGGAATTGTGGCTTGTTTTGTTTTTTTGGAAGCAAAATAAACTCCCATACCTGAACCTTCTGACTCTTCTATCGCTTCATACCCTACTTGCCCTTCATTTACCAATGCATCAACAGCGTTTGAAATTTCTTCTAAGTCATAGTTATCCCCAAATACACTTTCTAAATCGTTGTCGTCAACTCTACCAACTTCCTGAATATATTCAAGAATTTCTGACTTCAAAGAATCCTCGTCTTCGTCCTGTGCTTTCTTTTTCAAAGAAGATTGTTTTCTCAAACCTTTCTCGATGTCTCCTACTTTTTGTACTTTTGTAAGAAATGTACTTCCCATACTAACTCACCTCCCTATCAGTTCTTTAGGAACTACTTTTTTTATTCTTATAGTAAATGGATGTTTCCGATACACTATGGCCTTACCTCTTCGTAACATCCTGCCGGCCTTTCCTGCGTGGGTCGGTAGTAATTTTTGGTACCCCCAATCAATAACTCTAACATGTACATGGTGTTTCGTTCCATCCAATTTAATTTCCTTCCAAATTTAGTCCCTCTCGAAACCAATACAAAATAAATCTCATAGAGATTTTTTCTATATTAAATCTTCAGTACGAAGCCCAACTGATAATTATTAGCTGCTGTTGGTACTTGGAACATCCAACCGACGTACTCAGCTGCGGTCAACGAACCAGAACCGGAAGTTGCTGTAAGTTTGCCATTTGAGCTAAGAAACAGTACATTTCCAGGTGAACCCGATTCACAATCTGTCTCATAAGCTTTGTATGTGGAACTGTCAGCGTGGTCAATATACATCTTGCCCCCGCCGTAACAAACTGTAACCTTACTTCCAGATGGAATAGTTGCTAATTCGGTGTCGTCGTCGATAATTATACCGGTGACGTTGTTAGTTCCATCGTTCAAAATAACTTCACCCTCATTAGAGCTGTCCCACATAGCAAACTGTCCGGGAAGCCATGCTGTAGTTATTGTTGCAGCAGATACATCAAGACTGTCTTCAAAACCGAAGAATCCTTTTCTAAGAACTTTACTCATTACTTTTCACCTCCTTTACATGAAATTTTTGATTAAATTTCACTAAAGAAATTTACTTTCTTGTAGGTATTCCTCTTGATCTTGCATAGAGATCGTCATAAGACGTTCCCTTAGACTCTGCTGTCTTTCTTAAAGTATTAAAATTAAATTCCTGCTCTTCCGTAGTTTGTTGATTCTCCGAAGAAGTCTTTGTCAATTGTGGAACAACTCCTACGCCCGCAGCTCTTCTAACTTTGTCTTTTGCTCTTACTACCGCGTCGCCTAACTCCTTTGATGATGTTGGATCAACTCCGCCATATCCTTGAAAACCTTTGCTGTGGTATTCAGAAGCAAGCTTTTCTGCACTTGTAACGCCGTCTGGAAGATTAGCAGTGTCTCCTTCTTTCAAGCCCTTAGCAATTGGTTTCTCTACACTAGGTCCGGATACAACTGGAACGCTTTTGGTTGAGTCATAAGAAATTCCACTCTCGGTGTCGTGCTCTGATGGAATCTTTATTGCGGTTAAAATTTTAGAATCTGTAACAGGAAGTTTACTCGTTGCCGATAATGTTTTTTGATAATCTTCAGGAGAAAGATCCATTATTGCTTTTGTTTCTTCGACCAATGCTTCTTTCGTAAACGGAACAAGTCCTCTACTAGCCTTAATTCGTGCAAGTTTAAAAGCTTGTTTTGCGTGTGCTTCCCTCTGGGCCTGAGATGTTAGTTGTCCGGCATATGAAGCGTCGCCGTAAGCTTTGGTGTAGTATCCTTTAAGATACCCAGGACTTACATCACCTTCTGCGGCTTGTTTTCTAAGAAGTCCACTATTCTTTTGACTTTTTGGAACCTTGTCCCAAGCTGTTTTAGATGCATACTCATCCGGTGAACCTTTAACTTTGTTTTCCTTATCTTTGGCATAGTCATACGCAGAAACCCAAGTTTTTTTAAACTTCTTTTTTTGCGCGTCAGAAAGTTCATCTATCTTTTTCTCCATAGATTTAGGAAAATCTTTAGCTGTCTTTCTCAAAGGAAGATTTATAAGACCTTCTCCTGTAAGAGAAGCGATTACCCATCTACCACTAGACTCTTTTTGAACTGCAAAGATTCCTTTTGAAGATACTAAACTAGCAATTTTACGACCGTAAGAATCGGAAGTAAACGCCTTATAGTTTTCTAAGGTCATGGCTCTTGGGTCAGCGTCACAAACATCTTCAAACGATGCAAACACTACAGGTCCGTTCCCTTTTCTAACTCTCCAACCAGTTCTTGCTGGGATGCTGCCGTGAATTAGATTCAATTGCATCTGCTCTTTTGGTTCTCTTTCCATTGGTCCATGAGGTCTTGGAGTCGAGTGTTCTTTTGTTCTTTGTCCTTTACCTTCGGTGTCAAATGCATTCCATTGTTTAACCTCGTAACTACCTAAACCGGTGTCTTTGTTCATGTCTTTCGTAAGATAGTCTCCTTTGTCTTCTGCCTTAGTCACAGGTTCAAAGGATGCTTCTTTCTCATTTCCAAAGGTTGTTTTGAAAAAGTTAAAAGCTTTCTTAACTCTAGAAGCGGCCTTAACTGCAAATGAAATCTCATCGGTTGGGGAGAGACTTGGTACGTCACCAATGTCTACCTCCTCAGGTTCAATATCAAGTTCGGACGACTTCTTATTCTTAACTTCTTCCGGAATGACCTTTTCAACATCGTCCACTATGTCTTCTGTTTTGTCAATAGCCTTTTGAACGTCTTTAATGGTTTGTTTTGCTTCATCAGCAAACTTCTCACCCTTTCTTGCCTTTCTAGTTAGCCTCTTTGCTTCTTTTGACTTTCCTGAAAGATCTTCTTCTACGGTGTCAAGACTTTCGTCAGCTTTCTCAAGAACCTTTTTGTCCTTCTTGTCAGCTTCATCTTTGGCATCATCTATAATGTCACCAAGCGCGCCTGCTGCATCCTCTGTTAAATCTACAGCATCATCAATTTTCTTTGTATCTTCCTCGGACATCTTTTTTCTCGATGCCTTCTTGGCGTCGTCAAGAGTGTTTTGAGCCTCATCAAGAGTTTCTTTAACATAGTCTATTGTTCCCGGTTCAGCCTTTTCATCTTTTTCATCTTTTTCGCCTTTAGGTTTCTCGTCTTTAGGCTCGCCTTCAGGCTTTTCGTCTTGAAGCTTTTTAATATTCTCAAGAACTTCGTCTGCTTTCTTTTCCATATCTACCCTCCTTCCTTCTATTTTTGAAGCGTTTCTCACTCCGCTTTCTTCCTTAAAATTCATACCCAAAGGACTTTCAACTTGCTGGGTATGTTCCTTTGTTCTTTGTCCTTTACCTTCATTAGCAAATTCATTCCATTGTTTAACCTCATAACCACCTAAACCGGTGTCTTTGTTCATGTCTTTCGTAAGATAGTCTCCTTTGTCTTCTGCCTTAGTCACAGGTTCAAAGGATGCTTCTTTTGATTGCTCTTTTGGTTGCTCTTTTGGTTGCTCTTTCATTTTATCACCTCCCTTTCTATATTTCATTAAGTTTTCATAATATTCTGGAAAAATCTCTTTAAGTTTTGATTGCCCGAGAAGTTCTGAATCTGCGTTGTTGACTATATTTGTTAACTTATCTCTTTCTGTTGCAATCATCAACCACTTTGGGGAAGCTCCTTCTTTACTCTCATCCCACGTTTCTTTTAATGAGTCTATAGAGCTTCTAACATCCTCAAGATACTCATTTAATTGCTCAACGGATGTTATTGGTAATGCCGCCTTTTTCAAATTTGGTAGCCCCCTCTCTTGAAGTTCCTGTTTAAAAGAATCTAACAAATAGCCCATCTAATTCTCCTCCTTAAATATTTAAGACTGAAAAATTACCCTAATCTCCGTTGAGTACACGAACAACCAATAAAAGTTGCTCATTTGTAAAATTCCCCCAAGAACACTTTTTAGCGATTTTCTCTAAGACATGACCCCTATCAAAGGCTGGATTAGAAACTACACTCAATTCAAAAAATTGCAACCCATAATTTATTTCAAACACTCTGGCTAAAACCATGTGATTAGATTTTTTATTCAAAACTTCTTGTCTATCGTTTTCTCTTGGAAGAACCCACTTCAACCAAGGAGACTCAAAAGTTCCGTTTTTAATGAGTCCTCTTATTTGTTCCGCAGGAACAAGTTTTGTACCCCCCTTGTTCCACTTGATATCATCACAAAACTGATGTTCAAAATGGGCGGTGTTGCCACAAACGGAACACGTTGAATAATCTACGTTAGTACCCATTGAAACGTGTAAAGGTTCACCTTTGTCTATCTTGCGCCCAATTGTTGGAGCTCTTTCCTTATCTATTTTCATTAAAACCTCAATAGAGCCGTCTTTCTGACCGGGAACACCAAGCACATCAACACGCTCTCTATCAGGAATGTCAAACCAAGAAGAATATTTTTTAGGAAGATTAAAGGCGTTGAGATAGGATGCGGGAAGAGTACCAATACTATTACGTATATCATTACTCTGATGCTCTACAAAGGCATCCTTACCTTCAAAACTCTTGTACCCGTAATGCGGGCGGTCATCTATAAACTGGGAATATGGAAAGCCATCATTGTTTCCATTGTCCCCATCTATCTCTAAATTACCTATTGCGCGAGTTCTAATGTAGTAATAGTCTGGGTCAACGTTCTCAATGCGCTGAATATTGGACATCTTGTAAAAACGTCCAACATCCGCACTTTGTACAAGTCCGATAACTGTAACTGACGCTCTCTTAAGTAACATATTTCTATCTAATTATCGGAGAAAATTAAGAAATGTTCTAATGGATAAAAAAGTCAGGAAAAATAAGGAAGGAAATACAAAAGGAAGGAAATACAAAAGGAAGGAAATACAAAAGGAAGGAAATACAAAAGGAAGGAAATATAGAGCAAGGCGAGTAGGACTTACAGATTACAGCTTTCCATCTTGTGTTCTAGCCTATTACCGGAGGGTTAACGGTTACTCGCCTTGCTTTTACAATTAGTCCCACCAAGTTCTCATGTGTTTCTTTAAAAAACGGAATAAATAATCATAGTCTTGTTCCGTCGATGCTGGGTTCGTACAATCGTCTTCTAAAATTCTATCTAATAAAATTCTACAAACTTTAATTTCTTTTATCACATCCTCGGCGTCTTCAAAATATTCTTTATCAAGAGCAAAAGACTTCTCCATAGAAGATAGTTTCTTTCTCATAAGAACTAACAGGTACTCGAAATCCCAATCTCGGTCTCTCCATATGATAGGAAACCATTTTATTAAATTCTTAATTCCTTGGATTAGTGAAAAAAATATCATAATTATATCTCTTTTTGAAGAAGTTCAACTAAAAGGTGGCAAACTACAAGTTGAATCTCTTGTATCCTTTGAGTATTACTGCCACACTTTATGACAACATCACACTCAGGAGCAGAAGAACCGGTTAAAAAAATAACAGGCATCTTAAATGTTTGGGCTATCTCAACAGCTTTAAGAACATTCTTTGAAAGGCCGCTCGTAGTTAAACAAAACAGAACATCATTGAAGTGTGCGAACGCTGATATCTGTGTACTGAAAATATTCTCATACCCAATGTCATTGGCTAACGCCGTAATAACGGCAATGTCGGAAGATAAAGATATTGCGGGAAGAGAGTTTAGTTCCCCCGCAAACTGTCCAACGAGCTCAGCTACAAAGTGCTGAGACATGGATGCAGAGCCTCCGTTACCGCAAACAAGAAGTTTTCCACCGCTCGTAAAACACTTTTTCAATATTGCTAAAGCTTGGGAAATGTCTTCGACAGAAATTTTTTCCAAAAAGGTGTTGTTCGCTTTAACTATTTTTTTGATTTGTGTCTTGATCATTGTTCTCCTTTACTTCATAGAAAAATATTATCCAACTAATGGTTGGAACTATCTCCTTAATATTTTCCCAACCTACGCGTGCTATGAAACAATCTAGTGCAGAAGCAATATGCGGGTCCCCTCCAATTGTAAATAAAGCACTTTTTATTTTCATTCTACCCTTCTTAAAATTTCATCCCACGAAGGGGCAACCGTACCTACTTTTTCGATAACTATACTAGCGGCAATATTAGCCAAGTGTACACAATCAATCATGTCGGCGTTATTTGCAATTCCGAGTGACATAAGGGCAACTACCGTGTCACCCGCACCTGTAACATTGTAAACGTATTCAGCTTTGGTTGAGATGTCATAAATCTTTTGTCCGTCTAAAAAAGTCATACCATCTTCGCCTCGAGTAATGAGTACTTGATTTATATTAAAATTTTCTGATATAAAACGACAAGCTAATTCTGTATCAACAGTATTACTTACTAAGAACGCCTCTTTTTCGTTGGGTGTAACGAGGATAGACCCACGATAGGCGGAGTAATCTTCTCTTTTAGGATCTAATACGATAGGAACACCTCTCTCGTTACATTGAGATATTACAAAGCGTAAAACATCATCGGTAAGCACGCCTTTAGCATAATCAGAAAGAACAACAACATCTACTTTATCAATGTACTTTTTTATTTTTCTAATAATCTCTTGCTCTTTTTGAACGGATAACTTACTCGAAGTTTCTTCATCTATCCTCAACAGCTGCTGGGAGTGTGCAATTATTCTTCTTTTAATAGACGTTTTTCTTCCAAAGTCAAAAACAAGATCCGACGTCATCATCCTACTCAAACGTTTACCCGCAATATCTTGACCAACAACCGCTATAGTAAAAACTTCTCCTCCAAGAGTTCGAAGATTCTTTTGTACGTTTCCACATCCTCCGAGCATGAATTTACGCTCTCGGACTTTGGCGACCGGAACGGGAGCCTCTGGGGATATTCTATCTACATCACTAAAGACATATTCGTCCAACATCAAGTCGCCGACGACTAAAAACTTCTTCTTTGAATTTTGTAAAATATCAATAGTTCTTTTAAGATTCATTTTTCGACAAACTTTGGAGCAAATTCTTGCTCTACTTGAAAGCGGCGCAGAAGAGTTTGAGCGGCGCTATAAAGGTCTTTACAAACATAGTTGGGTTTGGACTTTGAAATATCTAAACCGTTCTTATCTAGTAATACAGTAACGGCGCCGAGATTTTTTCCCATTTGAATGTCCTCTTGGGAATTTCCAATAACAAAAGAACTCCAAGGAGTAATTTCAAATTTTTTACACGCCCGCAGTGCTAAATTGGGAGAAGGTTTCCGGGTTTCTGATTCTCCCGGAAGATCAGGGCTGTAGTAAATCCCATCTATCTTGACTTCGTAACGACTAAGAAGGAGATAACGCAACTTCTTATGGACACGATAAAGGTCTTCTTTTGTAAAGATACCGCGAGCAATACCTGATTGATTTGTAATCACTATAAGTTTAAAGCCGGCATTTTGAAGAAGATACAAAGCCTCTCCAGCGTTTGAAAGCAGGTCTACCCCGGCTGGGTCACCTAAATAGTTTTTATCTTTTATAATAGTGCCGTCGCGGTCTAGAAAGATTGCGCGATTCATTTTGCGTCCTTTTTAGCAGTATCGGCTATTGCTTGTTCTACGGCGTCTCCCATGCGTCTCAGAGGAGCATTCCATAATCCATAATTCCTTACAACCTCGGGAAATTCCTCAACGGGGTGTGGTAAAAGTTTTATAACTTTCTCTCCTTTCTTATTTGTAGAAACATCTATATGGCACAACTCGTGGTATATGAGAGCCATTCTTTGATTGTCATTAAAACTATTCCATGCTGTATCCCAAACGTACAAAATTACTTCAAATTTTGTTAAGAGATTAAAAACGGGGTCAGCTTTAGATACTTTTGCAGACCACGTACTCTTTTTCTTCTCTTCAAATACGGAAACAATATTTACATCGAGATTGGGAGCGAGATCGCTCACAATCGCATCTACTTCTGGAGCTAAATATACTCCGCTCATTCTTCCTCCTTTATAAAGTTAAAGTTATCTGGAAGTTTATTAAATTCATCAATCACTTCAGATATGTTAAGGGGCTTCCCCCACACATCCCAGCCTATATCAAATGACTTTCCATATGTATTCAACAAGCCATGAGAGTGCCCAAATAGGTGATAACTGTTGTGATGAGAAGCAGACCAAACTCTCATAGCATAATGACATAATATTATCCTCTCATGATTGTACTTTATTGTTTTAAGGTCTGAAACTGAAGTAAATAGCTTCCCCAATTTATCAATACTATTCTTGTAATCATGGTTTCCCAAAATCAAATTAACTTTCCCATTAAGTTGCGATCTGTATTTTGAAATTTCTTTCTCTTTTCCAAATCCAAAGTCGCCGAGATGGTAAACCTCATCGCCGGTATGAATTATGTTATTCCATATCTCGATAATCGATGCGTCCATTTCATTAGTAGATTTAAATCCTCTCATATCAGACATCAACTTATGGTTAAAATGAGTATCAGCTGTAAGGTATATCAGACTTTTCCTCCTCTCATATTACTCCTCTAAAAACTTTAACAAGATATATCATAAAAATAAACAAGCACAAAAATAAACCAAGAGATAAAATATCACTTAACAAATTTGATCTCAAAATAAAAATACCAAATAAATAAAGTAAACATTCCCATAAAAGTAAAAGAAACAAAACTACTATATAAAGTCTAAAGAACCACTTCAAAGTTCTCCTCCGTCTTCATATTCTATTTTACTTTTACTCAAAATCTCTACTTCCACAAATTAGAACTCTCATTACTATAAATAACAAAAATTTTAAAGAAATTGTTACAAAATATATTTAGAAAGATTTTCATCTTCTATGAGATCCTTTAACTTACTAACAACGTTCTTTTCTGTTATTTTAATTTCCCCGTAGATTACATCTGGCATTTCAAAAAGATAATCTTCTAATAACGTAGACATCACTGTTTGTAGTCTGCGCGCCCCGATGTTTTCGGTCTTCTCATTTGCACGAGCGGCGTAGTAGGCAAGTTTACATATAGCCTTTTTTGTAAAAGTTATTTTCTCTTTTTCTGTTGCAAAGAGACTCTCATATTGTTTTGTAAGAGCATTTTCAGGCTCAACTAATATTCTCTGAAAATCCTTTTCAGTTAAATTATCTAACTGAACTCTAATAGGAAAGCGCCCTTGCATCTCCGGTAAAAGATCTGAAGGTTTTGACATATGAAATGCGCCCGCTGCTATAAAGAGGATGTGATCAGTTTTTACAAATCCATATTTCGTCATTACAGAAGAACCTTCTATGATAGGAAGTAAATCACGTTGAACGCCACTTCTTGAAACGTCTGGGCCACCTTTACTTTCTCGCCCGGCGACTTTATCAATTTCATCTATAAAAACGATTCCAAAGTTTTCAGTTAGCTGTTTTGCTTCTTCGACTACTTTTTCTTTATCTACTAACTTGTCCGTTTCTTCTTTTACAAAAATTTGAAAAGCTTCATAAACAGTAACCTTCTTAGTTTGAAAGTGTTCTCTACTTCCAAGGTCTTGGAGAAGACTTTCAAAACCAATTCCAAGAGGAATAGCAGTAATCCCTGGGAATGTCTCTTTTTTCTCTATTTCTATAACGGCGGTATCTAACTTCCCTTCGAGAAATCTCTTTTGTAAATCTTTTCTCAAACGGGGGTCTTCCTTTTTAATTTTCTTGGGCTGAGGGAGAAGAATATTTAAAAGTCTTTCTTCAGCTCCTTTTAGAGCCTTTTCTTTTACGAGTTCTCTCTTTTCCTTTTTAACCATGGTCACGGCTATTTCCATCAAATCCCTAATTATAGACTCAACATCCCTTCCAACATATCCAACTTCTGTAAATTTTGAAGCCTCGGCTTTGATAAAAGGAGAGGCTGTCAAGCCCGCAAGTCGCCTAGCGATTTCTGTCTTGCCTACGCCTGTGGGTCCAATCATAATTATATTGTTAGGCATTATCTCATCTTTCATTTTAGTGTCAACTTGTTGTCGACGAAATCTATTTCTCAAAGCAATAGCAACCTTCCTCTTTGCAAGGTCTTGCCCAATAATAAATTTATCAAGCTCCTTAACTACTTGTTTTGGTGTAAGACTATTTACCATTATTTGCCTCCTACAATTTTTCTACAATTAGTGAAATGGGGTACTCTTCTTCCCACGCTCTTCCTTTCTCTGTTATACTCCATCGCCATCTGTTTCTTACTTTTTTCCCATTTATAAAACCGCCGTTCTTCAAGCCTATTAAGGCGTTGTGGTCGTTTCCATTCTTCATATCATACCATCCGCCACACGCTTCTTTTGTACCGACGGGATTAGTAAAGTGGCTGAGATTGTGTAAGATTCTTCCTGCTCTGCTGGTAGGCCCTGGATTCTTTATAAACAAATGCTTATACAAATTAGCTTTATACATTTCTTTTTTAAATCTCCTATATGGTCCTGTCATTTCTTTTCTTTCTCATACAACACTTTTTATATTTCTTACCACTGCCACAAGGGCAGGGGTCGTTTCTTCCTACCTTCTTTGTCTTTGATTCTATTATTGGAGCCTTTTGAACTCTTTCAGTAAAGAGAATACCATTCAAGTGATCTATCTCGTGCTGGATGGCGACCACAACAACTAACGGGTCTATGTGGGAATCAAAGCATACTTTACCTAGATTATCATCCTCAACAACTATATGTTTGTATCTTACTGTGTTTTTTCGAACTCCCGGAAGGGAAAGGCACCCTTCTCCCAGGAAAAGAAATTGATCGTCCATCTTAACAATTCTTGGATTTAACAAATGATACTCGTTAAAAATGGTTTTAATCATAGCAACCCTCTTGTAAACTGAGGGATTCAACTGAACAGCAGACAACCCAACACCATCTTTATGATTTGCTAAAACTTGTTTAAGATCTTTCCATATCTTTGTAGCTTCTTCTTTTGTAGCCTCAGTACTCGGTTCTTTTAAAGAAGCAATATTATAATTAATGTCTTTCATTTTTCTTTTTTTCATAATACCTCTTCATTGCATTTTTTCCTTTTTCTGTTTTTGAATATTTTGAAACCGCCTTCTTAACAATTGTCTTTCCCCACTGAGTGCTATAATACTCTTTCATATGAGCACTGTTACACCTCTTACAGATGTTAGCCTTACCATTCTTACTTCTCTTGTTATTGTGAAACTCGGACAGCGGCAAGATGGGACCGTCGGGATGAACACACCTATCTCCGTTACTACACTTCTTTGTAATTAAAAGGTGAGCACTAATAGTTATCATCTTACAAGTCTTTCTCCTCAATATACTTTCCTAAGGCGTCATAGGTTGATATAACCTCTTCATCCGTTAGGGCTATACCTTTACCGAATCGAAATTCTCCGGTGTTCTTATCAAGATACATATGACGGATGTTCACTTTAGGCTTGCCATTGTTCCATTTTAGAACACCTATGAAGAACGGGCTTTTGTCATCCTGTATTTTCTTAATCTCTTTAATTACTTCTACTGTTATTTCCTTTTTCATCTTTTTCTCCTTTATTATTATTAATATTATATAAGAAATACGCTACAGAGAATCAAGTGTTCTGTGAACAATGATGAGATCTTTTAACTCCTCGATGTACTTATCCAGCTTCTTATATCTTTTCTCGTACTTTTCTTTTAGTTCTTTTAAGGTTTTAAGCACCTCCTTTTTATCGAAAAGATTAATTTTTGATAAATCTTCTATCCAAAGATGACCATCCACAAAGGAAGGTCCGAACTTAACTACATAATTTTCTCCTTTAGCAATTCCTTTCTTTGACATTTTATGGTCATTTATCTTAATTGTAATATCCTTCTTGTTCTTTACACTCTCTATATTCTTCTTTGCACTAGTCTTCTCTGGTATCTTTGATAGCAATTCTTTTATAATTCTTTCGTAATATTCTATAAAGTATTTTTGAACTTCCCCAGCAGATTGTTTTATTTCTTTCATTCTTTTATCCTTATTACTTTACCGAATGGTGGTTCAGCAGTGCTATCAACTAAAATCCAAAGAGTCTTTGCTATTTCACTACCCGGATAAGTTGTATAGCCGTCTGTTAGATTTATAACCACTTTACAGTTTGGCTTGTTCTTTTTAATCCACTCATAAAAGGGTCTATGATCTGTCCCACCGCCGCCTTTCCAAGCCGCTTCACGAAGTTTCTTCAGATTTCCATTTTCGACAGGTATTATCTCGTGTATTTTCGCATCTCCGATTAGAACTGTTGCTCTACAGTTTGCTGAAGAGTTAACTATAGCAATTAACTCCGATACAAAGCGAGTTAGTATCTTCTTAGATATACTACCGCTTGTATCAATAGTAGTAACTATTTCAAGGTTCTCCCGCTTTACTCCCGGCAGATATATGCCCGTAGCTATTGCTCTCTTAGATGGATACCCCCAATTCCAATCGACAGGAAGTTCTCGTGTAATGAATTCACGAAGTATCGCGTACCATGGGATTTGAGGTTTTAATATTGCATCCACTAGTCTTTGCATACCAGCAGGAGTATTTCCTTTTAATTGAGCGTGTGTCCACGCCTCAATTATGATATCTTCCCAATTCTTATCATCTTTTATATCTTTCGCATCTCCCGTTGGTACTACTATACTAATTCCACCTGTACCTTCTTTGCCTTCTCCTTTACTCGCTCCCTTACCTGCAGCCCCACCGTCAACATATATATGAATATCAAACCCTTTATTCTTTACCTCAGGCAATAACTTGTAAACTTCGTTTGCTGTCTTATCACTTATTTTCTCAATTTTAACTCCCCCAACAGTTATTTGGTCATTCTTTGGAATAAACCCGCCCTTAGGAAGAGATAATCCGTTTTGAATTATCATATTATTGATAACAATATCCGCCGCTATATTCCAGCGGTCCTTTGACTTTTTACCGAGTCTTACAAAATGCTGAAGCGCAACATGCATTGACTCGTGGCACAGAACCCCCTTCATCTCAGGTACACTTAAGGAATCAACAAACTTCTTTCCGTAGAATAGATTTCCTCTCTTATCAACACCCATAGTTCCTATTGATTCTTCTTCTTTTATTGCCATCTGGGAGAGTATATATGCAAAAAACGGATGCGATTGCTGTAGTAAAACTTTTGACTTGATAATCCGCTCTTGTGTATTCATCTTAGTATCTATCTTAAACATATACTCCTCCTTTCTTCTATTATAATATACAAGAAAATCCTTGAAATTGTTACAACTTTTTTAGAGATTATCAACAATTTTTTGGGAAGCCGCAAATGGCCTTAATATAGAGATAAGTTTGAGCCAAGAGACTCTTGAGACACGCTCTTTTTCTTCATATTCCTTAACTCCTTCCAAAACAGCATCAATATTATCAAGAATATAAGGTAAGTCTTCATTATTTGAAAAATATAAAGAACCCAAATCCGTTCTGGTAAGACTCGGATTTACGATTTCTTCACTTGATATCTTGCCGTTCCAATACTCTTTTTGAATGATAGTTACCTTAACCTCCTGGTGAATCGAATCAAAATTTTTAGGTAAATTTGAGAAATCAATTTTACGCATCTCCTCTATCAAGCAGTTAAATTTCTCTCTGTATGACTTTCTAATATACCTTCTAATTGTACCTGGGTGATTTAACACAAATTTAATAGTGTCTATACCAACCTCTCTGTATTTTCCTACTTTATCTCTATGCATTCGGTATCCGATTCCTCTTGCTGAGATACAAAGCCATGCATCCTCGCACATCGTAATTTCTTCAGGATGCATTTTTCCCATTCCTTTAGTTGCAGCATTCCAAAGGCTCTCAACTTCCGAGAGTAGTGCTCCCAGACTTTTATCCGAGTGTCGAAATTTATCTAAAGCAATTAATTTTGGGTTTGTTCTCCACTCATTAACAATCGCTTTATCATAATCTTTTTCTTTTATGGTTCTTTCATCTTCTAAGGTTGTTATCTTTTCGCTGATAGTCTTTTTCGCCTCTATATACTGTTCATATTGTTCTTTTAAGGTCAATTTAATCTCCTTTCTTTTCTATTATAATATATACAAGAAAATCCTTAAAATTGTTACAACTTTTTTAGAGATTATCAACAATTTTTTGGGAGACCGAAAACGCCTCTAACACCTTAAGAAGTTTGGAAAGGCTCCCACCGTTATATATGTTTATCAATTCTTTTGCTTTTTCTGAAATTTCATCTATGTGATTTAGTATATGAAAAAAATTATTATGGTCTGAAAAATAAAAATCGTGCCACCCACTCTTATACCCTGTTTTATTCATGCTCACGACAGTACGTTTGGTATTGCCGTCTATAAATTCAAAATTAATTTTTACTTGTGGCTTTATTTGATTTTTAACCTTTTCAAAATCTATTTTTGTCAACTCATCCATCAACCCATTAAACTTCTTCTTGTAGGATTTTCGGATATAGGGCTCAATGTTACTTCGATAAGACACTACAGAGCTAATTATGGCTATTGGAACGTTCTTATATTGTCCCGTTGTTGTGCAACGCCTATATCCAATGCCTCTTGCTGAAATACAAAGTTCATTATGGGGTTGGTTTGTTGAAATTACTTCAGGATGCATTTTTCCCATTCCTTTAGTTGCAGTATTCCAAGCGTATTGTACTTTATATTTCGCGGGAACGGTTAAATTCATCAAGGCCTTTAACGCTTCTAATTTTGGGTTTGTTCTCCACTCATTATCAATCGCTTTAGCATATTCACCAGCAAGTATTTCCTCCTGTTGCTTAAGGTCTTCAACCTCATTACCAATCTTTTTAATCTTCTCGTGAAACTCGTTATGTATTTCAGTAAAACTTTTCATTACGCCTCCTACGCTTCTTTTATGTCGTCGTCAGAGATAAATTTGTAATACTTCTCGATGAAGGCTTTTACAATTTTGTCTTCTTTTCTAGCCAACTTTTTGAAGTCGGCTTTAAAATTTTTGTTACCTCTTTTTAGCATCCGCGAAAGAAGAATTCCAAATTCTGCATCCATATGATTTGCAACATTCAAAATTGGAACCAACATTTCCCGGCTTGCCATATACTTGCTACTCAAAGCGGACACGAGAACATACTTGACATCTACAGCTTTAATTTCTCTTACCAACTTCGGATTCTCAATGATTTCACTTAGTTTAATCTTCTTGTGAAGCTTTTTAAAGGCTTCAAGTTCTAACGCTATTCCGTAGCCTACACAACTCCCAACTAGCTGTTTCCTTTCTGCTCCACCGGCCTTGATTACACGACTTGCAAAATACCAACTTCTTGGGGTCGCAAAAACTGATGCATCTTCGTCTTTTTCTAAAGTGTGAAGATGATCAGACTTCCAACTGAGATAGGCAACTATGTCAACATCGACCTCATGTTCAAGGGCCCAGTTCGTCCACTCTTCAACAGTTGGAACTTTAAGCTGAATCTGAAGTAATCTATTTCTTAAAGGTGCGGCCATTGCAAAGACATTTGCTCGGTCTTCTGCTCGATTACCCGCTCCTACAACCATCCAACCTTCTGGGAGATTGTAGCTACCAATTTTGCGGTCAAGTATTAGCTGGTATGCGCTCGCCTGTATTGAAGGTGGCGCAAGGTTTAGTTCATCTAAAAAGAGTATTCCTCTTGAGCGTGCTCCATTTATAGTTACTCTTGCCTCAGATTTCACGCTGGCAAGTTCTTCACCTTTTAGAGTTTTTTCTGCTTCCTCAATCTTAGCCTTCTGCTCCGCTTCAATTCTCGGTAATTCAGGGTTTTCTTTTGGAAGCCAATCTGGCGGAAGCCATTTTGTTGTATCTCCGGCGTCAGTGTATTTTGGAAGTCCTCTCAAATCGCTTGGGTCAAGTTGCGATATTCTAACATCTACAACCTCTACATTGAGGTCTTCCGCAACTTTTTTGACAGTATCAGACTTCCCGATACCTGTTGTTCCCCATATAAATAACGGCAGTTTTGTCTTATAACAGACCCTGAGATGTTCTTCGGTTTGTTTGTGATTTACTTCAACTACGCCGCCTTTGTTCATTTAACCTCCTTTTTCTTTCTATTATAATATACAGAAAAAGAGACAAAATTGACAAAAATCTGTCTCTTTTTTCATAGTTTTCTTAATATTTCATCGGCTACAGGAACACCGATTTCTACTGTTATTTTTACATCATAAGAGGATGCCTCCTCTATTGATGCTGTTATCCCAGTTCCGCGGCTTGACCCGTCAACTGCTACTGGGTTATAGCCCTTGTACCCTCCGGATAAACTTTCATCACTAACCCCCGGAACAGCTAATGGCAGAATTCTACGCAATTCTCCGAATAAAGCATCCGCAACACGAACTTTTGCTCTACCATAAAAACGAGTTAACATAACTGGCTTTTCAGTAGAATTTTGTATATATGCTTTACCTGTAATTGTTACAACTTTCTTTATCATACCTTTCTTTACCTTCATCCTTTTCCTCCCTATTTATCAAATCTCACTATTTTACCTACTGGAAATCTTGGGACATTATCTTTCGACATTCCTTGATATTGTACTGTCAGTTCTTTTCCCATAAAGACTTCCGGGTGTTTGAAATACTCTTTAAGGAGTTCAGTAACATCTTTCCCTTTTAACTTTACATTGAAAGTATTACCATCTGAGAGCGCGCATACAAACGCGCCCACTGCATTTTGTAGGATTCCGCGACCTTCTTCGTATCCCACAATTTTGAATTCATCCTCTTCAAATTCTTTATACTTTAACAAATCATAACTGCGTTTTTGAACATATGCTGAATTTTTATTTCTTAACATTATCCCTTCATATCCAGCTGTTACATAAACAACGTGCTCTTCTAACATCTCTTTTTCATTCTCTATTTCTTCTGTTAAGACATTTACTAACGGGTACTCGATTTTTCTATTTTCAAACGCTACTCTTCTTTCTTTATAGTTGTCTTTTTCTGTTAATAATTCTACATCATTTTTAATTCTCGGGTAATCGTAAATATGATACTCAACTTTTTTGGAGGCTTCAAAGTCAGTATGTTTGTCCCGTCTTATATTGCCGCCTATCTTATTAAAGTCGTTGTTGTGAATGTACAACTCGCCGTCCCATATTTCGCCGTCTTGCATTATCTTTTCTAATGCTTCTTGAATATGAGACATAGTCTTTACAGGCTTTCCGGACCTGAACCAAAGCGTTACTTTATCATCTTTACAGACACTAATGCATCTTATTCCGTCGAGCTTTGGCTGAACATAACACGGAAAGGTTATCTTTTCTTTATGCTGAACATATTTGTGTGCTAACATAGGAAAGAATCCGCCAAAGCTGGAGGTCGTTCTGGCCTTTGCAATTTCTGCAATATCTTCACGATAGTCTTTTGACTGTTTCTTAGTCCATTTTGCGTTAGCTTCAAAGTCGGCCTGTTGTTCGGGCGTAGTTTCATTTGCCCGACCTATATTCTTGCCGCTCTTTACTACATCAATACGATGTTGTTTCTTTCCATCTCTTTGACCATACAACTCATGAATTTCATTTCCTTCGGTCCAAATCTCCCACTCCTGCACTTTACCCGTAGATGTCTGTTTATACAATTTAGGATATTTCATTCATTCTCCTTTAGAGTTAAATTATACCCTCTTTTCATTCCTCTTTTGTATAACACTTGGGCTCTTGTTTCGTTACCATATTTGAGAGCGTCTTCGATTTGAGACTGAAACATTTGGGCGTTATGGCCGTTTGCTTTTCTTTCTTTCTTATTATTATACTTGTATTTCATATGCTCCTTTCTTCTATTATAATATACAAAAAAAGAGGCAAAATTGTTACAAACTTTTACCTCTTTTTTATGGTGAAAAAAGTGCAAACAAAACTAGGTAGTTTATTCGTTCTCTTTCGGGGCTGTTTTAACCATCTGAAAAACGCCCGGTTTTACCTTCTCAACAAGTCCTTCATCCATGAGCTTTCTCATCTTCATAAAAACACCGGCTTTTTTAACACCAAACTTTTCTGCTATCTCCTTAGCCGTTATTGTTCCATCTGCTTCTTTTACTGCGGCATAAACATCTTCTTTCTTAATCATCTTTCTCCCCTCCTTTCTATTAGTTTTTATACTGTTATAATATACAAAAAAGAGACTGATATTGTTACATCTTCTTTTCTTTTTGTTTCTGTTCTCTGAGAAAAGCTTGTTCCAAGTCCTCCTGCCACTCTTTCTCCCGTCCTTCTCGCTGGCTAAAAAAACACTGCATTAGGCTTTTATCTTTGGCGTCTTTCTTCTTAAAGAATAAGTCAATGATAAATCCTCCAACTACATCGATTATGAAAAATACAATCATAGCAAACAAAAACACAAATACAAACATTTCTTTCTCCGTTCTATTTCGTGAGGTCCTTTGTTGTTCTTCTATTACAATATACAAAAAAGAGACTGAAATTGTTACAGTGAATCTACAACAGTATCTACTACCATAGCTTCATTAATGGCTTCTATTAGTTTATCTTTTTCGTAAGTAAAGTCTAATGGTAAATCCATAATCCACTTAACATTAGCGCTGTAGCGTCGAATCGAACACATAGTCGGAGATTTAACTATCCATGAGAATGCAGAATATCTTATATTGTCATTAATTTTCATCATTCCAAATCTGTTTCCAAAAAGAACAATCATATAGGGATGAGGAGTTGCGCCAATCTTTCCTACCCAAAATCTCTCCCCCATAAAAGTGTCTCTCTCTACCCAATAAAGGTCCCCCGCTAAAGTTTCCAAAATTTCAACTCCTTTTGGTATCGACCATAGTACATGTTTTTTCATAATGCGTCTACTATATTTTGAATTATCACAGCTTCATTAATGGCTTCTATTAGTTTATCTTTTTCGTAAGTAAAGTCTAACGGTATTGTAATAGTAGTTTCATCAGTCAGTTCACCATAGGTTATTTCGCATAATTTTGAAGTCACACACTTCGAACTAACAATCCCCCCACCAAATCTATTTCTTAATATCATTATTCCAAACCTATTCCCATAGACAACAATTATAATATTTTTAAACAGATTGCTAAAAGATGTAATAGTTCCTATACGGAAGACTTTTTCTTTTATGTCTTCCGTTATAATCCAAGTGAGTATACTCTCTTTATTCTCCTCAACAAAACTATGTCTTCTTATATTGTCCGTTATAATCTCCCCGAGACATCCTTTAATCGGGGTGGTTGGATTCGAACCAACGACTCCTCGGTTCCAGGCCGAGTACTCTGCCCTGACTGAGCTACACCCCGGTATTTTCTTTTTCATAAATTCCCCAATAATTTGTAAACTACTAACGCATCTCTAACTGTCTAAAGTGTCCAAGTTTATAAGGTAGTGTAACAGTTTCTTTATCTTTAAGGTCTCCTAAAATAAGTTCATACTTTGAGACTGTAATCGGATACTCCCGGAGATTACTTGAAAAGTTTGTATCTCTTTTTTGTAATCTTCCAAACCGAACATCCTTCTTATCATATTTCGTATCCCAAATGATACAAATATCTTTAGAAATTCGTATTCTTCTTTTCTTCTTTTTCTTTTTCATAAGACACAAAAGTATGGCATACCTCCCGGAAGTGTCTTCCACATTTCCCGGGGCATTAAATATATCGCTTTCTCAATTGCTATCCCAAGAACTAATAGTTGTTCCATTACTGTTTGCAAGCCATTCTATTCTCCATAACTCATTAAAACACCACTCCGAAAATCTCGCTCTTTACATCCGATTAAAAGAAAGTAAAAAAGTAAATCGTGATTTAACTTTATGTCTTTATAAAAATTATATTTAGCAGAAATCTGGATAACTTCTTGTGCATCATTCTCCTTTTGCATTACTTTGCTAAGTTCCCGAGCGTATTTTTCTCCTATCTTTTTGCTTATCTCTAAAACTCTTGTTATATCAAATCTCATTTATTCTCCTTTCATTTTCTTCTATTTTTCAACTCCTTATCTAATTTTTAGTTTTAACTGTTGTACAATCTTTCTTGTCTTATATAAATCCCAATCTAAAGTTGCTTTGGGGTTCTTGAAAACTACTCCTTCATCTTCCGGTCCTAAGGTGTTCCAAAACTTTAGATAGTCTTTCACAGGTAATGTTCTTAATACAAGTAACTTCATTCCATCGTGTTCTATATTATTCTTATTTAATAAAACTTTTCTCAATAAAGCATATCTTTCCCCGTACGGAACATTTGTTAAATCTCGTGCTTTATATATTGGCATATCCCATACTGCAATTTTGTTCGGTGGGTTAGCTTGACGGGTTCCTACAAGTTCACCATCAATTAGACTATCCGGTGGTAGAACATCTAATAGCCAACTCCAATCAAACTTACGAGATGAATTAAGAGATGTCCCGTAACGATTGAATATGTCGAGGTTTTCATCGTGCGTACATAAGAGCGCACGATGACCATCTTTCTTCACTTGAACAATCCAATCTCGGTCTATCATAGTTACTTTGTATATTCGAGTCGGCTTACTAGGATATAGAAATTTCATCTTACTTCAATATTCCTCTTTTGAGATTACGATTGAGATTAATTGATGCTGTTATTACAACGACAATAATAATAAGTAGTATAAATAGAAGTGGCTGCCATAGTGGGGACAACACCCACAACCACGACCAGGTAACTCGACCTGATAATTTTAGTATAATAAACGCTACTGTAAGTACCTGTATTTTTAATGCTCCCAGTAGTAATTTTTTCATCTCTTCCTCCTTTTTCTCTTCTATTATAATATACAAGAAAATCCTTGAAATTGTTACAACTTTTTTTCTGCTTCCCAAACCCTTTTACATTCCGGGCAAAGTCGTTCTGTTTCTAAAAATGGTATTCCAGATGTAAAGATTATTCTATCAAGTTTTGTGGGATGTTCTTGAGTCAATACTGTTCCGCAGTAGCCAATATAGTGTCGTTTGTCCTCTGTCATTCCCCTCTTACCATTGGGAATTATATGCGCAACCCACTTGTGTTCAACTTTGGGGTTTCCCCCTTTATCTAATACCACTCCACCATAAAGCTCATCCTCTCTATTAAGAATGACAACATCACCGACCCGCACTATAGTGTTATTACCTCTTTTAAGAGTTAGCTCTTCGTGAGAACACTCACACTTATCACACCAGTTGTGATTTACCTGAACTTCATCGCCTTCTCGTAAGTCAAGAAGGAAACCATTTATAGTGATTTTCAACCTCTCCTCCTTTACTTTAACTTAATCGAAGGCTTTGCTTGTTTGCAAAGTCTTCTTATATTGTCCGCTACAATAAACTGGACAGTTGCATTTGCCGGCTTGTAACTTCTCTTTGCTTCAAACATTTCCTGGAATTTCTTCGGCCCGCCAACAGCCTTTACAATCTTCTGTATCATTTCATCGCTTGGGTCTTTTAAAGAAACTTCACGATTCTCAACAAAGTGGTCTTCAAACTTTGGGTCTTCTTTAAGAACGGCTTCTTGGTCGACTCCGATTTTACTAAACTTGTTTGTATAGACGGCCATTAAACCGGGAGTTGTTTTTCCGGGGATGTTAAAGCTTGATTGATAATTGAGACCTTTTGCATCGCGCTCGTACTCTTCATTACTTACTTCAAGGACCTTCGCTTCAAGCAACGCAATCTCAGCTTCCAAGTCTTTCTTATTTCGTATTGCTTTATGAAGCTTATCCGCAACAGCTTCACATCCTGTGATAACAGGATGTTCTTTCTTTGCGGCACTTTTCTTCTTTGCTCCATCTTCGAACAGATTCTCTACTTTCATTCTACCTCCTTTTTCTCTTCTATTATAATATACAGAAAAAGAGACAAAATTGTTACAACTTTTTAATTATAACATCTTCTAATAATTCCCAATGAATTCGGCCATTACAGGGTACTCGATAGCAATATTGGTCACTTGCCTGCCATCCAAAGGCACACTTTGAACAATGACTACCAAGTTGTGCAACATAAGTATTACCGTAAATATCAATAACATCTCCTGGGGAGACAAAGGAGGTTCGCATGCTAGTAGGTTGTAATACCTTTAGTTTTTTCATAGTTCTTTTTTATAACTTTTTAATTATAACATCTTCTAATAGTGAATTTGACCATTATTACAAGGTACACGAAAGCAATATCCTTTGCGCGATGCAAAAGCACAACTTTCACAAGAACCATCAGATTGTGCGATGTAAGTTTTACCAAAAATATCTATACTATCTCCTGGTCAACTAAAGAGGTGCATGTATCTCCTTTTTTCTTTCTACCTTCTCTTCTTCTTTTCTTTCTTCTGTCAAATCAAAATGCAATTCTACATCAATATAATCCCTGTTTCTCCCCAATCTATCTCTTAAAATATTACAAACATCCAAAAGTGTATCTGTCGGCTTCAAATGAGTAACTTGTGTGAAAACTCGGAAATCAAACTCACTTATTTGTTCTAATTTTTTTCTTGTTACTG
>Ga0114918_10000230_pt1 | contig 46113 bp, 62 predicted proteins | sample LantaG_FD_87015 | JGI IMG/M metagenome (GOLD analysis project Ga0114918, IMG submission 87015) | Deep subsurface microbial communities from Baltic Sea to uncover new lineages of life (NeLLi) - Landsort_02402 metaG | ecosystem: Environmental > Aquatic > Marine > Oceanic > Sediment | place... | reverse complement strand
TGATTTGAATCATCAGAGAATACATACGCTCTCTTTCTTGAAAGAACTTATGCGCAATTACCGTAGATTCTGGATCCGCATGCCCAAAATAATTATCCTTATGAACTTTGAACTTTTCTGCGTCTAACTCAAAATTAAACCACACACGAGTTCTACCGTTTTCTTTCGTAATAGAAGTTCCCTGCATCTTTTCACTCTGATATGCTAAATACGCAGCAAAGTTTACATCTGATGTATTGTGAATTTTTTCAACCTCATCTTCATTCGGCATTTTTTACTCCTTATCCTTCTCTGACAGATTCGCCGCTTCGTTCCAGGACTCACAAACTTCGCCTTTATAATTTGGAACGACTGACATTGGGTCTCCCCATGAATCTTTGGTTCTTCTGCCAGCAGCATCGTTTTTTTCTGTCATTTGCTTTTTACGAACACTATCTTGTCCAGGCCAGCCGCTTCCTTTGAGGCAAAATTGTTTTCCTTGAAATTCTGCCTCTAAGTCTCTCTCATAAGCAACACCTTCAATTGTCTTTCTATCAGGTGCCTGAGCTATAGGAAAATTCAGAATAATTCTTTCACCTTTTTTGTTTTTATAGATATATTCCATACTTTATCTCCGCCGTAAAAGTTTGCCAGCAGTAGAATTTTTCTTTTTAGCTGGTTTACTTTCTGCTGATACTATGCGTTCAACAGGGGTAATTCCAGAATCATCGTATCCTACTCCTGGAACTACTTCTTGTGGCATCATAGATTCAGCTGCCGGATTCGCTACAACAGAATTATCCACTGTACTTACGCCACCTCTAGCACGATTACTGGCAACTTCCGACTGTTTTTCTGCTTTAATTTGAGCAATTCTGTTTGCTCTTTCAGAAAGCTGATCCTTTGTCAGAGAAATAACAGTTCCTGCATTCATTGAAGGACCAGATGCTTCGCTGTCATCACGAATAACTGGAAGACCACGAATATACTGTTGTCCAGTTTCGTCAACCTTAATACTGTAATCTCCCATCTTTTGATTAATTTCGCTCTGGATTGTACCTTCGCCCTTACCAGCATCCCAACTATGCTTGTTGGAAAGCACTGGAGCTAAAGGTTTTGCACCTGTTCTGGTATGACTAACCTGATCTCTTACAACAGGTTTATTAGAAGCACGAACAATCTGACCATTTTGTGGGCTATCTGAATAATGAACTTCCATCTGATTTGCTTGACGAGGTTTATTAATGGTAACCTCACTAGAAGGAGTAACATGAATCGGAGTGGAATTTGCATTCTTTGCTCTACGAGTATTAGAAATATCAATACTCTGAACAACATCCTGATCCGAACGATTTATTAGATCTCTAACTTCTTCGTCTCTTGAACGACGACCATCTAACATTTGACGATTTTTATTGGCTCTCGACTCAGCCTCAACTAGTTGCTGCTGTTGATATTGTTCTTGGCTTCCATCCTTAACATAAATCTCAACAGTGCCAATCTTAATGGCAATTTCAAGATCCTTAATGTTATCATAAATTATGCCATTTCCTTCGCATCGCATTCTACGGCTGTCCCAATCTACTGTGAAAACAGTACCTACAGGGAAACCTTCATTAATAATGCCAAACTGCATTTGCTGAACAAGAATCCACTGAGTTGGTCTTTCGACAACAAGAGAATCTCTAACCACAACCTCTTCTTGAGTCTCTTCTTGAACCACATCCTGGACTTCTTTAACATCCTCAGGTTCCTTGACCTTTTTAGGTCTGCCTCGTTTTGCAGGAGCCTTTTTTGCAACAGTTGCCTTTTTAGGTCTACCTCGTTTTGCAGGAGCCTTTTTTGCAGTTTCTTTTTTTACGGAATCAGACTTTTTCTCGGGATTGGCCTTTTTTGCCTTGGCCTTAGGCATTTTCTTACGTGTAACCATTTCTTCTTCTCCTTTTTTTAGTTTCTTCTTTTATCTATAATGTCCCAAAAGGGGACTAACTCTTGGAATATCACTCAGATTTCTCATCACCAATTTCATCCAAATGAGGATGAATTATCTTGTAAAGATCAGGATTGAGATCTGACATTCGATTCCAAAAGGCTAAGTCTACTAAGGGTCTTGCAACACTATTAACTGTTTTTTCTTGAAGACGATGTACGTTTTCAGAACAAGAAATTATTATTTTCTGAGCAATATCTTTTTGCTTTTTTTTAAGTTCTGCTAATTGAGACTGAATAGTATTAAGCTCTTTTGCATCATCAGAACAAGATTGGGAAAATCGTGCGACTTCCTTGTCTACACTCTCATGGTCAATTTGATCAGAAATAGACCAAAGTGCCAAACGTCTTGCTAGAGCTTTTTTTCTATCTTGGCCAGCCAATTTTTTTCTCCGATAATCATAGTTAATCATCTATATAACTAATACAATCTATAAAAGAATGATGAATTTATTATCCACATCCACCAAAATAACCACAAGAAGGACAAACCGGACATTTCTCACTTCCGCCAGTCATAAGAGCACTACACTTAGGACACTGTTGTCTTTGCATAAATCCAGATGTGTTGTCGACTTTTTTGTCTTTAGAGTCAGAAAACTCAAATCCTGAAATAGTAGTTCCCTCTTCTGTAATTTCTTTAACTTCATCAATTTCTAAAGCATTACCAACAGAAAGAACGGAAGGATCCTTAATGTATCCTTCATCGTCAAAATACATCAACATCAAACGAGCAATATAATCTACAGGACTTGTAACCCTTCTTAACTCGTCTTTTCTTCCCGTAAACCCTTTAGGCTCAAATTCAACATTCATATATTTAGAACAAAGATTATGTAGTGGCTCTCCTCTTTGAAGCGCAATAGAGAAAGCAATGGACCAACACTCTAACATATTATTAAGAGACGATCCTGGGTTCCCAAAAGTCAAGAAAAACTCGCAAATACGACCATCAGGATAGACGAAAATCTGAACATATCCCTGAGAAGAACCTATTTTAATTCGGAAGCGCAAGCCATTCAAAACATCAGCTGGTCTTTTTCTCTCGCCCCATTCTTTCTTCGCTTCAATAATATCATGATGAGTGATTCCTACTGCGTCCAAAAACTCCTGGACATTAAGAGCGTTTGTTTGCTTTCTTCTTGAAAGTTCGGACATGATAGATTCATTAGTGATTCTTTGTACTACATCCTCAGAAATATTTTGATCTTTATTTCTTTCGGTATTCAAAGGGGCAGACATTTTACAATTATCTCTATAAATCGAAATTCCCTTACATCCCAACTGATATGCCATTTTCCATGCTTCAGAAATATCAACATGGGACGAAGACTCTGGCATATTAATGGTCTTAGAAATTCCTCCAGATACAAACGACTGAAGAGACGCAAGCATTCTAATATGACCTTCCCAACCAATAATACCTTCATCACCTAACGGAGACGCTGCACACTTGAAAATATTTTCATGCTCTGATTTTATTCCAGAACCTTTAACATGCCCATTTTCTTGAATAAACGTACAAATAGAATCAATTTCATCCTCAGTGTAAGACTTAAGGTTAAACAGGGATCTTTTAACAGAATTATTAACGATTTTCATCATTCCACCACCAGCCAATGTTTTATATGTAACAAGAGCATAACATGGCTCAATTCCAGTAGAATCACATCCCATAATAAAACTGATAGTGTTATGAGAAATAATTCCATTAGCAACATATGTATTTTCAGAAGGAACACTTATATCATAAGTTGCCTCTTCTCCTGCATAATCTACTGAGTTTATACGAACAAAAGACAATTCAGGATATTTACTAACTACATTATAAAATTTAGATTTCTTAAGCTGGTCGAATTCATTAATTAAACTTACTGCCCAATCATAATTAAATCTTCCTTCCTTCTTTCTAACTAAAATATCTTGTCTTATTTTATTAGAAAGACCATTAGACAAATCGTACAATTCATTTATCCAACCGATATGATGAATTGTGTTTTTAGGATTAGAATTCATCTCTTTTCGTTTTTCAAAGAAACCTACAAGTTTATCAATTTTTCTTTGAGAAATAAACCCTATCTTATGCATGTATTTATAGGCAGCTTCGGACCCACTAACTCTTACACGATATTTAACTCTAGAACCAAATCCATCTTCTCTAACTTCATATAGTTTCCAATGAGCTTTAATCCCTAGACTCTCTAAGGCAACAAAAACCTGCCTAGAAAGAACATAACTAGTTGTAGTCATTTCAATAATAGGACTCGTGGTTCCATTAATCGTTCCATCAGCTTCAAACAAACCTCTTAAGAATGCACAAAGCACCGAGGTTTTAGAACGAAGAACCTTAATTGGAATAAAAGCTCCAGCAGATCCTTGTCCTTCGTTCCCAGAGGGTTTGTCAAATCCATTCTGTCTCCACCAACGAGCAATTACGCGAGACGAAAGAATTATCAAAGAGCACCCAACCTTTTCTTCCTGAGCTATATTGTTTAAGCCAAATAACACTTTGTTAAGATTGTCAATATGGGATACTAAATCTTTATCATCATTACAGACAGCGATTCTAATCCCACTACTATCTTTAACATAACCATCGCCCTGATATAGACCTAGCAATTCTGCAAGGCTTTCATCTAATTTAGAAGGAGTTTTAGTTAATTTTATTGAATGATGAGAAATATCAACGCTAGAAAGATCTTGATATTCTTTATTTAATAAAAGATCTTCATGACCACCAATTTTATTTGATAAAAGATCTCCTTCTTCAATGTCTTCCATCTTTTTCCAAACATATTCACCATCATCATTTATAACACGAAGCTGATGATTAAATGTAGCCTGAATCACATGTCCACGATCACTTTGAACTCGAATTGTTGGAGCTATACCATTAATATAAAATTTATCTGACTTTGAAATATTATTTTCTTGTAAAATATCTCTTTCTATATTTTGCCATTGATCTCCTTCGGGATTACCCATTTCAACAATAGGGATAAGTCCATCAGAACTCAATATCATAGTATCAGAAACCAAACAACCCGTTGGCGCACATACAGTTACCTGAGAATTTCTATATCCAAAGCTACCACCCATAGAAACAGCTTCATCCCAAGATGTTTGTGCTTCTCCTACAAGAACATTTGTTTGGGCTCTATAAGAACTTTTTGTATTTAGAGGCACAGGAGGAACTGTTAAGTCTTTATAATCTCCAACACTTCTAGAAAGTTCTTGATGAGTTTTAGGATCAAGATTCGAAGACATTCCATAAGATGCAGATCTATGGTTTTTAACGACCTTCAGCATATCTTTTCGATTATTGTCATATCCTTCAAATGGACCAAGAGCCTCAGCCATTTCTGCAGAGACAGCATATGAATGACCTGTCATAATACCCATCAGAGCAGCACCAATAGTTCTACTCTCATCTCCATCGTAAGGAAGACCCATTAACATCAATAAGGTTCCAAGATTGGCTGGGCCTAATCCTGTACTTCTGTATTTCCAAACATTATAAGCAACAAGCTCAGAAGGAAGTTGAGCCATATGATTCGTAATTTCAAGAATCATCTGCCAAATACGAATGCTGTGTTTGTATTTTTCAACCTCAAATATCTTCTTTTCTTCGTCATACAATTTCTCTACGTTTATAGACGCAAGGTTGCATGCCGTATCGTTAAGCGATATATATTCGGCGCATGGATTTGTCGAATATATCCAACCATCAGATGCCAGTGTATTCCAATCATTCATCGTACCATTGAAATGAATTGCTGGATCGGCACATTTCCAAGACGAATCGATCATCTTGTTCCAAATCTTCGCAGACTTATAAATACGAGCAGGATTACATTCTTTCTTTAGCGTATCCCAATCAGTCTTTCCATTCTCGTCGGTATATTTTGCTTTATCGGTTCTCCACCATGTGGGCCATTCCTGATCACCCTCAAGTGATGTCATGAAATCGTGAGACACAGCAATACTATTATTACCATTCTGACCACTAACAGTCTTATATGCTTCGCCATTAAAATCTGACTCGTATCCAGCAGCAATAAGAGCTTGTGCTTTTCTTTCTTCTTCGGATTTCCAATTAATATACTCAAGAATGTCCGGGTGGTCTACGTCAACTACTAACATTTTAGCTGCACGTCTTGTAATTCCACCAGACTTAATGCAGTCAGCAGCACGATCAAAGATACGAAGGAAACTAATAAGGCCAGAAGAAGTTCCACCTCCGCTTAGTCTTTCGCCTTCTGCTCTCAATGGTGAGAAGTTTGTTCCTGCTCCACTACCGAGCTTAAAGATACGAGCCTCTTTTCTAAGAAGATCGTAGATTCCATTTTCGTCTAAAAGGTTATCTTCAATGCCAAGAATAAAACAGGCATGTGCTTGACTTCTTGAATAGAGATTTTCTGATTGATGAACTTCGCCATTAACATCGGCATAAGAATGACCGCATGCTTTACCAGCTATTCCGTATGCCCACCAAACTCCAGTATTAAAAAACTGTGGACTATTTGGAGCAGCAATCTGATGATAAAGCATATAAATAACTTCATCATAGAATGCTTGAATATTTTCGTTAGATGATTCTCCGTCTATATCAAGTAGCCCAGATACTTTCCCCCAAAAAGCCCATGCACCAGCTAAACGATGAAATACTTGTTGGACACTTGATTCTCCATTCTTAGAGACATCAAGATCCCCATCATTGGAAACATTAGGAAGCAACCATTCTGGCCAAGTTGATAATTGTGTTTCGGAAATATTTAAGTCTGCTGGAAGCACTTTGGATTTTTTAGTTTTTAATGGAACTTCTGCTCTGCGAAAATACTTGGATGCCATTACATCTACTGATTGTTGAGACCAATGCGGTGGAGCCTTTATCCCATTTAATTCGTAAAGAACTTTATCTGATCTATGATCTTTAAGACAAACATCAAAGGACTTCCATTCTAGGCTATCAAAAATATTTCCTGTAAGGTCCTTCGTAAAAATTCTTTCAACGATCATACTTAATCTCCTTTCGGTGGTTTGATACAAAACATCGGCACATAACACCCACTTAAATATAAAAGGTGTTGGAATAAAATTAGTATAACTATGATTGGACCTATTCGGGAGGATTCTCTTTTATTTCTTCGACATATTCCTCAATAACTTGAGGGGCAGGGATGTCGGTGAGGTCCAGGTTTAGAGATTTATCGCGTAATGCAGTAAATTGTTTCTCTGCTAATTTAAACAGCATTTGCAATCTTTCAGCAGGAATACCTTTAAAATAGGTAGTTACAACTTCATTAATTCCCTGATCAGAAAGAATATTCATGACATCAGTTTCGACATTGTTAATTGCCTGAATTTTTTGATCAGGAGCAGACATCAAATGGCCATTGTCGGAAATGCTACGTGTGATTCTCGACAATATATCATAGAGGTCAGCATCTTGAATTTCTCCATCTCTAAGTTTATCACAAAGAGATTTTACTACAAATCCTAGTAATGCTGTAAATTGATTATCTCTCATAGCTGCTAATGTGTCATATGCACTTTGAACTTCTACTTGCTGCATATCAATGGAATTTAAAGCTTTCGCATTGTTTATTGTTTGTAAAGCGTATATAGATTGTTTAACTGGTTCATCAACATATGTTTTCTGTGTTTTATCTTCGACTTCAGAAATCGTTAGTAATCCAGCAATCTTCAAAACACGATGAACGGCAGATTTAGGATGAGAGCCTATTGTCAATTGTTCTTGTGGTCTTTCTTGCATCTTTGGTGCTTCTTTCTTTTGATTGGTCACAGTATTTGGCCTCTCTTCTACAACCTCAACCTCTTCCTCTGGTGCTTCGCCATTATCTGACTTCAAAGGAGAGCCAAGAATTTCATCTGTTTTTGCCATTAATTGAGCCACTTCGTCTGGATTAAACTCATTAGGAAGTGATCTGCCCTCTTCCTGTTCAGATTTATTTTCAAACATATTTTGATTACGCCAATTGATTTTAACACCTAACTGACGAACAACTTCACCTGGGGCAATCAAGGCAGGTTGAACCCAAGCATCTATGTACTGTTCACGAAGATTATTACCACTACGATCTTTAATAGCAGAAAATTCCACATCCCAATCAAAAGATTCTTCTGTAACTTCATATTGATATTCGGCACCGTGTCTAATGGCAAGTTGATCATTAAGAGGACCTAATATTTCCTCTTTTACAAAGATCCAGTGTCTATTGGATGCCATTCTTTTACGACGCAACATAAATTTCTCCTAAATTACCTTATGTACATAGGAATAAATTATCAAAGATTTTTCTAACTAATATTTCTTCTTCCAGCCATAAAACGTTGCTCTATAACGATCTGGCTCAACTACAAATATATCTTCACCAATCTCATTTTCGTCTGGAACTGTATCAGAATCTTCCCTAGAACTCCAAATCACCTCCTCACCCCTAAAAGGACCGTCAACAAAATGTGGCACACCCTTGTCGTATTTAGCCTTAGCTCTTTCAGGAATATTTGGAAGAATTGGACGTATAATAATCATACAACGTTTACGTTCTGGAGCACTTTTGTTATCAATGTCAATTCTAAATTTTCCATGATATTTTCTACATATAGGCTTAATAGCTTTTCTAATGTTGTTCATCAAACCATTTACTTCAAAACAACCTCTATTCTGTCTCTTAGAACAAAGATTGACACCTTCAGCAGATAACACTTGAGACATAATATCCTGAAAAACAGATCTAGGAACCAGAACATCTTTTTCTGCCACTAGATTTTTAGCTATTCGAATGCATCTAGGTAAATTATTTGACATATCAAAACCTCATATCGTTAAAAGATTTTTTACAAAACCAAACATTCCTTGAGGTTCTTCTATGGCTCCGTTATCTCTTGGAATGCAAACCTTATCTTCGTCTTCTTTGATAACATTTAACCCTAAAGCTTCAGCTAAATCACCAAGATTATCTGTTCCTTTAATAAAAATATCTACTCCAGGAAATTGTTTTTCTAATTCAGATCTTCTCTTTGATCTACCAGTACTAAAAACAAAAGGAATATCTGGAAATTCTTGGTTTAGCCATTTAGCCAGATGAAGCCCGTCTGCATCTTTTCCTTTTCCTTCTAGGCCAAGATCTACTATAACAGCTTTAACACCATCTTCTATATTATGTTTTACTATTTGATTTTTTGCTTCTGATACATTTTTAGAACTCACAATCTTTTGATCTTCACCTCTAGCAACAAATAGTTTTTGAACTAAATCGACCGCTTCTGTTTTGTCATCAGCAACAACAAACACTCCACTTCTACTGTTTATTCTTACTCTTTTAGACGACCTGAAATATTGCTGAAAAGCCGAACTGATTTCTTTAACGTTATTACTCATCTTCATTATCTCCTTCGTTATCTTGTCTCATCACATTTTCGAGGGAGTTGCTGTCTAAGCGTCCATCTCTCATTTCACAACCACGAACCAAAACTGCCATTATCTCTAAAGCTTTTTTCGCCTTTTTTTCTGCAGACGATGATGCTTTCAAACTATTTTTTACCGTCTCCATCAAACGAGTAGATTCTCCAAGCACAACAAACAATCTATCATCCGCAATCTTTTTCTCAGATTTTTGTGTTAAATACATATACACAATAGCAGAAATTAATGCACTAACAACAGTACCAAATATTCTTAAGTAAGTGACTCCCATACTCTTTACAACTTCTTTAGCAATCAATGAGGCAAATGCTTGAAGATCCGCCAAATTAGATGCGACACTTAATACTTGATCTAATCCTTCAGCCATAATATAACTCCTAAAGGTATAGTAGTTTTTGTATCGTCGCCATAAATTGAATTAAATCAAATGGCTTCTGTATAAATTCGTCCAATTCTGTATCGCCAGTTTCCTGTTTTGTGATTCTTCCAGTCATCACAATCTTTTTAGGTTGTGGCTCTCCTAAGTTAGATAATTTATTCAAGAATTCGAGACCGGTCATTTTTGGCATCTGAACATCGGTTATTACCAAGTCAAATGGATCTTCCTGTTGCCTTCTTAATCCTTCGTTTCCATCATTGGTATATTCTACTACATATCCATGACCAGAAAACATATGTTCTAGCAATTTACAAAGTTCAATCTCATCATCTAAAATAAGTATCCTACGACCTTCTCCATTTTTCACCTCAGGTTCTTCTTCCTCTTTTTCTTCGTGATTTTCAATATCTAACGTACCCAATTGAACATCATCAAAAGTCAGTTTAAACGTCGTACCGCTATTAACATTACTAGTTACACTAATAGATCCACCGTTTTTCTTCATAATTAAATTACATATTGCTAACCCCAAACCATTACCTTTAAATTGTTTTTGTGATTCAAACTTTGCGAATTCTCCTTTCGTGCTAAAATATGGATTAAACAATTTATCTAAATCTTCTTCTGGTATGCCATGCCCTGTATCTGAAATTTTAAGATAAGGATGATCATTTTCGATTCCAAGTTCAAATGAAACTGTCTTTTTTTTGCTTTCTACCATGGCATGTCTAGCATTAAGAACTAAATTCAAAATTACCTGTTGAATTCTTGTTGGATCTACAAAAAGCATATATTTTTCAAGATCGGATTCTTTAATATCTTCTGAATTTGAATAAAATTCTATGCCTTCTACTGCAAATTCTTTATCAACCATTTTCTTTGCTCTTCTGGCTACCTCTATTAAAGAAACATTTTCTTTTTTATTTCCGTTAGTATGATTGTTTCTTGTATAATCCAAAAGTTCAGTTGTTATTTCTGAACCTCTCGACATCATACCTCTAATGGTCTTTAGGCTATCCATCACAAATTCAGGTAAATCTTTCATCTGTAATAAAATGTCAAGGTTTCCCATCGCTATTGAATTTACATTATTATATTCATGAGCAATTGATGCTGCCAAACTTCCAGCAGACGCTAGGGCTCCAGATTTGATAAGAGCTTTTTCTATCTCTCTTCTTTGTTCTTGCTCCATTTGCAATTCTAAATGATGTTTGGCACTCTCTTCTTTTCGCTCATTTCTTTCAGCTTCAATAATCTCTTCTGCTCTTACATCACAAATAATCAGCATAACACCCTGTGTGCCATTTAACCCAAATATTGGAGCAGCTCTGAGTCTTACAACACAATCAGATCCTTTTTTTGTTTTTGATTTAATAGTAAATTTTTCATTGTTAATAGTGTAAGAACCATTTTCTACAGATTGATTTAGCAAATTACGAACAGCATTTGCATCTCCATCAATAATATTTATTGCATTTTCTATAAACGAACTTTGACAATCTTCTATCTTAAGACCAACCATATCTTCTGCAAGATGATTGATTCGCCTGATTTTCATTTCCATATCAAGAACAAAAACACCATAAGATGTAGCATTCATCATAGTTTCAAGATCGGACTCACATCTTCCTAAAGCATCATCTAAGATCCCAGATTTTTCTCGATAACGCAAAAGACCCATGACTAAATCAACTATTTCATCACCATCTATAGATTCTGGAGATTTATTATTTTCAAAAACAATACAAATCTGACCTATATCATAACCATCTACATTGATAGGAAATAGAAAAGCGACATTGTTATCTCCAACCGACAATCTAGAAGATACTCCGTCTTTTCTCTTCTTCTCGTAATCACTACATACTTCAAGCAAAGAAGATTCTAACGGAGTTTTAATGTCGTCACTCCCGAAACTAATATCTAATCTTTCAGAAGCAGACGCAGCTAATTTGATACTATCGTCTTCATTATACTGAACATAGAAAACCTCATAAGCTCCTTGGCTCCTCCTAATAATTTTAAGAGCATTCAAAATCAAAGAACTTATTTCTCTATCTTCATTCCAAAAGCTTGTATGATAACGACGAAGAGCAACAGCAGAAGGATGCAAACATTTATGACAAATCTTTTTATGTAGGATAGACCAAAGTACCCATAACATACTAACAACTGCTATCAATAAGCAGCCTAACTGACTCCAACAAATATTTTGTCCATCACATATACAAGAAACATTCATTTTTACTTCCTATACACAACAAAGGGCCGCATTTTCATACGGCCCCCGAGTTGATAATCTAAAAATACTTCAATTCACTCGGCAACCTGAATTTTCTTTCCTGTGAGGTCTGCCAAATGTTGAATAGCTTCTTCGGCACTTGCAAAAATAAGATCTTCTGATGCTTCCTTTTTCTTTGTCTTTGTATTGTCCATTGTCTGTTCTTTGCATGTAAGACAATAACCATTTGGACCAACACCCTTATCACACTTAGGACATATTCTTTTTGCTACTTTGTTATTAGCCACGACAATTTTCTCCTTCATTAAATCTGCCAAATATTGAAGCGCATACACATCACTTGAAAATCTAATCTCTGGTTTCCCATTAACAACAGAATGGAAAGAAGCAACCTTATTTGCTGGAATCGCTACTGGTCCTTCTGGTTTATCATCTTCACTAAGCTGAAACCCAACAACCTCATCACCGTGCCAAAAATCTTGCATAAGATTCTTTTTAACTACCTCGAAATCTTCACCTCTTTCTTCTGGCGTTTTAGGATCGGGATAAGGTAGGGATTCTTTATATTTCTGTAAAAGCCACTCTCTGTATCTTTCCATATCGGTGGACTTAATATGTTGTTTACCAGTAGAAATAGTATGATGTTTACTTTTTTCCTTACCGTCTATAACTTCTTTTTTTGAAGGAATAGCCTCAACCATTAAATCAACAAAATGAGCATTCCCATTATCATCAAAATATTTTACCGCAGGAGATGCAACTTTTTCTGAAGCCTTCTTTTTTTTATTGGCTCTCTCTCGGTCTTTGCGACTATACATTTCACGCAACAAAGTTTTAACTCTATTCAATTCTTTAATTCGACTTTCTGGAAGTCTCTTTCCTGCACGATTAAGATAAAAAGTTACCTTGCCCATTGCAGCTTGAAAGTCTGGAGCTTTTCGCTTTAGCTCAAGAGCGATTTCTTCAGCAGAATTATCACCGGAGAATGTTCCCTCTTGTTCTTCTACAGTATCGTCGGTTTGAATCTCCTGAAGCCAACGACCTCCACCCTTATGCTTTTTGATCTTTTTCGCCATATTAAAACTCCTGTACTTCAATAAATGCCAACAGACACTCATTTCTCTCTTGTCTGTTGATGAAATATAACAAAAAAATGGAATTATTCTCAAAAGGATTCAACATGTTGTCGATAATAGTATCATAGGAACCATTTGTTTTTAACTAGTTTGGTTAAAATTGAATAAGAGAACTATTATTGAAGGAGAATCCAAAGATGAATATTTATTTGAAGTCTTCTGTCGCAGCACTCGTAATCTTAGCCCTTATTATATCTATGGGATTTGCAAACTCCCAAAGAAGAAAAAAACCATATAAAATCTGGGTAACAGCTACAGCATATTGTCCTTGTTCAAAATGTTGTGGAAATGGGAGTCCAGGAATCACAGCAACCGGAACCGATGCATATAAAGCTGGTGTAGCTATTGACCCTCGCCTCATTCCTAAAAACAGTCACCTAGATATTCCTGGGTATAACAGAGGACCTAGCAAGAATGGCTCCTGGATCCTCTGTGACGACGTTGGAGGAGCAATTAAGGGTCTTCATATAGATGTAAGGTTCAAAACGCATAGAGAGGCTAAAAAATGGGGTATTAAACGTCTTCTGGTTCGGGTTCATGAGTCTCAATGAATTTCTGAAGCTTAGATCTTACACTATCTTCTGATAATGGTCTAACAAGATAATGATTTGCTCCAGCCTTAGCAGCTAATATTACACTATCTCTTCTTGAACCATTAGCTACAACAACGATACAAGATTCTTGATCAATCTCACGAAAGCCCTCGACGGTTTTAAGACCTGCATTATCTGGCAAATCCCAATCAACAAAAACCAAATCGAAATGATAATCCATATGCATTCTTAATGCACGACGTTTATCACCAACTTGTTTGATATTGGTAATTCCAATTTTTTGGAGAATGTTAGATATGACTCTAGCAAGTGCCTGGGAGTCTTCGACGATTAATGTTTTCATATTGTTTACACATCCCCTGTTTAGCAAGCATTCGACCTACATAATTGGATCTCGAAAGTTGTCCTGCTATTCTCATTCTTCTGTTTTGGGATGCTGTTCTTTTATATGTATACTTGTTTCTTATTCTTTTGTTGAAAAACTTACCTTTAGACTTAGCAGAAAGAAATTGTTCAATTGTCCTTTCTGGAACGCCTGAATACTGATAAGTACCTCTCTGCTTAAATCGAATCTCAAGCACTTTATTCTTTTTATTATAACGAACCATAGAAATAGCTGAGGATAAACCCTCTAAATCAACTTCTCGAAAACCAGTCCACTTCTCTTTAAGCCAACCTTTGATGCGATCCATAACGCCCTTTTGATCGCCTTGGGCAATAATAATACGGGCATCTGTTAGTTCTCGCAGAGCCTCAATAGCTTCATCTTCACTAGCAAAACGCAATGTATCACTCAAGCTACGTCCTCCTCAGAAGCTGCCTTGTACTGCATCACCTTATACTCTTTAGAAGCATCAATCATCGGAATTTTATTTCCTCTAACTCTTTCTTTTCTTTTAGTATCTTTTTCTGCGTCCTTAATATTAAGTAAAATATTTTTAAAAGCCTTACTTATATCACGAGGTATATTCTGAGATCCATCTTCTTTAAGAGCATTTAGTACCAATTCATTCTTAAGTCCAGAATTCATATCTCTAATTTCAAGAGCATGAAGAAAATCAAGCGTAGTTTTTTTGATTCTTTCATCAGAAAACAACCAATATTGATGACCGTTCTGATTAACTAACAAACCAGAAATCTTAGAAATCTTTTCCAAAACACTCAAAAGAGTTTTTAATACTTCGACAATAGTTCCTACATCCTCATTAGCACTTGGTTCAACTTGAAAAAAATTATTTAAAACAGCAGCAATATTACTCACACTTTGAATAAATTTATTATATTTGTCTGGAGTAACGCTGCGACCTTGAATGTTTACCGCAGCACTTTTCAAATGACAATCAATGTTTTTTACAAACTCGTCTAAAACATCTCGTGAAGCTTCCATTAACAAAACAGAAGAAATACGCAAACATCTAGGATCACGATTGCGTCCTAAGCCAAAATCAACTACATCTTTAAAATAAGTGGCAAATCGTTTACGCATAATAATATATGTATCCAAAATATCTTCCTTTCTACACTTAGAACTTGCTTCTCTATATGTAGAATCAACAAAAAAGACATATCCCAAAATAAATCTGAGAATTATCTCTGCTGACAATAGAAATATAATCTAAATAAAATGACATTTATGACATGCATCGATCTGTAACATATGACAATTAGATAGGTTAGCGATGAAATTATTAAATAGCGACAAATTCCTCGGATGCAACTCTTTCTCTCAACATAGAAACTTCGCTCTCATTATCGCTTAAATCTAAAGGCTTAAAGGCATTGCCCTTGTTTTTAGAAAGGCGATTCGATGCTGCTTCAGCTTGTTTAATGTTGTTCAAAATTTCTTTAATATAAGTATTCATCTTATTTGCAACTTCAACAGCACCTTTGTCTTTAAGACTCTCGATTATCTTCTTTGATTTGATATTTTGAATCAGTTTTTCTACTGTCTCTCGTAAATTTGCATCAGCCATAATCATAAATTTTTGACCGTTTTGTTCAACCATCCTTCCGCTAAATTCTTTAATCATACTAAAACTCTGACTGAGCTTTTGAATCAACTTAACAAAAAGCTTTCCTTCAGCCTTATCTTGGACATCTTTTTTGAAAAAATTCCAAGCAAAAATTGCCGTTGCACCAATTCCATCTAAAAATTTATCATAAGCCTGTAAGTCTATGACATTAGAATTAGGATCAAATGCAGCTGTTCTGGATTTTTCCATATTGATAAACGCACTATTCATTACAGAAATTGCAGAATCCATTAACAACGCAGACGAAATCATAAGACAGCGAGGATCTTTATCAACCCCCAAATCATAGTCCATCATCTGACAAAATGTATTCGCAAATCGTTTACGCATAGTAATATATGTATCCAAAACATCTTCCTTTCTACATTTAGCACTAACTTCTCTATATGTAGAATCAACAAAAAAGACATATCCCAAAATAAATCTGAGAATTTATCTCTGCCGACAATAGAAAGATCATCTAAATAAAATGACATCTATATTACAGTATGCCACAATCTGTAACATACGTCAAATTATTAATCTGGAAGGTCTCACATCTTTTCGATTAGATGTAAGTCAATTAGTTGGGTGTGAATACGCACTATCTCTGTCCCACTCAAAAAACAAAATGGAATAGTTGTTGTTGTTGGAGCGCCACTTATTTCCATGTCTGTCCAACCAATCGTATATTTTGGAATTACAAAAACTGAATCTTGATAATGCTGATTTCTGGCAATCGTATCTCTCATCAAACAAAAAATATATTTCGCTCCAATTTCATGCAACCATTCAGTCTTCAAATCCATAATGCTTCCCTTTACTAAATTAACAAAATTCTTTCAAGTTCTTTCTCTACCTCTGCCAACATATCATCTACAGAACCAGAAGCATCAATCACCGTAATATTATTCCATTTATCTGCATACATCAAATAACGTTGTCTGACCCTCTCGAAAATCTCACAACTTTTTTGTTCTTGCCTATCCTTGTTCTTTCCAACTCTTTGCTTTCCAATCTCAGCTGGAACATCTAAAAGAATATAATGATCTGGACCCTTACGTTGTCCGACAAAAACTTGAGTTGTTGTTTCAATAGGAATTTCATTATCCCATCCACCAAAAACATACTGGTAGGTTAGCGTAGAAAGATCGAATCTATCACAAATTACAAATTTACCTTCATCAAGCAATGGTTCAATTTGCTCTGCTAATAATTGTGCTCTTGCAGCTACATAAAGAAGAAGCTCAGTCTCTCTACTCATCTCTTCATGATCTGGATCTAAAAGAATAGATCTAATCTTTTCGCCAATTCTCGTTTTCCCTGGATCACGAACGCAAGCACAAGGAATACCTCTATCGTCTAACATATCCTTAGCAAACTTAACCGAAGTCCCCTTACCACATCCATCAATACCTTCAAATACAATAAACTTAGGTGTCATGTCTTTATTCCTTCTAGTCTTTCTACCAATGTTTTGAATTCTGTAAGGTTTGCACATCTATGAAGCATTCCATTAGGATCATCATACTTGACCCACTGATTATAGGGCTCGATCTTTAGTGCAGTATTGATTCCTGCATTGAGATAATCCTGAACTGTCGATGGTTTATCTTCAATGGCTATGTCTGCGCTTATCTGTTTAGCGAATGTGGACTTATCGTGACCATTAACAAAAACAATCGCCCCATGACAAACATCATCATCGTATGCCCTCAAAATATGAGTAGCTGTATAGGGCAAATCTTCCTTTTCAAAATAATCAATAGTAGGTTGTTCGGCTTCTGGTGGTCTATTCGTCAAATAAATATAATCATGATTATCTGCTATCCAGTGCAAGACCTCTTTTGAATCAAGATAAATAGGAGAATTTCCCCACATCTTTAACTCAAAAAAGTTTTTGAATAACAACATCATTTGATCATACTCAATATCTATATTAGGACTATATACAAAATCCCAAACTGTAACATCCGAAGGCTTGATGTTTTTTCCCAGTTTGAAATTTACATACTCCACCATAGCGTAAACAAAGTCACAAACTACATTATCAATATCGACAATCAACTTCATTCTTACCCCTTAATTTATCTCTGGAAACATCAAACACTTCCTACACCCATTACAGCTACTTTGTATAAGTTTTTTTCTCCAATTAGTAACTCTTGGATGAAACCAAACATCAGATATAAAATCTTTACTATCCATTATAGAAATGCCATCTTCCCATTCTTTTTCTCCCTCGCAAAAACTACAAGGAAAATAATCACCATTTACATTAACATATGCAGAAAACAAACCTGACTCACAACTTTCACTAACACACAAAAGCTGCTGTTTTCTATCATTACTAAAGTCTGACGATCGAACATAGCTTTCAAACCTTGGAGCACTACACGAATCAAATCCAAAAGGAATCTCTTTCTCAAGACACAATGCACAAATTTCAGCAAACTGAGATTCATCAAGAGGAGAGTATTGTTTTGCAGATCTTCCTTTGGGTTTAAGTCCAAGAAAAACAACAGCATTCAATTTTTTCAATCGCTCATCATTTTGAATGTCATCAATTACTTCAAGAACAAATGGAAGAGTTTGTTTTGATACCATTAAGTGCATATTTGTTTGTTTTAAACCTAAGTCTGTCATAGTCTTTATTATATCGTATCCAACATCTTTAATGTGTTGATATGCGCTTACAGCAACAGCACCACACAACTCAACTATCTTTTTAGCCAAATCATCAGTAAGATCAATTCCTGTCATAGTAAAATTTGGAATCACACCTATACTTCTGGCATATTCCATCATCTTAAAGAAATCAGGATTGGTCTGGAGATCTGTTATTCCAAAAGCAATCTGAGTAAGCGTTTTAGGAAACTTGTCGACAACAATCTTAAACTTATCAAGGGTCATATTGATAGGGTTTTCTGGAACATTTCCCTTATAGCAAAATGGGCATCCGACACTACAACCGTTTACAGAAATTTCAAAATCTAAAATCTCAGGACCAATAGGACTGAACAAAGGATCATCTTCGATCTCTGTTCCCCATCGTGCAAAGTCTCCAGTTTTCTTGTCAAATACAAAGTTATATTCTTCTCCCCGACACACCTTTGAAGAATCTGTTTCTTTTAGTATAAATTGTTTTTCGCCAAGTTTATATATGTAAGTATCAATTTTCTCTTCGTTCTTCATTTGACATCTTTTCCTGTTAATCCCATTGCTATATCTCTAATTGCATTTTCAATAGTCTCATTATAAGCATTTATCTTGTTGTCATCTGTTTCTAACTTCATCTTTCTTCCGACATTAATAGCATTCTTCAAAAGACACAAAAGTTGATCAATGTCATTTAGATTATCAAAATTTATAGTATCAAAAACACTTCTTTGTGCATTCTCTTCTTTTTCTTTTCTGGAACATTTTTCTTTATAACAGATAGGACAAACCGCTTTTCCTTCATCTAAACCATCAGCCAGTATAACTTCATAACAAAAATGCTTATTGCACATGTTTTTTGAAACCTTTTTCCCATCATACGGAATCTCTTGATATGACAAATCAAGTTCTATATTGTAATACGTCTGTCTACAAGACAATTCCTCTTTGTCCATTTTTTCCATTAATTCGTCAGGAGTATCTCTAAACTCCTCAATCTCTATAAATGGATGATTATTACAAGTGTCTATGACATACACTTCTTCTCCACTTTCAAGATTCGTAGTATAAATGTATGTCTCATAATTGGTAGAAGAAAAAGTGATTGGAGTATTTGATGGAAAAACTCCAGATAACTGCTTAGCTTTTTCTATGAGTTTCTGATCATTTTCGTAATCCCGAAAAGGAATCATAGCTAACGCAATATCTAAAGTAGAATTAAAAGCTCCAATATTAGCAATAAACGAACTACTAGATGAGTTAGAAACAAATCCTGATCTTCTCTTCATTGTTTATCCCTTTTATTAATAGGTACAAAGTTTTTGGTCTCCATCTTTTCCTTAACTTGCTCAAACGAAACCGGAGTATAATCCCATGCATCTACTCCGACATCGAACGCAAGTACATTATCAAACTCCGGAAGATTGCCATGGGAATGTCCGTACAAGTTCCAAACACCATAATGAGATGCTTCCCAAGTTCTCATAGCATAATGACAAATTATGATCCTCTGTCCTTGCACCTTAATCTTGGCAATCTCTTTTTTCCAAACAAATTCTGAAGAGAACCTAACTACATTGCGGTCATGACTTCCGTAAACCAAATGAAGCTTTCCGTTAAGTCTTCTAGTATATCGTTCAACATCTTCTGGATTCTTAGCAAAAACAAAGTCTCCAAGGATATATACCTCATCTTTAGGAGAAACTACACTGTTGTGATTATGAATAAGAGCCTCGTCCATCTCTTCGACCGAACTAAATGGACGATTACAATATCGGATTATGTTATTATGATTATAATGTTGATCTGCCGTAAAAAACGTATTCATTCTTCTTTCCTTAAATAAATTACAAGTACAACGACCCTTCTCTTCTACTTCTTTTCCATGCATAGGGCAAGGACACGGTGTTTTCTGAATTCTACAAGGGCAATTCCCATCTGCTTTATTGATGGCCTTTATCACCTTATCTGCTATAGAAGACAACTCTATATTGTTTACAAATGCATAATCTTCAAAATATTCTCTATCTAACATTCTTTTTATCTCCCCATAAATTTTACGTCTTCAGGATCTGCTTCGTGCCATTCGTACTTCCCATCTCCAGCAAGAATAATCCAGCCACCAGTAATGATATTAGAATTAACTTCGATTTCTAAAACACGATATCTATGAATACCCTTAACTGCTTGCCATGCAATTAGATGATTGTCTACTTCTACCTTTTTCGAAAACACACCACGCAACCATGCATCCCAAATACAATCAGAACTCCAATCTATAGTTTCCACTGTATATATTATGGACATCTTTTCCTCCATCAAACAAAATTTTTCTTTACAATATAACCTTTTCTGCCTCCTGGCTCCCATTCATAAGGCTTTCTTTTAACTCCAAACATAACCTTTCTTTTGAGCTTAACTTTCTTCTTTATTTCAGCAAGCTCTTCAGGAGTAGGATTCCATTCATCACTTATGTTGCTTTCTTCTGCAACGTACTCTCCTATAATATAGTCTTTAAATTTCCCAAAAGACCCAAATAGTTTAGCAATTTTATCACATGAAGGAAGATCTAGGTCTGATCTATCTTTTCTTTTCTGCCTATAATCATTCCTAGTTAGATCTTCTCCGGTGTTCCAAACAGATCTAACTAAAGCTGCAATTTTGTCTTCCTCAGTCTCCGGTTTTTCTTCTAAAATAAAATCTTTCTTCAATTCTTCTTTAAAATTTCCAAAAGTACCAAATAGTTTAGCAATCTTATCACACGAAGGAAGATCAAGACTTGGGTTACTTTTCCTAGTTTCTCTATATTGCGTTCTAGTGAAATCCAAACAATCTGAAAAAGCAGACTTAACAGAATAAAGAATCTTTTGTTTATCCGTTAGTTTTCTCTTTTTTGGAATCTCTACAAAATCAACCTTCCCAAGTTTTTGCCCTTCTGGATATTCAGTATAGCCAAAGCTCATACTAGAAAGATCGGTAGGCCCATTCTCTATGATTTCACTCTTAGTTTTTTCATCCAATTCTTCTCTTGCCCAGTTTTGAAGATCTTGCTTGCTTTTGTCACTTAGGATTGTTTCTTCTTTAAGATCATCAGGTTTAATATCCCATTCTACAGTAAACTTGGTTTGGTTATCTTCTTCTGGGTCTTTATCACAAACTACGACTAACGAATCACACTGAGCATCCTGACATTCATTAAGGATCTTTTTAAACTCAGAAAACGAACCCCATACATTTGATATTTCTGTATCACTTGGCAAATCAAAATCGGGCCGAACTTTTCTCAAAACACGATAATCTTCTCGGCTATCCCAAGGAAACTGCTCATAAACACTTTTAATCATTTCTATTTTAGTTGCCAACATTATTTTTCTCCATTTAAATGACGTTCAAAAACATATTTTTTGGTTTTAGATCGATATTGTCTTGAAAGATAATTATTAGCTGCAACACCATTCTCATTCGCCCATTTCTCTACTGTATATTTTGCAAGAAACGGAAGATGAATAATAGGCCATCCAAACCATTTCCAGTCTCTAAATTGTTGCAAATGAGTTAGCTCATGCACTACCGTCGACATTGCCACTTCATTATTAGGAACACCCAAATTACTAGTCCATACCAACCCTTTCGAAATCAAAGGAGAAAGAATAACTCTATTAGGCTTTAAAAATGTTGTGTGACCAAGAATCGCCGACTTACTAAGAGTAACATCTGAGAAAAATTCTACTGAATCTACATGCTGAAAAAAACGATACGGAAGATTTGCGTCTTTTAACAACATAACAGCATCTTGCAAAGCGACTCTTTCTGGTTTGCTTATCTCTACTAAATCCTTTCTTCTAGGAAAATATAAACTACCCAATCTCATTTTCTTTATCCCCCTCTATAGCTGAATCAATAAGGCTCATAATAGAATCTACATCTCCGCAATTTACAACCTGATACGGAAGTTGATTCATACCTAAGTAAGCTAAAATCAACTTATCCATTTTGATAGCACCGTCTTCTGTTTGATATCTTCCATGTGCTTCGTAGTCTGTTCCATCACGATCAAAAAACAGATTTAAGCTTGGATATGTTCTCTCAAACTCCTGTGCTAAAATCGTCAAAGCTGGCCACTGAATAAACCCACCAGCCTGAGAATAGCATACAGCTAGACCAATAGGGGAGTCTGTAATAACATAGTCAACCCCATTCCGCAACACAATATCTTCCATCCTCAACTGTCTTGCAAACAAGTACAATTGATCAAACGAAGACGGTTCTCTTTTCTCATATGCCCACGTCTTAACAAACTCTTGTACAAGCTCAATCTTAAGTTTCTTTCCTTTTAATTGAGAATAAATATAAGCTGCCTGCGTACTTTTCCTGCAACCCGGACCACCATATAAATTGATCCTTCTAATCATCGTGCTTCAACTCCTGAATCTACTAGCCATTCGTCCAACATATCTTCCCAGTTTTTAAGAGTCACGAGAAGACATTGTTGATCTCCAATTTCTTCATATGATTCTACTAACGCCAAAGCCTTAAATTTACGAGAAAGTCTTGTTGTAGTTTCTCTTATCGAACCTCTTTCACTATACTTAAGATAAATATCAACACGAGGAGCAGACTTTCCTGGATAAACTACAATACTAGAAATTTTAGTACCGTTTATAGAAGGACCACTATAAGACATCGTTAAAGTATCAGTTGGCGAAAAAGCCTCCCCTGAATTATCTATCAATTTATTTATAAAGTCATCATATATGCCTTCAGGATACATCCGACTTTCCGATACCCAAAGATCATATTTATTTAGCACATCAATATCAATAGTTTCTTTTTGTTCTTCTTGAGTTGATGATTTTCTTACTGAGAATTTAACGCCTTCTTTTTCGATAGCAAGCTTCATTAGAGGAATAAGGAATTTAGGCAATTCACTGACATTATTATCTTCCCCTCCATAATAAATCTTGTCCATCACTCTAGAAACTTCTTCTTCTGAAGTCATGACTATTTCAATTTTAGAGTTCATAATGAAACGTAAATTGTCAATGGTATATAGATCAAGAGGATCGGATATTGCTATAGTAACAGATGAACAATCGGGAAGGACAAAAGGTTTTTCTGGTTTCGGCATAGAGATGGGGACACATCCGTGTTCTCTTGCAACATCATAAGAAAGCAAATCTCTTAGAGCACGAGCAGGCGAGCCAAGAATAATTTGTGGAACCCAAGGAAAACCAAACTGAATAGCAAGAGCCTCATTCAGTTCATCTTTGGAGATAAGATCTTTGTTCATCAAGATCTCACCAATTTTAGATGAAACTTCTTCTTGGTCTTTAAGTGCTTCTTGTAAATCTTCATCTTTTAGATCCGCAATTTCAATTAGGATCTGTCCTATCTTCTTCTTCATTTCTAAACCCATTTGCATTATTTTCTTCCTTTTCTTTTTGTCGAATATCACGTCTTATAAACCAAGAAATGATATCGTTCTTCTCTGCTTCTCTATCAAGCCACTCAGGGTATGACGCATCGCCCTTAGCACGTTGTTGTCTCATATGATACACCCAATGAGCTAACTTTCTCTCTTGTGGACTAATGGCATTATAACGCTTCGGTTTGCGTTTTTGCTCATGATAAAAAGAAATTAAACTACGAAATTGCTCTTTTGCCTTATCTAACACTAAAAACAAGTCTAAAAGACCATTTTTTTCTGCTTCTTCGTCAAGCCATTCTGGATAACTGGCTGTCCCTTTACCCCGTTTGGCCATTTTCATAGATTGTACCCATGAATATAGCCTCTTCTCATTTTTATCTTCTGATCTATACGAAGGAGCACGATTAAATTCTTTGCAAAACTCAATCAACTCTTCAAAATGATCTTTAGACGATTTGTATTTGCTCATGTTTTACACCTCCAAATTTTACTTACACCTATCGGTTGAATAGTACTTCTCTATGAACCATTCAAGACAATCAAGATTACAATCTAATTGATCTACTGAGGAAAAAGGCCCGTGCTTCTTATTCTTCTTAGGCAAATTAATTCCACAATCTAATTCCAAATAATCCACCAAATCAACAAAACATTGACATCCGACAATCATATGCTCAAATTTAACATAACGAATTCCGCTTTCAATATGTTTATCCAGGACCTCTAATGCTTCCTGTAAGTGGTCAATAAAAACCGGAAGATTTTTCAGGTGTTTAGGTTTCCAATTTACAGCAGAAATCAGAATATTATGAGGGTGTCGAATTATAACTGCCTTTTTGTCAACTTCCAAATCTCCTAAAACACGTCGCAAAAAACTATTCACCTCTCCATAACTATCTACAAACCTTTTAGACACTTTTTTTGCATCATTCGCTGTATAAAATTTCTCTCCTGAAACTTCATGTATTACACGAACTCCATTGTTGTTTTGATTCAATAAATTAGCCAACGACATAGTTCCACATCGACCCATAGCAGAAATAGCAAAATTCATTTCACTTCCTTTTTGAAAACAAGAGTGTGATGATCAGGAATGTACTCTTGATGATGTATTGTTATAAACCCAACATCTTCAAATAACGATTTGTAATCATGATATGAACGATGAGCCATATAGTGATTTCTAGTTTGAACTTCTTTGCAGGATTCAGTAATAACTACCGTGCCTTCTTCGTCTATGTTCTCAAAAAATCTTTCAGCATATAATCTCAACAACCCATCATCTATGATATGCTGCAAAACAACATGCGTCCATATCGTTTGAACCGTAATCTTTAATTGAAAATAATCATCAATAAGCATGAAACTTTTTTGAGGATACAGGACACTAGCTTCTTTTATGGCTTGAGATGAAATATCTGCTCCCAAATATTTGTCATATACGCTTTCCAATAATGGAATCCATCTTCCTATTCCACACCCAATATCAACTACCATTCCCTTTTTTGTATGATCTTGCAAACATTCCTTCAATGAGTCTGAATGTTCCTGTATGAACTTTTCGTATTGTTCATCTGACCAATTGTGCTTCCCAACCGTTCTTTTCCCTCCCATGTCAGAATATCTTTGATCCCAATACTTTTTATTATAGTTCATATGTCCTTTATCCTTTTTTGACTGCCGAAACATCAAGATTGTTTCCCTTTTTCTTCATGACCGTGACCTGCATGTTGATTTCAGAAAATAGCTGCTTCAATTTAGCTTCGGAAAAACAAGTGTAGTGAGAGTTGAACACCCAATCATTTCCAGGGTAGTTCTGCCCTCCGTATAACAATTCAATCAATCTATCCTCATTCACTTCTTTTTTGTTAAACTTTTGAAGAATGGTTGTCAGACAAGGAACCTGAACAAACATATTTCCACCAATCTTGAGGATTCTTGCCCACTCTTTTAGGACATCATTAGTTCTTCGATACGAGTAATGTTCGAGAATATCCCTTGCGCATACATGATCAAATTCTCCATCTTTGTATGGCAACTTCCCAAACACATCTACTTCTTCTACCTTATCACATATCTTTCGAGTATCTACATTGGTCCACTGATACCCATCTTGATTTAGCCTAATATCTTTTCCGCACCCAATATTAATCGCTTTCTTCAGAGGAATAGGTTTTGTAATTGGAGATCCTTCGTTTTTAATCATAGAGGTAGCCGTATTAAAAACCAAATCAAGATTATTCCACGCATCAATACTTTTAATGGGAGAATTTGTATGATTCTCTAGATTGTACCTATTCCACTTAACCTGCCACTTTGTCTTAGGTCCGGGCTGTCCATTAAAAGTAATCATCAATATAGGCTTGCCACATTGAACTGCCAAATGAGCAAGACCGCTATCAGTACATATAACAAGTTTAGATTTTTGAATCGCTTCTATTGTTGCGTCCAAAAATCTTTCATAACTCCAAGCCTTAACGCATGGAGTCTTATAACTTGCAGTAGGAGATCCCGCAGCACAAACCGCATAGCCAGCTGCTTTCAATTTTTTCGTTAAGGCGTTCCAGTGTTCCCAGTTTCTATCAGGAGCTAAAATCCTCTTCCTTGGACACACAACAATATCACATTCAATATCATATTTTTTATTCGGCTGATAAGAAACATACTTTTTTGGATGGCTCTCGTTAAATTCTCCAGCAGGTCTTACGAACTTAGCACCAGGAAATCTTTTACCATGCTTATCTTGAAGCTCTTCGAAGAATTTCTTATCATACGAATGAGCATTTGCTGTTTTTTTTATATCTTCGGGTCTTGGATCAACAAAGATATATTCTGTTACATCTGAAAACAATGACTCCTGTCCATGCTCACAACATACAATTTTTTTCCCTTCATGCGCATTTACATTTGGAGCATGCCACATAATCAAATGGCCAAACTCTCCACGAAATGGCAAAAATATCGTTAAATCTTCGTAACCCATATCTTCCTTACTTTATCCTATCTGGCTTCTTCATGAATTTAAAAATATCTTCAATGTCCAGTTTTCTCATAACTGCAATCTTCTCTTTACCATTAAGAGTTTTTCCGTGCTTACTGTATCTTCCAATAGGTGAAATATTGGTCTCTATTTTGATATCTACTCCTGCAACATCCATCTCTGCCATTGATACAGTTTTAAAATCTACCCCAAGCTTTCCGACAATGTAATTATAACATTCTCCGTCAAGACACTTAGGTAACTTCTTTCCTGGCTTCCACAACTGCCACTTTACCTTTTCCAACATATCTCTAGAAAAAACTCTCCCTGCGCCAATAGACTCATTTCTTACATCTCTTCTTTGCCCAACATATCCAGGCCAATGAAACAAGTGACCCATTCTCTGTGGATCTTTGAGGTTCATGAAATATAAATCTCTAATTCCAAGAAATCCTACGCCTGCATCCATCATAGTTTGATAGGATTTCAAAAAATAATCAGGAGACATAACATCGTCAGAATTAACAAAAATAACACCATCTGGATCAGTTTCTTGAGACTTCTTAAGGGCTACCATCCATTTTTCGTTTAGTGGCATATTTGGAGCTTCAACATATGTAAATCCATTACTCTCGCATATTTGCTGACTGACTTTCCCTTCGGACCCTACAGCTACAAGAGACATGTCAACACCGGTAATGTCGCTTTGCTGCAATTTATGATACTTACCCAATACATATTTTGTAAGCTCATGTCTTTGCCACATTGCTGTAACTACTGTGATTTTCGGTTTAGACATCTTTTATCCTCACTTCCTAATCTCAAAATAGTTCTAAATTTATTAATTCACAATGCGATTCTAAAACTAGCTCATAAATCAAAAAAAGATGAAAAATTGGATAAAATCTCATTTTATTTTTCAGATTGTCATAACTCGTTGATTCAATAAGTGAAAGAGGCCAATGAAGACCTCGAAAACATCGAAAGAGCAATATCGAAAGGAGTTTTAAGATGAGTAAGAATAAAGGATTTACATTAGTTGAGCTTCTGGTGGTTATTTCCATTATCAGTATTTTGGCTGGATTATTGCTTCCTGCTCTTGAACAAGCGCTAGAAGCCGCAAGAACTATCGATTGCGTTAACAAACATAAACAAATGCTTTATGCCATTACTAGTTTTGCTAACGACAACGAGCAACATATTGTTGGCAATACTCACGATTCAAAGTATGGAGATTTGGATCCAGATCCTCAATCTAATCCGGCAAAAAGATGCTGGCTCAGAGGTGATTTGTCCTATAACGAAAGTATTCAAAGTGGAGGTTCTCCGGAAAGTGGAACTTTGTTCCCTTACACTGAAGATAAAATGCTTTATCGTTGTCCTTCTGTTTTGCAAGGAACAATAGAAAGCGGAAGTAATGGTAATGGACTTTTTGATTACAGCATTTTCACTTCTCTGACTGGAGTCAAAATGGGGCGTTTTCCTAAAACTATGGTATATGACCCAACAGGATTGAATATTGAAATGCCTACTCCTGTATTTGTCGAAGAAAGTCCAGAATCACATATGAATGTAGCCGGAGGAGTTGAAGGCGGATTCGGAGGCAATGACAATATCACACAACCAAGACACCCTAACGACTCAATTGTTGTGGCATCTATTGACTCTTCTGTTAGAACTGTACTGCTTCCGATCCTTCCTATGCGAGCAGGAGATTTTGAAGCGAAAAGACCGGGACAAACTTTTTTTTCGACTCTTGGAGCAACTGGATCTCATGTGAAATTTGGATATTGGTAAATTACTCATTCAATACCGCAAAGAAGGTCGTAGTTGATAACTGCGACCTTCTTTCGTTTACAGCTATCTAACTCTCATGTCAACAGATAACATATCTTCACCATCATAGAAATCCGTACCAGGAAACGCTTTAAAATGATAGAACCCTCTAACGGCCATCTTCCCTTTATTTCTGGCAATAAAATCTTTAGTAGCCTGTCTATCTACTTCTGTTTCTCCCGGAAGATGGTGCATGAACGAAGCTTCTACTGGCATTCTTATCTCATTAGCGATATCGATGGTTCTCTGGTTGTCTTCTACCGTTGCTGCCTTGTTCAAGACTTTTAACATACGATCACTTCCACTCTCTGCGCCAAATCGAACCCTTTTGAATCCCATCTCTTTCATTAACAAACCAATTTCTTTATCAAACAAATTGGCTCTTACAAAACTATTAATTTGCCATCTTTTATTAAGCCCGTCTTTCATCCATATTTCATGTATCTTCTTGAACCTATTTTTATTGGCAATAAAGAGATCATCAAGAATATATAACATTCCGCCAGAATATTTCTCAGCAAGATATTTACTCTCTTCGATAAAATATTCAGGAGAATGAAAATTTACGCCGTCCCAAAAAACCTGAGAACTACAAAACTTACATTTGTACGGGCAACCTCTGGCAGAAAGAATAGGAATGGTTCCGGAACAAGATCCCCTATCTGGATACTTTAAACTATCGAGATCAATTGTTCCACGTATAATGCCACATTCAACTTTGCTATCCAAAATATTCTGAAGAGCAATTTCTCCGGGGCCAATCACTACCCATTCAAATCCTAAATCTGAAATCTTATCCCACAATGTGCCTTGTCCCCCAACTACAATAGGAATATCTGTAGATTGTCTAATTTGATAAGCTTCAGCTATTCCCCATGCTTGCGTTGAAAGACCAATAACATCACAATCTACAAGTTCTTTTGAAGATTTAACAATTTCAATGTCATGACCAGATACATTCGACTTTAAATACCCAAGACCCAATGGATATTGAGAAACCGGTCGCTCACCGCCACACATATATAATTTAACTTTCAATTTATCTCTTTTCGTTAGAAAACACCATTCCCGTTTCTTGTATAAACTTTCTCTTCATAGTTGATAGTTTCTTTAATTGATTTGTGAGGTCTTCTTCATATTTAAATCCATACCTTTTAAAACTCTCTATCCAATATTCAAGAGGTTTACAATTGACATGATATGGGACTCCAGCATTTTGAGAAGCAGTACATACTACCCACGACCCTAATTTAAAAGTACTCATGTAATTTTCTATAAACTGTTCATCAACATGTTCTAAAAACTCTATCGACCATATCGCATCTACTTTATCCCCTATCCATGGTCCGCTTCTAAAATCATGAATCTTAATTCGCTCTGGTACTTCCGAAATACTAAGAACCTCCTTATCTCCATCAATACCAATCGAATCAATCCCAAGAGAACGTGCTGCCTTTATTTGCCCTCCTGGACCACACCCAATATCAAGAATTGTCTTCACGCCAAGTTGATTCTTGAGAAACGTTAAAGACCCTTCGTCTATGTGCGTAATCCCGGCATGACCTCCTAACTTTCCAACATCACAAGGATCATTTCCTACCGTAGCTAAAATCTCTATATCACAAGCACGAGTATCTTTGAATTCAACAATTCCAAAGCCACTACTTAAAAATAACTCTCGAATGGTATTTTTTGTATACCCCCACTGATGACGCATAGCATCACCCTTCCAACCATAAAAAGCTGCCATAGCATGTTCAAAATTTGTTTTAGTCTTCAGAAACAAAGAGTTTCCTGGTTGCAAAAGTTGTTTGGCATGAAACTCCAAATCCGGAAGAATCATATGGACCTGTCCTCCTGGAGCCAATAATCTAGTCCACTCTTTCAAAGAAAGGTCAGCTTCTTCTTGTGTCAAATGCTCAAAAACATGTCTTCCGTAAACTAACGAAACACTATTATCTGGAAGAGGTACTTTCCAACATTCCGTATTGAAATCCACATTAGGAAGATCTCGAATATCAACCTGCAAAAAACCTTTCCTCTTCTTCCCTCCACCCCCAATTTCAAGTTTACTTAAAGAACTTGCTTTAGTATCAGAACAGTCCCTGGATTCTCGGTACTTATAAGCTCTATCTAAAATTGGTTTTAACCAATAATCTAAATCTGTAGAATTATATGGTATTTGACGATCAACAAGAGCAGCCATTAGCTTATCGTGGTTTCCTTTATGGTGTTTCAAAAACCCCTCACCAACAGCTTCGACAGGTACACCGAAAAGAGCAGACTCCAGAAGAACAGTTGAGTTGATACCGTATACAGATTTAGCACCTAATACATAATCAAGACTAGATCCTTCATTTACTATTTCAAATTTACTCTTGTACTTGTGATTGTCTCTCGGATGCATTTTAAAGATAACGTGCTCATTTGCAAATTTCTCTTCAACATGATTAATAAAAGATTGCATATCCTTAAATTGGGAATGCAATTTAATATTTGTATCTCCTGGAACTTGAAGAGGAACAAACACATAATCTCCTTCAACTCTCTTTCTGTCTCCCATGTATTCTAATCTTGTTTGTCTAAGCTTTTTCATATGCGCTTCGCTAATCCAAGAAAGATCATCCTCCATTAACGAAGATGATGCGTTAATTCCCTTAGGATCTAATGTAAAAAAATGTCTCTGTGGAAAATATCCGACTTCAGCAATATAATACGGAATTCCTTTTTCTTCACAAATTCTCTTAGCTTCTTTATAACATCCTTCTTCTCCGTTCCAAAGAATAACTAAATCTGCATCATTTACTCCTGCTGATATTTGTTTAGAGTTATTGCAAAATCCCTTAGTATAATCCAAATCGAATTTATGAATTTCTTGCAGATAGACCCCTAAATTAGCAAGCCAACCTCTAATGTGATGTTTCCAATGAGCACCAATCCAAACTTTCATCCTGTTCTCCTGATTTAACAATATTTATTTCTTACGTATTTTAAACATTTTTGGCTTTTTTCACCCAAGCCCAATCATCTACTATTTTTCTAAGTTCTTCTGGAGTAGCCTTATGTGTTATTCCCAAAAGAGGATTTTTGTGTTTGAATTTTCCTGCGTAAAAACCATTGCTCATAATTTTAGGGTGATCTAAATGATATAATGGTCTGTTTAGACGTTTGGCAGGAAATCCCAGTTTCTTCATTCGATGCATTATTTCTTCATCATCTTGACCCCAAATTTCAAACCCTTCATTCCACATACCACCATCAATAAGGGAATCTTTATCAAACAATACTAATCCTCCCAAATTATTATAGGTAGTTCGATTGTTTTTAAGAAAATCTGTTTTAGGATTGTCATAAAACTCTTCAGAGACAACACTGCATCTCTTACAAGACCTATGGGGAATTACTATCTTACTATCACCATTTCGAATGATATCTACAGCTTGAATGTAATTTTCTTCCGGAAGTAAAAACACATCAGCATCATGAGGAGCAATTATCGTAGTCTTACTGTCAATAATCATCTCATTAAACATTTTTGAACGCCGAAAACATTTATCAGAATCTTTGCTCTCAAAAAATTTATAGGTAATTCTTTCTAACAAACTTGAATCAATAAGATTTGGGATTTTAGACTCTGCATCTTCTTCGTATATCATTATAGTAGTATCGAATCTATCTAGTAAATAATTGATTACAAACGATAAAGATTTGATTCTACATTCAGAATCAATACGAACAGGAATTACAAAAGAAACATCCATTAGATCTTTCTTCATTATTCTTCTCCATTATCAAGAGGCATAATGAGATGTTCGTATTCATCTTGGTTTTCAAACACATATTGAGGCCAAGTATCATCTATAGAAACGTAGGATATCGGCTTTGATCTATTCAAAATATCTTTACCGTCTGCTATTTTTGTTCTCAAATGATCTTCGTTAAGGAACTTCGGTTTATTGTATTCTGTATGTGAAAAAGACCTCAACTTCTCTTGAATACTTTCTACACCTCCTAAATAACTAAAATGCCATCCAGTTCTAATCGTTTCAGTTTTACATTTATACTCTCCGCTGCCAGTTCTTAAGTTCTGCAAATTCAATCCGTTTTTACGCAAAGTTCCTAATTTAGCAGCACTACCACACTTAGCGTCACACCGTCTACCATTCAAATAATAATAAAACGTAGGATGAACAAACCTGACTCTTTCGAATTCCGTTAAAATATCTTCGAGATCATCAACTATTTCATGATGAGGAATTTCATCTACGTCTGAAATCATCACAATATCATCATCTGAATAATCAGCTAAATAATCCATAATCTTAATTCTTTGAAGTGATTCTCTGCTCCACGCATTACCAGTAGTCGGCATATCATCTATAGCAATACCTGTCAAATGAGGATATTGAATTCCAGAATCTCGAAAATGAAGTGGTTTTGATTTTGCGCTAAATGTCATTGTCGATTCTGACAACATAAATGAATCGACAGAATTCCTTAGTTCTTCCCACCTTATCCTTAAAAGATCAAATTCATTGAAGAATGTAAAACAATCAATGATCATTTTGAAGCCTCCTTGATAATAGAATCCCAATCCCAGTCATCTAAGTGAGGGCCTCTTCGGTGAGATGCAAGTCCAGGAATTGCACCATACAATTTAGATTTTCCACGACGCCAAACTTCACTCCACATATCGTGATCTCGACGCTCCAAATTTGCCTTCAGAGTAAATGTATCATTATCCTCCAAGGACTTCATTGTAGAGACAAAACTATGACAAGTAGAAATAGATGTTCTCCAATGATGACCACAATCCCAAAGCAACTCTAAATTGAAACCGGCCATCTTTGGTTCTCTTTCTCTGGATGAATCTCGGTATCTATCAGGATGATCATACATTGTCACAAAATCGTTAGGATGCTTCTTAAGGAAGTTGTATGCCTTCTCAAAAGAATCTGGACGATATAGGTAATCATCCTCACAAAAGAACACTGTTGTTTCTGGTCCACCATATTTTTCAGCATATTTCATAGACGATATATAAAGAGTATATCGTTGTGGCGAACACGGTTTACCCGAAGACAACTTCTCTTTCTGGGCCTTCGATGCTACAGAGACAATTTCAAATACATTCCCAAACTCACCCTTTATCATTTCAACCATATCTTCCGGTGAATTATCGATTATCATCACGGTTTTGGTGTTTTGTGTCACCTTCTCTTTAAATTCACTTAGGCGATCTACGAACGATCTTAAAAACAACATTTTCTCTTCATCTAGCTTTGGAAGAAAAAGCCGATATAAAAATAATGCATCTGGCTTTGAATCTTCCTTTGCAACAACCAAAGAAGACTCTCTTGTAAGGACAACAAGGCCATTACTTGGCTTATGAGTTTCGGCAATCTTCCATTCTGGACATTGCTTAATGAAATCACTGACTGCTTGTTTTATTCCAGGACTTTTACCATCATCACCCTTAACGCCAAACGTCTCATAATCATATATCAAAATAAACTTACCAACTTTTGAATGATGCTTTGTTAATTCAGCCATAACTCTATCATAATTATGTTTTGTATCAAGATGGAGCAAATCTACGTGAGCAATGTCAACATTCAAACTATTATCAATGAAATGAGAGAACTTACTGCCAACCGCAACCTTGACTTCTTGCGCTAACGAAAAACCTTGTTCGTTATAAGCATTGATCTTCTTTGCATTACTTGCGACAAAACATAAAGTACTAGGATTCTGTCCTCTTCTGAATTCAATTACACTCTCGGATTGATTAGCGTATTTCTCATAAATCGGCAATAGATCTTTGACATCCGAAGGACTTTTCTTAGCTTCCTGGTACATCTGTTCTATTGTCTTGCCTTGGAGAATAAATTGATCAAAATGTCCCTTTGGGTCGTGACTCCAGAATTTCTTCACCTTTTCCAGTTTTCCGCCATCTCTTTCGAGACAAAATGACATAACAGAATCGTCTTTGTAATGAGTCACGCTAGAAGGAAGATGCATGTAGTACTTTTCCCACATCTTCATTGGAGCACTCATAAAGTTACCTTGAATGAACTGAAACATTCTCGGCTTCTCGTTAATTCCTATCTCTTTCAAAACTCCAAAAATATCATTATGTCTATCAAAATCTCCAGACAAGAATGCTAGATCTGTCCCTTGCGCTCTCAAATAATCTAGATGTGAGGCAAGACCTTGAATGTCCACCTTTACATCTTGTCCGGTTCTCATCATAAAGCAATCAGAGCCATGTCTAGATTGAAAGTACAGAATGGCTTCCTGAGTGGGTTTAACAATCCCTGTAGGATGATGAAGACGAATATGAGGAACATCCGATAGATCAATTCCAATATCATCTCGATCAATCGTAAACAAAGTATCTACATCAAGCGCACGAAGATCCTTAAATAATTTCTTCTTTTCCAAAACCATCTTAGCATGATTGTGGTCTTTAACATGAAGAGGAATATGCAGACAAACCTTGGCTTTCTTAGGAGGAGAGAGTTTTACTGCGGAATCACCTAATTGTAAAATACGATGAGCCTGGGAGATAACTTGATCACTTGTTTCCCATCCATTTTCAACAAATACCAACTTATCATTTTGTTGTTTCATAAATGGAATAAAATCGGTACTCCAATCCTTCTTGCGAAACAGAACCATTGGGCAACCACACATAGCAGCAACGTGAGCCGTTCCTGTGTCGGTTCCTATAAAGACCTTACAGTTTTTCAACATACTAATCATTGCATCAGCCGGTTGAGGATACTGCCAGCTCTTATTAACAGACTCTTCAAAGTCGTAACTAGTTTCTTCTTGACCAACAATCCCTATACGCCAACCCTTAAGTTGTCTCACAATATTTTGCCACTTATCTCTAGGAAAATTTCTCTGTTCATCTCTGGGTCGATTGCGAGGACCAATAACAACATCAACTTCGATTTTATCACAGAATGGTTCAAGAGGAACTGGCATGAATTGAACAAATCGATAAGATATCTCATGACCGACTTCAACAATTTCATGATTAGGATACTGCTGTTGCAATGTTGTTTTGAGGAATCTGTATTGCTTATTGCCTGCTGGAATATTTGCTCCAATGCGGTCTTTATCCTGTTGAAAATCATTCCAGTCATACATAAATTCATCAGCAGAAGGAAAGAATATCTCTTCTCCAGGACGGCAACAAACAATCTTCTTTGGACATTTAAAATAATGAATAAATCGAATATATGTGTTAATGAAAAACCCAAACTCACCCATAAAAGGCATAAATACTGTAGGTTTTTCAGATCCTCTTTTAATTTGCTCTAATACAGGAATGTCTGTTCGATACTTAAGAATGTCTTCCCAACTTAAAATAGATCCTTCATAAAGATGCGATAATTTCTTAATGTCAACCATCTATCACAACTCCTATTATTTGACCAATGCATTCTTGCTTCGCATGCAATGAACAATAGATGATTTTACCTTAATTTTCTCACCAGTAAAATACTCTTCAAAATTCCAATCTCGATACGTTGGAAGTTCATTAGCAAATTCACCTGTCCAATCTGAGGCCCACATATCAGTAAAGTTTAAAAGAGTGTGATTTTCGGCATCTCCGCAAAGCATATGAGTAGCATACGCCAACGGAGCTTCTTCTGTAAACACAACGCCTTTGCCCTTACAGTAATTCCAAAAATGCTCTACTAACTCGCAAATTCTAGGAACAGCTTCTTTGTGTACTATCCAAAATCCGGCATTTACATTATAGACACGATCACTAATAACACCGCATTCTCGCATCAGTTGTTCATAATGTGGCAACCAACAACCCCACCAATCAAATCTCTTATTCTTCAGATTAGATGTACTACTCTCCAAAAAACTATGAATTGGCGATCCCTGCATCATCATAATAGGATCGTAAGGCAATTCGTTTACAACATAGGAGTCAGCATCCAAGAAAATGAAATAATCATAGGGAAGCTTTGAAATTTTCTCTCTAAGAAAATGGAATTTGAACATATAATGTTGCTTATCAAAAGAATTTGTTCCAATCTTATGAACAGTTGCTCCGGGAATTTCATCCTGATCTGTCCAAAGATGAATGTCTCCTTCAATATTATGCTCTTTCATGGAACGAACTACTGACCGTAGCATCTTTCCATGATCACCGTCACCAATACTCCACCAACAATAATTAGCTAGCATTAAAAACCCTCCTCCAAATCTCCCGATGTTTCTCTTCGTTGCAAATTACCGAAGCAGCATAGGCACTAGCTTGTTTGGCTATTTTCTTTCTCATTTGAACATTATTCTGAAGCTCTTGGCAAACATTCTTGAACTCACTAAAAGTCTTACACATAAATCCAGTAACACCCTGAACAATAAACTCATTGAAATTATGGCCAACAGGAACAACCGGAATGCAACCAGTCAACATTGCTTCTACCGTTGATCTCCCCCACGACTCACGAAAGGTATGACCAAGGCGATAAACGAATAAATCAAGCAAATAAAGGAAGTCTAGAGAGGTTTCCTCTTCTTTCTTTAGCAAATCCCACTCTTCCCCAAAAGAATGCCATTTATAACGATTAGCTACGTTCTTATCCCAAGCCATAGTTCTGTATCTTGGGTTATCTAGACCTAAAGACTCATAAAATACTGGGAAATCAGCAGAATACTTCTCAAAGTCTGGTCGAGAAAGTCTACCTATAGTAAATTGTTGATTATTACGCTCTTTGAATGGAAATGCTTTAGGATCAATATAATTACCAACAATATGACTCTCAAGACTTGGATTCGCTTCTAAATACCCTGGCTCAAGGCATTCTCTATTAAAATTAGAAGCATAAATGACAACATCAATTAATTCCTTTTTAATACAATCAATTTCTCCGGGGAAATGCCACATCATCTCGCTACCCCAAATCACCTTCAGACCCTTTTCTTTGGCTAATTTACAAAGAGTACAACCAGAAGTAAAAGATCCGTTACTAAGAGCAATTGCATACCCATCTAACTTATCTGGCATCTCAATAAACTGCTCTCTAGTAATACAATTAAAACCCAATGATTCATATTCTTTAGTCCATCGCTCTTCCTTGATCTGATTACAGTCATTTGGAATAACCGTAATCTTCATAAAATCCCTAACAAGCCTCAACGTATGATCAAGTTTTGTATCAGCACCTCCTAAATTTGAAGGCCACCCAAAAACATATAAATTGTTTGTCTTTGGGTCTTCTCGCGCTGCTACAAATTCAATGATATTGTCCGGCATATCAACCATCTCCTATAATCGCAGAAAAATAATAATATTACTTAAGAATGATTATAAGACCACAACAATGAAAAAGTATTGTCGAAAATAAAATCTACAAATAAAAATAGCCCCCTGCCTAAACAAGGGGCTACAAATGGTGCCAAAATAATACTTCTCAAACCGCAATAGCTTCTGATTCCAACCAACGATTCCAAGAATCAGAGAATTCTTGCTTGTCCATAACAGACATGATAATCAAAGCCTCACTAGGAACTACGGCTCTCTTTCTCAAGTTCATACCAGCTTCCGAAGGAGTTCTGTCGTCCTTCTTACCGTTACAAGTCTTACAAGCAGCGACAATATTCTTCCAGTTCCTCTTTCCACCACGAGACTCAGGAAAAATATGATCCATCGTCAAGGTCTTCGCGTTTAAAGGATCTCCGCAATACTGACACTCAAAATTATCACGCTTAAGAAGGTTCTCAGTTGTTAAGGCAACTCTCTTGTAAGGAATGTTCTTATACTCTGACAAAACAATCGCTGTTGGCAGACGAAAAACACCACTAGAAGTTGGGATCTCATATTCTTCATCATGTCCACTAGGGCGTCTTGCAGCACCACGAAATAATAACTTCACTGCATCAATCCAAGTAACAACACCCAATACTTCCTGGGACAGATTCAACTTTAATACTTTCATCATCAGAGTTGCCATCCTTTCTATTGTAAATCATTCCTTCAACATCGAAATACAGTATCCTCATCATGCAAACATATCATTTGACTATTCATCTTATTTCTCCTGTACTACGTTTTTTATATGTGACATCATTGACTTTACTTGAGACATTCTTGTTACCGCATTTTGAAGCGAGTTAAATGATTGCCCTCCATTCCTTCTCACCATCTCTGATACAGCATCTAATGACTTTTTCTGACCCTTACTAAAAGAGCTACCTCCATCTTTATCTAACACAACAAAAATTGTCTTTTCTGGCCTTTTTATTGAATCCTCTACAACTTCAGCAATTGAATATACGCCTTCCATTTTTGGAGTGATTACATATAAAACAAAATCACAATTTTGACGCTCTTGTACTTCCTGAGCCTGAGCAGCTTCGTTCCAATCATCTACAACCGGATTGAAATAATCTAATCCTGATCTTTCTAACAGTGGTTCAATCTCATCTCGCCACTTTGAATCTGCACACGTACCACCCAAAAATACTTTCATACTTCATCTCCTATGGTTCTATTCTATCAAGGTCAACAGTGCCACCTTCTGCTTCAAATATCGCAGTCTTTAATGGATGAGCAAAATTTGCCCAACCTTTTGATTCTAAAATCTCAACAAAATCTCTCAGGAAATCTGTACTTGCTTGAAGTGTTACTACTCCATTTTTACTTGGTTTCAAGTCATCACGAACGCATAAAAATAATTGTCTCATATCATCTCCATAAAAAATGGCACGAGAGGAGGGATTTGAACCCCCAATTACTGGTTTTGGAAACCAGGGCCTTGACAATTAGGCTACTCTCGTGTGTTCAAAATTGGTGCAGATGAGAGGATTCGAACCTCCAAGGGATTTCTCCCACTAGTACCTGAAACTAGCGTGTATGCCATTCCACCACACCTGCATATACTATTTTGTTATCCATTCATCTGTAGGCATCGAAAGAGCAGCCCATTCTAATTCTTCTGCATACTTGTCAGCCAATACACATCCCTCTTTCATATTTTTCATAGTAACAACAAAATCTTCTGGAACTGGACATTCTGGACCTAAATCTGGATAATAAAACCCATCCGATATTGGTTCATCTTTCATGTCATTTTCCTTTTTCTCTTCTTTGAAACTCTTTTTCCATTGGTGTTCTTATGAAAAGTATCTACATGACCGCAAAGAGAACACTTTTGTCCTGGCCCTACCATATTTCTATCACAGCCCCAACAATACATTAAACTTTTCTTAGCAAACATAGCACTTTGACGATTGCCTATTCCTTCATCTGGATTATGGTGCAATCGTTTCATAAATATTAAATTCTCACTATCATCGAAATTAAAAACACGCCAAGATCAAGTAAGACAACTTTATCTTCTTCCCTATACTTTTGAGTTTCTTCTTTTTCGATTGGCTTTTCGTCCCCTACCCAAATTCCACCAATCCAACCATCCATTTCTCTTGCTTCACAAAACTTAGCGTATGAATCCATATCAATTCCTATCCACAGTGAATTCTACGAGCATCAAATTTAGATTCTATATAATCAAACATTTCATAAGGAATCGAATTATCACTTGTGCTAACAATCAAAATTTTTCCTTCAGCATTTCCAAGACCATAATCACTACGCCAATCTTCCTCGCAAAAATTCTTATCTGCTATAAATGGATCAAGGAAAACATTATCAAATTGCAAACAGTCACTCGTATACTCATTATGCACTTCAAGCAAATCGGCAAGTTTGTCTTTCACTTGTTCAACAGTCATATCAGTATTGCAAACAAAGCAACTCGAACTACTATTACTCACAAAACCATTTCTCAACTTCATTTATTTACCCTTCTGTTTCTTAACGGCAGCAAATAATTTTCTAGCATTTTCCATATCCTTATCAGTTATGGGATTCGCAGGGTTTTTAGGTAGAAAATGCGCAGACACACCTTCTGGAAACGATTTGTAATCTTCCAATAATCGATCAGCAATTTTCCTTAGTGCATCTGACATACAATTCTCCTTAAACAAAATGGCAGGAATGACGGGACTCGAACCCGCAACCTCTTGATCGACAATCAAGTGCTCTGAACCAATTGAGCTACATCCCCGTTTTTTCTGGTTTTATTTCTACCTTTCCTGATCCATCACAAATTTGACAAACATATGGATTGGGTGGATATTCTCTGTCGTGTCCGTCGTGTCCGCTCCCTTTACACCAAAAGCAAGTCACAACTATTTTATCCGTCTCACAAAGTCGATGTTTCTTATCGTCTTGTTCGACAACCTCACCTATAAATTTATTCCAAGATTTGGCGTCGTATTTTGCTTCTTCTAAATCGACTTCCCAATCTTCCATATACTCTCCTAAATAAAATGGCGGAACTGACCGGACTCGAACCGGCGGCATTCTGCTCGACAGGCAGACACTCTAACCAAACTGAGCTACAGTTCCGTTTTTACTGGTTTACTTTTAATCCATTCGAGGGTACCTATGACTGTGATAAGCCATCCAACAGTTATTAGAATCGGTAGCCAGATAATGCTTAGAAGGAATATTGCTACATAATCCCAGAAGATTGCTACATCCTTTCGACCAATGTAAAGAACTATGACGATAGAGATGAACATGCCAATTATTTGGGTATATGCTATGATCAGTAACATTATGACTCCTTCTTAACTTCTAACGTTCTTGTTAAGTCCATTCGTTGCCACTCAGCATTCCAATTATCAAGAATCATCAGTATTACATAATCACGAACTTCAATATTTTTAGCGATATGAATGTCTGAACCGTAATCATACTGAGTGATAAGTCCACCGTTCTCTAATCGAATTATAATATACTTTGTTTCTGTACATAATTCACAAGTAGAATCCACATCACACGTACATTTTACGGCTTCTTTTAATGTTCCAATTGCTACTACATGACCCAAGTTCTTTCCATCCATTACACGTTTCATTGCTTCTTTAATACCAGCCATCTCTTTCTCCTTTTCCCTAGAGATCACCGCCAGTGACCTCGAAAATAGAATTAAGCTTTATTTTTGATTCTTCTTTATCTCCTCACTCTCAACATGTTCATAAGATCTTTCAGCTTGTTCTTTGCACCCTTCACAACGAGGGTGATTTAGAAACTTATTATCTCCTAACCCCAATACACGAACTTGGTGAGTAGCTTCCTTTCCACAAAAACATTTCATTTTACTTCTTTTAACTCCAATCAATTTGGTGGGCGCAGTAGGACTTGAACCTACGATCCCCAGCTTGTCGAGCTGGTGCTTTAGCCAACTAAGCTATGCGCCCATTTATTTACCGTCTTTCAATCCTTTTCTATACCAATTTGCATTCACTTTTGATACTTTACCACCACACTTAGAACAAATCGCATCTCTATTCAGTCTTTTAGAATTATCCGACTGAAAATCATGAGGACCAGAACACTCTTCCAGTTTCTTAGCATTTTCCTTTACTTCATCCCAGATAGAAAGAACATCATCCTTAGAAAGACCACTTATATTACTAAGAATTTCTACTCCATCTGGCATAAAAATTATCCTTAAAAAAATTGGTAGGCGTAGTAGGACTCGAACCTACATGAATCCACCTTGTAAGGGTGACGCTTGGCCAATTAAGCTATACGCCCAACTTATTTAATTCTCTCAAGTATATCAAACCGTCTCGTCTTCACCTCTTCAATAGTAACAGCGCCTACCTTGCTTTTTCCGCTACAATATTCACAAGGTAGCGAATCTCCGTTATCGAGTTTTACTAATCGACTCTTGCCATCTCCTTTACAAACCTCACATTTGATAAGAGCCATTACCTATTACCTCTATTTCTTGGACCCATACCTTTACCTGCTCCTGTACCTTTACCTCTGCCTGCTCCTGCTCCTGTACCTCTGCCTGCTCCTGCGCCTGTACCAGTATTACAAGGACCCATACCTCTTCCTGTTTTGGGGCCTTTTCCTGCAGGTCCCGTGCCATCTTGCCTTGGCATATCTCTTCCTCCTAAAAAATAGATTGAAAACAATTCAATCTAAAAAATTATTTAATCCTTCCGTACAACAAATCAAGATTCCCATCCATCACTTTATCAAGACAATACAATGTTTTTCCTACTCGAACATCTTTAACGCGATTCTCACAAAAATTATATGTCCTAATTTTCTCACTTCGTCCGGCAGTTCCAATTTGCTTCTTTCTCGCCTTCTGAGCTTCTTTATTATAGCCTTCTTTTTCTTTCTCGGCTAACTTTGCAAATAAAATTCTCAGTGCGTTTTCTTTATTTCTATGCTGAGAACGACCCCGAGTGCAAATCACTTCCAATCCAGATTCATGTTTTGCTCGAACCCCAGACTCACAAGTGTTTCGGTGCTGTCCTCCCGGCCCTGTACCCCTCATCGTTGTAATCTGAATAGCACTTAGATCATAATTCCGAGTTTTCTCCAACAAAGGCAATACCGCTACTGTCATGGTCGAACTATGTCTACGACCCTTTGTCTCTGTTGGTGGTACTCGTTGGATCCTGTGAATTCCTCCTTCGTACTTCAATAAATCAGACACATCACCACTAACTTTTATAATCGCTTTACCAGAGGCAGATTCCAACAGCTCAATGTCGATTTGTTCTTTGATACAATACTTCTCATACATCTTTAACATATCTCGAACAAAAAGTTTAGCGTCGTCTCCACCTTCTCCTGAGCGAATTTCAATAACCGCTTCCATCGATCTCTCCTTTCGAAAACAGAATGTCCCAAACGAACTATCAAGTAATACTTAATAGTTGCTAAGAATCAGTCATCGAAAACAGAACAGAAGCAATTTGCACCTTTCATCCTTTCAGCCATACGAGCGACAACTACGCTTTCTTCTCGATCTCTTGCTGACTACATATCCAATTATGCAACCAAAAACAAAAGTCGTAACAGAAGTAACACAAGTCGCTATCATTATTTTCTACCTTACAAAATGAGTCATCGATTGCTCTATGCTTCTTCTATGAGCCTTTACGTGTTTCTTTAACTCTGGTTGTGTTCTTTCTCTGAACTTTATTCTAAACTCTTCGTATTCTTCTCTGTTGGCGAATACAGGACGTGCATCTAATCTCTCATTGAAAGATCTAACTTTCTGATGCACATCTATCTCCTTACAAAATGGAGCCACCTACCCGATTCGAACGGGTGACCTGCTGTTTCGTCTCACTATAGTTTTCACTACCAGAATAAATCTGTTTGTGAGCTGGACTTTCTCAACACCGTATCTTTACTAAAACTTAGGTGCGCCCCGTTAAGTCTCTACACGTTCCTATTTCTAGGCTTCGCTCGGGATTGCCATCAGCATTACCTGTTAAGGTTTCCCCGAATTTGAGGCGTTTCGATTAAAAGTTTCCTCTTAAAAGTGCAAAATCTCTACAAGACAGCTGCTCTACCAGCTGAGCTAAGGTGGCACTACTTTTTTGGATCTACTTTCTCATATCAACACAAACAGATCGAATACCATTTTTCTTTTGAACAGTTTTGAGTAATTCTAAAACTCTATCCGGAGTCGTGTTGCGTTTCTGACAAAATTCTCTCATATCTTTTTCTAATTTAGTCATTTCGCGTTCTCCTATTTTTGGAGCCGTCATCCGGAATCGAACCGAGTTCTCTGGACTACGAAACCAGCGCATCACCATTTATGCTTTAACGGCATTTATCCTTTGAAGAATCCCCAGCCACCCGGAGGAGAATGATGATTAAAACTCATTCTCTGCGGGGCTTTCACTCTTCTTTTATTCCTCCCATATATCTTTCTACATACTTTCTTAGGCTCTTCTTCGCATTCTGGCATTTCTGGGCAGCTTAGAGCAGTATCAGTAACATAAGTGTAGCTATCTACATACTCTTCAGAACACCTCTCACAGCCTCCAGTGTGCGGACAATTACTTGGAGCATGACAATCAGAAAGACTAATCGTTGCGTTGTTAGTTCCACTGGTAACATATGTCCAAGTAATCATTCGTCTGTTCCGAAAACAGCTTCTGCACATTCAATCAAATATCTAGAGTCATCGGAAGTAAATTCTGTATTCTTCATACGATCTAATATTTCTTCCATAGTTGGACCAATTTCTCCAGGATAAACATAATGATCTTCACATGCCATTTTAGCAACCTTATGAGCAAACTCTTTCCTCTTTTTCTCATCGGCAATCAACTCACTCAATAATGGCATATGTTTTCCCTTTTACTGCTTCAGCCATAATCTTTTGTTGTCCAATAATCGATTCTCTTTCTCTCCTGCGTACCTCATCTTTTGAAAGTCCATACATCTTAGAAAAATAAGTAACCTTCTCTTCTGGTGTCATATCTAACGTTGGATCACGAGGATCAGAACTTAATCTAACTAAATCAAACTGTCTCGGAATCATATAATACCTTTCTTATTTAAATACCAGATCGCTATTTTGAGCTCGTATATGTGCTTCTTCTATCCTTCTTAGCAATTCAGCAGTTTCCTTGAACATTTTCTTTAATCTACGTTTCTGTTCTGGAGTTCTCTTTATTTCTACAGGCATTGATTTCATATACAAACTCTCTATGCTAAAAACTTGGAGCTCCCGACGAGGGTTGAACTCGTGGCCTCCTGCTTACCAAGCAGGTGCTCTACCACTGAGCTACAGGAGCTTAAATATCTGAAGCATTTCTTTGGTTCTTGTAATCATGACTTCTCGTAACAACTTCTGCCTTGTCTCGGTAGCAACGACTTACATTTTTCACAATCCATCCGTTAGACCACTTACCTGAATCTCTATCTTTTAACTCCAAAACTTTTCCCTTATTGGCACATTTTTCTGGGATCCAAGAAATCAATACAGATTTACTTTTGGTCTCTTTCTTTTCCATTGTACACTGATAAAACTTCACTTTACTAATTCCTTTTCTAACTGCTTGAACTTGAAGAAGAACAAGAAGATGACGAAGAGCAACAAGGACACGGCACATCTGTTAGTGTCAATACCCCTGAAGTTGTCTCCTTTCCTCCTGTGCTTACGTTCGTTAATCTAGTAATCTCTAAAGACGCACACTCAACTGCTATAATAGTTCCACTTGACGCAGGTAATGACTGGAGATCTTTCAACAAATAAACTAGGTCTGTATCATCTGTTTTGGACAATATACTATCCAAAGTTCCATATGTTAAAGTATTTTCTCCTAAACCCTTGGCGACAAAAACAAAATAAGAACTCATAGTATCGCCACATACTGTTGAATTTATTAAGTCATAAGATCCTGCATCGTCTACGTTTGTTTCTACTCCAAATGAATCAACAAAAGTTATGACAAACTGATTTAAGTCGGTTATATTTACACCAGTTATGTCAATACTCACAACTTCTTTTAGTTCTGCAACGGTCATAGGCATAGCTTTTTGTCCTCCTAGATAAAATCACCTTTATTTGGGGGCGAATTTATCAGAAAAATCTGA
>Ga0114918_10000228_pt1 | contig 46169 bp, 31 predicted proteins | sample LantaG_FD_87015 | JGI IMG/M metagenome (GOLD analysis project Ga0114918, IMG submission 87015) | Deep subsurface microbial communities from Baltic Sea to uncover new lineages of life (NeLLi) - Landsort_02402 metaG | ecosystem: Environmental > Aquatic > Marine > Oceanic > Sediment | place... | reverse complement strand
GGGCAGAAAGCATAATCCCACCCGGCGTCGGCAGCATTCCCATCATCAGCGGGACCAGCGCCAGGGCAAACCGGCGACTTTTGAACAGCCCCTGTATGGCCGGAGCCAGACGTTGCGACAGACCGATCTCTTCCATCGCCGAACCGATAACGTTCACAAGCAGCAGTAGTGCGGTCAGCGATACGAAAAGGTAGCCCGTCGTTCGCGTCAAAGGCTGGTTGTGCCATTCTTCGGCCAGCACCCTGCCGGCATCCGCCGGCCAGACGCCGAGCAATACCCCCACCAGGCAGGCCGATACCAGCATGGAGACACCGATCTTAATCTTTAGCCGCAGCAGTGTCACCAGAGCGACCAACGCTATCATTATGGATATAAGCGCATACATGCCCAATATATTAACAACACAAATCCGAAAAGGGAGTTTTTTATAAAAGAAATGCCGCTAATATCATCGCCGTACTGAATCCGAAAGCCCCCCCCTACAGGACAAAAATAATCGAAATATTCTGCGGATCATTGGCTTGATAAAGCCGGTTGAATGTTATACGAGAATACATTGCTCCCGTATTATCTAATGAACTCATCAAGCTACTACGAGCTATTCTTTGTTCGGGATTCGTATTGGTCTCTGGCTTTTTCGAAATCTACGGGTGTCAGATCCAGCTTTTTCAGGACTTTCGTGGAGAGCAGCGTAGCGAGGATTTCGCCGCTGGGATCGCTGGCCGAGACGAAGTGAGAAAGAAAGATAAGTGCGCCGGCGAAGCTGAAGTCGCCGTTCATTATCGGCGAGTGGTGTCTGAGGACCGCCTCCTGAATGACCGGCGAAAAATTCCACTTCAGGCAGATCCTCGCTCCGACATCGCAGTGGTCCATCCCCAATTCCGCCTTCTCCTCATGAACGACTGAGACCATCCTGTCCCACAATGTTCCCAGGACGCGTGCGCCTGTTTTGTTGCCGGCCACCATTATTGCCAGCCGGCCCACATCGTGGACGAGTCCGGCCAGGGCGTGCATCTGCCGCTGCTCTCTCGGCAGTGAGCAAAGCCCGCCCAGAATATCGGTTGCGATGTAAATGTCTTCTGCATGGTCAACGTAGTCACTCAGATATTTCAATGCGGTATATTCCTGCTGGATCGCTTCTCTGGCGTAAGAAATTCCAATCAACTGCACCAAAGGCCTAACTCCCACGTGCTGCACCGCATCTTCGATGCTCGCAAAATCCTCCGCCCGGCCGAAATACGAGTGTGCCAAAGCCAAAAGCTGGCTGCCCAGTTTGGGATCGCTTTTGATCAGCCGGAGTATTTCCGTTCCATCCTCGGCCGGTTTTACCGCAGTACTAAGAAGCTGATTGATATCGGTTGGAAACAGCGGCAAATCATCGACGAGCTGAGTTATCTTACGTGACACTTGCTCCCGTTTGTTGGCATTCGGAGCCGGCGAATTCTGACTTTCATTGCCCAACATGACCACACCTCGAGAATTAAATACACACCTATTTCCCGTACCCGCGCATTATTCTGCCCTACGCACATTTTCCACGGCGATTTTCAGGTCTTCTTGTTCAGCATATCGTATTCGGTCTCGAAGCGAAGCTTATGCCGGACCTCTTCCTGGGCCAGCGCCATAAGTACTTCCCGCGATTCCTCGTCGTGGACGTTCGGTATAAGATTAACGTATATCCTGAAGGCCGCATCTTCCTTCTCTATACCCAGCAAAAGCATATCCGCATAATCCATATCCAGCGGTGAGTCACTATCTGATATTATATAATCACTCTCAGGACGGCCCGAGGGCATCTGTTGCTCCGGCATGGTTTTACCCGTTTTGATCATCTCCAGCTCAAGCCTGGCTCTGTGCTCCAGCTCTTCAGCAGCCAAATCTTCGAACACCTGCCGCATTCTCGGAGTATCCACACGACCTGCCAATGCCAGGTAAAAATAATACGCCTCTACCTCTCTGGAAATTGCATATTCCAGAATTTCCTGATCAGAATTAACTTTGCTCATAGCTTTCTCTGCCCTCACAATCAGTACTTTAAAAGATAATCAAACATCTATAAAATAATCTGATACTGTTGCTCGTCCCGCATGCTTCGCATTTTTACGAATTATACTATCTTTTAAAATAACTACAACAATTTTCGCCTTTACTTCTAATTTTATCGCTGGAATAGCTGTGAATCTTCCCGGCCTATGCCCTCCACGGGCGAGTCCTGTTCTTTAGGCCTTTGAGTACACGGTTTGCAATGAGCACATCTTCAGCAATCTCGAAATCAAACATTCCGGCAAGCACGAAATCGGCGCCGTTATCAAACACATAGCGGAAGGCGTCATCGGGCGGTATGGCGCCGGCGGCCATTACCTTGAACGCAAACCAGGGCTTTTCAACGTCTTTCATAAAATCGATTACTTCCTGCGGATCGTTGCACCAGTAGCCCGGAACCTCGGCATAAATGCTCGTCAGCTCATCGGGCCTCGGCGCGCTTGGGTAGTTGTGGTGATGGAATGTCTTAATATAGAAATCGGCGTCGATTTTATTTTTCTCGCATTCCCTGATGACCTTCAGATCGTGCGCTCCGACCCCGCAGGGCACATCGTGCTCCTTGGCAATTTCCACAGCCCTGGCAATCATATCGACCTTGCCTTCGGAAACAAGGCGATCGGCAACAACTCCCCACAAATAAATCGCATCTACTCCCTCATCGACGAGCTGCTTGACCTGTTTCTCATAGTCCTCCGGTTGAGTATCGACCTGTGCAGTCGGACAAATTATCCATTGAATCTTGCCGCCATGCACGTTGCGGTATCTCTTAAGCATGCTCACCACGCCTGGAGCGGTATGGATGACAAGCGTGTTGACACCGTTAGCTTCGGCAAGAGCCATCGTCTCGAAGATTTTTTCTTCGGTGTTATAATGCGCCGTCAGATTGTAGACATACCTCAAGTCCCGGCTGTGGGTGAAATGGGTCAGCAGGTTGCCGCCCAGCAAAATCCGGCTGATTTTAAGATCTTTGATCCTGCCCATTGGCAAGTCTGCTTCCGACGACGGCATGTTCTGTGCCGTACCGGATTTTTTCGTTGCGTCTTTAGCCAGAGCCTGATTCTGCGTAGCGTTCATTGCCAAGGCTCCCACGGCAGGGGTTAGCAGCGACTTTTTGATAAAATCTCGACGATCTATACTTTGCGACATTAGTATTCTCCTTCCTTCATATAAAACCAGGTTGAAGCCATAAGCTGCCTGAATAGCCGAATTCATTCTACCCGTTTCCGGAGATCACCACAAAACATTTCCTGATTTTTCCCGGACGCTTTATTAGACGGCGTGTGATTCGGATCGACAGGGAAGACCATTACAAAGCAATGGCCTCAGAGTTCATAGAGAACAGGCACGACAGAACACACTCTAAATAAATGTTTAGAGAAATATGGAATTGAATGTGGTCCAGCGAAGAATCAGCACGGTATAAACCACACCGATCCACCATGAGCCGATCTGAGTCAGCCTGTGATGCCGGGTGACGAGAAAGAGTGTGGCGGCCCCGGCGGTCAGTGCTAATTTGAACATCACAACTATGGGAACATCCTGCATCAGGCGGCTCGCAAATGGATTAAGCTCCCACAAACCCCCTACTCCATGGGCAAAGAGCGTGCAGACCAAATCATAGAGGTTCAGAATTACAATCAGCACGACCAACCAGATTACCTGCCGGCAGGCAGTGCTTGACAGCACCTTTGCTCGCCGACCCGGTATCATCGGAGGCCGGCAAGTCAATAACGTCCCTAGCGCCCAGACGGACAGCACGAATCCCGACATGGTGATTCCCGAAAGGAAAGTCCAGGACCAGTCATAATCGGTATCGGCCTGCTCGGATTCGGATTGACGCTGTTTTAACGTATCTACGCGTTCGGCAAGTTCGGCAGGCGCATCGAATGTCCCGGCGATCAGCTTCCACTGCTCTTTAGCCATCCAATCGGGCCCTGCCTGCAAGAGCGTCTGTATCTTGGCGCCCGGCTGTTCATCGCTCATCAGGATATCCAAAACCGGTATGGCCTCCTGTGCCGTAAGATAGGCTGCCGGACGGTTTGAAGAACAAATCAACATGCCCTCCCGGCGGAGATGCTGCTCGATGTGTGTCCCCGGTTGCCCTGAGAACATCGGATTCATGGAACGCATGCCCATAAATCGCCGGGTAATTTGAGGACGATTCCTATCTCTAACTTCAATATCGTTTACGAAAACCTTGCCCTGCCGTGACCGAACCACGTATGGGGGCGGCATGTAACGACCTTCGGAAATGACAAAACCGCTATAAATCTCGACCGGTTCGATAGATTCTATTGCCGGTTTCCTTATCCTGGAGGCGCGTTCGGCTTTTTTCTCCACGGCATCCGGCCGACGGACATTCGTGACATCGGATAGACGTCGCTTCGATTGCCGTTGGGTTTCCGGTTCCTGATTCTGGCGTTTTGTCGAAGTCCGCCGCTCCTTCTCAGCAGCCGGTCCTGAGTCCGTGGCGGCAAGCGATACTTCACCGATACCGAAAGCTGCGGCTATAAAAACGATAATACAAAACACACGCATTGAATATGCACAGCATCGTTTTTTGATGGCACCCTTTACTCTCTGCATTTGACTCTTCAAAACAAATATAAACGTAACTTATTCTACTGCCTACGACAAATAATCGTGCTTCAGGTACAAGACGAAATAGAAAACCTATTTATTGCAAAAAAAATCCACATTCAGCTCCTGGCGATATTTACCGAATTTATCTGTATTAACATGCCGATAAATAGTAAAAAGGGTTGTAATGCAGCGATTACGGAGTAAACATGGCATCTGACAAGCTAAACATTTACAATAAGCCAAAATTGCGTAATCCCCGGCTATTACTGGGTTTCTCGGGATGGATGGATGGCGGCGAAGTCTCGACAGGTACCGTTAAGTGCCTTATCGACAAGCTGGACGCCCAAAAATTTGCCGAAATCGAGCCCACAGGATTCTATATTTACAGTTTCCCCGGCTCAATGGAAATAGCGGCGTTGTTTCGCCCGCACACGGAGATAAAGAATGGCATCATAGAGTTTTACGAGATTCCTGCAAACACGTTTTTCTACAGCGAAGAAAGCAATCTCATTTTGCTTTTAGGCAAAGAACCCAATCTGAACTGGGAAGAATTTGCAGAATGTATCTTCTCGGTGTGTTCGGAGTTTGGCGTTGAGATGATATATTTCATCGGCAGCGTGGCCGGCCTTGTGCCCCACACACGTGAGCCGAGACTTTTCTGCTCCGTCTCAGAATCCGGACTCAGGGAGACGTTCCAGCACTACGGCGTAAAATTCACCAACTACGCGGGCCCCGCCAGTATCGTCACTTACCTGACCGCCAACTGCAGCAAACAAAATATTAAAATGGTAAGCCTCGTAGCTGCGATTCCCGCTTACGTGCAGGGTAGTAATCCCAAGTGCATAGAAGCTGTAACAAGAAGAATAGCGGGCATGCTGGAATTAGAAATAGATTTCGACGACCTCATAACTATGAGCGATGAGTTCGAGAAGAAACTTGACGATGTTGTTCAGGAGCAGCCGGAATTGGGAAGTAACATCCACAAGCTCGAAGAAGATTATGACAACGAGATTTTCAATAATGAGATGGGTGATTTAAAGACATGGCTGGAGCAGCAGGGTATTAGAGTCGATTAGTAGCCAATCCTCGCGCCAACTAAGGCATTCTGAAAAATACTGTAAAACAAACGGGGCTTATACCGAATCGAAATTAATCGGTATAAGCCCCGAACTAATACAAATCCTCGTGCTATTCCATTTACGCGGAAATCCAATCGACCTCTTATTATTCAGCAATTTCTACCGTGATCTTCTCGAGGTCGTCCGTAATTAGAATAGCGTCAAACAGCATACCGTCTTCACGCTTGCCGATTTCAAGTGTATGCTCTCCGGCGGGCAGCGTCCAGTTCACAACGGCATTATCGTGGTCGTTACTGCGAACCTCGTCCCAGAGCCATTCGTTCGAATGCGCTATATCATTAAACCTCACCCAGCCGGTACCGGGCTGGTCGGGATCTTCATGGGTCTGACTGGTAGCACTTGTGATCCGAACCCAGCAGGAGTCATCTTCGGCGTTGGGGGCTATAACACTCAGAAAAATCTTATAGACTCCTTCGGGTGCAGTAAAGTCATACGAAGCTATCCACTCAGCTCCTGGCGCAGCATCACCGTTGTCGCCGTCACCATTCTGCGAGCCGATGTGAGTTGCCCCGGACGAGGTCGAATCGTGATAAATCCGCCAGCTCTCTCCAAGAATGTTGGCTGCTTCGGCTTCGAACACCGTATTTGCCTCCTTCGGCATTAGCACCGGAGGCTCCGGCTGCAGCCTGACATCGTCAACATACACAGTACCCGAACCGCCGGCCTGCGGATTATTCCTGTCACCGGCACCGACTGAGATATTGTCCACATCGGTCAGATTCACGCCCTGATCCGCAAATGCCTGTGTAGGAATAACCCACTCGGTCCAGGTATCTATCTGCGTAGCTGCCGGATCGTCGTTGTAAATCACCGCCGGGGCTCCGGAGCTGTTGCCTACGACCACATACATCGACTCTGCACTGTTGCTGGTTATGCCGATATCCTGCGACTGCCACTGTCCCGTAACCGTACCTGTTGTCTGGACGCCGGAGATTTTGGCCTCACAAGTTAAGGCCGCATTATGGCTGGTCACCGCCAGGCCTATATAGACATTCGAACTCATTGAGATACTCGGCCTCCATGCCAGCGGCGTCCAGGTTGAACCGTCGCTGGAATAGTAACCTCTGAAATTGCCGGCGAAGTCACGTTCCAGTTTGACCCAGTATGGAGCGGTAACAGCTTTTTGCCCATCTGTCGCAACCGAGGTGTCGCTGGTTGCACTGCCGTCAGTATCCGTCCGGCCCTGGAACCTGCAGCCCTGCGTGGGCGTACCGTCGGCATTGGTGGGCGTAACGTACACCCCGGCGAATTTCGAGCCCGGATCTAGCGTATCACGAATCATAACGCCGGCCTTGGCCCACGGATCGGTATTATCCACGCTCTCGACCTTCACGATTATTGAGCCGACACCGGTGAGTTGCTTATAGGCAAAATGGAACTCGTCGTGAGCGTCCCAGATATCGGTGCCGGCGGCGGTCATCGTATAAATGCCGGCCGGCCCTTCGACAAAGCTGCCCACTGAACCCGGCGAGCCTCTGAACCACAGCGATAATTCTTTAACGCCTCGAGCCGTCCAGTCCCGGTGGGAACTCAGTGTCATGGTCGCCTCGGAATAGTTCAAGTAGCCCTGCTTATTGTTATTATAGACGAGCGGCATGGACTGTTTACCGCCATGAACGATGCTTTCCTCAGTAAACGATTCGGTTGTTTCGTTGCCAACAGCCGCCCCGCTGCCGTTACCGGCGTAATAAGGCGGAGCGTCGGGCGTCCCGTAACCAAGACCGTCTTTCCACGTATACCATATCTGGTTATCGGCGGCGTCGTAACTCTCGAAGTCTTCCAGCACAAAATATTTCTGCGTCGTAAAGTTCCAGATATTTCCCTGCCATAGGCTGGGCGTCTCGACATCATTAACCTCATCGACCCGCCAGAAGTAGGTCTTGCCCAAATCGAGGGCCAGCGGACCATAGCTGGTCTCTGTTAGGGTAGAAACCGGGGCAGTGCCGTCTGCAACCGCCAGATAATCCTCGCTGAAGTAAACATCATGCTTATCCGCCTGTCTTCCCGCTCTGAAGCCGAGGGCCAAATCCAGATCTACATCTACCGCCCCGACAGCCGGACTGGGCTCTTTTGCCTGCACAGGTATGGAAAAGAATCTCACTTCGCTGAGACCGAACTGCTGCAGGATGCTTTTCCAGTTGCTGTTGGCTGTCAGCCTGACGTATTTTGCCGATACACCGCCCATATCTATAGTAGTATTATGTGCATAGTCTGTCGCACCGGTCGCCTGGGCAAATTCATGCGTCGTTCCCAAGGTCGTAAAGTCGATGCCGTCGACCGAATACTCGATAGTAACATCCTTAAAACCTAAGCCGATAACCGACTCCAGACTCTCATTCGAATTCCAGACCCACATTTCATAGACTTTTTGAACACTTTGGAACTCAAATTCGATCCAGCTCGGCTGATTCGCATCCGCGGCACTCAGCCACATCGTGCCTTCACCTATGTTGCCGTGCAATAAACCGTCGGCATCAAGTCCAGAGCCGTTTACAACATTTCCAGTCCCTTTACCATCCTCGCTGCTGGAAGCCGTTGCGATTACATTATCAATGGTATAAGCAAATAATTCGGTAGTAAAACTCCAGACATCACCTTTGCGTACGGTATTATCGGGCGCGGCATTAACCTCATCGACCCGCCAGTAATATGTCCGGTCGAATTCGAGCCGTTCGGGCAGAGCATAGCTATTCGGAATTACACGGCCCTTATATACACCTGCCGGGTCGGCCGTAGCCGTAGCCTGGTCTACATCGTCAAAAACTTCTCCGAAGTAAACATCGTGCGTAACGGCAAATAATCCCGCTTCCCAGTTAAGGACCAGATCCCTCGGCACATCTTTCTCGCCCTCGGTGGGATTTGGACTGAAAGCTATTATTCGGGGGCCGCGTATGCTTTCGGTCGGACCGGCCTCCGTTCCCGACAGTGTGAAATCGGGATTGGTCGTCAGAACGATTTTATCAATGATAAGTCCGTCCTCGCGCACCCAGAGATTGAAAGTATGTACACCGAGCGTACTAACCTCAAAACTCGGCGGCTCACTTAAGCTCATCAAGTCACAGTTCCATTCGTAACTTTCACTCCATCCGGTCAAAGCAACAAGAGTCGGTATTTCCTCGCCGTCCAGACCTGCACTGCAGGAGTCATCGTTTCCACTGGCACCCCAGCCCAGAATCCACACATAGTATGTCCCGGTTTTGACGAAGTCTATCTCATAATCCAGACGTTCACTATTAGTGACATAGTTGGAACTGTGTCCTCCCTGGCCGTTGGGGGCGTGCATGCCGATAATACCGGTAAAGCCATCAATCGGTCCGGTCTCCTGCCATTTATGGCCACCCACTTCAACGTTAGCATCAAAATTCTCGGCTTCCACCGAAACTATTCCATCAGGACCGGGATCCTGGTTTAATGGCTTGGCATTTGATAAACCAGCAGCCAGACAAAGCACAAGAACAAAAAAAGCAAAATAAGCCACTTTTCTACACATAATAAAGCTCCTTTCAACAAACGTTAATATAACGGCCGATATTATCCCCCTTTTTAACTCTCTATCTATTATGAGTTGTGTGAGCCCCACATATTTAAGCCGGTTTGAAATGGCCTCCGTACAAAGCAAATATAAGGTTCCATGTTAAAACATTACAATCTGAAACATGATACAGATTTTAAATCGGTTAAAAGAGCCGGATTCTATAGTTCTTTCTATCCCACTTATACCACATTACCCATATTTCCGCCAAGAAAAACGACGTAGAAATAGAAAAAAAGCTATTGGATTTGCTCGAAAACGCGCAATTTCTGTATATGCAAGTTCTAACAGACACTTGACAGTGAAGGAGATTCGATAAAATGTTCAATTACAGCCGCTCTATGAAGCGGTCATTGTTAGTAATCCTTGAACTTTTTCATCCAGTCGGGCCAATCGGTCGACTGGACACCACCGGCTAAAGTCCAGGGTCCGGACTGGGGATATGCCCGATGCCATTTCAAAGTCCACAATTCCTTGATACCGACTTTCCTAGCAGACCAATCCAGAAAGGCCATGTTTATAAACGCATCGTGCCGGTCAATACAGATACGTCTCATATGCTGCATGCCCGCCCATGCCATATCCTGCACTTCCGGCGGGGTATCCGTATGTCTCGGGAAGACATTGAATCGTAGTGCATCCATAAACAGAGGCGCAAAGCCAGCACCTTTTACGTTCGGAGTTCTCCAGTTATTTACGGTTTCAAAATCTTCATAAACCGTTGTGTTCGATGGGGGCGGATCTTCTACCCAGCCATTTATGCCGTAACTGCCCCAGTCACCTTCCTCGGAATAACCCTGGCCCCAGAATCTGCCCCAGGCTGAAAACACATTAAATTGGGGCGATTGATTGCCGTTCTCATCGATCAGCGGCGTCATTGCGGTAGGACAGCAGCGTATAAGATGATCGTTTTTATAATACGGTCTCAGAGCATTCATCCAATGATAAGAATGTCCATCTCCAATACCCGCCTGGAACCTGCTGTTGTTATCTTCGGTGTACATCGAAAAGAAGAGGTTCCATTGTTTGAGATTGGCCAGACAACTTATTGTCTTGGCCTGCTGCTTTACCCGCTGCAATGCCGGCATCAAAATCGACATCAGCAACGCAATAATAGCGATTACGACTAAAAGTTCTATCAACGTAAAACCACTCGTTCTTCGCTTGTGCATAATCAAACTCCTCATGTATATATTTCTGATACTAATATATGGGATGCGCAAAACGATCACTCTGTTCTGCTGTATTTAGTAATCTCCTGAGTTTTTTAGACCCTGACTCAATTCACAATTGTATTATACATCCAAATCTTCTTTACTGCAACATCAAAATAGCCCAAAATCACAGTTTTATAGCGTACTCTTGCAGCACTTAGCTGCTTCTAATAGCCCTGAGAATTTTAGAAAGCCTGAGTCGAGATAAGATTATCCTTGAAGAAAATCTTCAAATCTGCTATAAAAACAATATAGCTATTTATTATATGGCTGAATTTTCATATTTCTATCTACAGCCTGATTTGAGACTTTTGAAGGAGGTGACGACAAGCCATAAACACTTGCCCTGATTAGACATAGATAGAATTAGGTGAAATTGGGAATTTTACCGCTCTTTTTTAATTTAAAATCAAAATAGAGACCAGTTATTGCTTAATTTCATTCACTTTGAAGGAGGATTATTATGTGTAGAAACGCGTATTATTTAGCTTCCTTTGCTTTAGTATTGATTCTGACTGCCGGCATAGCTTTCGGCGGTATCGATTATTCAGAACCCGAAGGAGGCTGGGCATACATTTACACAGGTGACCAGGCCGTAGCGGACGATGCCGCGGCATTAGACGGAACATGGGACCACGATGGCGGTTCCGATTCATGGGACGGCACGGCTCCCGGCGATTCGGGCGCTGCGGGCTCAGGCAATGCCCCCGGCGGAGCCGGCTCATTCACCGAGGGCGATACGACTTTCCTTCGAATTCAGGATTGCGGTGACCCGAGGGACGCCGGCGGCGGCTGGAGCGATCCGTCCAATCGAAAGGTAACCTTCGTACACGATATGAGCCAGGACGCAGGAGTGGACGGCAGCACCATTCTCGACAATGGTATCACTATGTCGTTCAGGGCGCGTATTCCGACGACACCTCCCCTGGATGACTATTATCCTGACGGCGGATCGGCAACTGAAGCCTGGACCACCAGAGGCTACAACATCCATGATGACGGATACGGCGCCTTCTGTATCAAGCAGGGAACGGGCGGCGACGGCGTTGTGTCTTTCTCGCTGTGCACGCCCGATGACGAGGGTGTCTCCGGTGCGGGTATGGTCATGAGCAAACTCAACGGCGGCGCAGTCACGGGAGACGTGGATTCCTATGACGCCGGCGGCACTGAGAACCTGCTCACGGGATTCGACCCGACCCAGTGGCACGAGTTCTGGATCCAGATTGTTGCCAATAGTTCTGGCGGCGGGACCCATTTGGTGACCATCTGGATGGATGGCAATGCAGGTGCTCCAAACGGGACCTTCCACGTCACAGCAGGCACCAAGGATGAGTATGACTTCAACGGATACCTGGCCATGAGTCTCGGCCGGACGGGCATCGCAGGCTCACAGGATGTGGATTTCTTTACTTATAAGCCAGGGCTTATTCCTCCGGCTGCATCCGACCCGGACAAGGCCCGTGCTATTACTCCTGCTCCGAGTTCAACAGTCACCCTGGCGCTTGCGACACCGCTTAGCTGGAAGGCCGGACAAAGTGCAGCCAGACATGATGTCTATTTCGGAATCAGTGAAAATGATGTAAATGACGCCGATACGACCGACACGACAGGCATCTATCAAGGCAGGCAGAATCTTGTTATTTTCACCCCGGCCAAAGCTCTTGAATTAGGCGGGACTTATTACTGGCGAATCGATGAGGTCGAGGCCGATGGCACTACGATACACACCGGCAACATCTGGAGCTTTTCGATTTTAGACCATATTCTCGTGGACGATTTCGAGGACTATGATACTGCCGATAATCAGATATGGTATGCATGGCATGATGGGCTGGGCTACGGCGAGCCGGCGGTTCCGCCATACTTTGCCGGCAATGGCACCGGCGCCACGGTGGGCGATGAAACTACGAATTCCTTCACCGAGGAGACAATCGTTAACGGTGGAAGTCAGTCGATGCCATTTGTTTACAACAACAATAAACAAGGCTTCATGAAATATTCAGAAGCGACAAAGACATTAACCGGCGGCAGGGATTGGACCGAACAGGGTGTCAAGGCACTGTCGCTGTGGTTCAGAGGCTATGCGGCATATCTCGGCGGCTTTACGGAAGCCCCGGCCGGCACCTACACGATGAGCGCGGAGGGTGCGGAAATATGGGGTGCCTCCGACCAGTTCCACTTCGCATGGCAGGAGCTTGCAGGCTCCGGCTCGATTGTTGTCAAGGTCCTGAGCGTCCAGGACACGGACCCCTGGGCCAAGGCCGGTGTGATGATTCGTGACACGCTGGCCGCTGACGCAGTACATGCGATGGTAGCCGTCACACCCGGCAACGGCGTCTGGTTCGGACGTCGAACTGCCGCCGGGAACGCCAGCGACAGTGACAGCATGGCCGGCCTGACCGCGCCGTATTGGATTAAGCTGGAGCGTACAATCGGCGGGCTCGTCAGGGCCTATTACTCCGCCGACGGCAGCTCGTGGACACAGTTGGGTTCGTCTATACCGATCAATATGAATACACCGATGTATATAGGACTGGCTGTAACCAGCCACAATCCCGGCGTCGCATGCGAGGCCAAATTCTCCAATCTCACGAGCAATGGTGTCGGCACATGGACTGACCAGGATATCGGCCTGACCAGCAATGAGGCGGCAAAGATGTACGTGACCGTCGCAAACAATAACGGCACAGCCGGGATAGTTTACCACGATGAACCCGATGCCACGCTCATTTCCGCCTGGACAGAATGGAATATCGACCTGAAAGACTTCAGCGATCAGGGCGTCAACCTTACCGACGTCAACAGCATTTCCATCGGTATCGGAGACAAAGGCAATCCCCAGGCCGGCGGCTCGGGCAAAATATACATTGACGATATCCGGCTGTACCGGCCGAGATATATTCCCGACAAGGTGACACCGCTCAAGGCCGATTTTACCGGTGATGGTATCGTCGATTTCAAAGACCTTAGAATAATGACCAACGACTGGCTGCAAGGTGACTACACCATTGCCGCGACCACGCCGCAGTCTCCTGTTTCCTGGTGGAAGTTCGACAACAATGCAAGTGACAGCTCCGGGGGCAACTCAGGAACCACACGCGGCAACCCGACCTACGTCACGGGTAATTCCGGCCAGGCTATCGACCTCGACGGCGACGATTACGTGGACTTCGGCAATCCGCCCTCGCTTGACTTCGGCACCGGCGACTGGACCGTATCGGCCTGGATTAAAACCACGCAGTCCGGCACGGGCGACGAAAACAAAGGCACTATTTACGCCAACGGTGCTGACCAAACCGGCGGAATCCGGTACGCGCTGGCTATTAACGAAGCAACATCCGATATGATAACTCTGACTACGGACGATGATGTAACAAAGGCACAGGCGACAGGCAGCACCTCAGTGAATGATGATCTCTGGCACCACGTAGTCGGGATGAGAAAAGGAACTCAATTGCTCGTTTATGTCAATGGAGCATTAGACGGAACCGGCACGGTACCTGACGGATATGACCTTTCCGGCACAACACAGAGCAATGCTTACGTCGGAGTCACAACGGACTTCCGGGACGGTACGCTGATAAAGTATTTCACCGGCACGATCGACGACGTTCGGATTTACGACTATGCCCTTTCGGATACGGACTTGTTAAGTGCCGCAGGCCTGGCCGAATTGTATTACCCGGTGACCTCACCGGCGAACGTTTCCGACGACGAGCCGGCTAACTCAAAGAGTGTCAATTTTAAGGATTTTGCAGTCATGGCAGACGAGTGGCTACAACAGCTCATCTGGCCCGCGTGGTAACAGGCGTTCGTAAATTATCGCCTGGCGGCAATGAAAAAAGTTTGAAGCAGTATGGGGCCTATACTGATCGGCTCGGTATAGGCCCCGCCTGCTTGGTTCATTAATATAATGTGTAAAAAGTACGAAGCAACGAAAAGAAACTTTCGGCGGCCGTTCCGCTTTTTTGAGGAGTTCTAAAATTCAGGCAAACCATAATATGAGAATTGGCAACTTAAAGAACAAGAATGGCATAAAGTCAAATGGCCGCGGACGGATAACAAAAGCGCTTTTGTCTCTGATAATACCGGCTGTCGGGCTGCTCGTCTTCGCACAAACGCCATATCTTCAGGGCGGTTCGAACACCGAGACCGGCCCCGATTTCAGCAATCCAAAATTTGTGCCCAAACAATGGACGGATGAAAATCGTTCTGTACCACACATATCTGACTATGCATTCATCGCACAGGAATCGCAAGTGCGGGCCCCTTCGCTCATTATCAGTGAGTTTATGGCGATCAACGGCAGCAAGGCGCCGCTGGAACCCGGGGAGCTTCTGGACGAAGACGGCGACTCGTCCGACTGGATCGAGATATACAATCCTACAAATGCAGCTATCGACCTTGACGGCTGGTATTTGACTGATGATGCCAGCAACCTGACCCGATGGAGATTACCATCTGTCCTAATCCAGCCCGGCCGGTTCATGATTGTCTTTGCTTCAGGCAAAAACCGTAACAATCCGGATGATGAGCTGCACACCAGCTTCATGCTCACCGGAAGCGCCGGCTTCCTGGCCCTTGTCAAACCTGATGGCATAACAATTGAAAACGCTTACGAGTATCCACAGCAATTCGGCAACTTTTCTTATGGGCTTAGCATTGACGCGACCCGTTTGGTTTCTGAAACAACGCTCATAGCCCAGTCCACACCTGCCACGGCACTGATTCCAACGGATGACTCGCTCGGACTGAGTTGGACCGAACCGGCATTCGACGATTCGCAATGGCGCGGCGGCAACACCGGCGTCGGATACGACTACGCAGACTTAATCGGCCTTGATGTCGGCGCGATGAGAAACGTTAATCAGACGGTATACATCCGCATTCCGTTTATCGTCGAGGATGTCTCGGTCATCGACGAGCTGACATTGCGCATGAAATACGAAGATGGTTTCGTAGCTTATCTGAACGGCCATGAACTGGGCAGGGATAACGCCCCCGGCCTTCATGAACTGACGTGGAATTCCGGCGCCAATGCCAACCGGGATGACAATCTTGCCGTCAATTTTCAGGATTTTGACATTAGCGCTTACAAGGACTTGCTTGTCGCAGGCTTTAATATGCTGGCTATTCACGGCCTGAACGGCAGTCTGGGCAGTTCGGACCTGCTGATTCTGCCGGAGCTGATCGCCACAGAGCTTGAATCGGTCGATCTTTCTTCGGTTATCGAAGGCTACTTCGAAAAGCCCACGCCCGGCGAAAGAAACAGCGGTGCCATACCAAATCTCGGCCCGGCTATTTGCAACGTCACGGAGAATCCGCCGCAGCCAAATGCCAACGAAGACCTGACCATTATGGCCGAGGTGACAGGGACATTCGAACCTGTCGTGGGAGTATTACTGGTCTATTGTATTAATTTCAGTACTAACTCCAGCGTAACGATGTTCGATGACGGACTTCACAATGACGGAGCAGCTAACGACAACATATACGCCGCTTTAATTCCCGCCGGCGAATACGGCCCCGGCGACATGGTCCGCTGGAAGCTTATTTCGTATGATCAGCAAAATATCTCCCACAGCCCTCTTTTTCTCGTTAAAGAAGGCAGAATACAATCGCCTGAATACTACGGTACCGTAGTGGCCGACCCGTCCATTCGCACGGAGTTGCCGGCCTTTCAGTACTTCGTCGAAAATACCGGCGCCGCAGGCAGCCGCTCAGGAACCCGGGCATCCGTATTCTATGACGGTGAATTCTACGACAATATTTTCTTACGCCTTCGCGGCGGCTACAGCACTCACGGGCGAAAGTTCGAATTCAACGACGGCCATCATTTCCTCTTCGATCCCAGCCTGCCGCGCGTGGATGAAATCAATCTGAACGAACGTGGAGGCGACCCATCCTATATACGCCCGGTCCTGGGCTGGGAAACATATGTTAACGCCGGCCAGCCCGGCAGCCTTTCGTTTCCCATGCACGTCAGGCTTAACGGCCGTTACCTGGCCGTCCGCATTTTTGTCGAACAGCCGGACAGAGACATGCTTCGCAGAAACAACCTTGATCCGGACGGCGCGCTGTACAAAATGTACGACGACCTGCAAGATGGAAGAATCGACGGGGAAGGCATTCACAGGAAAAAGACCCGCCTGGACGAGGATTCCAGCGACCTTCTGGCACTGGCCGGCGGTATCGATACACGCAATCTCAACCGGGATCAATTCGTATTCGACAACGTCAATATACCCGCCATGTTAAATTACTGGGCATCATCGGTAATCATGCACGAAAACGATCATACCCATAAGAATTACTACGCATATCGTGACACCTTGGACCCTGTAAACAATCCCGGCGGCACAAATGAGTGGATGTTCCTGCCGTGGGACAAGGACCTGACTTTCGGTATTAATAGCGGGATTGGCGGCGTCATCGCCGATCAGGACTGGCCGGGAGATGTACGCTCGCCAAGCCATCCGTTCTACGGTTGTTCCGAGCATCAGAAGAACGACCGACAGTGGAATTGCCTGATCGACGCCCTTCACGACAACCAGGAAATTCGCCGGATGTATCTCCGCCGGCTGCGAACGCTGATGGACGAACTGCTCCAGCCGCTGAATACCCCTTTAACACAACGCAAGTTCGAAAAGAGAATCGACGAATTACGTGCGCAGCTCGACAACGAACTGGGCTCCAGTGGATGGTACCGCGATCTCGAAAAGATAAAGACCGATTACCTGACGGTCCGGCGCCGGCACATGTTCGAAAACCACAGCATCCACAATCCCGGTTACGACCAGAATGCCGGCATTCCCGATGCTCAACCGGCCAACGTTACGGTTAATTTCGGTGCAATCGATTTCAACCCCGTCTCCAGCAATCAGAATGAAGAATACATCGAACTGTCAAATCCCAACGCGTCTGAGGTTGATATTTCCGGTTGGTCTCTGCAAGGCGGAGTACAACATTTATTCCCGCCGGGTACGGTCATTCCAAGATACGGCAGACTTTACGTCACACCAAATGCCGTTGCCTTCCGTAACCGCACGAGAAGTCCCAAAGGAGGTCTGAAATTATTGGTTCAGGGCAACTACAAAGGCCACCTCTCGAGCTGGGGAGAAACTATAAATCTTCTCGATAGCAATGGGAGACTGGTGAACACCGTCACCTACGAGGGCGACCCAAGCGATCAGCAGAGATACCTTCGGATTACGGAAATGATGTACAACCCGGCAGAGGGAGATGTTTTTGATAGCCAGGAGTATGAGTACATCGAGCTGAAGAACATTGGAACCGCCCCGCTTCCATTAACCGGCGTGAAATTTACAGGCGGAATTTCTTTCAACCTGCCCGGCATAACTTTAGCCGCCGGCGGTTATGTCGTGGTCGTAAAAAATCACGCCGCATTTACTTCTCGATATACAGTGCCCGGCGACGTACAGGTTTTAGGCCCATATGACGGGCAGTTATCCAACAGTGGAGAAAATATCAAACTGGAAGACTCGACTAACAGCACGATTCTGGAATTCGGTTACAAAGACGGCTGGTACGATATAACCGACGGGATGGATTTCTCTCTGACGATCATAGACCCGGCAATTACCGAGCCGAACCAGTGGGGCAGTAAAAGTTCCTGGCGACCCAGCGCCAATCCCGGCGGCTCGCCCGGCTGGGACGATACGGAGCAGATACCCGTACTCGGCGAGGTAGTAATCAACGAACTCTTAGCTCATTCACACGCCGGCGATCCGGACTGGGTCGAGCTGTACAATACGACTGATGCCGCTATCAATATCGGCGGCTGGTTCCTCAGTGACAGTTCCGTTAACTTTATGAAATACGAGATTGCCGACGGGACTACTATCGAACCATACGGCTACTTCGTGTTATATGAAGACCTGAATTTCTCCAATCCGGGCGATCCGGGTTGCCATGCGCCTTTCGCACTCAGCGAGAACGGCGAAACACTTTATCTGCATTCCGGCCAAGATGGAGCTTTAACTGGATACGGCTACCAGGAGAATTTCGATGCTTCGGAAACAGGCGTCGCTTTCGGCCGCTATCAGAAAAGTACCGGCACATATAATTTTGTGGCAATGAGCCAGAACACGCCGGGCAGCGCCAATGAATATCCGAAGGTCGGCCCAATCGTTATCAGCGAAATTATGTACAATCCCGTCTCGGGTAACCAGAACGAAGAATACATCGAACTGGTCAATATCAGCGATTCCGTGATTAGTTTCTCCGAATATGACGATGTGCAGTTCGTCGATACCCCCTGGCGGCTGACCGACAGCAACGGAATCACCTTTGATTTCACGCTTGGCACAGTGTTATCTCCGGGTGAGTATCTGCTTGTAGTGAAGGATATAACTGCATTCGACGCCGCATACCCTGCCGCTGCAAGCGACGTGCGGATATTCGAATGGGGTGCAGGCAAGCTTAGCAACGCCGGTGAAAAAATCCAGATATCCAAACCGGGCGATCAGATCGAAGAGAAGCGTTATTATATCCGCGTGGACCGCATTAATTACAGCGATGGCTCTCACCCGGCCGGCGAAGATTCATGGCCAACCGGGCCGGATGGACAAGGTAAATCCCTGATGCGGAAGGTTCTGACCGATTATGGCAACGATCCGGAAAATTGGATCGCGCCGAATCCTTCACCCGGCCAATAGATTCTCATGGATACTTCCTGCTTTCCAGGGGCCAGGCATCCCTAAACATGCGTGTTGCCCGCGCTTGACAATCTGCGCATTATCATGTTTATTAGCATTCATCAGGTACTCGGCCTAACAGTGGCTGATGAATAATGATAGCACAGTGAACTGCAAACAATAGATTTAAGCAAGAGCCGAAGAACAGGGAGGTATTATGAATACGACTCAAATTGGACGCCGGGATTTTTTAAAAACAGCCGGCCTGGCAACTACAGGCTTGGTTCTCGGCGGTTGTCAAACTGCAAAAACAACATCCGGCGGCAAGGACCGACCCAATGTCGTGGTTATCTTCACCGATGACCAGCGTTGGGACTGCGTCGGTATTATGCCCAAACCGCTGCTTGGCATGAAAACTCCTCATCTGGATAGACTGGCCAGAGAAGGGGCACTTTTCGAGAACATGTTCGTTACAACTTCACTTTGCTCGCCGAGCCGGGCTTCGTTTCTTTCCGGGCTGTATGCCCACTCGCACGGCGTGATGAACAACTTCACGGATTATCCCACGAACCTGGCAAGCTATCCTCGCCGCCTGCAGGAGACCGGCTACAACACCGCCTATATCGGCAAATGGCACATGGGCGAACAAGACGACGAAAAACGCCCCGGCTTCGATTACTGGATCACACATAAGGGGCAAAGCAAATACTACGACACCACCTTCAATATCAACGGAACGCGACAACTGGTCAAAGGTTACTATACTACATGCGTCACGCAAATGGCCGCGGATTGGTTAAAGGACAAACGCAAAACCGACAAGCCATTTATGCTGATCCTGGGACACAAGGCCTCCCACGGCCCTTTTGTCCCCGAGGAAAAATATAAACACACCTATGACGATGTTCCGGTCCCTTATCCCGAGACCGGCTTTCATCTGGAAACCAAGCCGAAATGGGTGACTGAGCGTCTGGATACGTGGCACGGCATCTATGGGCCGCTCTACGGCTTTCGTAAAGACTTCCCGGACAAGCGCCCCAAGGGCGTCGATATATTCGGAGATTTCGTTCGCAGCTATGCCGGCACGATCAATTCGGTTGACGACAGCGTAGGTGAGATTTACAAAACGCTCGACAAAATCGGGCAGCTCGATAATACGCTCATCATCTTTACGAGCGACAACTCATTCCTGCTCGGCGAACACGGCATGATCGACAAACGAACCATGCATGAGGAAAGCATTCGCGTCCCGTTGATCGTTCGTTATCCGAAACTTATCAAGCCCGGCACGGTTATAAAACAGCAGGTTCTGAATATTGACATGGCACCCTCGATTGTAGATATCTGCCGGACCAGGCCATTCGAAAACATCCACGGCCGGTCATGGAAACAACTGCTCAAGGGAAATGAAAAAGGCTGGCGAAAATCATGGCTCTACGAATACAACTACGAGAAACAGTTTCCTTACACGCCGAACGTGCGGGGCGTCCGCACCGATACGTGGAAATACGTCCACTATCCCCACGGTGACGGCGGGCCTGACCGCCACATGGCCGAGCTGTATAACATCAAGGAAGACCCGAACGAAAAAAATAACCTTATCAATGAACCGAAATACGCTTCAATCGTCACGGAACTGAAAGCCGAACTGGCCCGTCTGCTCAAACAAACCAGTACGTTGCCGGACAAGATGCCCCTCGACGAAGGAGTAAAAATGGAGCTGCCGGAAGAATCGATTCGATAACATAATGCCAAAAATGTACTGAAATATATTCATAGCAACGCGGGCCGATAGTCTGCATTAGATATTACATTTGGAGGTTTTATTATGAGTAAGGGTAGTAAAAAAACTTCAAGGCGTGAGTTTTTACATGGAGCGGCGGGAGCCGTGACGGCGTTTACGATTGTGCCGCGTCACGTGCTGGGACAGGGGATGATCCCGCCGAGTGAAAAACTGAATATCGCAGGCATCGGTGCCGGCGGCATGGGAGGCGGCGACATCAATGCCGTGGCCGGCGCGGGCGGCAATATCGTAGCGCTCTGCGACGTCGACCTGCGGCGTGCCTCCACAATCCAGAAGTTTCCCGAGGCCAAAGTATACCGAGATTTCCGCAAGATGTTCGACGAGATGGAAGATAAGATCGACGCCGTCATCGTCGGCACGCCCGACCATTTTCACGCCGTGGCAGCCATGGCCGCCATGAAGCGGGGCAAGCACGTTTACTGTGAGAAGCCCCTGGCCCACTCCGTCAGCGAGGTCCGCACGCTCATGAAGGCCGCCCAGGATTACAAGGTGGTAACCCAACTGGGCAACCAGGGCCACTCCTTCAACACAATCCGAACATTCTGCGAATGGATTTGGGACGGCGCTATCGGCAACGTCCACACGATCCATTGCGGCTGCGCAGCCGTTAACTCCGGCATCGACAAGTTGCCGCTTATGAACCAGAAGGAAGATATTCCACCCGAGCTGGACTGGGACCTGTGGCTCGGCCCGGCCCAAGAGCGGCCATACCATTCCTTCTACCTGCCGGGGCGTTGGCGCGGCTGGGTGCCGTTCGGCAACGGTACAATTGGTGACTGGATTTGCCACGTCGTTGACCCTGTCTTCTGGGCCCTCGATTTGGGCGATCCTAAGACCATCCATGCACAGGTTAAGGACTACGATCCCAAGACTCAGGGCGACGCCTTCCCGAAGGGCGATATAATCACCTTCGAGTTCCCGGCCAAGGCCGGACGCGGGCCCATCACCCTGGCCTGGCACAGCGGCACCGAGAAGATACCGCAGGCGAAAGAGTTAGAGCCGGGTCGTAAGCCCGTTGAGACGGGGGCCTACGTCTATGGCGACAAGGGTGTCATCATGTACGGCTCGCACGGCGCCGGCGGTGTCCGGATCATCCCCGAAACGAAGATGAAAGCCTACACGTCGCCGGAAAAGAAAATTCCCAGAGTTAAGGAACATCACGACGACTGGCTCCGGGCCATTCGTGAAGGTCGCAAGGCCGGATCCGACTTCTCCTATGGCGGTCCGCTGACGGAACTCGCCATGCTGGGCGTCATCGCTCTGAAGATACCGGGCACGAAACTTCAGTGGGACACCGAGAATACGAGATTTACCAACAGCAACGAGGCGAATCAGTATATCAATCCGGCATATCGACAAGGCTGGACATTATAGCAGGATTTCTGCAAAACGCAGATCAGGCATATATTTTTGAAGAAAAACTTAAAAACGAATATGGGAGATATCGTTCGGGTAGATTCTACCGGCTAAAATAACGATTCGGCCATTTTCGAAGGGGCAATTATGAAACGACAAACCAGGGATCACACATTGAGTTCATCGCAGAGAGAAACGGGCAAATCCTCTCGGCGTCAGTTCCTGTCACAGGGTGGAAAAGTTCTCGCCGGTTCGGTTCTTACCGGCGTCGCACTGAATAGGATTCACGCCGGCGAAGACAATACGATTCGTCTGGCATTGGTCGGGTGCGGCGGTCGAGGTGGCGGTGCGGCCGGCAACGCCCTTTCTTCAACGGCCGGGCCAACTAAGCTTGTCGCTATGGCCGACGTCTTCGAGGACAAGCAGGCAAATTCATACAAGGCTCTGCGCGAACAGTTCGGCGAGAAAGTCGATGTGCCGCCGGAACGGCGTTTCCTCGGATTCGATGCATATCGAAAAGCAGTCGACTGCCTGGGCCCGGGAGACGTGATGATCCAGGCCACCCATTCTGCCTTCCGGCCCATGCACGTCGAGTACGCCGTCGAGAAAGGTGTTAATGTCTTCATGGAGAAATCGTTCGCGCCGGACCCGGGCGGCACCCGGCGAATACTCCAAATCGCTGAGACGGCAAAGAAAAAGAATCTAAAAATCGGGTGCGGGCTCATGTGCCGGCATTCTTCGGCCCGGCAGGCTTTGATCGAGAAAATCCGTGACGGAGCAATGGGCAATATCCAACTAATCCGCGCCTACCGCATGGACCCAGGCGCAAGGATGGGGCCTTTTCCGGGCGGCCAGAGCGAACTGCTTTGGCAGATCAGGCAGCCCTACTTTTTCCTGTGGATCTCCTCGGCGTGGTTTATTGAGATGATGATTCACCAGGTGGACGAGTGCTGCTGGATAAAAGACGCCTGGCCGGTCTCCGCCCAGGGTCTAGGCGGACGCGAACCGAATAGTGATGACTGCAGCCAGAACCTGCATAACTACGCCATCGAGTATACCTTTGCAGATGGCGCCAAGGCGATGGTCAACAGCCGATCCATGCAGAACTGCCACAATGAATTCTCAACATTCGTTCACGGCACAAAATGCGCTGCACAGTTCTCGGGCAACATACACGCCCCGACTGTGCATATCTATAAAGACCAGCGGACAGCCAAAGACAACATTGCCTGGCGTCCCGAAAAGGAAAAAGTCAGCCCCTACCAGGTTGAGTGGGACATGCTGCTCAGCGCGATCCGGCAGAACCGGCCGCACAACGAGGCCCGGCGGGCAGCGTTTACTAACCTGGCTTCCATCATGGGGCGAGCCGCTATACATTCGGGCAAAATCATAACGTGGGACGAAATGCTGGCTTCCGATTTCAAGTTCTGCTCGAACGTGGCGGATTTCACGTATGACAGTCCCTCACCGCTGCAGGCCGACGCCAAGGGCCGCTATCCTGTGCCGGTCCCCGGCAGGTGGACGGAAATCTAATCGCACTAACAAAACCTGGCAGCATTGTTCTATGCACCTTCGAAACTTGTATCGGTGCTATTCAGCAAGTACGAGGAAGTTCTCATAAAGGTGTATTAAAAAGCCCCTGTCCGAAGGAGGACTGTAAAAGAACAGGGGCTCGGAAAAAAAACAAAACAAGCTTATTACATAAGTATTGAACCTGACTCGTGGATTTTGTCAATTGTGGTGACTACGTATTTTTGATACCTAAATAAAAGTGAATCAATGATTACAGCCTTATAGTTGCCTTTTTGATGTAAATCTGGTATTAAAAAAACATGAAATTAGGGAAACATCATCAAACTTGTATTAAATTGTTAATCCCCATTGGTTCAATTTAAGGAGGTTACTATGTCTTTCAGCGATATGAACAGGAGAGAATTTGTCGGACTGACAACGGCAAGTATCGCCGGCGGAGTTCTCGGTTTTGGTGCTCCAACATCAGCCAACAGCAGCACAAATGAATGGAGCCCGAACAAGCCTCTGACTGCAACCGGGAAAAAATTGAGCGTCCAGCCGGTCCTTATGTACAGAATTCCCCAGCGCAGGCAGGCAACCTCATGGAAATCGTGGGGAGGCGTTCAAACCGAGCAGGCCGTGGAAGAGGAGGCAAAAAGAATATCACAGGAACTTGCCTCGTTATCCGCCGGGGCTGATTTTCCCTTCGAAATACTGCCCGTCGCCAAAGTCAGGACCGTTGAAGAAGCGTTAAAAGTACACAGGAACGATTATGACGTCATCGTAGTCTATCCCGCGACGGGTTCGGGAGATTTGCTCAAGGCATGTTTTGCAAAGGAAAAAAACAGGGACACAATTATCTTTGCCCGGCATCGTTCCGGCCCTGTTTATTATTGGTATGAAGCACTGAGCGTCAGGTATCTGGGCACAGATGACGGCCCACAGCAGAACAACGCAACAAACCATGGGGATATACACGTTGACGATGTCGTCATTGACGATGGCCAGGAACTGCTCTGGCGGCTGCGGGCTTTGTATGGGATTAAGAATTTCATAGGGGCGAGAATTGTTGCTCTCGGCGGCCCATGGGGCAAGTACTCGCCGGAGGCACCCGACATCGCCCGGGAAAAGTACAAAATCGAAATCATCGAAGTCGGTTACGATGTCGCGGCACCGCGCATCAAAAGTATCTCAAAAGACCGCAATCTCATCTCAAAGGCAGAGCAATGGGCGGACAAGTACATTTCCCTACCTAATACGACGCTTATGACGGACAGGAAATTTATCGTAAATACGTTTTTGTTGTACCACGCGTTCAAGAACCTGATGCTCGAGCACAATGCTTCGGCATTTACAATCAAATCCTGCATGAGCGAGATACTGCCTATTGCGGAGACGACACCGTGTCTTACCCTAAGCCTGCTCAACGACGAAGGGCTGCTTGCCTTCTGCGAATCGGATTTTGTCGTGATCCCCTCGGGGATTCTGCTTCACTACATATCCGGCAAGCCCGTTTTTCTGCACAACTCAACGTTTCCACACGATGCGGTAGTGACCTGTGCGCATTGCAGCGCTCCCCGGCGGATGGACGGGACACGTTACGAGCCGGCAAGAATTATGTCACACTACGAATCCGAATACGGTGCAGCGCCGAAAGTGGAAATCCCCAGGGGGCAGCAAGTGACATTTATCGATCCCGAATACAGTACGGGTCGCTGGCTCGGGTTTAAGGGAATTGTCAAAAGTAATCCACATTATGAAATATGCCGTTCGCAGCAGGATGTCGAAATCCAGGGAGACTGGAGGAAGCTGATCAAGGAGGTGCGGGATTCTCACTGGATGATGGTTTACGGCGATTATCTCAAAGAGCTCGGATACGCATCGCGTAAAATCGGCATCAAGTGGGTGGATATCTCAAAAACACAGCAGACATAAAGTATCTTTGAGTACGACCATAATCCGGCCTTACAAAAAAAAGATTTAAATATCTAAAACTGACCGATTTTCGTCATCCTGAGTGAAGCGAAGGATCTTGACGCTGGAGATGTTATAGCAATGCATCGGTTAATTATGTGCCTGCGGCGTTTAGATTCTTCGCTTCACTGCGTTAAAATCAAAATGACAATTCGAGCCAAATACCTGCATAATAAGAGCTTGTAAACATCTTTGCATTCAAATCGGTCTGTTTTAGTAAATATATATCTTGATAATTGCTATTTGATCGCAAGGTATATAGAATTACTGATATGGAAAAGGCCGGAGTCGTTTGTGTCGAGCGGCCGTCGAGAAGTGAAGTATTGAAGAGCCGGGATATGACTAAATTCAAGTCCATCGACGAAGTCCTTGATTTTGCAATAAGCCGGGAAATTGAAGCTCATGCATTTTATTTGAAATTGGCGGATATCGTGGAAACGCCGGAGATGGCCAAAGTGTTTTCGGATCTGGCTTCGGAAGAGTTAGAGCATAAAGAAAAGCTTCAAGCCGTTAAAGCAGGCCAAATCACGATAGACGAGGAAAAAGTGGGAAATCTCGGCATAACCGACCATGTAAAGACCGTTGAACCGTACTCCAAAATGAGCTACGTTGACATGCTTATTGTGGGAATGAAAAAGGAAGAGATCTCACGAAAGCTTTATAGCGATTTGGCAGAAGTAGCTCAAATGCAGGAAATGAAGGAAATTTTCCTGAAGTTGGCTCAGGAAGAAGCAGAACACAAGCTGCGATTTGAAATCGAGTACGATTTGATGACCTTCTAATGAAACACTCCAGGCCGACTTCAGTGGACGACCTGCGAGACAAAATATCATTAACTCAGAGTGTTTTTAACCTGTTTGGAATAAAACAGGCCAAACAAGCTGTCACACGGGAATAACAGATCTCGACCTTTCCACATTCCTGCATAAATTTTCCTTTGAAAAAGGATTTCCGGTATAAAATTAGGAATTCCCCTTGACCGGCAGGTGATTAATATGGTACAAATAGCGAAGGTTAGCTTTGTATCTTTATCAATGGGCATCTGTTGATTTTTAGAGTTCCGGCAGGAAATATTGCGTTAGGCCTCAATAACTTTACGCAAGGCCGACGGAATTATACGCACCAGAGATTTTTATCTATAAGTGAATGCTTCATTTTAGAAAGTGAGGAGGTGATTTCAAGCCATAATGAACGTACCGGACAAATAAGAACTAAGATTTACAGAGGTGAAAAATCTTATAAGTCTTTTTAATTCTAACTTTTTAAAGGAGGATATCATGTGTAGAAAGTCAATCTGTCTAACTCTGTCAATTGTTATGCTGGTCCTGAGCATGGGGCCTCTTGTGAGTCAGGCCCGGGCGGATCTGATCGGATACTGGAAACTCGATGATACGTCGGGCACGATAGCGGCCGACTCGGCTGGCGGGGACAATGACGGCACCCTTATCACCGACCAGCTCGAATGGGTGGAAGGAAGGGCCAGCGGCGCTCTGTCACATTTGGGCACGGCGGATACGGATGCCGGCGTGGAGTTCCCCACCACGGGTATGTCTGCGACGGCGGGAACGGCCGCCATGTGGGGTTACCTCGCCGATCCACAGGCCCCGACGTCGGGCCGGTACTTCTTTGGGCATACGACCCAGCCGCAGTGGTCCAGCCGCATCCAGCTCTATATGCAAGATGCGGATATAACCAACCCCACGACACTCCTGGACATCGGCCTGGGCAGTTCGCACACCACCCAGACGGACATCGTGGAACTGCCGTTGGAAGAATGGGTTCATGTGGCCATGACCTGGGACTCGGGCACCTATGGAGTTTTCGTCAACGGAGAGGAGGTGGCAACTGGAAGCTACTCAGGGCTGACCGATATTCATCCGACCGCCAACATCGGCAATGACGGATGCTTAGCACCTTATGAGGCTTTTGTTGGCAAGCTGGATGAGGTCCGGCTTTACAACCATGCGCTGGATGCCGCCGAAATCCAGGCTGCCATGAAAGTTGCGGCCTTCCCACAGGCGTCGGGGCCCAGTCCTAAGGAAGGTACGTTGCACACCCAGACATGGGTGAACATTTCATGGAGACCGGGAGATTTCGCCGTCTCTCATGATATCTATTTGGGCGACAACTTCGATGATGTAAATGATGGGATTATTGATACCTTCCAAGGCAATCAGGAAAGTGTGTTCTTTGTTGCCGGCTTTCCGGGAAACCCGTATCCGGATGGCCTTGTTGCCGGTACGACTTACTACTGGCGGATCGACGAGGTCAACGACGCCGAGCCAAATAGTCCATGGAAAGGCGATATATGGAACTTCTCGATTCCACCCAAAACCGGCTACAATCCCGTCCCAGCCGATGGCGCCGAGCTTGTGCCTGTCAATGCAACACTTACCTGGACACCAGGTTTCGGTGCAAAATTACACTATATATACTTCGGCGAAGATTTTGACACTGTGAATAACGCTACCGGTGGATCCCCCTCAGGAGTTGCAAGCCATACTCCCGGTGCGCTCGAATTGGCCAAGACGTACTACTGGCGGATCGATGAGTTTGATATCACCAACACATATAAGGGCAATGTCTGGAGCTTCACTACTGAGGGTGGAGTCAGCAGCGCGAATCCGGCAAATGGTGCTGTGGATGTAAAGCCGACAGTGGTTCTTAGCTGGGATGCGGGAGCCGTCGCCGCTTCCCACGAGGTGTACTTCGGTACGGATGCCGATGTAGTCAAGAATGCAACGAAAAGCTCACCCGAGTATAAGGGGCCAAAGGCGCTCGGTGAGGAGAGCTACGATCCTGGTAAGCTTTTATTAAATACGGCGTACTACTGGCGCATCGATGAAGTCAACGCTGCCAGTACCGATAGTCCCTGGGCAGGCAACGTCTGGAGCTTTACGACCGGTGACTTCTTTGTCATCGACGATTTCGAGGACTACGATGCCGGCGAGAACCAGATATGGTACTCCTGGCATGATGGGCTCGGCTATGGCACGCCGGGCACCGCCGATTACTTCGCCGGCAACGGCACCGGTGCGGCAGTAGGCGATGAAACTACTACCTCTTATACCGAGGAAACTATCGTTCACGGCGGCGGAAAGTCCATGCCGGTTGCATACGACAACAACAAGCAGGGCTACTCGAATTATTCGGAAGTGGATCTGACGTTGACAGATCAGCGTAACTGGACCGAAGAAGGTGTGGCGGAATTGTCGCTGTGGTTCTATGGTGATTCAGCTAATTCTGTTGAGCCGCTGTATGTGGCCGTATCCAACATCGCCGGAACGCCTGCGGTTGTGGTCTATGACGATCCGGCCGCGGCGACAATCGGCGCCTGGACTCAGTGGATTATCCCGCTTCAGGCCTTTGCCGATCAGGGTATCAATCTGAGCAATGTCGATAAGATCGCGATTGGCCTGGGCACCCGAGGCAACATGGCTACGCCCGGGGGTTCTGGCAAGATGTATTTCGATGATATCCGGCTAAATCAGATGAGTAACGCTGCTGAATAATTCTACCGCTCTTGCGGAAACGACAGCAGTATTTGCATGATTTCGGGGCCTATACCAATCAATTCGGTATAGGCCCCGTTTTTTTCATGACAATTACAGAAGTTCTTCTCATAAACCGATACAGCCCGAATCGAGACTTACAAACGTCTCTCCTGCAGCAGATTCCGGAGTTACTTGATCTAAAATCAGAAATGAATTGTGATATGCTGTCTCAAGGTACGCTGTTGGACGCACAAGCCATTTGTGTATCTTCTGCGTGACAATGGATAGTAACAGGCAGACTACTATCGCTACAATAGTCCAATTCTTTCAGTGATTCTTCGGCAAAAAGCTTCGCATCTTCCAAGCTTGGTAAATCACGAACCTCAATCGCCCCTAAGCATTGATCCCGCGTAATATTCAGACACCAGCAGTTATCAAAGAGATTATCGGAACGCCATACTTCAAAACGTGGATAACCGGTCTTTACCGCCCCTATCCAGGAATGAATGTTTTTTCCCCATTCTATTTTCATATTATCCTACCTCTGGAAGCTTTTCTCTATACTCTGCTATATCGGTCTTTCCAGACAAAATGTTCAGCTTTTTTGGAGAAGAACCGGTCGCCCTTTGATTGATACGCTTCCTATCGGGGAGAACTTTTTTACCAAATTCGCTCTACAGGCCGTAGCGTTCACCAGCATGGTCAGGCCGGCTCAGGTTTTTTTGTAGAAATGCCGTGAAGGACATTATTGGTGAATATGAATAAAGAACGGAGAGGCGGGGATTCGAACCCCGGGTACGGGTGTATACCCGTACGACGGTTTAGCAAACCGTTGCCTTAAGCCGCTCGGCCACCTCTCCGAACGTTCTTTCAGTAATTTACCCTATACAGATAAATGTTGCAAGAAGATAACTTTAAAACCGCACTTTTTTATAGCCGGCATAGAATTCGAGTATCTTACCGCTCAGTTTATATTGTTTTCGTTACAAAGCCGAAAGAGTATTGTATATGCCCTGTCCTCAGAATCTCGATGTATTTCCTGCGCAGAGTTCTTTGATATCTCTTGCCACAATCTCAGCAATTATTTGCCCCGGTCCTGATAATATCGGCCTTGGCATAACATTGCGCCCAATTGACTCTGCCGGGTGCTGTTTTTGTGGAGGTTGGGCCATTTTACCCGGGCCTTTTCGTTTTATTGCGGTAATTTTTCGCTGCTCGGCCATAATCTGTTCGGCCAGGTTGAATTTCGGTATTTTACCGGTCTCTTGCATCGCATCCTCACATGTGGTCGACGGTTCATTTACAAGCTGTGCCTTTTTGGCATCAGGTTGTGAATTCATCTCTTTGGAAGACTTTTTCCGCCTGTTATCTTCACTTTTTTCAACATTTTCAGCCTTACTCACCGCCGCTGCCTCCCTGAACATTCACTTCGACAGCATTTATTACTTATTTTTCTTTTTCTTCTGCCTGTCGTACCCTTTATCGCACTCAGCCCGGCAGCGCTGCTCGGTCCGGTCGGGGTCCTCGCCGATTTCATTCACCAGGGCCGCATGCAGCGCATCGATACGACTTTTATATTTTTCCCCGCCGGCAAGATTATTAAATTCACCCGGGTCGGACTGAAAGTCGTACAATTCCCGCTCGGCCGGGTGGCCGGCATCGGCGGACGTGTGATAAACGTACTTGTAACTGCCCTTTCGAATCATCGCATAGCCGGAAGCAATATTGTGCGCGTAATATTCGCTGACGGCAAGATCTTTCCACTCGGTCCCGGCATCATCCAGCCACTTAATCATGGAGTCCCCGTCCCAGTCCGCCGGCACATCAGCTCCGCCCAGCTCGGCAATGGTCTGCACTACGTCCACCAGCGAGCAGGCCTGTGTTCGCCGCTGACCGCCCTTCCACCTCGCGGGCCAGCTCACAATCAGCGGCACCCGGCTTGCGTGCTCATACAGGCAATTCTTCCACCACAAGCCGTGCTCGCCCATATTCTCGCCATGGTCGGTGGTATAGATGATGATCGTATTATCAGCCACTTCGCTGTCGTCCAGGGATACCAGAATCTTTCCTATTTCCTCATCCACCCACTGCGTCAGGCCGTAGTAGAGTTCACGGCCCTTGCGTACGATTTCGTCCGGCACATCTTCGGCGTTAAAGCCGATGCGAAGGTGCTTATAGTTTAGCGGCTGAGATTCGAGATGGCCTTCGGGAATTTTCGGCATGGGAACCTTGCCCTGATACTGCTGCCAGTATTTCTCCGGGACAATCAACGGAAAATGCGGAGCGATATAGCCGGCGAGCATGAAAAATGGCTTGTCGGACGCCTTGCGATTCTTGAGGAACTCCACCGTACCGGCGGTGACCTTTCGATCGTGAGTCATGATGCTCGAATCCTCTGCCGTGCGAAACTCGTTGAAGCGGCCGGAGAGACCCGGCTTGGGCTTCAGGTCATCGGCTTTTCTGCGGCTGCCCTTGCCGTACTTGTCAGAGGTATTCATATTGCCAATCTCTCTGAACCCATATTTCCGTGTCTTGTCGTAGTGCATCTTGCCGCAAAGGACCGATTCATAACCGGCGGCGTTCATCGCACGCGGCAGTGATGGATAATCAGCGGTGGGAAGCCAACAGTTGTTATTCCAGGCACTCACACGCGAGGCATATTTACCAGATGTAAACGAAAGACGCGAGGGCACGCACAGCGGCGAATTGCAGTAGCAGTTATTGAAAGTGACGCCCCGCCGAGACAGGCGGTCCAGGTTCGGTGTTTGGACGATATCGTTGCCGCAGCAGCCCAGTACAGATGCGTTGTGCTCGTCCGACATAATCACAAGGATGTTCGGTTTACCCGACGGCTTAGACCTGCCAAAAACGAGTTGCGGCATAATGAGCGTTCCGGCTGCAAGTCCCGTGGCCTTCAAAAACTCTCTTCTTGTCTGCTGAAGCATAAATCATTCCTCCTTATTGATAGTGCCCCAAGTTGTCATCTCATAACAAGCGTTTCGCATAGACGTAATATGCTCCGCGTGATGTCCCGTTACCATCCATAAGCCAGGTCTGCAAGCGTGTGCTGCCCGCTTTAAGTTCGACCTGGAATGTTACGTAATGGGCATCCGCGGGAACCTGCATGGTCAGATCCTCACCGGCGACTTTCAGCCGCGCCTTCGTGGCAGTGATAGCTTTGCCGCCGGCAATCGCTCCATTGATCGGCGCATCGGCTTCCCTGGGCCAGCGCCGCAGCTCGAATTCATACGTGCCGTCGCGATGGATTTCTACCGCCCAGAAGCCGTTTGCCTGGCTGCCGCTTCTAACCGCCCCCTGGCTCCACGCCGGATTCGGGCCGTGACAATCGTGGGACATCAACCGAGTCGGATTTTGTTTATCCGAACCAATAACGATCTCGCAGTACTTATCGAAACCTTTTGACAGATCGGCCCACCACCGTTCATAAGACCGGCGCAATTCCTCAACGACCTGGGGATTCGCATCGGCGATGTCATTCTTCTGGACGGGATCGGCCTGGATATCGTACAGCTCTTTGCCGTTGATCAGCCGCCAGCGTTGGGTCATCACCGTGCTCTTGCGCCACTTTTCCGGATGCTCGATCCGCTGAGAGTGCACCAGCAGCGTACGGTCGGGCCAGTTGCCGGCTTCGCTTTTTAATAGCGGTGTGAGACTGTCGCCGTCGAATTTTACGCCGGCCGGTCTCTTCAGGCCGCACAAGTCTATGAGCGTCGGCAGCACGTCGATATGCGCCGAGAGCCGGTCAACATCGCCGGGGCCTTTCAATCCCCCGCCGGGCCAGCGCACAAAAAACGGCACGCGGTGCCCGCCCTCGTACTCGGAGCCCTTTTTGCCCCGCATACCTCCGGCATAATCACCCGATGTCCCGTTGTCGGTCATGAAGATAAGAATGGTGTTCTGTTCCAGGTCCAGCTCTTTGAGCCGTCGCATCAGCCGTCCCATATTCTCATCGATATTCGTAATCATCCCGTAGAAATCAGCCTGCTTTGCGTTAACGCCTTTGTCTCGATATGGCTTGCTGTACTTGTCGGCCACGTTATACGGTCCGTGCGGAGCGTTTGTCGGCACGTAGCAAAAGAACGGCCGGTCCTTATTGGCCTCGATGAATTTCAAGGCCCCGTCGAACCAGATGTCGGTGCAATAGCCCTCGAATTTCTTTGCTGTGCCGTTGTGAAAGTATGTATCGTCAAAGTAGTCGTTGCCCCAGTAGTCGGGCCCCTGTCCTACGCCGCCTCCGCCGTGGATAAGCACTTCCTGAAAGCCCCGGTCCTGCGGACGGTAAGGATAATTATCTCCCAGGTGCCACTTGCCGAAGATCGCTGTGCGATAGCCGCTCGATGAGAAAACATCGGCAACTGTCACCTGATCCCTGCCCAGCAGCGACCGGCCCATAATCGTATGCCAGACGCCGGTGCGCGACGAGTAGTGCCCCGTCATTAGCGCCGAACGAGTCGGCGCGCAGGTCGGGTCCACGTGGAAATCGGTCAGCCGGATACTCTGGCCGTAAAGCTCATCCAGATTGGGTGTCACAATGGCATCGTTGCCGTGACAGCCGAGGTCGCCGTAGCCCTGGTCGTCGGTCATTACCAGTATTACGTTCGGCCGTCTTGACCGGGCCGCCGCGTCCTGACTTACTCCGGCACAGCTCGGCAATGACGAAAAAGCCCCCGCCGAAGCCGCTGCAAAACCGACGGTTTTGAGAAAACTCCGGCGAGTTAGCCGGACGTCTGTTTCCCTATGTCTTTTCGGAAATTCTCTTCTTGTCGGGCCGCCCATCTCTTTACCTCCTTATTAACTACTTCGCGCTGGGCCTAAGGAAAGTTGTGTAAAATCGCCCAGCCTGAATTGCTCAATCAGCAAATGAACATCATCGACGGTGACAGCCTTGATTGCATTGACATCGTCTTCGATCGTTTGATACTTCTGCAAATACGTCCAGTTAAAACCAAGATCGACCAGCCGGCCCATCGGCAGCTCGTTCTTAATCACCAAAACGCTTAATATCTTGTTTTTTGCCTTTGTTAGCTCATCTTCGGTAACGCCGTCCCGGGCTAAATCATCAAAAATGCCTCTGACAAGATCGAGTACTTTCGTAACATTGTCACTGCCGCAACGAATATAACTGCAAAACGCCCCCGTACCGTCCATCCCCCCGAACTGCATCGAAGCAGCTTCCGCCAATGCCTTGTCCACCAGTTCCCAGAAAAACCGCGACCCGACATCGTCACCGACGATCATGCCTAAAAGCGAAGCGGCAAATCTCCTCGGGTCCTGAGCGGATACACCTGCACTCATCAGGCATATATGCTCGCGGGCCAGGTTTGCCTTTTCCAGCCGTTCTATCTTCCTGCTGCCCTCGCTGTGACTTAGTTGCCGTTCGACGGTCTGCCGCTTCCAGGCGCTGCAGGAATTTGCAGCCAGACAACGGATCTGGTCCCAATCGAAATTCCCCGCGCAGGCAAGGACAATATTATTCGGCGCATAGCGTCTCGCGAAATAATCCCGCATCTGTTCTGCGGTTAAATTGTCGATACTTTCTTCGCTGCCAAGCACACTGTTGCCACACGGATGTCCATCGAAATGCAGAGTTCTGCATTGCTCCATCGCGTCGAAGCTCGGCAGGTCTTTGTACATCGCAATTTCTTCTTTGATAACATTCTTTTCAAGATTGAAATCTTCATCCCTGAGAGCCGGCCTCATCAACTGAGTCCAAAGCTCCGTCACCTCGGCCAGATATTCCGGAAGGACGGCGGCATAATAAACCGTGTTTTCCTCGCTTGTAAAGGCGTTGAATTGCGCACCTGTCCGATCGAACGCCTCGTTCACCTGAAGCGCACTGAGCTTATCGGTTCCTTTGAACAGCATCTGTTCCAGGAAATGCGAAACGCCGTTTATCTGTTCGGTCTCGTCACGTGAGCCGGTGTTGACAAAAAAACCAACCGCCGTCGATTTCGCCGATTTGTTAATTTCGCCGATTATAACCAGGCCGTTTTCTAATTTCTCGCTCTTAAATTCCATGCGTTGTCCTACTGTATGTTGACCTGTTTCGGGCCGATCGTCACAACTGTAAAGTCGCTGAACGGGTTATTTCGCAAAAATGCCAGAACCGAATCAACACTGGTAGCCTCGATCCTGTCCTTGATTTCGTCCAGGCTGCGAACTCTGCCCAAAATATAGTGATCGCTTCCAATGGAACCGGCACGGCTGCTGGACGATTCGCTCTGAAGGATCAGCGAGCTTTTGAGTCCGACTTTGGCCCTGTCGATTTCTTCCTGGCTGATTCCTTCGCCGAGCCTGTTGAATTCGCCGATGACACAGTCGAGCGTCTCCTGGGCTTTGTCCGGCGTCGTGCCTGCGTAGCACATAACACCGGCCGCTTTCTTCAGGCCGTGATACCTTGCGCCTATCGCATAGCACAGACCTCGTTTTTCTCTGACCTCCGTGAATAATCTGGCGCTCATGCCGCCTGATAGAATCGATATCGCAACCCTGGCATTGTAGTAGTCCTCGTCAGTCGGCTTGACTGTTCCAGTCATCAGGGCAATATGCACCTGCGCACCATCGTTATCGATATGCGTGTATTTCCCCTGCCTCGGGCCCAACGTTACTGATTCACCGCCCTCTTGTGGCTCAGATTCAAACAGTCTCTCTATCTGCTGGCAAACGGCGTCAAAATCGTATTTGCCGGCGACGGAAAAAATCGTCTGCGAAAGATTGAATTTATCTTTGATGATCTGCCCCGATATCTGAGCCGTTAAAGCCTTCAATTCCGCGATATCTCCGACCGTACTGCGTCCCAGTGGACTCGGATAAAACTGCTCCCGCAGTTTGAGCATCACCTTGTGCCGAGGATCGTCGTCCAAAGAAAGCACCTCATCAATCGCCAGTTGTCTTGCTAATTCGAACTGGTCGTCTTCCAGGCTTGGTTTAAGTATAATGTCCGCATGCAAATCCAAAGCTTCGGCAAGATTTCCTGCTTCCAATACCGCACCGATGGCAATATGAGAGCTGCCGACCGATCGGCCGCGAACCAAGCCCAGCCCATCAATTGCATCGCTGAGCTGCCTGCTGTCTTTATCGCCGGCCCCTCTGAAAATCCAGTCGGCAATTACATTTCCGGCCCCGCAGCAACCGTCCGGCAAGCATGCCTCCCCTGCCGGCAGCATAAAATCAAACGCCACCGACTCGACCGCTTCCATCGGCTCACCCAGAAGGACCATCCCGTTCTTTAACACGTATTTATCAAAATTTTCTGCCATTTATGGGCTCCATGGAGATTCCAAAAAAAGTTGGCAGGATTCTACCAGCATACTAATTCGGTTTCAACTGCAAAATTCGGCAGATGTGAATCAATAAGATATCGAGGCGCAATTGACGTGTATTAAAGCGGTTATATCCTAACAATCAGTGTATAAGCCCCCTTGTTATGGGCATCGCCGCAGCGGAATTTCGACCGCAGAAATTTATCTATATGAAAAACACGCACCGTAGAAGCATGATGCTCGAAGATCGCCTTCGTCTCAGCCATGCTCAGATTGTTCCAGTGATAGTCGCCAACGGCCCGGACGATATGCCTCTCGCCATCGTGCATATTGAAGAATCCGGCACAAATATCCTTTCGCGTAACGCGGCAGATTTCCACTATTGCAGCTTCCATCGCCTCGACCGAAAGATGCTCGAACAAATCCTGCACGAAACAATATTCGAACGCCCCATCTTCGGCACCAATCTCAAGCACATTACCGGCTTCGAAGCACGCATCCGGAAACATCTGTTTCGCATTGCGGATGTTCTTCTCGCACAGGTCGAATCCAGTATAGTCGATCAGCCTCGCAATTCCGAAGGCGTCGATGAATCGGTAGTCGTTAGCCGAGCCGCACCCCGGCTCCAGAACAGAGATACGCTGAGATTGCTCGCCAGCCAAAACCTCTCGCCATATCATTTGAAAGGTTGATATCAGATACTCTGGGATCGGCACTTCGGTCGTCTCAACCGGCGCCCAACAAAGCAAATCGCAGATATAATTCGGCACTGCCAGCGCAGCAAAAGTATCTGATATATAAAATGGGATTTCCAGCCCCTCGGCCTCATCTTCCCCGGCCAGCAGCGAATCGAGCACAGCATGTAACTGGCCGGCCTTAACTAATTTCTTTCGGAGATTAAGCAGCCAGTTCATCACCAGCCCGAACCGCAGTTCCTGTTCCATGAGATCGTCAAATCGCTCGCCGAATAGACGCTCGATAAGAAAGTGCCGAGTCAGAATGCTCTGGACATTGATACGCGGATCTTCCACATCCCGGACAAGGTAATCGCGCAGAGTAGCCCCGTCATATCGCATCCACGATTTTGTAAGATGCTCTGTCTCCAATTTGAAGCGATCATCCAGCATGTCCATCTGCCCAACAAGTCTCAATAGTAACGATCATCAATACTTATGACGACTTGAAAGACATTTTTGGCATAAAGAAAATCGAATTTTTCCGCCAGTTTCAATTTCCGCTCTGTAAATAAAAAACGCCGCCGGGCAAAATCGTCCGGCAGCGTTGTTCGTTTTTGAGTAGCCATTGCCTCTGAGGAAGCTACTCAGCAATTATTTTATTAATTCCTCGAAGCTCTTCTGATTGACAATCAACTCCGAATGGCCGTCTGCGAAGCACGCCACAACACCATCTTCCGGCCACTGGTCATACATTTCATACACGATGACCACTTTTGACCAGTCCTTACCGGCTGTGTTCGGCTTGCGGTATTGAAACACCGGCGGTCCGTCCGGATCATCCGGAGCAGCCAGTACTTTATTTAGCACGCTTTCCGTGATTACACCTGCTCTCACAATATCCATATCCGCTAAATTATCGGGGAACTGGCCGTCGTTATCACTCGCATGAAGCACACACAACAAGCCCAAATGCTTTATTTTGGTCATCATTTTTGCTTTGTCGTCGGGCAGATCAGGCCCCTCCAAACTGAGAGTGTATCCTTCTGGCGGCTCAAGACTAAACAATTCATCGTCCAGCTCGGTATCGATTTGAATCGACGACCACATCACCGGCGGCCAGTTAGGATCCATCCATTTTTGTTCGATCTGAACCGGATAGCTGGTTTCGGAATTGACCCATACAGTAGTAATGCGTTTGTCCGTACGCGATCTCAGGAGCCGCACTGATTGACCGTCAAGCTCTACACCCCCAAGGTCCTCCACTGCCCCCGCGGTCAATTTGAGCAGACCATCACGAATTCCGGTATTGAGCTGGGTCAGTTTCAGTTCTCCCGTCTTTTCATCGATTACGTAATCGGAACTCATATCACGAAATTCGGCGGTCTTGTCAAAAGGTCTCAACTGCAGGCGCTGACGCTTGCCGTAGTGCCAGATAGTCACCTTTCCCAAATCCTGCGGTCGCGGTGGCGGGGATGTGAGTTGCTCACGGCGCTCCCGATCCGGTTCCTTGAACATCAACCTTTCTTTCATGAAATATTTCTCACCCTTGTCGCCATAGTAGTAGGTCACTTGAAAAGTCCCAATACACGAAAAAGTACGAGCTTTTTTTATATTATCCATTGCAGTTGCAAATGCAACACTTGCCCCGATGGGCTGGCCAAGCTCGACGATGCCTATGATTATCACGAAGATAATCACCGCCGCCGCAGTGTATTGTGTCATTCTGCTTCGCATTATTATTCTCCATACATTAGACTGCACAGCAGCCGATTGTGTCGTTTTCGTTTTATTTTGTGCCGGCAAAGCATCAGCAATAATTCTCTCATCCAGCTCTGTAGTTGTTTTGACCTGTGCTTTCTTCCCGGCACAAAAACTTTTAATTAATCTTTCGATATTCTCGGCACTTTTCATATTTTCACCTCGACATTCAACAAAGACCGAAGTTTATCCAATCCGTACCGGTACCGGCTTTGAATCGTATTGATTGAAACATCCTGCGACTCGGCTATCGCCTTGAATCTCATCCCGCTCTGCAGATGTAGGATGATGACTTCCCGCTGGTCGTATGGAAGCTGTGCCATAGCCTGCTCGATTCGCCGGCACAATTCGGCCGATATTGCCAGCCTATCGGGCCTGTCACAATCTTTGCTAATATTTTCCACCAGATCCAATTGAACGGTCTGTTGAGATTTTGCATGTTTCAGATTCCGAACGCGATTGGCGATACAGCTCGACAGGTAGCTCTTCAAACTCGAACGCAGCCGAAGTTTCTCCGCATACTGCGCAAAAGAGATAAAAACATCGTGGAGAACATCTTCCGCGGCAGCCCGATCATTCGAAAGAGCGATAGCTAACGCCAACAGGTCGTCTTTGTATTTTTCATAGATCCGGCGCAGAGCATCCGGGCTTCCACGCTTGAATTTCAATAGCAGCAACTTATCTTCCAGCATGCCGGTTCCGCCCTATCAGTTTCGAAACTAACGATCGTCAATGCTATGACAATTTGTGCGGCAATTTTAGTCTAAAGAAAATTATATTTTTCCGCCAGATTTGATTTTGGGAATGAATAACCTGATATGACTTTCATCCTCAGATATAAATGGCCGAGCTGAATCTGCCCGGCCCTGTTGTCCTGAGATACATAAGGCTCATTTCTGGTCCCGGAGTTCTTCTATATTCTGGCGTGCATTTTTGAGCGGGAATTTGCCCGGATCACGGCGACCTTTGCCTGTCTTCAGATAATTCTCATAGGCATCAAGAGCCTTTCCTTTCTCTCCATGATCCGTATATACACACCCAAGGTAGAAATAAGTCGACTCTAACTATTGTAAATGTACAGCGAGCAAAAACGTGGCAAAAAAAATTAAAAATCAAAATGCAAAAAGCAACATAACATATTAAAATGCAAGTTATGGATGCTATGAACAAATTACACGGTTTAATATTTGACGTTGACGGCGTGATTGCCGATACCGAGCCTGTAAACGCCAGAGTCACAATAAGGGTCCTGAAGGACATGTTCGGCCTCAGTGGCGTCAGACCTGAGGATTTTGATGCCGGTATCGGCAAAGGAGCTGAAAAGTATGTTCAGGCGGGCGCCGATGCGCACGGGTTGACGCTGACTGATAAACAGGTAAAAGATGCAGCGAAGCTGCGCGAGAAGTATTTAATTGAGGCAATTCGGGCCGAACCGCTGCCAGCCTTTCCGGGCGTGCTGGAGCTGATAAACGAAGCTTTGCTGAGACGCTACTTTCGCCTGGCCATCGCTACATCCGCTTCACTCGATTTGTCTCGCGCCATTCTGGAATCGGCAAAAGTACCCTACCACAGGATGGTTTATGTCACCGGCAGCGAAATCACAAGAAAAAAACCCGATCCGGAGCTATTTCTCGTTGCTGCGAGCCGAATGGGTATCAGTCCCGCTCATTGTGTTGTCATTGAAGACGCCCCCAGCGGCGTACAGGCAGCAAAGGCTGCCGGAGCCAAATGTATCGCCGTAACGAATTCCACAACTGCCGCCAACCTCGTAAAAGCCGACATGGTGTGCGATTCGCTGGAGCAAATCAATCTTGAGACGATTATAGAGTTGATCCGGCTGGACTCATAACGTCACTGCCAGCCGGGTCGTCACGGTTCTGTTTTAAGATAGATATCACCATCGGGACAGGCGAGTTTATGCCGTTTTGATGAAGTGCCGGTAGCCACACTTTTTCGGGCTTCGCTGAAAACGACGTTCACAGTTTTATTGCCCATGGGATTGTAAACGACTGAACCATTCTCGAATTCACGAACAACCGTGCCGTCTTCTCTGGCTGAAGCTTCGCCGACCGGCTTACCGAGGTTCTTGTTCCAGAACGGATACCAGTTGTGGCGATGATCGCCGCTCGGCAATGGATTCGGATCGGAGAACAGGCAGTAGCCGTCGGAATGCGTCAGAGCCATGGTCGTTGTCGCACGCATAAGGTGCAGGTCCTCGCGAGAATTGTGGTACCAGGTCTCGATGCAGTTGACGCGTGGCGGGCGCAGGTTCTTCTCGGCCCATTTGAGTGTCTGCGTGATCCGCTTCCAGTCGGCGGCAGTTTTGCTTCTGGTGCACTCCATGAAATAACCGTTGATATAAGGCGCCGACTGCGGAGCTGTGCGCTCATTCGTATTTGTCATGATCAGGTACTTGTCCCCGATTGCTTCCCGGACTGCCTTTACCAGCGCGATACGATCTTGGTCGTCTCGCCACCAGTCCAGCAAGACACCGTCCACAACTCCTGATTGCACGGCCGCTCTGGCGCGTTGTGCGACGTGCTCACGGAACTGCGAATTGGCAAAATCCAAACAGATGAATCCCCCCTCGCCCCATCCCTTTACCAGGTTATCGTCCTTGTCGCGTTTCCACCAGCAATGTCCTTCGGGTAAAAAGCTCGGGTGAGCATCCCGGTACCTGATCTCGGCGATCAGGATGATGTTCGGATTCAGTTTGAGAAGATCCCGCCGGATTTCCCTTCCGGCTTTGATGCTCTCCGGTGTAAACGTCTCGGCCAGCCCCTGCGGTTTCCTATCCCAGATGAGGCCGAATCCGCCCGGCCCGCGCCAGACGAGATCGTGCATAGCCATTACGGCCCATCGGTCTTTGCTCGGCAGATTGTCCGCCGGACTCCAGGCCTGGAAGACCGAAGGAAAATCTCTTGCCGCGATGCGCTCGGCAACGGATAATCCGGCACTTTCCACTGAACCGCTGCCAGTAGTTGCAAAGACCGATCCGAATACTGAGAGTGCCAAGAGTAATATATAATTCTTTTTCATAGCTGCTATATCCGTTAAGTTCATTATACCTGTCGCTACCGATCCTGGGGGGCCAGGTCGATTATCCACGCCGATGGCAATTCCTGTTCGATAATTTCATATGCGAGGTTGACCCATCGCCGGCAGCCGTCAAGGATAACGCTGTCACTGCTGGCAACAACCATGTCGGTCTTTTTCAGTTCGGCATCCGGGCTCAGCAGCAATTCAATCTCCCAGTCCCAATTGTATTGGTGGGCCAACTCACCGATTAGTGTTTTCAATCGGCCGCTGTTGGAAACCGGGCTGTCCAGCAGCCACAGGATCCTGCCTGTACCGATTTTCTGCAAGAATTCACCGATAAGCTGCAACGCCGGAATTGTCTCGGTGACTTTGCGATACGTCCCGTGGATGCTCGCCAAATCCCGGTAGCAGCCGTCCCTTCCGGCAAAAATCACGCCGCCGCTCATCGCCGCTTCGACGGTTATCAGCACATTATAACCATCGACGGCGACAGATTGGCCGGCAAGATTCTTCGCTTCGATTCGATTCTTGTTACGAGAGACCATCTGCCGGTCCGAACAGGCGCTGCGCATTACGGCCAGCCTTTGCCGCTGCGTAAGCGAGAATTTATCACCTATCAGCTTCAGGGTGCTCTTTTCCGCATAGCCTTTCGTCAGCAGCAGTGAATAATCGGCCAGGGCCAACCGCAAATCCGAAATTGCTTCGGAAGCGAATAACTTCTCATCCGCAGGATGCGGCCCTCTATGAGTTCGTTTATCAGGCATATTTCATTGACTATTTGCAAATTACTATTTACTATTGGCTGAAATGTCCGGTTTGTTTTTAAGCAGCCAATTAACAGGAATCAATAGTAAATTGAAAATAATAAATAGTCAATATCGATGCCGAGCCATAATTTAGCACATATAAAAATAGATGAGATGGATATCATCGGCTACTCGGTCGCGGGCGAAGAGACCGTGGTCGCAGTGCCGCAATTGGATGTCTGCTTCGACGTGGGCAAAGCGCCCGACCAGATCATCCCAATCAACAACGTCCTGCTAACACACGGGCACATGGACCACGCTGCGGGACTTGCGTATTACCTGTCCCAGCGGAATTTCTGCGGCATTTCAGCAGGAACGATATTGGCCCCTGACAATTTACTGCCGCCAATGAGGCAGATTATCGACGCATGGTCAAAGCTGGACGGCAACAAAATCCCGGCCAAACTCGTCGGCGTCAAACCTGGCGACGAATATAAGATCAAGCCTAATTTGATAACAAGGGTATTCCCGACAAAGCACAGCAAAGGTTCCGTTGGTTTCACTGTTATAGAAAAGCGAAAAAAACTCAAAACCGAGTACAAAGGTCTCACGGGCCCGCAAATCGTCGAGCTTAAGAAACAGGGCATCGAAATCGATTATCCGCTGGAATTCCCGATCGTCACCTACCTGGGCGATACGCAGTATGTTGATTTCTCGCAATTGAAATACATCGCCGAGTCCAGGATTCTAATCGCCGAGTGCACGTTCTACGAGGACGAACATACAACCAGGGCCAAAGCCGGCAAACACATGCACGTCGACGAACTCGCAACACTGCTGAACAACCTGAACAACGAGCACATTATCATCACGCACACAACCCAGCGCACCCCCATGCACGAAATACGCAAGATATTGAAAAACGCCCTGCCGAAGGACAAGTACGACAAGATCACCCTGCTCATGGCCAAAAGGCCGAACCTGAGGTGAAACCGAAGGCTAAATATTTTGCTCCGCATATCACGTTTAGTTCTACTTCTAAAAGTGTGTTTGAACTGGTCGATGACTGGATTATATCGCAGGGCGGGAATCGGTCAGACACAATTCTACAAGCTCGTCGATGACTGCTGTGCCGGCGCACATTACTTTGTCGGCTCCGCCCCAGTAGATTTTCAAGGTACCATCGTCTTCGGGGACGGCGCCGCAGGTGAAGACTACGTTGGGGACGTAGCCGGTGATTTCCCACGGATCTTCAGGCTGCAGGATCCAGCGATCGCCGACGCCAAGGATTTGTGCCGGATCGTCGAGCTTGTGCAAAGCGGCGCCGAGCCGATAGACGTGGCCTGCCATAGTCGGAAAGACGCCGTGGTAGATGCTCAGCCAGCCCTTCTCGGTGCGAATCGGTGGAGCGCCGGGGCCTATTTTCATCTCGTCCCAGTGGTACGGCACAGGTTTCATCACCAGTCTCGAATCGCCCCAGTGACGCAGGTCGGGCGAATAGCTTATCCAGATGGACCAGGGGCTGATGTCACTATGGGGCCTGTCCAATTTGACGTACCGGCCACCAATCTTTTCGGGAAAGAGAACGGTATTTCGATAGTCCGCCTGCGTAATCAGGGACACCCTCTCGACCGATTCGAAATCCCGCGTTTTGGCCAGGCCGATGCGGACGCCGTGCTGCGAATAAGCGCTGTACGTTATGTAATACTCCCCTTCCAGATAAGTAATCCGCGGGTCTTCGACGCCAAATGCTTCGTACTCGCAAAAAACCGGTTCCCTGCCCGGCACCATAAATGGCTCGGAGCGGGCTTTGAAATCGAAGCCGTCCTCGCTTTCCGCCAGCCCGATGATGGACCGGCCCGTATCGAGGTGCGAGCGAAACAGCATGATATATCTGCCGTCAAATTTTGTCATACCTGCATTGTGAACCGTCTGGACAGGATAAGGAATATCGTCTTTTGTCAGGATCGGATTGCCTTGGTATCGAGTAACGAGTGGCTTTTTCATTGTTTACATCCCTGTGAATTTTTATTTCTTTTGCGCTTCCCGGCGGAATATTTCCTCGTAAACTTTTTCATAGCCGGCAACCATTTTATCTATCGTGAAGTTCTCTTCAACTCGCTGCCGGCACTTCTTGCGGTCGATACGGCCAATTTTGCCGACGGCCTCGACCGCTTCTTCGACGCTGTTAACCAGGTAGCCAGTCTGTTTGTCGGCGATGACTTCCCGGCAGGAACCTGAATCCATCGCGATAACAGGCACGCCGGCGGCCATCGACTCGGCCATCACCAGGCCGAACCGTTCGGGAATCGTATTAAGGTGAATAACAGCGTATGCATGACTAAGCAATTCATCACGCTGCTCAGGATTAACAGAACCTATGAACTGAATCGATGACTGATTTATGTGAGGCTTTACGAAATTGTCGAAATAGTCCTGGTCCTGAATAATGCCGGCTATAATCAAATCCATGCCGGATTTTTTCGCCACCTCAATCGCCAGATGTGTCCCCTTGTCTTTGTGTATGCGTCCGTAATGGACGAGCTTGTCGCCGGGTTCCGGTCGAAAGGTCAGGTTCGTTAGATCGATTCCATTATAGACGGTCGCCAGATAAGGCAGCCCGGGGTCTCTGTCGGAATCGCTGATGGAGACATAATACGTGTCTTTATGATCGTGGTACACCCGCAGAATGTCCGGCTCGGAAAAACCGTGGATGGTGGTCAGCATCGGCGTCTTTATCAGCGGTGCATAGGTCAAAGGCAGATAATCGAAATTATTGTGAATCAGGTCGAACTCGCCGGCCCTCTGCATGACTTTGGATATGTGCAGGCAGATCGAGATCTGCGGGACTTGCGACTTGTCTTCTTCGTAGCCTTTTTCGATCCAGCCTTCGAGTTTTGCGCTGGTAACGGAATCCTTCGTGGCAAACAGCGTAACATTCTTCCAGCCGCGAGCAACGAGACCTTCGGCAATATTACCGGCGACGGTCTCCCACGCACCGTAAGCACGCGGCGGGGTTCGCCACGCGATCGGCGAGAGAACGGCGATTCGTTTGTTCTTAATATCCGTTACGTCCAAGCCTACAGACTCCCTTGCGGTTTTACTTTCAACCTTTTCTTACTTCTTCTTTAATTCGCTGGATATGTCCCCTGCCCAGACCTTTGACCTCGCAGCCGAGTTCGAAATATCGACGGATTCTCTGGTCATCCAATATGCCGAAACAGTCGATCACCGCCAGCGGGCCGCCGGCCCATTCAACTATCTTTTCAGGGTCAAGCTCCAGATAAGGAGTGTGCGGCACAGCCAATATGATTGCCTGCGCACCGGCCAGCGCACCAGCCAGGTCGCTTTGAACCCG